>Ga0268299_1003469_pt1 | contig 14418 bp, 12 predicted proteins | sample NOBtaG_FD_193484 | JGI IMG/M metagenome (GOLD analysis project Ga0268299, IMG submission 193484) | Activated sludge microbial communities from bioreactor in Nijmegen, Gelderland, Netherland - NOB reactor | ecosystem: Engineered > Bioreactor > Aerobic > Activated sludge | place: Netherlands...
GTGATGCAGGACGACTTCAACGGGTCGTCGCTCAACACCTCGATCTGGTCGCCCTACAACTCCGCCGGCAACGCCGGCTACGGCCTGCGCCGGCCGTCGGCCATCTCGGTGGGCAACGGCCTGCTCACGATCACGGCCCGCATGGAGAACGGCTCGCTGGTGTCGGGCGGGATGTCGCACAAGTACAGCCAGGCCTACGGTCGCTACGAGTTCCGGGTCCGGACCGACGTCGACCCGTCGGAGTCGATGAGCGGCATCGTGATGACGTGGCCCCAGTCCAACGTGCACCCGCGGGACGGCGAGAACAACGTCTACGAGACGCTGGGCAGCCCGGGCGACCGCCACGAGTTCTACACCTTCATCCACAAGCCGTTCGGCAGCACCAGCGACCAGGACTACACGGTCCACCCGGTCAACGCCTCCGACTGGCACACGATGGCGATGGAGTGGCGCCCGGGGCAGATGAACATCTACCGCGACGGCTCGCTGGTCAAGCAGATCAACGAGACGTCGGCCGATCTCATCCCCGACGTGGCCCACTTCGCCACCATCCAGCTCGACGCCTGGAAGCACAGCCTGCCCAACCCGGTGTCGATGCAGGTCGACTACATCAAGGTCTACTCGGCCTGCTGATCCCCTGTCGGGCGGGTCGGCTCGGCCCTCGGCCCGCCAGCGCTCAGCCGTCGGGCAGCGCCACCGGCCCCCACTGGGGGTAGAGCTCGCCCGGGCCCGGGTTGGCCTCGGCCGACGCCCCGCCCAGGTGGTGGACCACGCCCCACACGGCGTTGAGGGCGGTCTGCACCGCCCCTTCGGCCCAGCCCGGGGTCCAGCTCACGTCGTCGCCGGCCAGGAATAGCCCCCGCTGGTGCGGGGGCAGGGCCTCCTGGGTGAGGGCGTGGCCGTACATGCGGTGGTTGTAGCGGTAGTGGCCGGGGAGGGCGCCCTTGAACGCCCCCTGGAAGTTCGGGTCGGACTCCCACGACACCGTGATCGGGTCGCCCAGCACGTGGGACCGGATGTCGGCCCGGGGGTAGATCTGGTCCAGCGTCGACAGCGCCAGCTCGGCCCGTTGCCGGGCCGACAGCGGCAGCACCTTCTGGGCGTCGCTCTGCCAGGCGTAGGACAGAAGGATCACGGCCGGCCGGTCGGGCCCGTTGTCGAGCAGGTAGGTGCCGCGGGTGTTGCGGTCGGTGAGCGTCATGCTCATCACCGGGCGGCCGGTGGCGGGGTCGAGGTCGTGCCAGAACGGGCGGTCGACCATCACGAACGTCTTGGACGACTGGGTGTAGCGGGTGCGGTCGAGCGCCATCCACACCTTGTGCGACAGCAGGGCCTCGTCCACCGCGATCGACGTGGTGAGCAGCCAGCTCTGGGTGGTGACGAGCACAGCGGGGAAGCGGTCTTCCCGGCCCCAGCGGTCGGTGACCACCAGGTCGCCGTCGGGGTGGCGGGCGATGCGGGCCACGCCGGGGCGGGGCACGCCGTGGTGGAGGGCGGCCACCGACGTACCGGCCGGCCAGTGGGCGGGGTCGGCCGCCGGTAGGGCCCACAGGCGGCGGGGGAGCTGTTCGGCGCCGCCCACGATGAAGCGCTGGGCCGTCTCGAACCCGGCCATCACCACCCGCAGGATCTCCAGCATCGAGTTGGGGAAGTCCGAGTCCCACCCGCCGGTGCCGAAGCCGACCTGGCCGAACACCTCCCGGTGCCGGAACGACAGCCGGGCGAAGGCGTCGGTGGTGGCCACGAAGTCGTAGAACGTGCGGTCGTCCCACCGGTCCACCAGCGGGTCCCACAACGCCTTGACGGCGACGGGGTCTCGCCGGCGCATGGCGCTCTGGATCTCGCTCAGGTGGGCTTCGGCCTCCAGGGCCGTGGCCCAGGCCCCGGCCACCTCACGGAACAGCGGGGGCAGGTCGTCGAGCGTGCGGGCGAAGTGGCTGACGCCCTCCAGGTCGATCACGGTGGTGGGGGCGAACGGGGTGAGGGGGTTGGGGAAGTCCCGGGTCTCCAGATCACAGCGGCCGATGTAGTGGTAGAGGGCGGCGCTGGAGGTGGGGAAGCGCATGCCGCCCAGCTCGGCCACCACGTCGGGGGCGGCGGCGAAGGGCTCGGAGCGGAGGCGGCCCCCGATCCGGTCGGCCTCGTACACCACGGGCCGCAGGCCGAGCGCCATCAGCTCGTGGGCCGCCACCAGCCCGGCCACGCCGGCGCCGACGATGGCCACCGGGGTGCCCTGGGCATCGGCCGGCACCCGGCCCAGGCCGGCGGGATGGGCCAGCCAGGTGTCGTAGGGGAACGGAAAGTCGGGCCCGAAGGCGGTCAGCTCCACGGCCCGAACGTAGCCGTGGACCGCGTACCGTGGCTGCGATGTTTCGGCGCAGCCGAAACTCCACGGAACCCGTAGGGTTCCCGGTATGTCGAGCGGCATCTCTCTCGCCCACGGGCGGCCCCTGGTCGCCACGCCCGGCCCGTCGGTCATCCCCGACCGGGTGCTGGCGGCCATGGCCCGGCCCATGCCCAACATGTACGCCGGGGAGATCGTGGGGATCACCAACGAGATCTTCGCTGAGCTGCCAGGGGTGGCGGGCACGGCCGGGCAACCGTTCATCGTGATCGGCAACGGGCACGCGGCGTGGCAGATGACGATCTCGAACACCCTGTCGGCCGGCGACAAGGTGCTGGTGCTGGAGTCGGGCCGCTTCGCCGTGGCCTGGGGCAACATGGCGGCCCTGTCGGGCGTCGAGGTGGAGGTGCTGCCGGGCACCGAGCGGGGGCCGGTGGAACCCGACGCCGTGCACACCCGGCTGGCGGCCGACGCCGGCCACGAGATCAAGGCCGTGCTCGTGGTCCAGACCGACACGGCCACCTCGGTGCGCAACGACATCGCCGCCATCCGGGCCGCCATCGACGCCGCCGGCCACCCGGCGCTGTTCATGGTCGACTGCATCGCCTCGCTCGGCTGCGACCGCTACGAGATGGATGCCTGGGGTGTCGACGTCACCGTGGCCGCCTGCCAGAAGGGGCTGATGGTGCCGCCCGGGATCGCCTTCGTGTGGGCCGGGCCCAAGGCGCTGGCGGCCTATGACACGGCCGGGCTGCGGGCCGGCTATTTCGACTGGGGGCCCCGGATCGCGGCCGAGGAGTACTACCTGCTGTTCGCCGGCACGCCGCCGATCTCACACCTGTTCGGCCTGCACGAGGCCCTGGCCATGATCCGGGAGGAGGGCGGGCTGGAGGCGGTGTGGCGGCGGCACCAGGTGCTGGCCGACGCGGTGCGGGCGGCGGTGGCGGCGTGGTCGACCCCGGGCGGGATCGAGCTCAACGTCGCCAGCCCGGCGCATAGGTCCAATGCCGTGAGCACCGTGCTCACCGGCTCGATCGACGCCTACCGCCTGGCCCAGGTGTGCGAGCAGCGGGCCGGGCTCACGCTGGGGGCCGGGATCGGCGGGTTCGGAGGCCGGGCGTTCCGCATTGCCCACATGGGCCACCTCAACCCGCCCATGGTGCTGGGCGCCCTGGGCACGATCGAGGCCGGGCTGCGCTCCCTCGGCGCCCCCGTCGGCGGCTCCGGCGTGGCCGCCGCCGCCCAGGTCATCGGCGACGCCCTCATCGTCGGCTGATCCACTTTTTCACCCCGGCCGTCGCCGGTGACGTCGTCGACCAGAAGTTGGCCGCCACCCCAGACTTCTCATGGAGACCACCGCCGGCGGCGCCGTCCATGAAAAGTTGTTGAGCGGGGTGGGTCAGTCGCCTCAGCGTTGGGTGCTGGTGGGGAGGTCCTTGAACGGGCTGACGGTGTCGATGCCGGGCTCCTTGGGCAGGCCGAGCACCCGCTCGCCCATGATGTTGCGCAGCACCTGGTCCGACCCGCCGGCGATGGCCATGGCCGGCATGCCGAGCACGTAGCCGGCCCAGGTGTAGGTGCCCCACTCGCCGGTGTCGGCCACCAGCCGGGGGCCGAGCACCTTGGCCACCAGGTCGCAGGTGCGTCGCATGTTCTCGGTGAGGAACAGCTTGCCCCCCGACATCTCGGGGCCGGGGAGCTGGCCGGCGGCCAGCTTGGCCATGGCCCGCTTGTTCGTGTAGTCGAGGATCCGGCTGCGGATGTAGAGATCGGCCAGGTCCTGGCGGATCATCGGGTCGTCCTGCAGGCCGAAGTGGCGCACCATCTCCCGCAGGCGGGTGAAGCCGCCGCCACCGACGCCGCCCCCGATCGAGGCCCGCTCGTTCATGAGCGTGGTGAGTGCCACCCGCCACCCGTCGTTGACGTCGCCCAGGCGGTGGGTGTCGGGCACCCGGGCCTCGTTGAAGAAGACCTCGTTGAAGTTGGCCCCGCCGGTCATCTGGCGCAGCGGGCGCACCTCCACGCCGGGGGCGTGCATGTCGATCACGAACCCGGTGAGCCCCCGGTGCTTGGGCATGGTGGGGTCGGTGCGGCAGATCACCTCGCCGATGTCGGAGTAGTGGGCGCCCGACGTCCACACCTTCTGGCCGGTGATGACCCACTCGTCGCCATCGCGCTCGGCCCGGGTCTGGAGGCTGGCCAGGTCGCTCCCGGCGCCCGGCTCGGAGAACAGCTGGCACCCCACGATGTCGCCCCGGTACATCTTCGGCAGCACCTCGGCCGCCACCTCGGGGGTGGCGTGGTCCTGGATGGTTGGGGCCACCATGCCCAGGCCGATGCCGAAGAAGCCCTGGTCGGGCACGTCGTAGCGGGCCTCGAGCTCGTTGTAGGCCCGCTCGTGGAGGCGGGTCAGGCCCCTGCCGCCGAGCTTCTCGGGGCCGGTGATCCAGGCGAAGCCGGCGTCGTAGCGCTTGGCCCGCCACGCCTTGGCCCGGGCCAGCTCCACCTTCTCCTTCTCCCGGTCCACCTCTTCGAACAGGGCGGCGTCGTCGGGGCCCTCACCCCACACGAACGCCTTGGCCTCGGCCTTGAGGCCGGCGTTGGCGTCGAGGAAGGCCTTGGCCTGGGCTGCGAACTCGTCCACCGTGATGTCGCTCATGGGGCCTCACGGTACCCGACGGCCGCCGCTGCCGGCCCTACCCTGGACGCATGGCTCCGGCCTGGACATGCCCTGCCTGCGGGCGGGGGTTCGCCCGCACCCGCCAGGCCCACGAGTGCGCCCCGGCCATGGACCTGGAGGAGTACTTCGCCACCGGGCCGCCGTGGGAGCGGCCGATCTTCGACGCCGTGCTGGCCCACGTGGAGACGCTGGGGCCGGTGACGGTGGAGCCGGTGTCGGTCGGCATCTTCGTCAAGGGCACCGGGAGCTGGCTGGAGCTGCGGCCGCTCACCCGGTGGGTGGCGCTGTCGTTCCCATTCGACCGTCGCCTGCAGGATCGCCGCATCACCCGCAAGCCGATCGAGGCCGGCGGCCGCTGGTACCACTACGTCAACCTGCGCTCGGCCGACGACGTCGACGATCAGCTCCGGGACTGGCTCACCGAGTCGTACCTCCGTTTCGGCTGAGTGTCCCGTCGTCCCGTCGTCCCGGCGAACCGCGCGACGGAACTCGCGCCCCGCGGCAGTTCTGCGCCGCGTTGTCTACGGATCTCGGAGGTTTCGCGACGCAGTTCGTTCGCAGGGCGTGGTTTCCGTCGCGCGGTTCAGCGGCCGCTGGCGCGGCGGCCGCCGTGGTCCCACACCCACTGGGCCACGTCGGTGGCGCCGGCCTGCTCGGCGGCGTCGAGCGGGGTGAGGCCCTGCCAGCCCACCCAGTTCACGTCGGCCCCCCGGTCGGTCAGGTAGGCGGCGGTGGTGAGCTGACCGCCGATGCAGGCCCCCCACAGGGCGGCGGTGATCTCGTCGGGCTCGGGGGCCGGTTCGACGGCGAACGCCGCCTCCACCCGGTCGAGCAGGCCGAGCGACGCCGCGTCCCGCAGCCGGGTCACCGCCCCCCGCTCCACCAGCCGGCGGGCGGCCGACCAGTTGCCGAACCCGCAGGCGTCGCCCAGCGGGGTGCCCCCGCCCAGCACCGAGCCCCGGGCCTCGATGTCGGCGCCGGCGTCGAGCAGCACGTCCAGGGCGTCGACGTCGTCACAGCTGGCCGCCCAGTGCAGGGGCGTCTCGGTGTTCGCGTCGAACAGGCTCTGGGCGTTCACGTCGGCCCCGGCCTTGATCAGGCGCTCGATCACCCGGGCGCCGTTGGGGAACTTGCCGGGCCAGTCGGTGGCCACGTGCAGGATGGTGCGGTGGCACTCGGCGTCGCCGAAGCGGGCCGTGGCCAGCCAGGGGTGCTGGGTCAGCAGGGCGTCGAGACCGGCGAGGTCACCGCCCTGCACCGCCTCGATGGCGGACTGGACCGTGGGGTCGTCCTCGGGAACGAAATCGTTCGACATCGACCCACACTAGAACTCCAGGTCTGGGAGGGCTACCGGGCGTTGCGCTTCTGGATGTTGGCCCACTCGTCGCGCAGGCCGACCGTGCGGTGGAACACCGTGGGGTCGTCGAGGTCGGCGGCGAAGTAGCCGAGGCGCTCGAACTGCACGACCTGGCCCGGGGCCACGTCGGCCAGCGCGCCCTCCAGCTTGGCCGCCGGCATGGCCACCCGGCTCTCGGGGTTGAGGCTCTCCATCGGGTCCCGCCCGTCGGCCCCGGGCTGGGGGTCGGTGAACAGCCGGTTGTAGAGGTACACCGTGCGCTCCACGGCATGGGCCGCCGACACCCAGTGGATGGTGGACTTCACCTTGCGCCCGTCGGGCGTGCTGCCCCCGGCGCTCTCGGGATCGTAGGTGCAGCGGACCTCGGTCACCCGACCGTCGGCGTCGGTGAGGACCTCCTGGGCGGTGACGTAGAACCCGGCCCGCAGCCGCACCTCGTTGCCGGGGAACAGCCGGTAGTACTTGGGCTCGGGGGCCGGCTTGACGTCGTCGCGCTCGATCCACAGCTCGCCGGTGAACGGCACCAGGCGGGTGCCGGCGGTCGGGTCCTCGGGGTTGTTCACCGCCTCCAGCATCACCTCGTCGCCCTCGGGCCAGTTCGTGATCACGAGCTTGACCGGGTCGAGCACCGCCATGCGCCGCAGCGACGTGCGGTTGAGCTCGGTGCGCACGAACGACTCCAGCAGCTCGATGTCGTGCGTGCTGTTGGTGCGGGCCAGCCCGATGTGCTCCACGAAGGCCCGGATGGCGGCTGGCGGGTAGCCGAGGCGGCGCAGGCCCTGCAGGGTGGGCATGCGAGGGTCGCTCCACCCGTCGACGAGCCCGTCTTCCACCAGGCCCCGCAGCAGGCGCTTCGACATCACGGTGTAGGTCAGGTTGAGGCGGGCGAACTCGGTCTGCTCCGGCTTCTCGAACGGCAGGTCGAGCTGCTCCAGGCACCAGTCGTACAGGGCCCGGTGGTCGGAGAACTCGAGCGTGCACAGCGAGTGGGTGACGCCCTCGATGGCGTCGGACTGGCCGTGGGCCCAGTCGTACATCGGGTAGATGACCCACTCGTCGCCGGTGCGCACGTGGTGGGTGCGCCGGATCCGGTACAGCACCGGGTCGCGCAGCCACATGTTCTCGGCCTGCATGTCTATCTTCGCCCGCAGCACCCGGGCCCCGTCGGGGAACTCGCCGGCCTTCATCCGCCGCAGCAGGTCGAGGTTCTCCTCCGGCGTGCGGTTGCGGTACGGGCTCTCCACCCCGGGCTGGCCGAAGCCGCCCCGCTGGGCCGAGATGGTCTCGGCGTCCTGGTCGTCGACGTAGGCCAGACCCTTGTTCACCAGGTCTTCGGCCCAGGCGTAGATCTGGCCGAAGTAGTCCGACGCGTACAGGGTGGGGCCCGACGGGGTGAAGCCCAACCAGGCCAGGTCGGCCTCGATGGACTCCACGAACTCTTTCTCCTCCCGCTCGGGGTTCGTGTCGTCCATGCGGAGGTTGCACGTGCCCCCGAACTCCGCGGCGATGGCGAAGTTGGTGCAGATGGCCTTGGCGTGGCCGATGTGGAGGTAGCCGTTGGGCTCCGGGGGGAAGCGGGTCTGGACCCGGCCGCCGAACTTCCCCGACTCGGTGTCGGCGATCACCTTGGCGCGGACGAAGTCGACGGCCGAGGTGGTGGGTTCGCCGTCGCGGGCGGTCTGGGGGCGGCGCTGGGTCACCTAGTGAAAACTAGCGAGGATCGGCCTGGATACGGGTTCGTCTGGCTTCGGGGGCCGACGGCGGTGACGCAGGCCACAGCGCCCACCGAGGGGTCGGTGCCACCGCCGGCGGAGGATCGCACTACCCTTCGAGCCGTGACCTCCATTCTCGTGCCGGTGTCGCGCAAGGATCGGGTGAAGGCGGTGGGGCCCGTGCTCGGCCTCGCCGGGTGGACGCTGTTCACCTGGATCAACCGCATCCGCAACGTGGCCGAGGACAGCACGCTCAGCGCCGGCAGCAAGGCCTGGAGCACGTCGATCGCCGTGCTGTTCGTGGCCGCCGGCCTGGCCCTGGGGGCGCTGGCTCTGGCCTGGGTGGCGGGCGACGCCAACGCGGTGTCGGTTCGGCTGCGGCGGGCCGCCGTGGCCCTGGCGGTGTTCGGCGCCGGCTGGTGGGCGGTGCGGGTGGTGCAGATCACCCTGCACGACCACAGCGTCGGGTTCAAGGCCGTCCACGCCGTGCTGGGCCTGATCACGATCGGCCTCGGCGCCGCCGTCGTCCGCTGGAGCACCAACTTCTCCGCACAACGGGCCTGATAACCTACCTTTCGATGGGTGAACCAGTGACCGTCATCGAGAAGCCGGCGTCCACGGCGGGCTACCTGCGGTTCGAGACCAACCGCAGCCTCACCGGCATGGGCCACGAGCGCTATCGCAAGGGCGACGCCATCCGTCGCCAGCGCCCGCCCGACCAGTTGGCCCAGCGCCTGTTCGAGAGCGGCAAGGTCGACGAGGTCCACGTGTACGGCCAGGCGATCACGCTGAAGCTGTCCTCCGGCGCCAGCCCCGACGGGCTGAAGGACATCATCGAGGATCTCTACACCTATTACCGGCCCGGAGTCGAGGTACCCACCCCGGAGTCGTTCGCCGCCGAGGCATGATCCGCGCTGCCGCCCCGGCTCGGGTCGGCATCCTGGGAAACCCGTCGGACGGTTACGGTGGTCGCACGTTGGCCCTGGCTGTACCCCAGCTGGAGGCCGTGGTTGAGTTGACCCCGGCCGACGGGGTGGAGATCGCGGCCGGCCCGGCCGATGCCACGGCCTGGCCATCGGTGGCCGCCATGGGGAGCTGGGTGGACCGCTACGGCTACGGCACCGGCCCCCAGCTGCTCACCGCAGCCGCCCGCACCTACTCGGCATTGGCCGCCTCGCTCGGCCAGCCGCTCCAGGCCGGGTTCCGGCTGAGCTACCGCACCGCCATTCCCCGCCAGGTGGGCCTGGGCGGTTCGTCGGCTCTGGTGGTGGCGGCCCTGCGCTGCCTGGAGGCCCACCATCCGCTGAACCTCCCCGACGAGGTGCTGCCGTCGGTGGCCCTCAAGGCGGAGACGGTGGAGCTCGGGCTGTCGGCCGGCTTGCAGGACCGGGTGGTGCAGGCCTACGGCGGCCTGGTGGCGATGGATTTCAGCGAGCTGCGGGTCGACGCCCGGTACGGCGTGAGCCACGGTGCCTACGAGCGGCTCGACCCGGCCAGCCTGCCCCCGCTGTTCGTGGCCTACCGGGAGGAGGCGGCCCAGCCCAGCGACGACTACCACCGCCAGCTCCGGGCCCGTTTCGACGCCGGCGACCATGTGGTGCGCGACGCCCTGCGGGAGTTGGCCCACCTCGTGATCGAGGGCCGGGCCGCTCTGCGCTGGGGCGACCAGGCACGATTCGGGGTGCTGATCGAGCGCAACATGCAGCTGCGGCTGCAGCTCGGGTCGGTGCCCGATGCCCAGCTGGAGCTGGCGGAGGTGGCCCGGGCGGTCGGGTCGCACGCCTCGTTCGCCGGCTCGGGTGGGGCGGTGGTGGGCACGGTGGACGACGCCGAGCAGCTCGAAGCGCTGCGCGACGCCTACGCCGATGTCGGAGCCGATCTGTTGCCGATCGACCTCGGTACCCCGGGGACCGACGACGTCGGCGGAGGCGTCTCCGTGAACAACGTCGTCAGCCTCGACCGCCGCCCCCGCTGAGGGGGCGCGCCACCCGCTCGATCCGCGACCCGCTTCGAACCGGGCACGCGATACGAGCGCTGAGCGCACAGTTCGCGCCCCGCCCTTTTCTGGGGCGCGGTTGTTGCGGGGGGGCGGGGCCGGACCGCAGCATGCGGGGGGACCGGCGGCGGCCCCGGGATTGCTCGTGCCACTGTCGGACCCCCCCTGGGTAGGGTGGAACCATTGGGGCGAACGTCTGTACGGTTCACTCTTGACAAGAGGCGAACAAATGTTCGAGCATAGACTCCATGGCTGGTTCGGCCCTCCTCGCCCAACTCGAGCAGCTCCGGGGCCGGGTGGCGCCGGTGACCCTGGCCGCCGATCAGCTGCTGGCCGTTCCTGAGGCGCTCCAACCCCTGTTCGCCGGCGGAGGGTTGCCCCGCGGGGTCTCGGTGGGATTCGCCGGGGCCGGGAGCTGGTCGGTGGCGCTGGCCCTGGCCGCCTCGGCCCTCGGTGTCGGAGGTTGGCTGGCCGTCCTGGGGGTGGAGGAGCTGGGCCTGGTGGCAGCGGCCGAGGCGGGGGTCCGGCTCGACCGGGTGCTGGTGGTGTCGTCGGTCGCCTCGGCCCAGCTGGGCCTGGTGGCGGCCACCCTGATGGAAGCGGTCGACGTGATCGCACTCCACCCCCGCTCGATGGTGAGTGCCCGGGACGCCCGCCGTCTCACCGCCCGGGCCCGGGAGCGGGGCACGGTGCTGTTCCACCTCGACGGGGGCCGCCACTGGCCCGAGGCCCTCGACCTCTCGGTGACGGTCGCCCCCAGCCGGTGCGCAGGCATCGGCGAGGGGCACGGCCACCTCCAGTTCCGCCAGCTGGAGGTGGCCACCACCGGCCGCCGGGCCGCCAGCCGCCAGCGCCGGGTATCGGTGCTGGCCGGCGGGCCCGGCGGGTCGACCCTGGAGCAGGTCGGTGCCCCGCCCGACGTGGCCGGGCGGGGCGGCGGGTGCGACGGGGTCGGGTCGGCCGATCCGACCGGCGGGGTCGGGGCACCTCACCGGGCCGGGTCGGTCGGCCGGATCGCGGCGGCGGTGCCGGCGGGGGAGGGGATCGTGTGGGCCGACGGGGTCGACGGGGTGGTGTGGGCCGACGGAGAGGGGCGGCGGTTGGTCTCCGTCGCTCCACCCGAGGGCGCGAAAACCGCGTCCGGCGAGCTACCGACGTCGCGAAACCCCCGGAAAGCGGAGGTTTCGCGGCGCAGTTCGGCAGAAGAACACTCGGCAGAAGAACACACGGCGGCGGGCTGAGCGTGGCCGGGGTCCGCATGGCCGTGGTCTGGTGCCCCGACTGGCCGGTGGTGGCCTGGGGGGTTCCGCTCGACGAGCCCGCGGCGGTGCTGGTGGCCAACCGGGTAGTGGCCACGTCGCCGTCGGCTCGGGCCGAGGGGGTGCGGGTGGGCCAACGCCGGCGCGACGCCCAGAGCCGCTGCCCTGGCCTGGCCGTGCTGGAGCGCGACGTGGACCGGGAGGTCCGCCTGTTCGAGCCGGTGGTGGCGGCGCTGGAGGCGTTCACCCCCCGGATCGAGGTCACCGGCCCCGGCCTGGCCGGGTTCCCCACCCGGGGCCCGTCCCGCTTCTTCGGCGGCGACGACACCTTGGCCAACCAGGTGCTGGGGGAGCTGGAGCCGATCCTGGCCCGCCGGGGCGGGGCCCGCGTCGGGGTGGCCGACGGCGTGTTCGCCGCCCGCCTGGCCGCCCGCTCGGTGGACGCCCGTGACACCCCGCTGGTGGTGCCGCCGGGCGGGGCCGCCGCCTTCCTGGCCGGCTTCTCGGTGGAGACCCTCGGTCTCCCCGCCCTGGCCGACGTGCTGGGCCGCCTCGGCCTGCGCACCCTGGGCGACCTGGCCGCCCTGGAGGCGGCCGACGTGGTGGGCCGCTTCGGCCTCGAAGGCCAGCTCGCCCACCGCCTGGCCCGGGGGGAGGACGACTACCCGCCCGACCTCCGCCGTCCCGCCCCCGACCTCGCCGTCACCTGGGCCTTCGATCCGCCGGCGGAACGGGTGGAGGGGTGCGCTTTCGTGGCCAAGATGCTGGCCGACGAGCTCCACGCCGCCCTCGACGCCAACGGCCTGGCCTGCATCCGGGTGGCCATCGAAGCCGAGACCGAGCACGGGCAGACCCAGCTCCGGCTGTGGCGCCACGAGGGGGCGCTGTCGGCCGCCGCCATGGCCGACCGGGCCCGGTGGCAGCTCGACGGCTGGCTCCGCCAGGCCCCCGGCGTGGCCCCCACCGGCGGCATCGTGCGCCTCACCCTCGTCCCCGACGAGGTGGTGCCGGCCACCGGCCGCCAGCTCGGGTTCTGGGGCGGCCGGGACGAGCGGGCCGACGACGTGACCCGGGTGGTGACCCGCCTCCAGGCCATGCTCGGCCCCGAGGCGGTGCTGGTGCCCGAGCTGCGGGGCGGCCTGGGGCCGGGGGAGCGGATCGCCCTGATCCCGGCGGCCGCCGTCGACCTGGGGGAGGAGCGGCCGGCCGCCGCCCCCGGCTGGGTGGGGGAACCGTGGCCGGGCCAGATACCGGCCCCGTCGCCGGCCTGGGTGGCGCCCGACCCGGTGCCGGTGGACGTGCTCGACGCCGGGGGCCGGCCGGTGGGGGTCGACGGGCGGGGCGAGCTGACGGCGCCGCCGGCCCTGGTCCGCATGCCCGCCGGACGGGGGCCGTCGGCCGGTGGCGGCCCGGCGACGGCCGGGGCCCGGGCTGTCACCGGCTGGGCCGGGCCGTGGCCCGCCGATCAGCGGTGGTGGGATCCCCTCACCCACCGCCGGCGGGCCCGCCTCCAGGTCACCCTCGACGACGCCAGCGCCCACCTGCTCGCCATCGAGCACCGGGCTTGGTCGATCGAAGCCTCCTACTGGTGAGGGGGGCGCGTAACCTTGGGGGCTGCGCCCCCGCCGCCTTCGGCGGCTCCCCATCTCCGTCGGGGGCCCCATCCCCGCCGGGCGCCTTCGGCGGCTCCCCGCCGGGCGCCTTCGGCGCTAGCAGGCCTCGTAGACCTTGATGTAGTCGACCTGCATGGACACCGGGTTGGGGAGGCTGTCCTTCCAGGCGTCGAGCTGGATGGCGGCGAAGTGGGCGGTGTCGGGGATGCGGTTGGCGCCGTCCTCGTTGAGGGTCTTGATCACCTGGCCGTCGCGGTAGATCACGATCTTGTCGGCCCGCCACTCCATCACCATCGTGTGCCACTCCGTGGCGCTGGCCGAGTGGACCGTGTAGTCCTGCTCGCTGGAGGGCGCCCCCGGCTTGTGGATGAAGCTGTAGAACTCGTGGCGGTCGCCGGGGGTCCGCGTGGTCTCGTAGTAGTCGTTCTCGCCGTGGTTGTACTGGTCGCCCGACTGGGGCCAGGTGAGCAGCACGCCGCTCATCGTCTCCGACGGGTCAGCGTCGGTCCGCACCCGGGCCTCGTAGCGGCCGTAGGTCTGGTTGTGGCGGCTGCCCATCCCGCCCGACACCAGCGTGCCGTTCTGCATGCTGGCCGTGATCGTGAGCACGCCGCCGCTCACCGACAGCGCCGACGAGCTGCGCTGGCCGTGGCCGGCGTTGCCGCTGCCGTTGTACTCGACCCACTTCGACCCGTCGACCGACGAGCCGTTGAAGTCGTCCTGGACCACCAGGTTCCAGCAGCCGCCGCCCGTGGTGGACGGTGGAGCGGTGGAGGCGGTGGTGGGTGCGGCGGTGGAGCTGGTGGGCTTGGCCGTGGTGGACGTGGCCTTGGCCGTGCTGGCTGTGGTGGAGCCGCCCTTGGCCGTGGTGACCGTGGAGCGGCTCGTGCCGGCGACCGTGGAGGGCGAGGAGGTGGACGCCGCTCCGGCTCCCGACAGGACCGACGACACCGAGGTGCTGGCGGCGGTGCCGGGCACGGTGGTGGCGTCGGCCGCCGGGCTCACGGTGGCGGTGGTGGTGGTGGTGATGTCGGCCGTGGTGGAGGGGCCGACGCCGTTGTAGTCGAGCAGGGGGGCGGGGGCGCTGGTGGCGGGCGCTTCCACCGCCGCCTCATTGTCGGTCGTGTCGAGCTGGCTGTCGTCGCCGCCGCTCGGCACCACCACGGCCCCGATGGCGGCCACGGTGGCCAGCATGGCGCCGGCCAGGCCCCAGCGGGTGCGGGACCGGCCCTTGGCCGCGGCCGGATCAGCCGACGTGGCCCGGTAGGGGTCGTCGTCGGCCAGCGACAAGAGGCTGATGAAGCCCGTCTCCTCGGCCTCGGTTGATCTGCTGCTCTCGTCCCGCTCGAAGCTCGCCATCCACCATCCGTCCTGATCCGCCCCAGAACTCCGTGCACCATAGCGGCCCTCGGCCTTCATTACGAACACGTTGCGACGAAAACGTTGGCGGCGCCCCC
>Ga0268299_1003470_pt1 | contig 14410 bp, 14 predicted proteins | sample NOBtaG_FD_193484 | JGI IMG/M metagenome (GOLD analysis project Ga0268299, IMG submission 193484) | Activated sludge microbial communities from bioreactor in Nijmegen, Gelderland, Netherland - NOB reactor | ecosystem: Engineered > Bioreactor > Aerobic > Activated sludge | place: Netherlands...
CCTTCTCGTTGCCAGGCTCGAAGAACGGCCCCGCATCCGACGGCGCCGAGGCCGTGATCGCCGACGACGGCACCACCCAGAGGTTCACCGCCTCGCCGCGACGCGTGTACACATCGCGCGCGTTCTGCAGCGCGTGCTCCGCATCCGTCGCGTGCAGCGACCCCGCGTGCTCAAAGGGTTCACCCTGGTTCCCCTGGGTGAACACTTCCCACAACGGCCAAGACTGTTCAGCACTCATCGAAAAGACCCCTTCGTGTCTTCGTGCCTTCGTGGTGAAGGCCGTTGCCGTTATGCCGCCGAGGACTTCGCCGCGCGCTTCGCCGCGTGCGCCAACGCCGCCTCGCGCACCCACTGCCCTTCGTCGTGCGCCTTGTTCCGCGCCGCCAGCCGCTCGGCGTTGCACGGTCCGTTGCCCTGCACGACTTCCCAGAACTCCGACCAATCGATCTCGCCGAACTCCCAGTTCTTCGTCTCGGCGTTGTACTTGAGGTCCGGGTCCGGCAGCGTCACGCCGATCGCCTGCGCCTGCGGCACCGTGAGGTTCACGAAGCGCTGCCGCAGCTCGTCGTTGGTCTTCCGCTTCACGCGCCACTTGAGCAACTCCGCGGAGTTCGGCGAATCCTTGTCCGACGGACCGAACATCATCAGCGACGGCCACCAGAAGCGGTTCACGGCGTCCTGGAGCATTTCCTTCTGCGCCGGCGTGCCCTTGGCCAGCGTCGCGCAAATCTCGAAGCCCTGGCGTTTGTGGAAGTTCTCTTCCTTGCAGATGCGCACCATCGCGCGGGCATAGGGGCCGTAGGAGGCCTTGGCCAACACCGTCTGGTTCACGATCGCCGCGCCGTCCACGAACCAGCCGATCACGCCCATGTCGGCCCAGCTCAGCGTCGGATAATTGAAGATCGACGAATACTTCGCCGTCCCGTCGAGCAGCTGGTTGAACAGGTCGTGGCGGTCCACGCCCAGCGTCTCGGTGCCGCAATAGATGTAGAGGCCGTGCCCCGCCTCGTCCTGCACCTTGGCGATGAGGCTCATCTTGCGCCGCAGCGAGGGAGCGCGCGTGATCCAGTTGCCCTCGGGCAGCATGCCGACGATCTCCGAGTGCGCGTGCTGCGCCATCATGCGCGTCAGCTGCTTGCGGTAGCGCTCGGGCATCCAGTCCTTGGGCTCGATGCTCTCACCGGCGGCAATGCGCGCCTCGAAGGCGGCGAGGAGCGCCGGATCCTCTTGGGGAACGGTCGTCTGGGCCATAGCCCGCAATTTAGTATGTTTCCCGCTATGACGCCGACCAGCCCCGCCCCCAGCGCCCTCACGGACGGACGCGTCCAGCTTTCCGTCGCCGACGGCATCGGAACCGTCGAGTTCTTCCACCCCAAGGGCAACTCCCTGCCCTCGGCGCTGCTGCGCGAGCTGGCCGCGGGCATCACCACCCTCGGCAACGACCCCAGCGCCCGCGTCATCGTCCTGCGCTCCGCCGGCGAGGGCGCCTTCTGCGCCGGCGCCAGCTTCGACGAGTTCACCGCCGTCGCCACGCCCGAGCAAGGCCAGGACTTCTTCTCGGGCTTCGCCCGCGTGATCCTCGCCATGGTCCGCGCGCCGAAGTTCGTAATCACGCGCGTGCACGGACGCGCCGCCGGCGGAGCCCTCGGGGTGATCGCCGCCAGCGATTACTCCTTCGCGGTCGAGACCGCGCAGGCCAAGCTCTCCGAGTTGCAGGTCGGCATCGGCCCCTTCGTCGTCGGCGTGGTGCTCGAGCGCAAGCTCGGCCCCGCGCCGTTCATGAACCTCGCCGTCCACGCCGACTGGCACGACGCCCAGTGGTGCGAGCGCCACGGTCTCTACTCGCAGGTGGTGGACAACACACACGCCCTCGACGCCGTGGTGCAGTCGTTTGCGCAGCGCCTCGCCGGCTACAACCCCGAGGCGATGCGCGAGATGAAGCGCATCTTCTGGCGCGACATCGACGACTGGGAATCACGCATGGCGGAGCGTGCCGCCATGAGCGGCCGCATGGTCCTCAGCGACTTCACCAAGGCCGCGCTCGACAAGTTCCGCGCCCGATAGCGCGGCCCGTAGGTCCTCGACAACGTCATCCGGATGCTCGAGCCCGACCGAGATGCGCAGTAGCCCCGGCGTGATGCCCACGCGCCGCCGCTCCTCCTCGGTCAGCTTCGAGTGCGTCGTCGACGCCGGATGCGTCACGATCGTCCGCACATCGCCGAGGTTCGGCGAGTGCGAGCACAGCCGCAGGCCATCGATCACCCGCCGCGCCGTCTCGTAACTGCCCACATCCAGCGTCAGCACGCCACCGCCCCAGCGCATTTGCTGCGTCGCGAGCGCGAACTGTGGATGCGACGGCAGGTGGGGATAGCGCACCCGCTGCACGGCCGGGTGCGTCTCCAGCCAGCGCGCCACGTGCAGGGCGTTTGCCGAATGCTTTTCGATGCGCAGCGCCAGCGTCTCGAGGCTCTTGCTCAGCACCCACGCATTGAACGGGCTGAGGGCCGGTCCAGAGTGCCGCGCGAGGAACCGCGCCTCGGCGACCAGCGCCTGGTGCCCGACGATCGCCCCGCCGAGCGTGCGGCCCTGGCCGTCGATGAACTTGGTGGCCGAGTGCACCACCAACGACGCGCCGAGCGCGAGCGGCTGCTGCAGGATGGGCGTCGAGAAGCAGTTGTCGACGACGAGTGGGATGCCGCGCGACTGCGCGAGGCGCCCAAGCGCGTCGAGATCCACGAGATCGAGGCCGGGGTTCGACGGCGTCTCGACGAAGATGAGCTTGGTCGCCGGCGTGATCGCGTCGGCGAAGGCCGCCGCCTCGCCGCCGTCCACGTAGGTATGCGTGACGCCCCATCTCGGGAACACCCGCGTCAGCAGCTGGTGCGAGGAGCCGAACAGCGCACGCGCCGCGACGATGTGGTCGCCCGAGTGCACCAGCGACGCGATCGCCGTGAACACGGCGCTCATGCCGGACGCGGTGGCGATCCCGTCCTCCGCGCCTTCGAGCAGGCAGAGCTTGCGCACGAACTCGTCCGTGTTGGGATTCGAGTAGCGGCTATACACCGGCCCCTCGATCTCCTCGGCGAATAGCGCGCGCGCCTGCTCGGCGTCGTCGAACACGAAGCTGGACGTGAGGAACAGCGGCACCGAGTGCTCGCGGTTCGGCGTGGTCGGATGCTGCGTGCGGATGGCGAGCGTTTCAGGATGCGGCATCGGTGGCTCCGTGGCGAAGGATGTCGGCGAGAACGGCGGACGCGGTGGCGGATCCACCGGCGCCCGCACCGGCAACGGTCAGCGTGCCGGCGCTCTCGCTCTCGAGTTGGATGAGGTTCTGCTCGTCGCGCACCTGCGCGAAGGGATGCCCGCGCGGGACCACGCGCGGTGCGACGGTGGCATGCACGCCGTCACCGATGCGGACGGCGGTCGCGACGAGCCGCACGGCGCGCCCACGCCGCGCGGCCGCGCGAGCTTCGAGCGCCAACGACGCATCGATGCCCGTCGCGCGCACGCGCAGCGCCGCCGGATCCACGCCGAAGCCCAGCCACGCCAGCACGGCGATCTTGTCCGCGGCATCGGTGCCGTCGAGGTCGCGCGTCGGGTCGGCTTCTGCGAAGCCCGCCCGCTGCGCCGCCGCGAGCGCGTCGGCGAACGGAACGCCTTGCTCCACACGCGAGAGGATGTAGTTGGTGGTGCCGTTGAGCACGCCGCGGATGCGATGCAGTCCATGGCCCGCCAGCGAATCGCGCAGCAGTCGCACCACAGGCACGCCGCCCCCGACCGCTGCCTCGAAGTCGAGCGTCGCACCGGCCGCGCGATGCGCCCGCGCCAGCGCATCCAGCGCCGGCCCTTCGATGCGCAGCAGGGCCTTGTTGGCGGTCACCAATCGCCGGCCGCGCACCAACGCGCCATGCGCGACGGCGCGCGCCGCCGTCGTGCCGCCGATGGCCTCGACGACGATGTCCGCGGGAGTCTCAAGGAAGTGGTCCACGCGTTCGGTGAAGAGCGCGCGGTCCACCGACACGGCGCGCGGGCGATCGGCGTCGCGCACCAGCACGCGCGTGACTTGGTAGCGCACACCGCGACGCTGCCGCAGTGCTTCGCCATGCCGATCCAGCAAGTCGATCAGCGCCGCACCGACGGTGCCGCAGCCGGCGACCGCGACTCTCACGACGGCGGTCATGCGGCCACCTCCACCGCGCTCGCCGCGGCAGGTACGGACCCGCCCAGCGCCTCGCTGAGCAGAGCGGACACCTGCGCATGCTCGATGAGGAACGCGTCGTGCCCATGGACCGAATGGAGTTCGCGATACGCGCCGCCCGCCGCACGGACCCACGCCAGCACTTCGCTGGCGTCGCAGAACAGGTCGCCGGGAATCCCGACGCCCGTGAACTGCGTGCGCGAGGCCCGCAGCCGCTCGCCGATGCCCCCGCGATCGCCCGCGACATCGTGCGTGTCCATCACGTCAATGAGCGTGCGATACGTCTCGGCATCCATGCGCGCCACGAGTCGCTCGCCGTGCCGCGCCAGCCACTCGCTCACACGGAAGCTGCCGTCACGACCGCGCTCGCGGCCGAATCGGGCTTCGAGCCCCGGTGCCGTGCGGTATGAGAGCATCGCGATCTGCCGCGCCAAGGCCAGTCCCGCGTGGCCTCCCAACGCGAGCGCCTGCCGCTGCACCGCCGACCATGCAATCGCACCCGCGCCGAGTCGCGCCGGCGCCGCGAACACCAAGGCCCGCAGCGCACGGCCGGGAAAGCCGGCCGCGAACTCCAACGCCACCATGCCGCCCAGCGATCCGCCGACCACGAGCGCGACGCGCTCGATGCCCAAGCGCTCCAGCAGCACGGCGATCGCACGCGCCTGGTCGCGCACCGTCAGCACCGGGAATCCGTCGATGCTGCTCGGCCCCGAGCTCCCGTAGCAGGAGCCGAGGAGATTTGGCGCGAGCACGGCCCACCGCGTCGTATCGATGGCGAGCGCGGGTCCGATCTGCGGCGCCCACCACTCGCCGGCTGCATCAGCCGAGCCCGTGAGTGCGTGCAACACGAGCACGACGTTGTCGCGGCGGGCGTTGGGGGCGCCGTCCACGTGGTACGCGATGGTGGCATCGCGAAGCATTCGCCCGCTGTCGAGCGCGAGAGGCGGCAACGCGAGGCGCAGCGGCGCACGCGATGCGGACGAGGGATGCGGCGGGACGGCGGACGGGGACACAGGCGCTCCACGGGTGAAAGGACACCGCGAAACGCAAAGGCCCTCTCGATCGAGAGGGCCGCAGGGGACGGTCCGGAAGCGACACCGTGTGAACGAAAAAACCCACGGGGTCGCCGCGGGCTCGTAGCGTTTTAGCACTTTGTTTAGCGTGGCGGCAATCGCGGCAAATCACCACGGGCTTCGGTTGTGATGGGAAGGCTATCGGGCGCCGACGCGCACGTCAAGGCGTCGGCACCCAGCGCCCGTCATGCGTACAACGCCGTGACCGCCGTCTCGAAATCCTCGCGATGCCCACCCGCAATGATGCGCGCCGTCGTCTCGTACCCCGCCACCTCCAGTCGCTTCGCCGCCTCGAGCATCGTCGCCACCTCGAAGCGCTTGCCCTCGATCACCGCGAGATACTGCTCCACCGCGGTGAGATAGCCCATCATGCCGCCGAGTTCCGTGGGCGCATAGACCTTCTGCGCCGCACGAAGCGTCTCGACTCCGCGATGCTGGTCCGGCATCACGAGGTTCTCGCTGCCACAGACGACCTTGAGCCGCGCGTTCGCCGCGCATGCGGCCACGGACACGGAATCCAGCGTCGCGCCCGCCGCGTTCACGACCAACGCGTCCATGGGCAGCGCGAGGAACTCCTGCTTGCGCTCCGGGCCCCAGGTGCGGATGCCCATCGCCTCCAACTCGGCGCGGCGCTCGTCCCGCGATTCGCAGGCGAGGATCGTCACGCCCGCGTGCTGCCGCAGCTGCGCGATGATGTGCATGCCGATGTTGCCGCAGCCGATCAGCCCAATGGTGGTGCGCTCGAGCGGCAGGCCGAAGGCCCGCAGCATCCCGTGCAGGATCTGGTAGTTGCCCTCACCCGTCGGCACCGACGTGTCGGCGACGACGCTGCCCGCGAAGCGCGCGTTCAAGAACTCCAGCGATCCCATCGCGCCGCCATGCATGCGGCCGTGTCCGAGATCCTGCCCCGTCGTGATATGGATACCCGCGGTCCGCTCGCAGTCGGCGAGACATTCCGCCGCCCACGCCAGCATCTCGGCGTCGCGGGGATTGCCGACGCGCGAATCCGGCGTCGGCGCGAGCACGCACTTGCCTCCCACCACTCGCGTGAGATCGCGCAGCGCCAGCGGCCCGCCGACACGGATCACCCGTGACCAATGGACCTTTTCTTCCATGCCCATCGCGAGCGCGATGCTCTCGCGGTCCGTCGTGAACCCCGGCGACTCCGTGCGCTCCAACGGCGCGATGCGGAAGCCGCCCAGCGAGAGCTTCCCGGAACCCGGCGGTGCGTGCGTCGCGATGGAGAGCGTCCACCCTGCCTGCGGGTGCGAATATCGATAGACCCAGACGTTGGGGTTGCGGGTCTCCAGCAGCTCGGGAACGAGCGCGGCGCAATCGGCGGGGGGAAGAACGGTGTGCGTCACGCCCTAAAGGTAGCAGACACAATGACTTCCGTTCGTGAAGTAGCTGTTACAATACTTACGATAGGTTTTAGTTGACATTCTGTTGTATACATACAACAGTATGTGCACCATGAAGACATCCAGCGCACCCAGCGAAGGACCGCGCATCCACAATCGGCTGGCCGTCCTGCGCGCCGAGCGGGACCTCACGCGGCAGCAGCTCGCGGAAGCCCTCGGCGTGAACTACCAGACGATCGGATACCTCGAGCGCGGAGAGTACAACCCGTCGCTCGACCTCGCGCTGCGCATCGCCGAACTCTTCGCGCTGCCCGTCGAGGCCATCTTCTCGCGCCAGCCGTTCGCCCCGCTGTCGCAGATGGTGTATGCCCGCCCTGACGCCCTTCCCTCGGACCGAGGAACCCGTCCATGAGCCCGACCATTCCGCCGCTGCGCGTTCGTCGGCGCAACATCCTGATCTTCGCGACGAGTTATCCGCTGCTCTCCGTCCTGCTCTGGACCACGATGCGCGACTCGCACTTCTTCGCCCTCGCGCACCTGGGGATGACCATCCTCATCCTGTGGCAGTACGCCATCGAACGCGTCGGCCGCGTCGGCAAGGCGATCGGCGATGACATCGACAGCCGGCTCGACGAGCGGCAACTCGCGCTGCGGAACGCCGCATACCTGGACGCGTACCGAATCGCGTCCGGCATCGTCCTGCTCGGCGTCATCTGGATCGCACTCGGCATCGACCTCAAGCTCTGGTGGGTCCCCTCGACGTACGATGAGTGGAACATCATTTTCTCGGGGCTGTTCATCTACCTGCTCACCCTGCCAAGCGCGATCCTCGCCTGGCGTGAACCCGATCGCCACGACGACCCGGAGTTGCTGCGTGCCTGAGTCCATGCCGTTGGGGTCGCGCCACGCGCGCATCGGAGTGCTCACCCTCGCGTGCGCGTTCGCGCTCACGGCCTCGTCGCGCCTCGCGGCGCAGGAGATCGCACCGCTCGCGGTGTTCGACTCCGCGTGGAGCGCGATGGCCCGCTCGTATTTCGACACCGCGCTCGTGAACGGGCGCTGGCGTGCCACGTACGACTCGCTGCGCGGCGGTCTCGGAGCCGCGCCGACGCTTGACCAAGAGCGTGCCGCGCTGCGCGTGCTGCTGCAGGTGCCCGGACAGTCGCACTTCGCGCTTATTCCCGCCGGTGCGCTGCCGGAGCGCCGCGAGCGCCAGGGTGGTGACGCGACGCCGGGGACGGCTGGCATCGTGCCGCGCCTCGCCTCGGACACGCTGGTGGTGTGGCGTGTCGAGCCCGGCAGCGCGGCGGCGGCAGCGGGCATTCGCGCCGGTGATGTGCTCACGGTCGTCGCCGGCATCCCCGTGGACTCCGTGCGGCAGCGTCTCCGCCGCGCCTTTCCCGGCAGCGGTCGCGAAGGCGATGCCCTCCTGCTGAACGTCATCAAGAGCCAGCTCGACGGACCGGTCGGCGACACGGCGACTGTGACCACCGTCGGCCTCGACGGTCGCCTGCACACGCACATGCTGGTGCGAAAGCCTGCCCCCGGCCGACTGTCGCGGTACCTCAACCTGCCGCCGATGATGCTGCAGGTGTCGCTCGACTCGACGACGGTGCCCGTGCGCGGCCGCGAAGTGCCGATTCCGATCATCGCGTTCAGCGGCTGGTTTCCGGTGATCGTACAGGACCTCGATCGGTACACGTTCGGCGTGCGCGGCGCGCCAGGCGTCATCGTGGACCTGCGCGGCAACACCGGTGGATCCGTCGCCCTCATTGGCGGATTCGCTGGACACTTCTCGGACTCCGCATGGTCTTTGGGCTCGATGCGTGGACGCGGCGCCGACCTACGTCTCACCGCCAATCCCCGTCGCGCCACGCCGACGGGCGAGCGCGTCGGCGTCATCACCGCACCCGTCGCGATCCTCATCGACGGCATGACGGCTTCCGCCTCGGAGTTCTTCGCGGCCGGCATGCAGGGGCTAGGCCGCGCCCGCGTGTTTGGCGAAACCAGCGCCGGCCAGGCCCTGCCCGCCTCGATGTACCAATTGCCGTCCGGCGACGTCCTGATGTACCCGATCGCGGACCACGTGGACGCCACCGGGCGCCGGGTTGAGGGCACCGGGGTAGTACCTGACACCCGAACGCCGCTGGTCCGTAAGGAACTCGCCGAGGGACGCGACGCCGCCCTCGAAGCCGCACGTGCGTGGCTCGCCGAGTCGCTGTCGCGTCCCTGATCCCGCACATCGCGTAGAACCCCACCTCCACAGGAGTACCGATGTCCCGCCGTATCGTCCGTTCCGCATTCGCCGCGTTGGTGGCCGTCGCCGTTGCCGCTCCGACTCTCGCGGCGCAGACGCCGACCGCCATCCTCGACCGCTACAACAAAGCGGTCGACCCCAACGGCACCCTGGCGTCGATCCAGGGCATGAAGTCCACCGTCAACATGGAAGCGCCGGCGATGGGCATGTCGATGACCATCAACGCCGTCGCCGCGCGGCCGAACCTGCTCGTCGTCGTCACGGAGATCCCGGGCCTCGGCACCATCCGGCAGGGCCATGACGGCACCACGGCATGGTCCACCGATCCGATGCAGGGCCCGCGCGTCCTCGCTGGCCTCGAGGCCGCGGCGCTCGTCGAGGGCTCGACGCTGAACAGCATCGCGCGCAATCCGGACCAGTTCTCCGCCATGGAGCCCGCTGGCACCTACGACGCGGCCGGCGACATGACGACCTGCGTGAAGTTCACGTGGAAGTCGGGCCGCGAGTCCACCGACTGCTTCTCCAACGCGTCGGGCCTGCTGGTGCGCTCGGTGACGAAGCAGATGTCGCAGGCGGGTGAGATCGAGGTCGAGATGTTCATGCGCGACTACAAGACGGTCAACGGCCTCATGATGCCGCACCGCATCGAGTCGAACATGATGGGCATGCAGATGACCATGACCACGACGTCGATGGAGTTCGGCCCGCAGGACGCGAAGCTCTTCGAGCTCCCGGCGGAGATCAAGGCACTCAAGCCCTGAACATGCGCCGCATCTGGCGTTGGTTGGCAGGAGGCATCGCGGTGGCGCTGATCGGCGCCGCCGCGATGCTTGCATGGCTCCTCCGCGATCCCGTGCCGTACTTCGAGGCGCGGCGCGGCCAGGTCACGGCGGTCGAGGAGGAGTCCACGACGGACTCGGCCGGCGTCCGGGAGACGCATCTTCGCCTGACCTCGAACACCGGCCAGCGCATCGCGCTGGCCATCCGCCGCCCGATTCCCGCAGCCACCGAACGGGATTCGTCGCGGCGGCCGCTCTTCCTCATCCTCGGCGGCCACGAACGCGGCCGCGGCGCCGGCGCGCTCATCGGCGACACGCGGGGCGCCGTCTTCGCCTCGCTCGAGTACCCGTTCGAGGGCAACCACCGGGCCAAGGGCCTCGAGATCGTCGCGCAGGTCCCGCTCATCCGGCGCGCGCTCTATGACACGCCGCCCGCCGTCCACCTCGCGCTGGACTATCTGCTTGCACGCGCTGACGTGGACAGCACGCGCGTCGAGTTGGTGGGCGCGAGCTTCGGCGCACCGTTCGCCACCATCGCCGCGGCGCGCGACCCACGCGTCACGCGGCTCTGGCTCGCCCACGGTGGTGGCGACACGCACGCGATGATCGACCGCGGCCTGGAGAAGGAGATCCCGAATCGCTGGCTGCGCGCCCCGGTCTCACACCTCGCGAACGTGCTGGCGTCGGGCCCGCGCTTCACGCCCGAGCGCTGGATCGCGCAGGTCGCGCCGCGCCCGGTCGTGATGCTCAACGCCGAGCAGGACGAGAAGATCCCCCGGCGTTCGGTGGAAATCCTCTACGCGGCGGCGTTGGCGCCCAAGGAGCTCGTGTGGCTGCCGGGCAACCACATGCAGGGCAATCGCCCCGACGTCCTGCGCCGACTGGTCGACGCGATGATGGTCAGGGCGTACCCATCGTCCGCTGCAACTCAGCCAGACTGAGATTGCCGCCGCAGACCACGATGCCCACGCGCTGACCGGCGAGTTGCGGCGCCAACGTGCGCAGCCCCGCGAGCCCCGCCGCACCCGCCCCCTCGGCGAGATTCCCCGTATAGCGCAGCAGGTCGCGGATCCCCGCGCGCATGGCCTCGTCCGTCACTTGCACGAAGCCCGCGAGTCCCTCGCGCAGCGCGTCGAAGGTCAGCGCATACGCCGACCCCGTCGCGATGCCTTCTGCAAAGGTGTCGGACGCTTGACCTTCCAACCGCTCGCCGCGCCGCCAACTCTCGTACTGCGCCGGCGCGCCGGTCGCCCCCACGGCGTACACCTTGAGGGACGGCCGCAGCGCCGCGGCCACGGTGAGCGCCCCGACCGACTGCGAGCCTCCGCCCAGCGCCAGGATCAGCGCATCCAGCTCGGGCGCCTGTTGCAGGTACTCGAGCGTCATGGTGCCCGCACCGGCCACGACGAGCGGATCGTTCGTCGAATGCAGCAGCGCGAGCCCCTGGGCCTCCTGGAGACGCCGGCACTCGGCGATCGTCTCATCGTACCGCGCCCCCGCCTCGATGAGCGTTGCCCCGAGCGCCCGGATCGCCGCGTTCTTCTCCGGGTTGTTGCCCACCGGCACACACACCGTGATGGGCGTCCCGGTCAGGCGCCCGGCGTACGCGATGCCGAGCCCGTGGTTGCCGGTGCTCGCCCCGATGCAGCCGCGCGCGCGCTCCGCCGCGCTGCGCCCGAGCACCGCGTTGAGTCCGTTGCGGATCTTGAAGCTCTGCGTGGGCTGATGGTTCTCGTGCTTCACGAAGACCGTGATGCCGTGGCCGATGTCCGCATCGAGCCGCGGATACTGGCGCACCGGCGTCGGCGTGAGATGCGGGGCCAGACGCGCGGCGGCGGCCTCGACGTCGGCGAAGCCGATGGGGGAATGGCGCATCACGTCAATTGTAGAAGCGCCACGTCGGCTTCCAGTCGCGCGTGAGCGGCAGGTTGAGCATCCGCGCGCGCACCATCTCGACGGGCATCCGCCCGCCCTGCAGGATGGCGTCGTGGAACTCCTTGTTCGTCATGCGGCCGCTCTTCACCAGCTCCGTGTGGAGCGCGCGGAACTGCAGCCCGCCGAGCATGTAGGCCGCCTGGTACATCGGCGAGTACGTGCCGTTGAACGAGCGCCGCACCTCCGCCTCGGCGTTCGCGCGTTCGTGGCCAACGCGATTCACCAGGAAGTCCACCGCTTCCTGCGGCGTCATCTGCCCCATCTGGAAGCGCAGCGAGAAGATGATCCGCGCCGCGCGATGCGAGCGCCAGAACAACATGCCCATGCGGTCCTCGGGCGTCGGCGCAAACTGGTTGTCCCACAGCAGCATCTCCCACCACAGCGCCCAGCCTTCGCCCCAGAACGGCGTGCTGAACATCTGGCGGTGCGCATTGTAGCGCTGCGTCATGAAGCCCTGCAGGTGATGCCCGGGAATCAGCTCGTGATGCACGGTCGCCAACGAGAAGTGCGGGTTGTTGCCGCGCATCGCCATCAGCTTGTCGTCGTGCTGCATCGAGTCGGTTGGATACGCGACCTGGATGATCTCGCCCCCGAGGAAGAACGGCGACACCAACTGCTGCCGCGGCGGCATCATCTCCATGCGCCACACTTCGTCGGCCAGCGGCGGCACGGTCACGAGGTCGCGGTCGGTGATGAACTTCACCGCCGAGCGCGCGAGGTCGCGCACCATGGCGGGCTGGTCGCCCGGCGGCACGAAGGCCTGCTTCACCTTCTCCAGCGCGCCCCGCCAGTCGTCGCCGAAGCCCATCTCGCGCGCCGCCTTCCGCTGCTCGGCTTCGATCCACGCGAACTCCTTCTCGGCCAGCGCCAGCAGCTCCTGCGGCGTGTAGGCGATCATCTCGAACGCGAGGTCGGCGTTGACGCCCGCTACGCCGATCGGGTCGCCGATGATCGGCTCCTCCTCGCCCTGCTTCTGCCCGATGACGACTTCGCGGATGGCGCGCTGATAGCCCGTGATGCCGTCATTCACGCGCCGGAACGGATCGGCCGTCCACCACGTGAACTCCGGATCGTAGCCCGACGAGAAGCGGTGCCAGTTGCGCAGCTGCGTCTGGAGGTCGCCGAGGTACTCGACCGTCCGCAGGCCGACGATACGCTCGGCGCGCGGGATCTGCGCGCTCTGGGGCGCGCGGGCGCGCACGGCCTTGGTCAGCGAGTCGAGCTGCTTCGCCATGTCGGCCAACGCGCGGCCGGCGAGCTGTCCGTTCGGCGTCTCGAAGCGACGCCGTGCCTCCTCGAACCCGGAAATCGTCGGCGCAAAGGGCACGTATGGCTTCATCTCGGCAGCGAGGCGGTCGTCGCGCTGGAGTTGATCGAGCTCCTGCCGGAGGCGGTTGTCGAGCAGGAGGTAGTCGATCTTGCCCTCCTGCGAGAGCCGCGCGAAGTCGATGCGCTGGAGTCGCGCGCGCCACTCCGTGTAGAACGTGCGCATGCGTGCGGCGCGATCCGCCGAGTACGGGACCGTCCAGCGGCGCAACAGCGCGCCGCGGTCCTGGCCGAACACGAGGATGGTGTCCCGCAACTCGCTGATGGCATTGGGCGACGGCGCGGCGAGCCGCTGCGCTGGCAGCGGCGCGATGGCGAGCAGCAGCGCGAACAGGGCCAGGGGCTTCGACATCGGGAGGGAGTGCGAGGGTTAGCGCGCGGACTTGGCGCGCGAAATCGAGACCACGTAGGCGGCGACGTCCTGCACCTGGGCGTCGGTGAGGTTCATCGGGCCCCCACGGGGCCGCATCGCGAACGGGCGCTCGCTGTTCTTGAACTCCTCACGCGGCACGCCGCGCGCGATGAGCGCCGCGATCTGCGCCTGCGAGCCGTCGACGTGCAGCCACGGACCGGTGACGAGGCTCGGTCCATTCTGGGCGCCCACACCCTTCTGGCCATGGCAGCGCTGGCAGCCGCCACCGTTGAAGAGCGAGTCTCCGCGGGCGATGGCCGCGAGCTCGTCGGGGCTGGGGCCTCGGGCGGCTGCGGGCGCGGCCCCGGCGCTTGCGCTGCCGGACGTACCGGCGGCACCGCCGCAGGCCGCGAGAAACAGGATCACCGGAACCAGCCGCAGCATGCCAGCACGCATACACGAACCTCGGGGTGAGCGTAGAGGGGACCCGCCGTTGCGCCCTCTACGCTGCACCCGCGCCGAGCGTTTGGCGAGGGGCTACGCCGCGCCCGCCATCGCAGGCTGCACCACCTTGCCGTCGAACAGATGCACCTCGCGCGAGGCATGCTGCGCGTAGCGATGGTCGTGCGTCACCATGCAGATCGTGCTGCCCTGCCCGTGTAGCTCCTGCAGCAGCGCCATCACGGCCTCGCCGTTCTTGGAGTCGAGGTTCCCCGTCGGCTCGTCGGCGAGCAGGATGGCCGGGTCGCCGGCCACGGCGCGGGCCACGGCCACACGCTGCTGCTGACCGCCAGAGAGCTGCGCCGGGAAGTGCTTGGCGCGGTGGCTCATGCCGACGCGCTCGAGCGCGCGCGCCACGCGGTCCTTGCGCTCGCTGGCGCTCATGTCCTCGCGGTAGGTCAGCGGCAGTTCGACGTTCTCGGCCACCGTCAGGTCGCCGATGAGATTGAACGCCTGGAAGATGAAGCCGATCTGCCGGTTGCGGACGCGCGCGCGGTCGGCCGGCGAGAGCGTCTCGACGCGGTGCCCCGCGAGTTCGTAGACGCCGCCGCTCGGCGCATCGAGCAGGCCGAGGATCGAGAGCAGCGTCGTCTTGCCGCAACCCGACGGGCCGGAGATGGCCACGTAC
>Ga0268299_1003471_pt1 | contig 14404 bp, 14 predicted proteins | sample NOBtaG_FD_193484 | JGI IMG/M metagenome (GOLD analysis project Ga0268299, IMG submission 193484) | Activated sludge microbial communities from bioreactor in Nijmegen, Gelderland, Netherland - NOB reactor | ecosystem: Engineered > Bioreactor > Aerobic > Activated sludge | place: Netherlands...
GGGTGCTGCTTGCCATGCCGCTGCGCTCGTTGAACGAAAGCGTCGCCTCAATCGAAATAGTGATGACCGGGCCGGGGTAAAATTTTGAAACGAAGGGTTGATCGAGCCAGCCGCCCGCCAGATCGATCCGGTAGGGCATGGTATCGACGTTGCGCAGGGCGGTTGTCGAGCGCGCAGGCAAATCGGCGTGAGGTTGGCGCTCCAGCACGACATATTCGACGCCATTTTCGCGGCACAACGCCTCTTTTTGCGGGATATTGCCATCTTTGTTGACAACAAAAATATCCGGCTGAATTTCGACCAGTTCGTCGGCGAAATCGAGCATCCCCGATCCGCTGGACACAAACGCCATTTTCACGCAGCTCAACGACTGCATCATATACAGGCGTTCATCCTGGTTGTTGACGGGCAGCCGTCCTTTTAGCTCATAGACCGTCGAGTCCGAGCCGAGCGCGACGTACAAGTCGCCATAGGAAGCGGCCTCCTGCAAAAAAGCGACGTGACCGCTGTGGAGCAGGTCAAAACACCCGCTGACAAAAACTTTTTTCGGCATATTTCATCTCACATCTACAATAGCTAGGACTCAATTTTACGAACTATAGGCTTGTTTTGAACCCTAATATAAAACCGTCAGATCATATGTGTTTTATCCAATTCTTTCATCAATCGGAAGTAAGTAGCCATTGGCCCCTATTCCTAAACTTACTACCTCCCCGCCTATCACCGATTGATTCTTCTGATTACTACAATCGTAAATTCGAATAACTATTTCAATTGCCATCTTCAAATACTCTTTTCGAGATTGCAAATCATTAGGGTTTGAAGGGATTGATAACGTCGAATGTGTTTCTATGTACTTCAGTGCAACTTCTAGCGCATTCCAAATGACCATATAGTCAGAATAATGTCCATTGCGTAAAAGCACACCAACTTCGAGTTGCCTGATATTTTGTTCTAAAGTTGCATTTTTAGATGGGAAATTCTGGTTCTTTTCAAATAAACGTATAGGATATTTTTTGTAATCATATTGCTCCAAATCAAATTCAAGATCGCCATTATTTACATGAAACAATACAGGTCGTCTTTCGCCATCATCCCAATTTGAATAACCAGCAACATGAACGCCAATGTTTTGATAATTTGCTAGAGGACGATTAGATGTCGCATCATTCAAGGTAGCTACAAAATGATCCACAAATGAGTCGATGTCAGAGTAATTTTTTGACTCGATAACTCGCTCTTTAAGCCATAGATCGAATTGCTTTCTTGTTAAAGCTCCTACCACTCCCCAATAGGAAATTGCAGCTCCAATCGAAGGTACGCGAAGCAATTTTCGCCAGCTATCCTTATTGACCTTGTTAACTCTTCCTGTAGCGAGATTGATCTCACTGATAGCAGAGTCTGCAACCATCGCAATTCCGGCGTTGGATAGTTCTGTTAAGACTAAAGTCATGGAATTCTAATCCTAAGTTTTGGTATAGATAATCCGTAGCGAACATCACTTTATTCAGCTATCATACCATGCCATTATGACAAAACTCGGCATCCTCGGCGGCGGGCAGCTTGCGCAAATGCTCACCCAGGCCGCTATTTCACTCGGAATCGAAACCGTTATATTTGAGCGCACGGCAGACAGCCCCGCCTCTCGTTTGACTCATCACCAGATCGTCGGCCAGTGGGACGATGACTCGGCGCTGGCGCAGTTTGCCGCGCTTTGTGACGTGATTACGCTGGAAAACGAATTTGTGGATGCAGGCGTTTTGCGGCGGCTGGAAGATGGCGGTCTACCTGTCTATCCCACATCTGACACGCTGGCGGCGATTCAAGATAAGCTGGTGCAAAAGCAGCGCATCGAATCGGCAGGGCTGGCAGTGCCGCATTTCCGCGCAGTTGATTCGCCCGATGACGTAAAAGTCGCTGCGGAAAATTTGGGTTATCCCCTGCTGCTCAAAGCGCGGCGCGATGGCTACGACGGCTATGGCAACGCGACGATTCGCAGTGCAGACGACATCCCCGCCGCCTGGGAAAAACTCGGCGCGCACAAAGGCCGAAAATTATTGGTCGAGGCATTCGTGCCGTTCACGCGCGAGCTGGCGGTGATGGTGCTGCGCGGGCGGGACGGCGAAACGCGGACGTATCCGGTTGTGGAAACGGTGCAAAAAAATCATATCTGCCATGTTGTCCGCGCACCTGCTCCGATTTCGCCGGAATCGGCTGCACAGGCCGCGAATCTGGCACGTCAGGCGGTTGAGGCCGTCAATGGCGTCGGCGTTTTCGGCGTCGAACTTTTTGAACTGGCTGATGGGCGCGTCCTATATAACGAAATGGCTCCCCGGACGCATAATTCCGGTCATTACACCATCGAAGGCTGCGTCACATCGCAGTTTGAAAATCACATTCGCGCAGTGGTCGGCTGGCCGCTTGGCTCAACCGAAATGGTCGCCCCGGCTGCGGTGATGGTCAATATTCTGGGCACGCGGAACGGCGAAGCCAATCCCGATGGAATCCGCGAGGCACTTGCTACAGCAGGCGCGCACGTCCACCTTTACGGCAAGCGCGACGTTCGCACAGGTCGAAAAATGGGGCATATCACGGCGTTAGGGGATTCTGTCGCCGAAGCCGAAGCCATCGCGCAGGAAGCCGCCAGTCGAATCAATTTGTGAGCAAGTCGATCCAAGCCTACCAGCCAAGCAAAAATTTCAGAGAGCTATAAAAGATGTCCTTATTTAACCACAATGTCTACGAAAGTGTGCGAACGCGCGTCATTGTTACCCATGAAAATAAAATGCTCTTGCTATCCCCGCATGAACCCGGAGACGGCTGGAGAACGCCGGGAGGTGGGCTAGAATTTAACGAAAGTCTGGCAGAATGTGCCGAACGGGAAGTCCTTGAGGAAACGGGCATTGTCGTTAAAGTAACCAACGTCGCTTTTTTACGGGAATGGGTTGTACCGAAATATTGCAAAGTTCCAGAGGGCGACGGCGTCGGTTTTGGTCTGGAAGTCTATCTTTATGCCGCTCCAGCTACCGATCATATTCAACCGCGCCCCGAAGCTGGCACGACAGATATGCCGCATTGGATCGCGCTCGACCAGGTAGCCGCGCTTCCGCTCTGGCCGAAAGAACTCAAAACGCTGGCAAAATTGATGTCATCGGGGACTATGCCACACGGCGTCCCGTCGTTTGTCTCACAATTGGAAAGCCCCGATGCGCCTGCACCTGCTGTAAATTTCACTTGATTCACGTATCTTCCGCGAGGGAAAATTCATGTTAAAAGGTCAAAACGTTCTCTTACGGGCGATGGAAGAAAGCGATCTGGAACGCCTTCATGCCTTTAATAATGACATTGCGGTTGAACTGGCGGGCGGCGGTGATCCACCCATGCCGCAATCGATGGCGCGGCTTCAGGCTGAATTTAGCCAGCGGGCCAGCGGCGGTGGACGCGACAATGCCAATTTTGCCATCGAAGTCGAAGGTAAAATGATCGGCATCTGCGCGCTGTTCAATTTTGATGAAACGGCGCACACCTGCGAATTGGGCATCGCGATTGGCGACAAGGATTATTGGGGCAAAGGCTATGGGCGTGAAGTCGTGTCGCTTCTGGTCGAATACGCCTTCCGCTACCGCAACTTTCGCAAAGTCTGGCTGCGGGTGCATGGTAAAAATGAACGCGCGCAAAAAGCCTATCGCGCGGCAGGTTTTGTCGAAGAAGGCCGCTTGAAAGACCATATCTGGAGCGATGGCGCTTACGATGATCTGGTCATGATGGGAATTTTTCGCCCATCAGAATAAGGCGTTCAGGGGTGCTTTTGCGACTGAATGTGCGTCTCAATTTCGTTCATCGTCTGCATGAAGGCGCTTTCCAGATCAACGTGATACAGTTGAGACAGTACCAGCACCGACCATAGGCAGTCGGCGAGTTCATGTGCCAGTTTCGCGTCCGAATCGGGAATATCGCGCACGCCGTTTTGCGCGATCACCAGTTTCATCAGGTCGCCCACGTCGCCCATAAAGCCCAACGCGATCTCGTCCCGCGTCCAGCCGCGCCCGAATCGGCCTTCATTCAAACTCTGGTACTGGTGATGAATTTGCAGGGCGCGCTGCGTTAAAGCGTCTAAATCCATGTTGAATATGCTCCTTGAGGTGAGATCATGACACCATTAGTTGGGATTATAATGGGCAGCGACAGCGATTTGCCAACCATGCTGGACGCCGCCAACATTTGCCGCGAATTCGACGTACCCTATGAGATTCGCATCGTCTCCGCCCATCGCACTCCTGCGGATATGGCTGAATATGCCACCAGCGCCCACACACGCGGCCTGCGCGTGATTATCGCCGGGGCGGGCGGCGCAGCGCACTTACCGGGCATGGTCGCCGCTTATACACCCCTGCCTGTGGTCGGTGTCCCGGTACAAACGAAATCGCTCAACGGCCTGGATTCGCTGATGTCGATTGTGCAGATGCCGGGAGGGGTGCCTGTGGCAACCGTAGCCATTGGTCAGGCGAAAAATGCAGGCTTGCTGGCGGTGCAAATCCTCGCTACATCTGACCCGGTGCTGCTAGACAAAATGATCGCTTATAAAAAATCGCTTGAGGAACAGTCACGGGCGAAAAATGCGAACTTGAGTGATTGATTCATGGGCATACCCAAGTAGGGTAATAGGGTAACGTTTGTTGACCTAAAAACACATCTGAAGCGCTGGATTGGCGCACATTTTGATTTTCTACATCATAGATGCGAACGATGTTCTGCCCATGATCGAATAAATACAGAAGTTTTCCATTGGGATGCCACAACCCTGCATCATTTTCCATAGAGGCGTTCAACAACTGCCTGGACTCATCAAACAAGCTCTGAATAATTAATTGACCATCGCTGACATAGGAAACGTGACTCCTATCCGGCGAAAGTGCATAGATTGAGTTGATGTTAGCGTCGGAAGTGAGTGCTGTTAGCTTATAAGTCTTTAAATCGAGGTCAACAAAATCCCCATTGTGCAGCATGAGCAGATGATCTTTGGAACGCATACCAACAATTGAGAAATCGCCATCTAACACAAATTTGGAATCCCCATCCACAGAACTTATCAAAAGCTGTGGCATTTCTCTCTGATTATTTTCGCGGTTATATTGATACGTTGTGTAGGCAATTTCATCATCAGAAACCCAGGTGAATTGGGAATTCACCTCTCTGGTCGGATCAGAAATCGGAGTATAGTTCGCAGTATAGCCGTCTGGGAGAGTTTTGGTCATCCATAAAACGGTTGGATTATTAGCACCAAACATTGAATCAGCCCCAACGACAGCGATCAAATCATTACTGGGCGACCACGCCACTTGGACAGCTTCAATCGATGAGAAGGGTTCAGCCGAGTGAAGCCATAGGTGATCCTCGGTTTTAAGATCATACATTTGAAGTTCCCACTGCCCATTTGAGGATAAAAGCAATAATTTGCTGCTGTCAGATGACCAAACCCCTCCATAAGCCAGAAGCACATCAATAGCTATAAGCTGAGGCTCTATTTGAGCCTGAGAAAGATCGAGCATTTGCAGCAGGAGATAGCCTTCTAATGGCAGGGAATCAGCAACTATGCTTTCGGTAATGACAATATGTTGATTGTCAGGGGAAATTGTGTAGCCCTGTGCGCCATAGCCAGCAAGAATACGAAACTCAAATCCTTCTGATTCTGGGATCGTTTGTTTTTCAATAAAGTTTTCACCATTTGGCTCGAAGATTGAGAATTGATGACATTTCCCAATGGTTTCACAATCTGTATAGCCAACCAGAAAACACTCTGTAGATTGAGCATATACTTGTGAACTCAGCGAGAGTATCAGATATAAACCAAGCCAAAATGGTACACGAAGCCTCATATCAGCTTTTCCGTTCGAACTCAATCCAAAAATGATCGGCGAAGCGGGCAAGCGACGGTTTTTCGGCAAAGCGTTTTTCGAGGTTGAGCAGCATGTTCATCAGGCGAGGGCGCTTTTCGACTACCGGATAAACATCGCTCGGCGGCAAAAACAGGCCGAGGCTCTCGACATGAACCCGCGTGAACCACTGGCTGAAATCCTGCTCTAAGCGCTGAATCGTCGGGTAGTAAATTTCTATCGGCGTGGTGGATTGCTGAAACGTCGCGTGGCCTTTCAAACGCCGTGTGGCTGTTTTGAAATCGAGGTGCATCCCATGCCACATCATCTCCCAGACGCAGAACGGCCCCATCACCCCCAGGCCGACGATTCCCCCTGGCTTGACCCGCGATGACAGCCAATGTGCCAGCGATTTCCAACCATCCAGCACATTCATAGGGCCAAAATTGGAAAACGCGCCATCAAAAAATTCGGCGTCAGGCTGTACATCGGTCAAATGATGCAAATCCATTTCAACGATCCGCACGAGTGGATTATTCTGCGTTTTGTGGCGCGCGATTTCGAGCATTTTAGGGCTATTGTCCGTCGCGGTGACATGAATGCCCTGATTGGCAAGGTGCAGCGTGTCCTCGCCTGTGCCGCAGCCCAGTTCCAAGACTTGGCAGCCGGGAAAGAAATGTCCGTTCAGGCGGGCGTGAACTCTGCCGCGCAGCCAGCGCCCGATTTCAGTGTGCGTAAAAGTTTGATCGTAATTCGGGGCAAGGGAGTCAAATGCTGGCTGGTTCATGAATGTGCTGACCCTGATTTTCGACCTGGCCTTTGGTGAGTTCCATGCCCAGCCGTCCCATACGCACGTTCGCTTCTAATTTCAAGCGCCGCATGAGGCTGGTATTGCGATTGATTTTCGCCTTGTTCAGCGCAACCTCGTTGACCATCCAGCGCGTGGCAAAGCTGTAAAATCGCCGTGAGTAGCGTCCGGCGACAGTCAAATCGCGATCACTACGCTCCTGCCAGGATTTATCCGCCAGAATCCGGCTTTCGACGGTGGAATAATAGGGCGTCCCTTTGATCGGATAGGCGACAGTGGTCAAAAATACGTCGGGATTCGAAATTTTGAGATGCTCAACCGTTTCTTCCAAATCCTTGATCGTCTCGCCCTCGTAACCGAGCATGATGAACATGCCAGTTTCGATGCCGTATTTTTGGAGCAGATGCGTTTTTTCCTGCACGTCCTTGACCTCGACTTTGCGATCCATCAAGTCAAGAACATTCTGCGAGCCGCTTTCCGAGCCGTTCCAGAGCCGATAGCAGCCCATTTCCGCCAATTTTTTAACGACATCTTCGTTCAGGCGATCCGCGCGCGAAATGCACTCGAACGGGATGCGAACGCCGCGTTCCTTGAGCGCCTCGGCATAGCGGAAAAACCAGCGAAAATTAATCGTAAACACGTCGTCAGCATACCAGATTAAGTCGGGGTTATAGCGCTCTTTAATCCACAAGAGTTCGTCGGCAGCGTCCTCTGGCGTTCGGCGGCGGTGGGTGTTGCCATAGACGGAGTGGCTGCACCATTTGCAGGTGTAGGGGCAGCCGCGCGCGTGAATCACCGACACCGAACTCTGGCCGTGATTGTCTTTCCAGATGCGCATGTATTCGGGGATGTCAATCGCCTCGCGATCCGGCCAGGGGTTGGCGCTCAAGTCCTGAATAAACGCGCGCGGCAGCGTTTCGACAATTTTGCCATCGCCATTTCTGAAAACGATGCCGTTGATGAAGTCGAGATTTTGCGCACCATTTTTCGCCAGATGCGGGATCAATTCTTCGAGCGTCAGTTCGCCCTCGCCCTTGACGATCACGTCTGCGCCCGATTCGAGATAATCTTTGGCGTAATAGGGCGGCTCTGGCCCACCGAGGACGACAATCGCGCCATGCTGCTTGCACCAGCGCGCCATTTCAAGCACATTGTGCTTGGTCATCATATTGGTATAAATGCCGACGATGCCGGGGCGTTCGCGCGTGATGAGTGCTTTGAATTTTTCCATCGCACTAAACGTCGAGTCAAAGACCTGCACGTCGAACCCTTTGGATTTGAGATAGGAGGAGATGTAGAGGACACCGAGCGGCGGGTATGGACGCATTACTTTGAGTTCGTGCGGGTCTTCATACAAAAAATAGCCATGCGCGAGCAGGATGTCCATGATGATTTTCCGTTACAGTAAATCGATAAACTCATCCACCGTTAACTCAGCATCTTTGAGAATACGTTTAAGCATCCCTTTTTTCAGAGTTTTGTGGTTTGGCACAACCGTTTTAGCAAAAGGGTCGTCACGACGCATATTGATGTGACTTCCCTTTTGATGGGATACATAAAATCCAACTTTTTCCAATGCTCTAGCACATTCTCGCCCAGAAACCACAGGCAATTTGGTCATACCTGACCCACCCAAACCGGATTATCCTCCGGAATCGGCTCACCATGTTCAATTGCGTCCTCAATCCAGACCTCAATTGCTTCTTTAATATTGGCGATAACTTCTTCCCAAGTATCACCCTGAGTATGGCATCCCGGCAAACTGGGGCATTCGGCAACGTAACCGTCACCATCTTCATCAAGATAAACAATGACTTGGCGCATGAAATTATTACCTCGTTTCTATCACTCTATACGCTCAAAACGGCCTCTTTGGGTTTTCGGACGGTTGCGGCGTAGAAATAGCCGTGAAAAACTTCTTCGCGGCGATAATTTTCGCCGTTGGCTTCCATCCACTTCCAGGGGCGGCGCGAGGTATCGGCAACGATGAAAATATCGAGGAAATCGTTCAGGAAACCAATAGGCCGCGTGTACCAGCGTTCACTTTCGCAAATATCGCCAATCGCGAACGTGCCACCTGGCTTGAGATGTTCCCAGCCGCGCAGCATCGCCTCCTGGTAGCCAGGGATGACCGCCAGCCCCATCGTGGACATGACAACATCGAACTGCTCGTCAAAGTGCATTTTGGCGGCGTCGGCCTGCACAAAGTCGATATTTTGCCAGCCTTCACGCTTGGCGAATTCACTGGCTTCGCGCAGCATATCCGGGCTGTAATCGGTGGCGACCAGACGCCCCGTCGGGCCAATTTTTTCGAGGATGTAGGGGAAATTCGCGCCCGTCCCGCAGGCGAAATCCAGCACATGATCGCCGGGTTTGAGATTCATCATCTCGATCAGTTTCTTGCGCATCTCCACGCGCGGGAACTGCCCCAGGTAGAGATAATCCGTCAGGTGATAATTTTTCGCGCGGCGGCGATAATACTCGTCCAGGCGCGATTGGGTAATGCCCTGTGTTTTGACGCGGCGGGCAAATGACGCCAGAACCAGGCCGGTTACGACGCCCAGGAAAAATTGTCTACGCACGTTGAATATCCTTGAATAGTGTTGATTTTAGAATGTTAAGCGTCTACCGCATTACGCCGATCACCAATGAACTCGGCAAGGCTCCGCAAAAAGACGAACAGCACAAAAATGATCGAGCCAATAAAAAAGGCTTTTGAAGGAAATAAAACGACGCTGATAATAAACAGCGCAACCATAATTTTTTTGCGTTTTTTCTCATTCATGCCTGCCATCAGCGTACTGTTGGTTTCAAATGGCACTTCGCTGACCATCAAAAATGAGGCCATCAACACCAGCGCTACCGGGATCAGGATCGGGCCGTAATCCGACCAGGTATCGGCAGCGAAAATGACAAAGCTGGCGAGTAAAACCGCTGAAAGCGTCGTCGGCATCCCTGTAAAATAGGCTGCTTTGGTGGTGTGATCTTCATTATCGACATTGAAGCGCGCCAACCGCATCGCGCTGAACAGCGTGGGCATAAAGCTCAAGGCGATTCCGGGAACACCCCACTCGGAGAAAAAAGCGGTATAGAACAACAGTGACAGCGCCAGCCCAAAATTCATCACGTCAGCCAGCGAATCGAACTGCGCGCCAAATTCACTGGTGGCGTCCAGCGCCCGCGCTACCCGACCATCGAGCGAATCCAGCAGCGCGATGATGAGTAGAATCCATGCACCGATCACGTAGTTCCCGTTCAGGGTGAACATAATCGAGACATAGCCGAGCAATATTCCAATTGAAGTAATGGCGTTGGGAATAAAAACTTTTGAGATTCGCATGGAATAATCATCCACTAACGAAATAGTCTTCAGATAATCTATTCTACCAACAAAGAGAGTATCTGAAACCTGTAAAAAATTAAAGTTCAGCCAGAATCGTCTCGCCGCCTTTCACTTTCTGCTCTATTGTTACATTGATCGCGGCATCAAGCGGCAAAAACACGTCGCAGCGGGAGCCAAATTTAATAAAGCCTAATTCCTCCCCAGCCATCACGTCCTGGCCTTCGTGCAGATAATAGCGTATCCGCCGCGCCAGAGTTCCCGCGATCTGACGAACCAGGATACGCTCACCAGATGCCGTTTCAATCACCGTCGTGTTGCGCTCGTTGAGTTCGGACGACTTGGGGTGAAACGCCATCAGATACTTACCAGGGTGGTAGCGATAATAAACAACACGACCATTCATCGGCACACGGTTGAGATGCACACTGACGACGGACATAAAAATCGAAATTTTCAAACGTTCTTCATGAAAATATTCGTTTTCGTAAACCTTCTCAATCGCTACCACTGTGCCATCAGCAGGGGAGATAAGACAGCGCTCACAGGTCGGGGGATAGCGCAGTGGGTTGCGAAAAAATTGCGTAAAAAAGCCAAAAACCAGCGACGAAAAACTGAAGATCAGCCAGAAAAAGCGCCTGGGGGATAGAAAAAAGGCGAACAGATTCAAAATCGCCAGCAGGCTGCCAGCCAGCGCCAGTGTGCTATACCCCTCGCGATGAATCCGCACTAAAACATCCGTTCAAATTGGATAAACTGACCGATTTCGTCGGGATGCAGTTCACGCCCTGGAGTCATAATCAGATAGCTATCTGCCCACATCGTCTGCGGCACAAAGGATGAATCCTGCATAAAGGCGATTTCAGCCGCGCGCCGTTTAAGCTCGTTGACGACCTCATGCGCGGGTTGTTCGCCAGGGACATCCGCGACCAGATAAATATATTCATCATGCGCTTCGAGATTTTTGACCTGCCAGCCCTGCTCACGAAGCTGCATCGTCAGGCCAGCCCGGATGGCCCGCGAGGTGTTTTCGTTCAAACGGGTATTGGCATCCCGCAGCAGCCATACATACGAATAGGGCGTGAGCTGCACATTCGGTGGTAACGAATAGGTCGGCGGCGGAGCAACTGAAGCAACTTCTGATGTGTCGGTTACAGCAGCAACAGGTGCAGGCGGCGGCACATCTGGCACAGAGTCGAGCGCTTCGGTAAGCCGCTTGCCTTGCCGTCGAATATCCCGCAGGGGTGTCGCCTCAGCAAAAATCATCGACAGCGTAAAATCGCCTGCGGTGCGGCGTGAGTAGAGCATGTACCCTTTGCCATTGCTCGGCAGCGTAATAAAGCGGATGCGCGATTCGTCCGGCCCTGCGCTCCAATCGTTATCAACAACAGCGCCAAATTCGGCAATATCTTCGACAGAAAGCTGCCCAGCCGAAGCCACAATTTCAGAACCCTGTGTTAAAAGTGTGGCCTCGGCGGTCAGTTCGAGTGAAACCTGGGTCAGACTCAGCGCGATCTGAGCGATGTAAGGATCATCGCCCACAATGGTCATTTCGGCGGCAGTTGGGTCGAAATCAGCCATTTGCCCCAGGTCAATCGGTTCGCCCGAGTCGATTTCGTCGCGCCGCATCATCACGGTTTCGTCACTGACCGATTCGTCAACGCTCATATCGAGCGGAATGAGGGTAGGAAGCGTATTCCACGCTTGTAATTCCGCTGAAAGATCATCTTCTTCGAGGGCTTCATCGCTCCAGGCTTCGCCCTGAACGGTCACATCGTAGAGATCGTCCCACATGCCCATTTCGAGCGCGGGCGGCTGTTCAAATTCTCCAATATTTTCTTCGAGATTTTCTTCCTCAAAATGATCCGCAGCATCCAGCTCGTCCCAGCTTCCAACATCCACTGGCAATATCTGCTGGTCAACGGGTTCGTTCAGGCTTTCATCAACCTCGGCAGGCTCATAAAGGTCATCCCACATCCCACCATCGAGTGCAGGCGATTGTTCGGCCTCTGCTGCGGGTTCCTCGGAAATTTCTTCATCATATTCTGTTGGGACAACCAGATCATCCCACATTCCAGCGTCGAAGGCTGCGGGTTGTTGAGCAGCAGGCTCGTTTAACGGCTCTGCTTCATACTCGCTGGGTTCATAGAGGTCATTCCACATCCCTGCGTCGAGCGCGGGCAATTGTTCGGCCTCCGCTGCGGGTGGTTCAGCGGCCCGGTCATCAACCGCCTCGATGGGGGATTCATCCCAAATCTCGGCAGCAAAAGGCGGCGGCTGGATGGCAGGTTGTTTAATACTCTCGTCGTCAACTTCGTCCGGCTCGTCCAGAATCGACCAGTCAATATCCGCAGTCGATTGAGGTATGGGCGCTGCGACCTCTTCTTCCTGCCACGACGGCAATTTCTGTATCGGCTTCGACATCGGAAATTCTTCGGGCAGAAAATCGGGTTCTTTGATGTAGCGGTCATCTACCTTCGGGCGCGGGATCGTCGAAATACCCCAGGACGGCGGTGGTTGTATCTCCGGCGTATGTTCCGAAAGCTGGCGTTCAATATTATCAATCAGGTCGCTCAGCGAGAACGAATCGATGGGCGTACTTTCGTCCAGCGCGGTTTCCAGAATCAACTGCGCAGGAATAGCAGGCGATTCTTCGCGCGGTTCGACCACTGGCGGCGCAGGTGGCGGCATTTCGACTTCAGGGATTTCTGCGGCAACTTCTTTTTCGAAGAAATTTCTGAAGGCTTCGTCAATATCGCGGGCGGTACGCGCTTGTTCACGTGACTCATAATCCACCGGCTCCACTTCCTCGCCCTGCATCATTGCCAGAACGTTGCGGAAACCTGTATCGCTGACACCCAGCATGAGATCGCCTACCGTTCCGCTTTCCTCCAGCGTCGGCATCGGTGGTTCTTCCTCAGCCAGCTTCTCGAAAATGTTCTGGGCTGGCTGAGGCGGTGGGGTGAATATCGGTTCGCTATCCTCCTCTGGCTCCTCATCATCTTCCAGTGAGGGCAGCGGGCCAGTTTTGTGTTTTTCGATTTCGGTCAGCAGGTTATCCATGCCGCCCGTGAGGATAAAATCAATAAACTGCTGATGTCGATCTGGCAGCGGGGTATGGGTTTTATCACCCCGCATCGACTTCACCAAGTCCTCAAACGTATCGGATTTGGGTTTGGCGGCAGTCGCTTCTTCCGAGATGTTATCCAGAACACTTCCAAAAACGTCATCACTGTTGGGCGTCTTGGTTGCTAAAAATTGACGTACCGCGCCGGAGTCCACACTCGGTACAGGAGGCGTGTCCTCATCAGAAACTTTTGGCTCAAAAATTTCCGATGGCGCTACATTCGAAAGTACGCTATCGAGTGTCGAAAACTCAGGAGCCGATGGCAGCCAGTCCGGTGATTCTACATCATCCTCATCGAAAATTTTCGTTTTTGTACTTGCCTGGGGCGGCTTAAAAGCGGGCGGCTGTTCCGCTGCGTCTTCTTCTTCATCATAGCCCCACATCGCCGATTGCTCATAATCACGATTTCGAAGCCAATCTGGAATATCAGATTCTTCGGATTTTTGCGGCAGGTCGGGCATAACCGGCAAATCCTCAACCTGTTCTTCGTTGAGGACACGTGTGGATGGAAGCTGTTCCGGCAAATTGCGCGTGACAGGCAAATTTTCGACGACTTCATCGATATTCAGAATGTTGGTCGTTGGAAGCTGCTCCGGCAAATTCCGGGTCATCGGCAAATTTTCGACGACTTCATCGGTATTCAGGATGTTGGTCGTTGGAAGCTGTTGGGATAAATTCCGCGTGACCGGGAAATTCTCAACAGGTTCATTGTTTTTCGGGGTGCGCGCCTGCTTACCAGAGCCTGATGAACGCTTCTGCGAACGCCGGTATTCCGTTTCGTCAACGAGCGCGTCAAGCTGACCCCCGCTAAGTAGTTCCGTTTCGCCGGATGAAGGGTCATCTGAAGGATCCAGGCTGCGGGTAATCGCCGTTAAGGGCTGCTCGATCTGTTCGACGGCGTGTTCAATCAACGGAATGATGCCACGTGCGCTGAAGGGCGCATCAATCATGCCCTGCAAACCCAATTCGCGAATCAATGCACCAGAATTGGGCTGAGTCGGGCTGACAATGACGGCGATTTCTGGCTGAAGGGCGCGCAGCCGCCGCACAATGCCTGGGCCATCGGGCAGCGTAAAATCGACCAGCGCCACGTCGTGGGGATGCGAACGGATATAATCCAGCGCAGCATCGGCAGACGTAAACGGATGAACTTCAAAAGCGCCCGTCTGTTCAAGCGCCTGCTTGATCGTGACCGCAAAAACGAGCTGCCGATTGATGATGAGCACATTTGTTGTCATGACATTTATTGTATAACT
>Ga0268299_1003472_pt1 | contig 14393 bp, 10 predicted proteins | sample NOBtaG_FD_193484 | JGI IMG/M metagenome (GOLD analysis project Ga0268299, IMG submission 193484) | Activated sludge microbial communities from bioreactor in Nijmegen, Gelderland, Netherland - NOB reactor | ecosystem: Engineered > Bioreactor > Aerobic > Activated sludge | place: Netherlands...
TTGATGATATAGAATTATTAAATGCTGTTCAAAGCAGATTGAAAAAAAACGAATTACTTCGTATTGAATTTGCAAAAAATATTGAAGGATTAGATGAATTTTTTAGTGAAGTAAAAAACCTAGAAGACTTAGCTAAACTTTCAAACGATAGAAAAACAAAAACATACAAAAAGAAAGAAAATATTTTTTCGGAAGATAATTACCCGAATGGTATTTACTTTATTAATAAAGGAAAAGTTAAAACGTTTAAAACCAATGCCGATGGTAAAGAGTTTATTACTGGACTCCACAAAGAAGGAGATTTCATTGGTTATATTGCTTTATTAGAAGAGAGCAAATACAATGAGTCGGCAGCAGCTTTAGAAGATTCTGAAATATGCTTAATATCTAAAGAAGATTTTTTTACACTCATTTATAAAAACAGTGAAGTATCTAAGAAATTCATTAAAATGCTTTCCGATAATTTAGCTGAAAAAGAAGAAGCATTATTAAAATTGGCTTACAACTCCGTTCGTAAACGTGTAGCAGAAGCGCTTGTAACTCTAAAAAATCGCTATCAAAAAGATGACACTAAAAATTTTAGTATGTCTATCTCTCGCGAAGATTTATCAAACATGGCAGGTACTTCACCTGAAACAGCGATCCGTACCTTAAGCGATTTTAAAGAAGAGAAATTAATTGAAATTCATGGTGGAAACATAACTATTCTTAATGCTGAAAAGCTTGAGAAAATGAAAAATTAATTTCCTACCCGCCCTGAAAACAAAAATAAATTGTTTTAAATCAAGAAAAATTTGATTTGAAGCGATAAAATGGCTTATTTTGTTACTATCAAATAAACGATAAATGAAAAAAGTACTACTAAGTTTTCTATTTACGATACTTCTTATACAAATAACTTTTGCCGGTGGATTTCAAATTAATCTCCAAGGTCAAAAGCAAACAGGGATGGGACATACTGGTACAGGCTTGTGCTTAGATAATGCAAGCATACTATTTAATCCAGGTGCTCTTTCATTTTTAGATTCATTACATGGCATTTCATTAGGAGCAAGTTTCATTTTCCCCAGAACCACTTATCGTGAGCTATTTCCAGGCACATATACTGCTAACATTGAAAAAAATACGGGTACCCCTATAACACTTTATGCTTCTTACAAATTAAAAAAATCACCTAAATGGTCAATCGGTATTGGAATTTATAACCCTTTTGGAAGTAAAGTTCAATGGCCAAACAATTGGTTAGGTCAATTTTTAATTCGAGAAATTGATTTAAAAACATTTTTTATTCAACCTACAGCTTCTTATAAAGTGAACAACAAACTGGGAATTGGTGTTGGTTTTGTTTATGCCACAGGATCATTTGCACTAAGAAAAGGTGTGCCTATACAAGATACATTGGGAAATTATGGCGAAGGAAAATTAGAAGGAAAAGCAAGTGGCTATGGATTTAACATGGGAATTTATTATAAAGTAAATGAAAAACTATCCATTGGTATTGATTATCGCTCGCAAGTAAATGTAACAGTTGATGGAGGTTCTGCTAATTTCGATGTCCCTTCGTCTGTTGCAGAATATTTCCCAACCACCACATTTAATACTGGACTTAAATTACCTCAAGTTGCTACTTTAGGTGTTGGATATAAAATTTCGAACAAATTATCATTGGCATTGGATGTAAATTTTGTAGGATGGAAATCATACGACTCTTTAATCATCGACTTTGATGAAAACACGGATAAACTTAAAGACATCCGTTCCGCTAGAGAATACAAAAATTCGTTCATTTTTAGATTGGGAGGACAATATACATTAAACGATAAATGGACAGCTAGATTAGGCGCATACTATGATATGAGCCCTGTAAAAGCTGGTTACCTAACACCTGAAACACCAGATGCTGATAAGATTGGAATTACGGCAGGAGCTAGCTTTAAAGTAACTAAAAAAATATTTGTAGACCTCTCCTTTTTATACATCGAAGGGTTAAAACGCACAGATACCAATATAGAAACAGGATTTGGCGGAACATACAAAGCCAAAGCCCTTGTGCCTGGGTTTGCTCTAAACTATATTTTTTAAATAGTTAAAAAGATTTTTTTTTTACATTTTCTTTAGTACCTTTAGCATAACCCAAACAAAAAAAACATGAAGAAAATTTACACTACTATTGCTTCAGTAGCATTACTTACTGGACTAAATTCTAATGCCAATGCTCAGTGCACAGACAATCGTTATCACGATTATATTTTTCCTGCTGCACCTGCTGTAACATCCAACATTATATATGGTAATAATCTTGATAAAGCTGGCGCTAGTACCGATTTAAAATTAGATGTTTACCAACCAAATGGTGATGCATCAACCAGCAGAGCATTAATAATCATTGCTCACGGAGGAAGTTTTATTGGAGGAAGCAAAACAGGTTCTGACGTGCTTAATATGTCAAAAGATTTTGCAAGAATGGGCTATGTAGTAGCATCAATCGATTATCGAATTGGCATGACTAATTTCCCATTGGCACAAACACATACGATTGATTCAACGGATGCTGGAGCAGCTGTAATGAGAGCAGTTCATGATGGAAGAGCAGCTGTTAGATATTTTAGAAAAGATGCTCGTATCGGTGGTAATACATACAAAATTGACACTAATAATATATTCTTTGCCGGTGTTTCTGCCGGAGGTTTTGTTGCATTACACGTTGCCTATATGGATGAATTAAGCGAGTTCCCTTCTTACGTTGATACAATTGGACAATTTGGTTTACATGGTGGCATTGAAGGCTTAAGCGGTAACCCGGGTTATCCTTCTGATGTAAAAGCTGTCATCAATATTTGTGGTGCTTTGGGAGATACGGCTTGGGTTAAACCAGGTGATGAACCTGTAATGAATTTCCATGGTAATAATGATGGTACAGTACCTTATGGTTCATCTGTAATTTCATTGCTAGGTGTTTATCCGTTATTAAAAGTTCATGGAGGTTATTCTGTTGCAGCCAGAGCAAATCAAGTAGGCCTAGTAAATTGTTTCGAAAAATATGAAAACAGAGACCACGTGCCTCATGTTGGAACATCTGCAACTGCATTGGCACATTATGACACAACCCTAACAATTAGCAGAAACTTTTTAGAACACTTTACTTGTGGAGTTGCTTTAAATTGTGCTTACACTACTCCACCAGTGATTGGAATAGATGAGTTAACTGTTAGAGCTAGTGATATTAACTTATATCCCAACCCTGCTAACAGCAACTTTACAATTGATTTAAGTCCATTTGGAAATACAAACATCACAATTGAATTATTTGATGTTCTTGGTAAAAATGTAATGACTTTACCAAAAGTAAAAAATGATGTTATAACACTTAACAGAGGAGCACTTCCAAGTGGTATGTATTTCATACGATTAACCAATACCGCTAACAATAATGCAGTAACTAAAAAAGTTACTTTTGAATAAGTAATTTTCAAAATAAAAAAAAAGCGAGATATGTTTCATATCTCGCTTTTTTATTTTATGCATTTTATATTTTAGCTAAAGCCTGCTCAATATCTGCAATAATATCTTCATAGTGTTCTACTCCTACTGATAAACGAATCATCTTCTCCGTTAAGTTCATTTTCTTTTTTAAATCATCGTTTACTGGAGTATGAGTCATTGAATAAGGATGCTCTGCTAATGACTCTGTACTGCCTAAACTAACAGCTAGTTTAATTAGTTTCATTGCATTTAATACTTTAAATGCTTGTTTTTCTCCGCCTTTCACATCAAAACTAATCATAGCACCAGGCGATAAACATTGTGTTTTATAGGTAGTATATTGTTTATCTCCTTTTTTTAATAATCCTAAATAATATACTTTCTCTACTTTAGGATGTTTATCCAACCATGCAGCCACTTTTTTTGCATTCTCCGCTTGCACTGTCATTCGCATTTTTAATGTTTCCAAACTGCGCATTAATAACCAACCTGTATTTGGTGAAGCCATTGTTCCCATAATACTTCTAAATGATTTTACTCTTTTCATTAAATCTTTAGAACCTACACAAGCACCAGCTATTACATCACTATGGCCTCCTATGTATTTTGTTGCTGAATACAATACTAAATCAAAACCATGTTTTAAAGGATGAGAAAACACTGGCCCCAAGAACGTATTATCAATAGCAGTAATTACTTTTTTATTTTTAGTAGAATATTTTTTTGCAATATCTACACACATTTTCATATCAATTAAATCATTGGTAGGATTTGCAGGACTTTCAATAAATATCATCGCTAATTTATCTGCTTTGCCTGTAGCTTCAATCATTTGTATGATTTCAGCTTTCGATTGATTAGGCATAAATCCAATGCTATGAATACCAAATTTCAATAAAATATGTTTAAAGAAATGATCGCTTCCTCCATAAATTGGTTCACTGTGAAGCAATAAATCACCAGGCTGTAATAACTCCATTACAGTGGTACTAATTGCAGCCATACCGCTTTCAAAAACAGCTCCATCTTCAGCTTCATCCCACAAGCACAAACGATTCTCTAAAATTTCTAAATCAGGATTATTAATACGACTATAAATTAAACCTACTTCTTCTTTCGGTTTAAGATTGCGTTTTCCATACGCTACTTCAAAAAATGACTTTCCTTCTTCTGCTGTTTTAAAAACAAATGTAGAAGTTTGAAATATTGGACATTTTACAGCACCTTCTGATAACTCTGGCTTATAACCATAGCTCATCATTAAACTTTCAGGATGCATTTTTACTGCTTTTGATTTTTTAGTTGACATAATTTGAGAGATTTAATTTATCCAAAGTTATATTTGTTTTATATATTTCTAATTTTTTTAATATATTTAGACAATTAATCTTTATTTAATTATTATAATAGATTATTTTACTATAATTATAACTTACACCAAGCATTTTTAGAAAAATATTCTGCCATGGAAAAACTGGATAAACTCGACAAACAAATACTAAAGCTCTTACAAAAAGATTGTTCATTAAACACAAAACAAGTAGCCGACAAAGTTGGACTAAGCATTACACCTACTTATGAACGAATTAAAAAGCTTGAAAAAACAGGAATTATTGAAAGCTATGTTGCTTTATTAAATAAAGAAAAAGTAGGAAAATCATTAATGATTTTTTGCAATGTTTCCCTACAATTGCATTCAAAGCCATTGCTAAAAAAGTTTGAGCAAACAGTTGTAAAATTTGATGAAGTCATGGAATGTTATCATACTGCGGGCACCTTTGACTATTTGTTAAAAATAGTTGCTAATGACATGAATAATTATCAGGATTTTATTACAAATAAATTAGCTGCGCTCGAAAACATTTCACATGTACAAAGTTCTTTTGTGATGACTGAGGTGAAATACAAAACAGAAATACGAATTGATTAATTAATCAACTATTTTTCAAATTCCATTACGAATCGAAATCCTCTTTGTGAAGATGCAGAGTTTGATTGGTCATAATTTTCGTACACATTATTTAGTAAATAGAATCCCGGATCGCGCCAACTACCACCATGTGTTTTCCCTTTTTCTCTCATAAATTCTTCTACATTACCAGCCATATTGTATAGTCCGTAGCCATTTGGCTGAAATGACATAACTGGCATAGTCACATCTCCTGTATTGTTTTTTATTTTTGAAAAACTACTTGAATAAAAAACACCCTTTACTCCGCCAGAACGATAGATTTGTTTTTTTTCAAGTTGACCTGAATTATTTTTTTGATAAACAGAGTCTCTCCACACAGAGGCTTGATCAACATATAAAAAATTAGCTAAAAGTTCGCCTTTTGAGTTTTGCATATCAATTCCATTCCAAGGAAACGGAGCCCCATCTAATTTTCCTTTTGCAGCCAAAACCCATTGCTCACTTGTTGGAAGTTTAAAAATCACTTTCTTGAATTTTCTTTTGGGTTCATTCATATATTTTTTGGTTAGCCAATCACAATAAGCTTGTGATTGTTCATAAGTCACTCCAACTACTGGATAATTGGCATAAGCAGGATGGCGTAAGTAATACTCAACATAAGGTTCATTATAAGCTGATTTTTCATGCCATACCAATGTATCAGGCAACATGGAGAAGTATAGATTTGTGTCTATCTTGTATAATTCTTTTAAAAATTCAAGATATTGACCGTTACATACTTCGAATTTACTGATGTAAAATGAATCAACTCGCACCGTTTGAGACGGAAATTCATATGTAATTTTTACTGGAATATCCTGATCGGATACGCCAAAGTTATAATAGGCAGTTGGAATATAGACAAGTGTACTTTCAAATTTTTTCAATGAAAATCCTTTATAGAATTCATTTTTATTTTTAAATGATATTACCCAGAAGCACACTGATGCGCAAATGAGAAGAGTTAATACTTTTTGTTTCATAACTCTATAACGAAGTATAAAAGAAAAGATACAAGATTAAAATAGAAATATATTCTCTTTTCTATTTCTGTGGCTCCGGCAGGAATCGAACCTGCATCAAAAGTTTAGGAAACTTCTATTCTATCCATTGAACTACGGTGCCGGATTAATTGAATTTTTTCAACTCAACTGTGTTTCCATCAAAAACAGCGTAGGTATTGTAGTTAACCCATTCACCTAAATTGACATACCTGCTTTTTTCTGAAAGTTTAATATCTAAAGGTAAATGCCTGTGTCCAAAAATAAAATAATCAAAATGCTTTTTTTGTAAAATCTCTTTTGCATAAATAACCAACCATTCATTTTCTTCTCCAGTAAATTTTTCATCATCTGGTCCGTTGCTTAATCTACTTTTACGTGACCAATAATTAGCCATACCTATTCCAAAATTAGGATGAATACGAGCAAATAACCATTGACAAAATTTATTCGCAAAAACTTTTTTAATAAATTTATAACCTCTATCACCAGGCCCTAATCCATCACCATGGCCTAAATAAAATGTTTTTCCATTATACACTTTTTCTATTGGTTCACGATAAATTGTAACCCCTATTTCTTTTGGTAAATAATCAAACATCCACATATCGTGATTCCCTGTAAAAAAATGAACAGGAATTCCAGCATCCGTGAGTTCAGCAATTTTTCCCAACAAACGAATAAAACCTTTTGGAGCAGCATGCTTGTATTCAAACCAAAAATCAAACATATCGCCCATTAAATATATTTCCTGAGCATCCTTTTTTATCTCATCTAACCACCTCACAATACGCTTTTCGCGCTCTAAGCTTTTTTCATAGCTTGGAACTCCTAAATGAAAATCGGAAGCAAAATATATTTTTTTAGCTGCTAACATTTTTTATAATTCAAATTTTCGAATTAAATCAAAAGGATTAATCATATTTAAATTTAATGTAAATCGAATTGTTTCAGGATATTTTATTCCATTTGACTTTTTGTAATTTTCAAAATCCTTTGAAATCAACACCGGAAAATATACCTCAAAAATATTTTTAACAATGCTCACACACACTCCCGCATTATACAAAACACCATCATTTAAAATGCCATCAGAACCTGTTGTTCCAATATCAGCATACAAACAAAGTGGCAACTTCATATTTCCCAATGATGATTTTAAATTCAAGGCCACCAACCATTCTGCTGATTGTCCTACAGGAGAATAAAATTTAAACGCTCCATCGCTCTCCGTAAATTGATTTACCAATACACCATCCGTTTCGGTTCTTCCTAAAAATACATTATCATACATATAATCATGATATCCTCTAAAACCACTTAAACGAAAGCGATAAGCCCCTGCGTTTGCTTTAGTTGTTCCAACAAATGTTCCAGCAAATAATCGAGCATCAAAACTTTTGTTCTTTTTACCATACTTGTAACTATATTTAGCAGTAACTGAAATTTTTGTCATTTCATCCACTGTTGCTGATGTGTAATAATTTTTTTGACCACCATGTTGTAAATTCAATGCAATACTATATGGTTGAATAGCATCACTTTTTGTAAGTTGATATGTTAAATCATTAAAATTTGATTTTCGTTTTGTTTCAACATAATCAATATCCAAACCTGAAAGCACGGATGCATAATCATCTGCAATAATTGTAATGTTTCTATATCTTAATGATGATTTAAATTTTGCTCTAGGAGCAGATTTTTTAAATTCGACAAATAACTCTGGAGCATACTTATTAAAATTACGATCATATATTCTATTTGTAAATGAATAGCGCGAATAGGTTCCACCAATTGCAATTTTTTGAAAAAATGTTTTATTTGGAAAAATGTTATACATCGCATGAGCATATCCTGCAAAATCATTTGTTGAGTGGCTGTACAATGGCATCAATTCAAATTCAAACCTTTTTTGTGGTAATAAATTATTGTAAAATGCCAAACCAAACATCCATTTATTATAGCTATTCCACGCTGCTACAGGTGACCAAAACAATTGTGTTTTATCAGGATTATCAAGACTTCCTAAAAATTGAATTTTTAAAGGTTCTACTTTCTTAAAAATTCCTTTTGTTTTTATTCGGTTATTATTTCTGTTTACTTCAGGTGTTACTTCAAAATAATCTAATTTAAAATAGTCAACGGTAGATGTAGGGAAACTTAATGACTGCTTTCCTGTAAAACCATCATATATTACTTCTCCAACTATTTTACCATTGTGTATCCCTTGAATAATAACGGGAGCTTTAATATCTCCACTATTTTTCACATCAATATTATATGTATTATCTCGATTAAAATGAATGGACGTAATTTTATAATCCAATTTCTTTGTTGTATTAATCATATCATTAAAAAACCACGACAGATCTTTTCCTGATATCTTTTCAAATACATCTTTCATATCATTTGGCTGAGGATGTTTAAAATGCCATAATTTAAAGTATTCTTGCAAACATTGATTCATTACTGACTCTCCTAAAGTTGCCATTAAATAATCAAATGCAACAGCCGTTTTAGAATAAACTATACCACCATAATTTAATTCAGTATAATTTTGTGCAGGAGTTTCAATTGCTTGGTCTTCATTTTTAGCTGCCGACAATAAATAAGTATAGTAATATTGTGCATGTTGCTTATATCTTTTTAAATCAAACATTTTTCCAACAGCACCATCAGCCATGTCACCAATTAGTTTTCTATCGGGATATTTAGTTCGGATATATCGTAGTTCATTAAACGAATTTAATCCTTCATCCATCCATGGGTGTTCACGTTCATTGGAACCTAACATTCCATAAAACCAGTTATGTCCTACTTCATGTGTAATGACTACATCCAATTGAAATGCATTTCCAGATGAACCTATGACTGTAATATTTGGATATTCCATTCCTCCTCCTGCACTAATGGTTCCATCTACCGCTGTACAGTGTTTATAGGGATAATCGCCATTCCATAATGAATAATAATAAATAGCATCATTCATATATTTAATTGAGTTTTTCCAAATATTGCCTTCGGCATTTGTAAACATAACCCAAGTGGTTACCACATTTTTTGTATGCGGTGTAACTACTTCCCCTTTTAATACATGATAACGTTTATCACAAAACCATGCAAAATCATGTACATTCGACTGTTTAAAATGCAATGTTTTAGTAGCACTATCTGATTTAGGGAAACTCAAATCATTGCTATCAAATCGCTCAATTGCCTCCGTTGCTTTAACTCGTTCATTCAACCAATCTAGTTCCGCTTCGCCATCCACCAAATCACCTGTTGCACCCACTACATAATTTTTAGGGACAATAATTTGAACATCAAAGCTTCCAAATTCAGAATAAAATTCTCCTTGATTTAAGTAGGGCATTTGGTTCCATCCATTTTTATCATATACTGCAGGCTTTGGATACCATTGTGTTATTTGGTACGACTGCCCAATATGTCCTAGGCGTGAAAATTCACCTGATGGAATTTTAACATGAAAAGGAGTACTTATGGTAATTTTTTGTCCGCTTTTTAAAGGTTCATTTAAAATGATTTTACAAACATCAATTGTATCTTTTAAAATTTCCCACTTCACCGCTTTAGTATTCACTTTAAAATCGAGCATATCCATGTATCCTCTATCTTCATCCTTGGCTTTAAACAATTTCGTTTCTCCATTTTCATACAATTGTTTTGCAAGTGCTGTTGAATTATCCTTGTATGCATTTGGCCAAATATGCATATAGATAAACGTTAAATCATGAGGAGAGTTGTTTTTATATTCAATATAGGTATCCCCAAAAAGTTCGTGCTTTACATCATCCAATCGAACTTGCATGGTATAATTTACTTCTTGCTGAAAATAATTTTGAGACTTTCCGAAAAAAGAAAAACAAGTAATAAAAATAAAAACCAGAGGGTTGAGTAGTTTCATAGCAAGCTATTGTGGTTAAAATAATTTAGTTTAATACCTCTTGTAATTTTTTCTCTAAATCTTCGCCACGTAAATTTTTTGCTAAAATATTTCCTTCTTTATCAATTAGCACATTGTATGGTATTGCATTAAAATTATACAAACTAACAACTGGCGAATCCCAAAATTTAAAATCACAAACATGGTTTGTCCATACCAAATTATCTTTTTTAATTGCTTCTTTCCATTTATCCATGTCTTTGTCTAATGACACACTAAATATTTCAAACCCTTTTGCCTTGAATTTATTGTATGCTTTTACTACTGTAGGGTTTTCAGCTCTACAAGGGCCACACCAGCTTGCCCAAAAATCTACCAATACAACTTTACCTTTTAAAGAAGATAATGAAATAGGTTTTTCATCTGTATTGTTCATTGTTATTTCAGGCGCTAGAGTACCTACACCAAGTTTCTTTTGATTTTGAACTGCTTCATGAAACGTTTTTATGTAAGTTGAGTTTGGATATTTTGAAAAAAGACCATCATCCAATTTAATGTATGTTTCTATAAACTCTTCGGCTGGCAATTGCTGAATAGCTGCTAAAGAAGCAAATGAACTTGGATTTTTTTCTACAAAATTTTTCAGATATTGATTATGCTCATTCACTAAATCCATGTATGGCTTTTCCAATGCATTACTCATAGAATCTATACGCACTGAATCCATTTTAATTACATTGATGAAAGCTTGAAATACTTTTTGCAATGAATCACGTTTTTTATAATTACTCATTGAAGCTTGATTAATTTCCCAAAACAATTTGGAATCAACGGAGCCATCAACCGTATATGTATTTCCTAAATCTTCGGCATTACCTCCAACAGTTACTTTTTCATCAGCATCAAAAATAAATGTTGCAAAATTTTTATCTGAAATTTTCAATCGATAAAATCCTTTTTCTAGTGCTGTTGAATGTATTTTCAATTCGCCATTTTCATCAATCACTACAGTATCTATCCCCACTAATCCTTGAGGAGTCATTTGTTCAAGTATCACAGTTTGTCCATTTGCATTTGAAAACTTTCCGCTTAACACAAATCCATTTTCATTTTCAGTAGACGAAGAGCAAGCTACTAAACTTGCTGTTGCAATAATTGCACTTAAGGTTTTTAAATTCATCATATATTATTGATATTACGCTTTTTCAAGCATTTCTTTTACTAATTCATTTGCAATTTTAGGGTCCGCTTTTCCTTTCGATAATTTCATTACTTCACCCATAAACAAACCAGCTAAATTGGTTTTGCCATTTTTATATTCTTGTACTTTATCTGGATATTTTGCAATTGCTTGTTTTACAAATTCGGCTAAGGCATTGCTATCACTTTCTTGTATCCAACCATTTTCTTCGGCAATAGCAGAAGGTAATTTATCTGGATGTTCCATCATTACAGGAAATATTTTTTGAGTAGCAATGGTATGACTTACTTTTCCTGAATCAATAAAATCCACCAATTGAGCTATTCGCTCAGGTGAAATTTTAAAATCGGAAATATGTAAAGCATTATCATTTAAATAGGATTTAATTTGTACCGTTAACCAATTGGCTGCCGATTTCGTATTTTTTGTTTTTGAAATTATTTCTTCAAAATACAAAGCTATTTCTTTGCTATCTGTTAAAACACCTGCATCGTATTCCGACAAACCAAGGCTTGTATACTTTTTAAATAAATCGTTTGGTAATGGAGGCAATACACTTTTAACTTTTGCAATGTATTCTTGTGAAACAATTACGGGTTGTAAATCTGGTTCAGGAAAATAGCGATAATCGTTTGCCATTTCTTTACTACGCATCACAAATGTGGTTCCAGCTACAGCATCAAAACTACGTGTATCTTGAGTTATTTCTTCTCCCGCTTCTATTGCTTCTATTTGTCGTTTTATTTCATATTCAATCGCTCGTTGAACATTCCGTATGGAGTTCATGTTTTTCACTTCGGTACGTTTACCAAATTCTCTTGCACCTTTTAAACGAACAGAAACATTGGCATCACAACGCAAACTTCCTTCTTCCATATTCCCATCGCATATATCCAAGTAACGAACCAACTTACGAACTTCTGTTAAATACTGATACGCTTCCTCTCCACTACGAATATCTGGAGCACTCACAATTTCAACCAATGGCACTCCTGCTCTATTTAAATCAATAAGTGTATCAAATGGATCAATATCATGAATACTTTTACCTGCATCTTCCTCCATGTGAATACGAATCAAATTAATTTGTTTCTCCGTTCCATCCGCCTGTTTAATAGTAATGTAACCTCCTTCGCAAATAGGCGTTTTATCTTGAGTAATTTGATATCCTTTAGGCAAATCGGCATAAAAATAATTTTTGCGTGCATATTCATTCACTTCGCGAATCGAACTTTTACATGCTAATCCTAAACGAACAGCATACTCAATCACTTTTTCATTTGCTTTTGGAAGTGTTCCTGGATGACCTAATGTAATGGGACTTACATTTGTATTGGGCAATACACCATATTCGGTGGAATCACTTGAATATGCTTTGCTTTTAGTAACTAATTGTGCGTGAACTTCTAATCCTATTACGGCTTCGTACTTATCGTAAATACTCATTTTGTAATGTGCTTAATTTAAGCGCGAAAGATACAAAAAAATAACGATTACACTGCCCGAAAAATGGCTTATGGAATAGCAATTTTTAGAATAAAAAGAATGTAAATAAACACAAATAAACTCCCTTCCCAAGGCGATATTCGTTTATCATGTGTAAGTAAGTAGAAAAACAAGCCACTACCCAACATTACAGGTAAGGAGAAGGTAATTAAATGCTCCGGGACAGAAATGCTACCAAAAAAGGAAGCAATAGCAGGAACCACCAACGAGTTAAAAATAGAAGAACCCAACACATTACCTACCGCCATTTCTGCTTTTCCTTGACGGATAGCTGTTATGTTTACAGCCAACTCAGGTAAAGTAGTTCCAATTGAAAGAACCGTTAAAGCAATAATAGAAGGTGCTATTTGAAAATGCCCAGCAATAGCAGAAAGCGAAGAAATGGTATAATCAGCTCCCAAATAAATACCCAATGAACACGCTAAAATAATAAGTGCCTGCTTAACAGGAAAAGGCTCTTTTGTAGAAATTTTCATGTGTTCTAATGCATGTTCTTTTTTATCGTCATGGATTAAGTACAATGAATAAATGATGAATGCCAACAGCCCAACAATGGCTTCATACCAAAGAATTTCTCCATCAAATGAAATGATTGTAAAAATAAAAAAAGCACCAATCAAATAATGCAAATGAATAAAAATATACGATTGTGTAAGTTTAATTTCTTTTCGATTAAAAACAGCTACCAAGCCTGTAATTAAAAGAACATTGGAAATATTTGAACCCATAACATTTCCTGGAACTATTTCGGAAACCGACTGACGAACAGATAAAATTGCAGAAACTAATTCGGGTAAAGAGGTACCTATTCCAACAATAAAAACACCTACCACAAATGAAGGCATCTTAAAATGCTTTCCTATTTGTTCGGCTGCACCAGTAAAAAATTGAGCTGAAACAAGTAAAACAGCAATGGCAACAAGAAAAGTAATTACCTGAATGAGCATATTAAAATTCGCTTATTTTTTTATCAATTTTTGTGTATAATTGATTTCTTTCCCTGTAATTTTTAAAATATAAATACCATCCGAAAGGTTAATTAAATTGAGCGTTTTAGAGCTATTGCCAATAAAAACTTTTTCCTTTTCCGAAATTATTTTACGACCCGATAAATCAAAAACCTCTAGTACTACTTCATCATTTGATTTCATTAAAAACGAAACCGAAACATTATCAGCAGTTGGATTAGGATAAATAAATGCGGTACTTATCCCTGAATTAGATGCCGTTTCACTTACACTCAATGCAGGATTTGCATTCAATACATACAAACCATTTTGCATATCATTAATAATAATATTCCCGCTAGGCAAATCAACGTAAGCCCCCCAATTACCATGATAAGGT
>Ga0268299_1003473_pt1 | contig 14392 bp, 10 predicted proteins | sample NOBtaG_FD_193484 | JGI IMG/M metagenome (GOLD analysis project Ga0268299, IMG submission 193484) | Activated sludge microbial communities from bioreactor in Nijmegen, Gelderland, Netherland - NOB reactor | ecosystem: Engineered > Bioreactor > Aerobic > Activated sludge | place: Netherlands...
CCCCTGGACACATTTTCCTAGACTTATTACCTCAATAGATTTTCTAAAACGTGAACGCCCATTAAGACTTTTTAGAGAAGTATTACCAGCAGAAGGAGAAAGACTTTATCCAAGACGTTTTGATTTGATGATAGTAGATGAATGTCATAATGTGGCACCGGCTGGAGGTGGACACTATGCTATAGATTCATTGCGTACTGCTGCTATTAGAATGCTTACACCTCATTTTGAGCATAAATTATTTCTAACTGCTACCCCTCATAATGGTTATCCAGAAAGTTTTACTGCATTACTGGAATTATTAGACTCACAGCGTTTTGCTCGTGGTGTTAGTCCAGACCGTAAACAGCTAGAAGCTATTATGGTTAGAAGGCTTAAAGAAGAATTAAAAAGTTGGGATGGTACTAATAAATTTCCTAGACGTAATTTAGTTCCTATTACAGTTGCTTATCCTAACGATGAGAAAGAAGCACATGCTAATCTAAGAAAATATACTGAACTACGCACAAAAGGTTTAGAAGATCAAACTGAGCGTTATGCTACAGAGTTTGTTCTCAAACTACTAAAAAAGCGTCTTTTTTCATCTCCAAGGGCTTTTGCTGATACTTTAGCTAAACATAAAGAGTCTATAAAAACTGCTCAAAAACGTATTTCTACCACTTATCACAAACCAACAGTTGGCATATTACAAAGGCAATTAGAACAAATAGCAGAAGATTTTGCTGATGATGAGGCTTATGATTTAGCTACAGAGGATGCTATTATTTCTACTGCACCATTATTTAGAGAGCTTACACAACAAGAAGAAGATTTATTAAATAATATGCTTAATTGGGCAGAAAAAACTTCTGCTAGAGTTGATGCTAAAGCTAAAGAATTAATTGACTGGTTAAAAATTCATATTAAACCAAATGGTAATTGGACTAATGAAAGAGTATTAATATTTACTGAATATCGAGCTACCCAAAAATGGTTACATCAACTACTTATTAGTGAAGGTTTTGCTGATACAGAACGCTTAATGACCCTTTTTGGTGGAATGGATAGCAAAGAAAGAGAAAAAGTAAAAGCTGCTTTTCAAGCTAAACCAGATGTTTCTAATGTTAGAATCCTACTTGCTACTGATGCTGCTTCTGAAGGTTTAGACCTACAAAACCATTGTTCAAAGTTAATACATTATGAAATACCTTGGAACCCCAATCGTATGGAACAACGAAATGGCCGTATAGACCGTCATGGTCAAAAAGCTTCAGAAGTCCTAGTTTATCATTTTGTTGGTAAAGGCTACCAAGAAAATGACTTAGTTGGTACAAGCCCAGGTGAACTAGATGCAGACTTAGAGTTTTTAATGAGAGCCGCTATAAAAATTAATAATATTCGTGCTGATTTAATGGGAAAAGTTGGTCAAGTTATTGCTGAACAAGTTGAAGAAGCAATGTTAGGTAAGCGTACTCGTTTAGATACACTCAAAGTTGAACAAGATTCTGAACCTATCCGCAAAATGTTTAAGTTTGAACGTAAAGTTAAAGAACAAATTGAAAAACTTAGTGAACAATTATTTGAAACTAGAAAAAACTTAAGACTTGCGCCGGATAATATATTTTCTGTTGTTAAAGTAGGTTTGGAACTTGCAGGTCAACCTGCTTTAGTAGAAACAACCCTGCCAGACTTTAGAGGTAAAGCTTACAATTTAATGCCAATGAAAGCTAGTTGGGGACTTTGTTTAGCAGGGCTAGCCCATCCTCATACTAAAGAAATTCGCCCTATTACTTTTGATCCAGAGCTAGCAAAAGGCCGTGATGATGTTGTTTTAGTTCATCTTAATCATAGACTAGTCCAAATGTGTTTAAGACTCTTAAGGGCAGAGGTCTGGAAAAAAGCTGATAATAAAATTATTAATCGTGTTACTGCTAGAGTAGTAAATAATAATGCTTTAGATTTTCCTTCTGTAATTGTTTATGGTCGTTTAGTGGTCTTAGGAGGCGACCATCAAAGGCTACACGAAGAAATAATTACTGCTGGTGGTATATTAAAAGAAGGACGTTTTAGCCGTCTTAATGTTGGACAAATACAACTAGCTTTAGATTCAGTCTTACCAAATGAGGAAGTTCCACAATCAATTAAAAGCCGACTAGCAGAACTATGGCCTAGCTACCAAGAATCCCTAGTTCAAGCCTTAGAAGCTAGAATGAAAGATCGTTCAGGTGGTTTACAAAAAAATCTTCAAGAACGTGCTAACAAAGAAGCAGATGACATTGCTAAGATCTTAACTGAGTTAAAAGATAGTATTCTAAAAGAATTAAATGAATCTGAACTAGAAAATAAACAAATGTTACTCTTTAATGAGCTAGAAAATGAACAACTTAAACGTAATATTGATAGCTTAAAAACACGTTTATCACAAATTCCTGATGAAATTAAGCAAGAAACAGCCGCTATTAAAGCTAGATTTGCTGATCCAACTCCAAGACTATTTCCTTTAGCCATTACTTACTTAGTCCCACAAAAGATTGCACGAGGAGGAAGATAAAATGGCTATTACTCGTAACAACCCTGCTAGTCAACATGCAGAATGGCTATCATTAATAGAAGCATCTGGCCCATTTCTTAGCCTAAAAGTTTTGTTGGAAGCTTTTCCACAAGGCTTAGAGCCTCATGATCCAGAGCATTTACGTAGATTAAGACTTGCTTTTGATGAGTGGCAAGCTAGTCAAGAATCCTATCAACCTAATTTAGCTATTCATCGTGCTTGGGTCGAGTTTGTCTTAAAAGAAACCTTAGAATTTACTGATGAAGTGTTAGTTTCTGGTCAAAAAATCCCTGAAAATATTAAAGCTTATTTTGCTGAACATGGCGAAACTCTAAGACCTGATTGGATGCTAATAAATTCTAGTGGTACAGAAAATGAAGCTAAACCACGTCTGCTAATACAAATATTTCCTTCTAATCAAGACCTAGAAAAACGTATTGCTGGAAGTCGTTGGACTGCTAGCCCTGCTACTAGGATGATGGAACTACTTCATTCAAACAACATTCGTTTAGGTTTATTAACAAATGGGCATTGTTGGATGCTAGTTAATGCACCTCGTGGTGAGACTACAGGCTTTATTTCTTGGTATAGCAATTTATGGATTGAAGAAAAAATTACTCTACAAGCCTTTCGTAGCTTGTTAGGTCTAAGACGCTTTTTTAGTGTTGAAGCCAACAAAACTATAGAATCTTTATTAGCTGATAGTGCAGAAGACCAACATGAAGTTACTACACAGCTTGGTTATCAAGTAAGAAAAGCAGTTGAAGTATTAGTCCAAAAGTTTGACAAAATTGATAAAGATTATAAAAACAATAACTTTAAATTGGCTGATATTGGAGAAAAAGATCTCTATCAAGCTGCTTTAACTGTGATGATGAGGCTTGTTTTTCTTTTTTCTGCTGAAGAACAAGGACTACTTTTACTTGGTGATACTCTTTTTGATAACCATTATGCAGTATCTACATTAAGAGCAAAACTTCGTGAAATAGCTGACCAATATGGCGAAGAAGTCCTAGAACGCCGTTTTGATGCTTGGGTAAGATTGCTAGCAACTTTTCGTGCTGTTTATGGTGGAGTAGAGCATGATTCTTTTAGACTTCCTGCTTATGGAGGTAATTTATTTAACCCTGATAGATTTGCTTTTTTAGAAGGTCGTAGCGAGAAAACATCTTGGTTAGAAACAGACGCACAACCCTTGCCAATAGACAACCGTACAGTTTTACACTTGCTAGAAGCCTTACAAATTCTACAAATTAAGCTTCCCGGTGGTGGAAGTGAACCACGTAGACTTTCTTTCCGTGCTTTAGATGTTGAACAAATTGGGCATGTTTATGAAGGCTTGCTTGACCATACAGCAGTTAGAGCAACTAGCCCTGTTTTAGGCTTAGAAGGTACAAAAAACAAAGAGCCTGAAGTTTTGTTAGAAAAGCTTGAGGAATTAAAAGATAAAAGCGAAGATGATTTGCTTAAGTTCTTAAACGAGGAAACAGGCAAAACTCTACCAGCACTTAAAAAGCTACTTAATCTAACAATTCAGACTCAAGATGAACAAAAATTTATTGGTGCTTGTGATAATGATTTGAAATTATGGGAACGAGTCCGACCATTTGCCGGGCTAGTACGAAAAGACACAACCGGCTATCCAATAATAATTAATGTTGGCAGTGTCTATGTGACAGAAGGACAAGACCGACGTTCTACAGGAACGCATTACACACCACGAAGCTTAACCGAACCTATTGTTCAATACACACTTGAGCCATTAGTTTATATTGGAGTGGCAGAAGGTAAACCTAAAGAAGAATGGAAGCTAAAACCAGCTAGCGAGTTACTAAAATTAAGAATATGTGATTTTGCTATGGGTTCAGGTGCTTTTCTAGTACAAGCTTGCCGATATTTGGCTGAAAGGCTTGTAGAAGCTTGGGAAGAAGCAGAACGTACTCATCCTGGGCAATTGGTAATTACACCTGAAGGAAATCTTTCTCAAGGGCAAGCAGAGGAAAGTTTAATTCCCAAAGATCCTGCTGAACGAATGATTGTTGCTAAAAGAGTAGTAGCAGACCGTTGCATTTATGGAGTAGATGTTAATCCAATGGCGGTTGAAATGGCTAAACTATCGCTTTGGCTAGTAACAATGCAAAAGAATCGTCCTTTTACCTTTGTAGATCATGCTCTTAAATGTGGTGATTCATTGTTAGGAGTAACTAGGGCTGAACAAATTAAATATTTTAACCTTCAACCAGAAAAATCAGGTCAACATCCGCTTGTGCCGCTTTATTGCGAACCATTGCTACAAAAAGCCATAGCCAAACGTCAAGAGCTAGAAGGCTTTGCTGTAAACGATATCAATGATGTAAGGCGTAAAGAGCAACTTTTCCTAGAGGCTGAAGAAGCATTAGACAATGTGCGCTTTCTAGGGGATTTGCTTATTGGTGAAGCACTTAAGCGAATTAGCAAAAGCGGTGATTATGTAGCCGATGAACTATCTGTTTTATCTGATGAGGTAAAAGATGCACTCGACATCAATAACCAGTACCGAAAAGTTTGCCTACAATCTTTACAAGACAAAGCAAAGCGATTATTAGGCAACCGCAAGCCTTTCCATTGGTTGCTAGAATTTCCTGAAATCTTTTGGGCTGGTAATGGTAATCGTGGTTTTGATGCAATTGTTGGCAATCCTCCTTTTATGGGAGGGCAAAAGATTACAGGGGAATTGGGAATAGATTATAGAGATTTTCTTGTTGAACAAATTGCTAATGGAAAACGGGGTAGTGCCGACCTTTGTGCTTATTTCTTCTTGCGTGGTGAAAAAATTTTGTCAACTCAAGGTGGATTTGGCTTACTTGCTACAAATACTATCATTCAAGGTGAAACCCGCGAAGTTGGATTAGACCAACTAATCTCTAATAGAGCTTTGATTTATCGTGCTGTTACAAGCCAGAAATGGCCTGGTGTAGCAACTTTAGAAGTTTCTCACATTTGGCTTTGTAAAAGGAATTGGAATAATCTTTTTATATTAGATGAGAAACCTGTCTCTAAAATAAGCTCTTTCTTAACCGTACCTAATAGATCTGTAGGCACTCCTTACCAGTTAGTTGCTAATCTTAATAAATCTTTCCAGGGATCTATTTTGCTAGGGACAGGTTTTATATTAGAGCCAGAAGAAGCTATTACTCTAATCAACAAAAATGCAAAAAATAAAGATGTATTATTTCCTTATCTAAATGGTGAAGATCTAAATTCACGCCTTGATCAATCTGCCAGTAGGTGGGTTATACAATTTGATGAAAGAACAGAATTTGAAGCACAATCTTACATAGATGTTTGGTTGATAGCTGAGAACAGAATAAAACCTGAAAGAATGACTAAAAATGGACAAAAATACCCAAGGATGGTTTATGAGTGGTGGAAGCATTGGAATAATAGACGAGAACTTAAAATAGCTATTTCTAACCTTAGTAAAGTGTTAGTTCGTGCTAGAGTCAGTGATACACATGCTTTTGACCTGGTAGACTCTAGACAGGTATTTGCAGATCAAATTGTAGTAATTGCTACAGAAGATATAGGTTATTTTGCCGTAGTTCAATCTGAAATTCATAATTGGTGGTATAGACCTTTAACAAGTACTTTAAGGACTGATGTTAGGTATTCGCCCACTGATGTCTGCGAAACTTATCCTTGGCCTAATCAAGTTAACGAACTGAGAGTTGTTGGTGAGAAATATAAAGTATTTCGTTCAAGTGTGATGCTTACTCAGCAGATAGGGTTAACCAAAACCTATAACCGATTTCACAATCCCAACGAACCATCAGCAGACATTGCTAAATTACGCGAATTACATAAGGAAATGGATGAGGCAGTAGCGGCAGCCTATGGTTGGACAGATTTGGACTTGGGGCATGGGTTTCATCAAACAAAACAAGGTGTGCGTTACACAATATGCGAAGAAGCACGCCGCGAAGTATTAGACAGGTTGCTAGAGTTGAATCATCAACGATACGCCGAAGAAGTGGCCGCAGGACTACACGACACGGGCAAAGGCAAGAAGAAAGGTGCGGCAAGCACAAGTAAGAGCAAGGCAAGCAAAGCAAAGGCAGAGGAAACGGAAGACGTGCAGGGGAGTTTGTTTTAGAATTAAGATTATCGCAGGAGGTAAATTTATGGAAGCAATTAGACAAACTATAACAATTCCAGCTACTAGGAGCATTAATATTCAACTGCCTGAAACAGCAGCAGTTAATGAAGAAGCTGAAATTATTATACTTTTTAAGCCATCGTCAAAAAAAACTTATGCTGAAAAGATTGCTGAATTGCAGGCAGCAGCAACCGACCCTCTCTTTTTAGCAGATTTGAAGGAAATAACAGAAGATTTTAAGTATGTTGACCAGGAAGAGCATTTATGAAAATAGGACGTTGGACTATTTGGCTAGCAAACTTAGACCCTGTTATTGGCTCAGAACAAGGTAATACACGTCCTGTTTTAGTGATAAGTGAAACAGCTATCAATGAAATATTACCTGTAGTTAATGTACTGCCGATAACATCCCGTAAACCTGGACGTAAAATTTATTCAAATGAAGCCTTGCTACCCACTAGTACACCAGGATTAACAGCAGAATCTTTAGTTTTGGCTTATCAAATCAGGACTTTAGACAAAAAGCGATTACAGAAAATGTTTGCGACTATAACTGATCCACTACTTCAAGAAGCTATTTTAGAAGCAGTAACATTTCAATTAGGTATTAATAAATAGTCAGATAGCTATCTGACACAAGCAAAGGCGAAAGAGTAATAAAAAATACTAATATTATGGATAAAAACGAACAACAAGAACCAAAGCCAAAAAACGGCAAAGAGCTAGTAGAAGCACTAGCTAAAGCAGGTTTAATAGGCATGTGGAAAGATTGTGCAGATATTAATAATAGTGCTGAATTTGCCCAGAAACTATGAGCAAAAGCAGAAAAAAGAGAATAAACTATTTTATATTTAGTACAATAGATTTTGACTAGGAGAAAAGTTTTATGGAAAACACAACTCTTGAAAAACGTGTCGAGGTATTGGAACACGAGATACACATAATGAAAGAAGCTTTTCAAAAATTTGAGCAGAAAGAACAACCTTGGTGGATTTCTCAAGCAGGAATATTTAAGGATGATCCTCTATTTGATAAGATTGTAGAAGCAGGTCAGCAATATCGTAAAGCTCAAGTGGAGACAGAAGAATAGTGCTAATTCTTGATACAGATCACTTAACGATAATACAACGAAGAAATGAACCAGCTTATTCTAATCTAGTAGCAAGATTAGGCAAAGTGTCATCTACAGAGATTTGCACTACCATTGTGAATTTTGAAGAGCAAATGCGAGGTTGGTTAGCTATTGTGTCTAGTGCTAAAGATCCAAAACAAGAGGTAGATGCCTATTACAGACTTCATACAATGCTAACATTCTTTAGAAAAATGCCCGTGTTGGAATATGACGTAAATGCAGGACAATGTTTTTCTCAACTACGTCAAATGAAACTTCGTGTTGGTACTATGGATTTGAAAATTGCTGCTATAGTAATCTCACAAAAGGGTTTATTGCTATCAAGAAACCTTGCTGATTTTCAACGTGTGCCAGGCTTACAAGTTGAAGACTGGACAATATAACAATAGAAGATATCTTATGGAATCTCTTAACCATAATAAATTTAAGCATTGCGGGGCGCGTATTCAGAGAATTAGCGATTATAAACAATTTAATGTTCATAGTGAAAAGTGAGTAGCTTTATCTATTACGTAATTGGAGAATTGCTTTGAACTTTGAAATAATCCATAAACCAACTTTTACTAACCAACTCTTGGTTATACCAAAAGAATTTGTAGTGCAAATATTAGAAAAAATAGAGTTTTTGCGTAATGATCCTAGTCCAGATGGTAAGCAAAAAAAGAAACTACATGGCTATAAAGGAGATGTTTATAGGCTTAGATCAGGTGATTTTCGCATTATTTACATTTATGGAGATCGTTGGGTTGCTCTTTTAGGAGTTGATGAACGTAAAGACGTTTATAAAGGTGATAAGCTAGTAGCAGAAGTAGAAGATATTGATATTAGTCAATTTGCTAGCCTTAATGATGTATTAACTCTAAAAGAATTTCCAAAACAACCTTCATCACAATATTCATCACGACTTACTAGCAAAAAAGAAACCAGTGAATTATTACCAGTTAAAATCACAAAAGAACTGTTGAAAAACTTGTTAATCCCTAATGACTTTTTTGATATCTTATTAAAATGCACTAGTTTAGAAGATTTGGCTAATGCTAAAGTGCCAAATGAGTTAAGAGATAGATTATTTGATTGTATTTATTCACCTAATTTTGACCAGGTAATAAACCAACCTAGCTATAACACTAATACAACAGATTTACTAAGATTTAAGGAAGGGGAGCTAGTTACTTTTCTTCTTAAACTTAATCCAGAACAAGAAAAATATGTAGATTGGGCTATAAATGCTAGTGGCCCAACTTTGCTTAAAGGTGGCCCAGGCACAGGTAAAAGTACAGTTGCTTTATATAGAGTAAGAAGCTTAATCAATAACTTAAAAAAACAAGGTATTTCCTCTCCTAGTATACTATTTACTACTTATACAAACTCATTAGTAGCATTTTCTCAACAACTTCTAAATAATTTGCTAGGAAAAGACTCACAATATGTACAAGTAAAAACAGCCGATTCAATAGCATGTGACATTATTCGTGATGCTATTGGCAACCCAAATATTGCTAGTAATTCAGAGTTAGTTAGTTTAATGAAGCAAGCTGTTAATAATACAATAAGCTCTTTAGAAGGAAATTTGTTGCAAAAACAAGCTCAAACCGAAATCCTAAAACGCTTAAGCACTAATTACTTATTAGAAGAATTAAATTCTGTAATAGAATCTAGGGAGTTAAAAAGCTTAGAAGAGTATTTAGAAACCCCTAGAAATGGTCGTTCAGTAAGATTAAATAAAACTCAACGTAGAGCAATTTGGAGTTTATATAAGCATTTTTCAAAACTATTAATAGAAAATGGTATTGAAAGTTGGTCACAAATTAGAAGTAAGGCACTAGAGATTTTACGCAGTACAAATAATATGGCTATTTATGATGCTGTTATTGTAGATGAAGCCCAAGATTTAGAGCCAAATACTATTAGAATGTTAATAAAACTCTGTGCTAAACCAAATAGGCTATTTATTACGGCTGATGCTAATCAATCAATTTATAGTAATAGTTTTCGATGGAGTGATATTCATAGTGACCTTCAATTTGTTGGACGTACAGGAATACTTAAAACTAACCATCGCACTACCCAAGAAATTAATGAAGCCGCATATTCTTATCTGACCAATGGCTTGATAGATGATGAAAAAATAGAATCAAGTTATATCCATAGCGGCCCACAACCTACTGTAAGAGCAGTAGAAAATGTTAAAGATGAAGCAAATCTAATAGCAAGTTTTTGTAAAGCAGCAGCAAAAGAATATCGTTTAGCAATAGGATCATGTGCTGTGCTTGTACCTAGTGAGCAAGTAGGAAAAGAAATAGCAGGCCGTCTAAATCACTTTGGCTTAGAAGCTGATTTTATGGCAGGAAAAGACTTAGATTTAAGTAAAACAAGTATTAAAGTTATTACACTTAAATCAGCTAAAGGATTAGAATTTCCTATTGTTACTATTGCAGGGTTTTTAACTACAAACTATCCAATTATTCCACAAAATACACCTGTAGAGGCTATAGAAGAGATTTTAGCTCGTGAACGTCGCAGTATGTATGTTGCTATGACAAGAGCAATGAGGGCTTTATTAGTAGTTATTGCAGCAAGAAATACTTCACAGTTATTAAAAGGTTTTAATAGCAAGCTTTGGAATTTAGGGGAAGTATAAATAATTATACTAGTAATGTAATGATATAATGATTGTATAAGGATAAAATATGGCTGGTATAAGAATTGCAGATAAATGGTTGAAATATGCTTTGAAAGAAGCAGTAGGAACGCCAATTACTAAAGAAAAAATGGAAAAAATAGTTCATTTAGATTGGAGTGAATATCGTGCAGAAGCAAGTTTACCTTGGGGAACAATTAGCGATATAAGCCCACTAAAACATTGCATTAATCTTAAAGTTTTATCTTTTGATGGTAATGCTGTTAGTGAACTTAATCCTTTGCAAAATTTATTAAAATTAGAAGAAATTTGGTTAGTTCAAAACGTTGTTACAGATTTAAGCCCACTTAAAAACCTTCATAACTTAAAGCAATTAGTTTTAGATATGAACTCTCAATTAAAAAGTATTGAGCCTTTAAGCGGATTAAAATCTTTGGAATATCTTAATATCGCTTCTACTAAAGTTATTGATTTATCACCTCTTGCTACACTTCAATCATTAAAAAAGGTTAGATTATATAAGCTTCCAGAATTAGATAGCCCTAGTAATAAGTCTGTTTTAAGTGTACTAAAGGAACGAAATATAGAAATTTCTATGTAACTTTTAAGACATTAAAGAAAAAGTTTTAATAGTAACCAGTATTTAGTCTAGGTTATGGTATTGAAGGAAATAAAATGAAAATCGTTAAACTACCATCTGTTTTACCAGGAGAGCTTGACTTATCAGTAGTAAATGAAGAACTACAACAAGGAATTGCTCAACTAGATTGGAGTGCTGTTGAGTCTGTGTCAGATAAATATTTAACTGTTTTACTAGCAGGTTTAGATCTTTCTAATGATGCTGAAGTTCTTGGTATAGAAGGTGATATTGCTGATAATATTGCTGGTGATATAGTAAGATTTTTTACTCAACAGGCTAATAATAAAAAAGTTAAAAAAGCCAAAAAAGTTAAAAACACACAAGATCCAGAAGTACAGATTTGGTCAGTATCTAGCCAAGATGATCAAGATATAGAACAAACAAATACCATAAAGCAAGATAATATATTATTAAGTACAAATAATACAAATAATACAAATAATATAGAAGAAAAAGGAAAAGATGAGTCGGATATTAGTATTATAGAAGCAACACTAAAATTACCAATAGCTCAAATAAATAACACTCTACCTACAGAAACAACAAATATATTAACAATACCATCAGCTTATGAAATCAGAGCAGAATTAGAAAAAATAGTTTTAGATGATTTGCTTGGGCCAGCAGGTGGAGAAAATGAAGAAATTACAGAGTTAAGAGTAAGTGATCGTTATTTGGTTGGGGTACTTGCTCCACTACATAGAAAACAATATTTAGAGCAAGAAGATGATGAAGATTTAGCAGTAGCGGGAAAAGATTCTTCAGAAGAAGGACAATCAGACACTAGTATTGCTGCGGCTAGAACAATGATGCCATCATCTTTTGGAATGACTTTTTGTGCTAGTGGAGAAGCTAAAGCTATTCGTCTTTATGCCAAATGGGGAAAATATGATCGTGTAAAAAGCGAACATATACTTACAGATAAAGGTAATCCTGAAACAGTTTGGCAACGCCAGCAAGTAAAAGGAAACTCCCCAGTAATTTTATTAAAAGAGGGAGCAATTGATAAGTGGATAGTTGATAGAAATTCTCCAGATGTTTATGTTCAAGGATTAATCCGAAAACAAGATAATGAATGGATAATTTCTGTTTTCTTAATTAATGGTCAAACAGAACCAAAACAGAATGTTGATAAAGCTTGGATTTTCCAGCCAGAATTAGTAGTAAAATCAGCAGATAAAAATTTTGTAGATATATTTGTACGTAGACCTAAATATTTATCAAGCCTTAAGAAAGATTCTGCTATTTACTTAGAAGAACAAACAATGGATATGCTCTATCGTAGAGAAATAGAGTTTGCTATAGGTCATGGGGTAAGTGTACATGCTGAAGTTGCAGCAGATAACAAAGAAAAAGCTATTGCTATTAGCACTAGGGTTGTACCAGCTTATGAGGTAGCAAAAGTTACTCCACCAACAGCAGAAGAAATACCTGGGCTTGGAAACTTAGTATTAGATATGAAAGAGTTAGCAGAATGTTCTGCTAAAGAATTAAAGCCTAAATTAATAGCTTTAACAACAACTTATCAGAACTGGATTTTTGAACAAGAAAATAGGTTAAAAGATCCAAGTGAAAATTTAGCTGATTTTCAATCAGTAGCAGAACTAGCAATTAGTAATTGTAAAACTACATTAGAGCGTATTAAAGAAGGCTTAGACTTATTAGAAAAAGATAGTAAAGCCTTAGAAGCATTTCAATTTATGAATCGGGCGATGTGGCAACAACGGATTCACTCTATTTTTGCAGAGAAAAAACGTAGAGATGAAAAAGTTGAATTATCTGTAGTGGATATTGCAAAAAACCGTACTTGGTTTCCATTTCAGCTAGCATTTATTCTACTTAATTTACCTAGTATTACAGATTTAAGCCATGAGGATCGATGTCATGAAACAGATGCAATTGCTGATTTGCTTTGGTTTCCAACAGGTGGAGGTAAAACAGAAGCTTATTTAGGTCTAACAGCATACACATTAGGATTAAGACGATTACAAGGAACTATTGCGGGTCGTTCAGGAGAATATGGAGTAGCAGTATTAATGCGCTATACATTAAGACTACTTACATTACAACAGTTTCAACGAGCAACAGCTTTAATTTGTGCATGTGAATTTATTCGTAGAGAAGCAATAAAAAATGGTAATACAAAATGGGGTAAAGAGCCTTTTCGTATAGGTTTATGGGTAGGAAAACGAACTACGCCAAATACTACACAACAAAGTGAAGAATATACTAAGCAAGCAAGAGGGGCTTATAATGGTGCAAGTGGTTCACCTCATCAATTAACTAATTGTCCTTGGTGTGGTAATAAAATAGAAGAAGGCAAAAATATTGTTGTGCAATCTTTTGCTAAAGGGCAAGCACGAACAATTGTTTATTGTGGTGATCCATTAGGACGATGTTTATTTTCCGCAACACATTCACCAAATGAAGGCTTACCAGTAATAGTAGTTGATGAAGAAGTTTATAGACGATTACCATCTTTGCTAATATCAACAGTAGATAAATTTGCTCAAATGCCTTGGAATGGGGCAACACAAATGCTTTTTGGGCAAGTTGAAGCTTATTGTGATCGTCATGGTTTTAAGTCTCCTGAAATAGATGATTCTAGCCATCCTAGGAAAGACTCATTACCTGCAACAAAGTTAATACCTCATAACCCTCTTAGACCACCAGATTTAATAATTCAAGATGAACTTCATTTAATTAGTGGCCCTTTAGGAACATTAGTAGGGCTTTATGAAACAGCAGTTGATAAATTAGCTTCTTGGGAAATAAATGGAAAAGTAGTTAGACCAAAAGTGATTGCTTCAACTGCTACAATTCGCCAAGCAAAAGAACAAGTACATAATCTTTTCCTTCGTAAAGTACAAGTATTTCCACCACAATGCTTGGATGCAAGTGATAACTTTTTTGCTCGTCAACGTATGCCAAATGAAGAAACCCCAGGAAGACGATATTTAGGAATATGTGCGCCAGGACGAAGATTAACAGCAGCCTTAATACGTGTTTATGTTGCACAACTAGCCGCAGCACAAACACTTTATCTTAAGTATGGAGTAGCAGTAGATCCTTGGATGACACTAGTTGGATATTTTAATTCTTTACGAGAACTAGCAGGAATGCGTAGACAAGTAGATGATAGTATTAGATCTAGGTTAAACAAAATGGATCGTCGTGGGTTATCAAAACGAAGTAAGTTATATTTTGAGGAACTTATAGAAGCCAAGAAAAAGAATGTCTGTTTGAATAAGTAAAATAAATGAAGTAAAATAATGCCCCTAAAAGTACAAGAAAAAATATTTAAGGAGGGCATT
>Ga0268299_1003475_pt1 | contig 14386 bp, 10 predicted proteins | sample NOBtaG_FD_193484 | JGI IMG/M metagenome (GOLD analysis project Ga0268299, IMG submission 193484) | Activated sludge microbial communities from bioreactor in Nijmegen, Gelderland, Netherland - NOB reactor | ecosystem: Engineered > Bioreactor > Aerobic > Activated sludge | place: Netherlands...
TGCACGGGTTGTGGTTTGGAATTAAGCACCTAGAACACTACCAGGCGCAGCCCACAGTGCGGTTCATCACTAATTTCAACTAACTATCTGACATCCTCAAGGTCTGTTCTGCGGTTGCAATTATTACTATCTTATATCGTTGTTGCTATCGAGCAAAAAAGAGCAACGGACGTCCTTGTCCATTGCTCGAACGATCTGCATGAAACCAGGTCTTACTTCTTGCCGGACTCCTGAAGTTCCGCGTATTTTGCGCGCAGTTCTTCAATGCGTCCGTTTATGAAGGCGCGAGTAGCCTCATCCAAAGGCTCTGCGGACCAACTGTAGGGTTCTTTCTTGACCTTTTCCATGAGCGAGTCCAGCCGCCCATTTGCCCAATGCGGATGAGCTTCGATTTCCTTCATCGCCGCTGCAAACAACTCGGCGAAGCGATCTTCGCGCATGATCTTTGCTTCCAGCAATTCCCAGAACATCGTCCAGAGATTTTCGCTGCGGATGAAAAGGTTCATGATCCACCAGGTTCTGGCATACAGGACCTTGGTTTTCAGGTTGCATTCAGCGTCAATCAGGTCTTTTTGCGCAGCGCCCATTTCTGTGGAATTCGTCATGCCGCGCTGCCCCAGGGAGATTGGTCCCAATTTTTCCGAACCGTACCAACGTCCGATGGCGCGGTAAATATTGCCTGCCACCACTTCAAAGTCGTTGTCCGGCCCTGAATCCTTCGTGTTGAGGAAGACGAGTTGTGCGGCGCTGCCCCCGAATCCGCAGACAGCATCAGCGTCTACATCATCGAGTGTCTTGGTGAATGCATCGCGGCTCGGGGTTTTGAATGTCAAACCGCCGGAGCGTCCTCTGGGCTCAACTGCGATGAAACGCACGATTTCATCGGTCCTCTTCTGAAATCCTTCGTATGCGCAGCCGATGGCATGTCCGGCTTCGTGAACGACCGTGTTGAAGACCTCATCGAAAGTAAGATTTACCTGTGTTTTTACTCCCATGAGATGGCGCAACAGCCCCTCGAAGAAGTCCTCTTGCGTAACGGTGGATTTGATGATGTCCTTGATTTGGTCTTCTGTATAACCACCCTTTGCGCGCAGTTTCTCCGCCTCGGCTTCCGCCAATTCGTCGGCATAAAGAGCAGTCTCGTTGACGACGTTTTCCAGATCGGCACCGGTGAGCCCGCCCAGAACACTGGCGATAGCATAGAAGTTGACGTCCCCGGCCAGCGGTACTTCACGCTTGCTGCTGTGCACTTTCAAGATAGCTACGCGGCCGTCCAGATGAGGCGGATCGACCTTGATTTTCCAGGTGAAACGGCCGGGGCGCAGAAGGGCTTTGTCGAGAATGTCGACGCGGTTGGTGGCGCCGAATATCCACAAGCCGAAGTTCTGGTTGCCGGTGTTCAATCCTTGCAATTCGACAAGGATCTGGTTCAGGGTTTGGTCTGCTTCCGGATGTGCCACAGGTCCGTTCGAGCGTGCCCGCCCGACCGCATCCAGCTCGTCGATGAAGATGATGCAAGGTCTCTTGTCACGCGCGTCGGCAAACATTTCTCTGACGCGATTGGCGCCCAGACCGACGAACATTTCCACGAAGTCCGAGCCGGAGATGACGAATACAGGCACATTGCATTCCTTTGCCAGGGCTGTAATCAAAAGAGTTTTACCCGTGCCCGGAGGTCCTTCAAGAAGCACGCACTGCGGCAACTTTCCTCCGAATTTCGACTTCTTGCTTAGCGACTGCAGGCGATTCATCAGCTCGGCTGCTGTCACTGCCGCCACTCCTTTTTCTTTCGTCTGTGCCTTTTTAGCTTCCTCCTCGGCGCGAATTTTCTTCACTACCTCGGCCTGCTCGACGATTTTGAGCTTCAGTTTTTTCATCTGCCCAATTGCTTCCGGAACACCGGCGACATCGGAAAATCCGTTGCCTTTGATGTCTTCCGGGTTTACCCATTGTCCGAAGACTTTGTCCGCGATGCCCTGCGCGTCACCAAGCCCGCCGCGGTTCGGTGCAAGCATGCCCTGTCCGCGCCCAGCCAGCCCACGCCATTGGCCGGTAATCAGCATGATTACGATGCTAATAATTATGAAGCCCAAAGCCAATTTGGCGATGTAAGTGACGATTGCCAAAAGTCCGGCGAAAAACGATGCCAGCGAACCCGGATCGTGCCCCAGATTGTTCTCTTCATCGTCACCGTGGTGAGCTGACCCCGTGTGTTCATGCTTGATCACGATTTCCATTGGTTTGCCGCTTGCAGTATCGCCGGCGGTGACAACTGTGCTACCCTCACCCAGAACGATGGGCTTTGAAACGGGCGGCTCTGTTGCTGTTCCGGCTGCAAGCTTTGCAGTCTCAGTGCTTTGGCCTGTTTGTTGGTTTTTCATGTCGGGCCAGGCAGACTCCGATGCCGGAGTGACTCCATTATTGAACTGTTGCGGTGGTCCCTGGCTGATTACGCCCGAAGGCATTGTTTGAATGTGGTAAAAGACCGCACCAAACATGACTGCGAAGAATGCAGGAATGATGTACTTTTTCATAGGGGGCTCCAGGTTTTCTCAGGGCAAGCCTGTGAAAACGCATAATTTTGTTTGAGAAAAACAATCAGAAAAGCCGCTCCGCTTGCCTGACTGCAATAAACGAAAACACTTAGCAAAAAGGTTTTCGCAGATCTTTGGAAATTGACGGCAAACTGCAGCGAGTCGCCTGAGCAAAGCGACACTCTAGAGAACACCGTGTTCACCGAGCAGTTTGACCGTCTTCTCGGAAACGACGCCAGGCTTCGGCTTCATGAGGCTGCAAACGGAGGAGTAATATTCCTCGATTATCTGCTTGGCTTTCAAGAAAGTCTCCACTTCCAGCCGGCCGGCCTTGTTCAGGTCGAGCACGGTGGCGGCGAAGCCCTCCATGACTGCTTGCCACTTCTGGTCCGGGTGAGCGTTGAAGTCGAAAGAGCTGACGGTGGTGACGACTGGTGCCACCACTAGCAGTTCATCACCGTCATCCGGCCGTTTGCCCAGGGGGGTTATACAGCGCCCTCCGCAGACAAATTTCCAAATGGCACTGAAGATGAACTCTCTGGCTCCAGGCTCGACTCCGACATCACACATGATGATGTCTTTTGGCCGGGCCTGGAAGTGATCGTGAGGAATGCTCAAAGGAGTTCGTCCTTCCCAGCTCAAACCTCCGTCGTAAAGGGTCAGTGTGCGACCGCCTTTTGTGATTTCCATTGCCACCGGGGTAAACCAGCCCGGTACGGAGCAGGAGGCCCTGACCGCATCTCCGAGATTCTGGCTTTGCCTGCATATGATTGAGAAAGGTTGATCTTTCGTCCTTTCAAATACGCCATCGGCAGTGAAAAGAATTTGCGAGTCGTGCTCGACTGCCAGCGTCCAGAAATTCTCAGGCCAGCGACCATCATAAAAACTGTTCACCCAGGCTGCCAGTTTCTCGCTTCTGTATAACCCCTTAGCCGGCCGCAGTCCTCTGTAGCGTCCCGAGCGATAGTGGTCCGCCATTACCGCAGTCATTTTGGCGTCTTCATCAAGTAGATCGAGAAATCTGAGATCGATGGCTATTTCGACGATCTCTTTGACGCTCATGCCGCCGGCCAGAAGGCACAATGGCAACGAGCCGCCGCTGATACCCCCGATGGTGGCAAACTTGTCTATGCCCAGGTACTTCAACGCCATAAGCATTCCCGAGGCAGCAAGAATAGCGCGCGAACCGCCCGGTCCGCCGATTAGATGTATTGATCGAGGGCTGGGGGGAGCCTCCTCAATAAGAATTTCCGGTGCATCCATGATTGGCCTCCAAAAACTATTTTTCCTGCCCGAATCTTTCGATCCTCCGGCACTCCAGTGCGTGGGACAGGTGAGTTTATGTTGAATAAAAGCATCGTCCGTATCGTTGGTAATTCACTTGCCCGAGAACTCGGTTTCAGCCGATCGCATGTGGCGATTGAAAAGGGCGGAGATTCCCGATTGAAGATATTGCGTGTGTGCGGGTTATGGCTCGAGGGAAGTGAAGAAGAACGAATGACTCCAGCCTAGTTAAATCGCCCGGGCAAGCGCAATGAAAACTTTAGATTTTCTGGGCTTCATCGGCTGAGAAAACATTTTTTGTTCCATTCACACTGTAAGAAGCTATGGCAAATAGGCCGGTATGAGTTCGGCGCAAGAGACACTTCTCCTGGCGCCTCTCTTACTGTCCCACCGGAAGCCCTCCAAACCGGCCTAAATGGACAAAGCAAACAAGCAAAATCGGTTGCTGCTCTCTCAGTTTGCGGTAGCTTTCACTGACACTTTAAACGTTCCGCCACCGGCCTTAATGCTTGCTTGATAGGCTCTGATTCGCACTGGCAGCCGCATATCGCATGGAAGCAAAGTTAACGGCAGTAAAAAAGAGACACCTCTTCTTTCCGTGCAAGGTTTGGAAAATGCTATCCCTAAGATGCAATTCCCCTTGCTTTCCTTCAAACAGGCTGTACTTCAAAACCCTGGCGCTAAGACAAAAGACGACTGATCGGACTGCCGCGCGTGCATCGAAAGCGATGTGCCGGCTTCTCACTCTTTTGTCAGTTTGGCTGTCCGGCAAGTAAGTGTTTTGCACATTCAAGAGGCCATTTTTCCACCTAACCAATAGGTTTCCATATGCAGCGTTTAAACGATCCTTCCGATTCGGCGGGTAAGGCAAGACCACTTCGTCAACTTCCATCATTAGTATCTTTCGGCATATTGTTCGCGCTGCCGTTTTTCCAACCGGGGCTTCTGTTAATCCCGGCGATTGCAGCTTTCGTAATGGCAGCGAAAAGTTATCGCAAGGCGCGCTGGTTGGCCGGCTGCGGCGCGGCAATATCTTATGTCGGCTTTTATGCCGTCGTAAGCATTTTTGCTCTGCCGTATCTGCACGATTACACTGTTCTATCCTGGCACTGGGTCCCTGTTTGGGGCTCTGTCCTTTTGTCCCTGGCTGCCAGCATCGCTATTTTCTTTCAAAGCAAACGCCATGGTTGGCAGCCACGCAAGAAAGTAATCGCTCACCTGGTCAACTGGACAATTGCCTCGGGCATCGCCTTGTTTTCTTTCATGTCTTCGACCAATCAAGAAGTTGTGGAATGGTCGATGGCTGAAGCTCTTGCTCCAGAGACAATCGGCAGATTGCCGAATTCCGAGCTGCGCACATTCCGGCTGCTGCCCCTGGCCAGAGCGCGCGACTTCTTGCGCACCACCAACGATGACAGCACGCTGAAAGTGTCCATGCCCAATATGACTGCCTGCGATCTGGAGGGCAAACCCTGCTGGCAAGCGGACTTTCATCTGAAGGGCAGGGCGGAGGGCATTCAGTACAACCTGCTTTTCGACACTGTATTCGATGTTGCCTCGGTTGATCCAACCGATATCAACAAGAAGTCGGAGCGGACTGAAGGATTGGACGGCTTTTTTCTTGCCGGTCCGAACAGTTGGGTGGTGCAGGCGGCTTTTGCCGTTCACAATCCGTTCAGCGTCCAGGAAGAAGCCCTTTACTGGAAAGATGCCGACGGCAAAATGATCATGCTCATTCCGTATGTGTCGGAGCGCCCAACAGCCACGGGTGTGATGGTGCCTTATCTGGCCGGTGTGATGAGCGTAAATCGCTTTGGGCTGATCAATGACATGAGCCCTTCGACCGCCAAAGAGAAATACCCGGGCGTGCCGTTCTACCCGACTCGCCTGGCGCGTCAATACGCTGAGATCTACGCCAAGTGGCATGGCGGCATCTGGGGGCGCACTGTTTCCAAAAGGGATGAATTGCGAGTCAGTGAGCCTGATTCCACCAACAACCCCCACTTCAACAAGGCACCCTATATTGAGGTCTATGAAGAGATCGGCTGGCAGGAAGTAATCGCATTGGAGCCCAATGCCGATGACAGCAAAGCACTCTCCAGCTTGCTCTTCTTTGACGCGGCTACCGGCAAATGCCGCCAGTATGTGGTGCCGTCTGAGTTGACCATCTCCGGACCAAGCCAGGCCAGCGGCAATGTTAAACAGGGCAATTGGCAAGCCGACTGGAGCGGACATATGAAAGTAGAGCCGCGGCCGCTCATTCGCAACGGTCACATCTACTACGTTGTCGGCATTCTTGATACGGTCGGAAACGAGCATCCTTACGTAAGCTCCATTGTCATTGATGCTCGGGATATGAAACCGTATCCGGTGCTAAACCACAAAGATCTCGTCGTTCTTATCGAAAAACTGGAAAACGGGATCGAAGTACAGCCGTTGAATACGAATATGCCACCTGCGGCTGCGCCTCATCAGGCAATCCAGTCCGGCAACATCTGACTGGACGGCACAGGGAAGTGCCTTTCATGTCGCCGGAAATTGTTCCGGCGGCAAATCAATTCACTTATAGGAAACATCGATGAAAACTTCAATTCGCATTTTGACCATTATCAGCATTTTTATTACCCTGAGCGGGTGCGCTACCGGGTTGGGACGCCAATACGGCAACATCGGCGGCCTGACCGGAGCGGCAATCGGAGGGGCCGCAGGCGGTTGGTCCGGCGCCATCATCGGCGGTGCGGCTGGTGCAGCCGCCGGCGGGCTGATTGGCGACCAGCAGTCACGACAATGGTACGACGACCAGCTCAATGCCTACCCGCAAGGACGCTCGCAATGGCGGCGCCAATACCGTCCGCCCTATAGAAACGATTATCACAACTGGCAGGGCGGCGGTTATGTCCGTCCCTGCACTCGCGTCGCCGTGCCTGTTTATGACGGCTACGGATATGTGGTCGGCAATCGCATTGTTTGCCGGTAAGCCACTTCGCATAAAACAGTCAATTTCATTCAGGAGAAAAAGATGAACTTAAAAGACAAAACCCTATTCATAACCGGCTCCTCTCGCGGCATCGGCCTGGCGATCGCATTGAAAGCGGCAAAAGACGGTGCCAAGATTGTGATCGCCGCCAAGACTACGGAAGCCAACGACAAACTTCCGGGCACTATATACACCGCTGCCGAGGCTGTGGCAAAGGCAGGGGGAACGGCTCTGGCCTTGCAGTTGGACGTGCGTGACGAGGAGCAAGTCAAAACGGCCATCGAAAAGGCCGTCGAAACATTCGGAGGTCTGGACGTTGTCGTCAACAACGCCGGAGTCCTGCGTTTGACTGGAGTCGAGACAACAGAGATGAAACAGTTCGACTTGATGCACGCCGTCAATACGCGGGCGGTTTTCATGATGGCGAAATATGCCTTGCCGCATTTGAGAAAGAGCGACAATCCTCATATCCTCAATATTTCGCCGCCTCTCAATCTCGATGCGGGCTGGTTCAGATATGCCTATACGCTCTCGAAATACGCGATGAGCATGTGCACGATTGGCTTTGCCGACCAGTTCAAGGAGGAGGGCATAGCCGTCAACTCCTTATGGCCCGAAACCACTGTCGATACCAGTGCCGTGCGCAATCTGCTGGGTGGGGACGAAACCGTCTCCATGTCTCGCAAACCGGAGATTGTTGCCGATGCCGCTTATTGGATACTGACGCAGAACGCTAAAGAAACCACCGGCAATTTCTTCATTGACAGTGAAGTCATGCGTGCTTCGGGTGAAGCCGATTTATCGAAATACTCGATCGATCCCGAAAAGCCCTTGGTGCCCGATTTCTTCATCGGCAAGGCGCCAAAGTCACTGGAAGAAGCGCTCAGTCGCAGAACCGTCGGCGCAGCCGAATAGCTAAGGCAGTCTGTTGCCGCCTCTGGCTTTGCTTATTAGGCAGGTTTGTCTAATACACATCGAGGCGTTCGATGGTGACAACGAAAAGCAGCAGCACGAGTAACGTTCCCTAAGTTATACAACCCTCAACAACTTCACACTGAGATTCACCATGAACATAGATCAAACTCGATTTTTAAGGCTTGTAGCGAAGACTTCAGGCACTGCCGCCTCAATAACCACATCCAGCCAAGTGTTTATCAATCAGATGCAAGAGGGCGATGAGCAACTCATACATCATGCTAAGGCAGCACTGCAACTGGCTTACGAAGCAATGAGACTGGTCAACGAGTCCGCCGATTGGAATGGACGTTCCGAAAATGGAGAATATCCTCACGCTAAAATTATGGCGACAGGATTCTTGGAACTCGCTCACGTTGCGATTAGGCTTGCTGAAGAGCAGCTCGACCGTGCTCTTGCAGATGAACCAAGCTAAGAACCGCCCCTCTGTAATATAGCTTCGAAACAAAATCTCGACTCCGCTTTTGGCGGAGTCGAGATCTTTTGTCCCTCGAGAAAAGCTATCAGGCTGCGCAGTTTTGGCGTTCATTCGCCGACAGCAGAGAACCGATTGCGCAAAACAGTTGTTCGAATCTTTCAATTGATCGTGCTACCGCCACTGGTGGCTCGTTTTGGCTTTGTGAAAAGGCCAGTGAGCGTATTTGCCGACCGAGATGAACATATTGTGAGTGACCCAGATCGTGATTGCCGTAGTTGGCGCGCACAAAGTCTATGGTGCACTCGGGCAGACCGGATAAATGAGCTTGCCGGCTGCGAAACTGATGAGCTGCTTTCCCTTCTTTGCTGTCCTTGTCTCCGCATATGATCAAGCGCCCGCCAGCAAGCGAAAGTCTTCTGGCTACTAGCTCGATTCCGCACGAGCTTGGCTTGGCGTAAGCGGCCGGCAGGGATAAATTGAGAATCAGGTGGCGCTTGTTCACCTTTGCCATGACTGCCTCGATGCGTTGCCGGTTTGCCTGTATGCAGTCTCTGTAGCCTTCAAGCCTCAGCCGCGGCTCTTGTGTGCGAACAGCCACAACGCCATCGACAAGCGGCAGCAAGCCTGTTACTGAAAGGCGTTCCAGAGCTACCCATTCGGGCGAGTCTGTGAGAATGACGATCTTTAGCGAGGGGAATTGATTGCGAATGCAAGAGAGAGTCTCTTTAACACCCTCGTAGATGCTTATCTGCTGATGCGCCTCGGCAAATCTATTCCAGAATTGCTCTGAGGCATGCAAAATATTTTTGAAGCTGAGGAGTTTGTGCCTGTTCAAAAGAGAGCAAATGGATTCAACTACAAATGCGTATTCATGCAGAGTCGTAGCCAGCGCCACGTCGGCAAAAGCACTGTTGACCATGCTGACCGGCATCTGTAATTCCGACGCCAGTTCTTCGGTGGCATCGAGAATGAAATCGGCGAACCATCTTCTTGTATCCGTGAGCGTATTGTCGAGATCCAGCAACAGAACATTCTTGCCGGTGGCGGTGCCGGACAGGAATCGTCGAAAGTTAGTCCGTGTTGGTATCGAGCATGCGTATGTATTTGTTTCTGTGCAGGTTTGAGTCAAGCAGGGAGTCGGTTGGTGTTTGCGATTGTGGGTTTGCATCTGCCATTCCTCCGGTGTCGTAATGTCTTTAGTGCAGTTCCTTGATGAGCAAGCGAACGAGGACGGCATTGCCGCCGCTGCTTTTTTTGACTAGAAGCTTTTCCAATCCGCAGGGCAAGCGCTTTCCTTCCTGGCGGAAGGAAAAACGATCTTGAGTAGATCACGAGTATGCTTGAACAGGGATTGTCTGAACACGCAGGCAGGCGGCAGGAAACACAAAGTGATTGCGAACCGGATGCCATCTGCTTAGACCAGCATCATTATTGGACTGGCGAAAATCGTTGTCAATCGGTTTTCGTTCAAAACTAATGGTAATCACCGGCGATACCATGCCAAAACGCTGTACCCGTGAGAAGTGAGTCCGCGATCACTTGTTGTTTTGTTTATAGATTTGTTTACGGAAAGGCCGCTTTGCAGAAAAACAATGAGACGCTTTGGCGCATGGCGGGCTGGTTTACACTCCTATATAGATAGAGATCAAAAGAATAACCAGGTTTGTTTCTTTATTGATTTATCGCTGGCTCGTAAATACTATAACTTATAAAAGTATTTGAAAAAATGAATAAAAGCGGCTGCCGGAGGGCTTCTTTCCCTGGAGCCTCGAAAGAGGAGAAGGACAAGCGCGCCTGGCGAAGGCATTGGCGCGCTTGTTTATTAAGACACCGCTGGCAATACCACCACTAGAGGCGGAACCGGTCGATGTCAGGGTTGGTCACACTGCTTTGTTTATCAATCGGCCTGTGCTTCAACTTTTCGGGAACGACAATTCCCAGGGTGAAACACATCTGCACCGCTTCTTCGACTGTAAGCGGAGCGTCTCGCACTTCCTCGGCGCAATAGAAGGCCAGAAAACCGCCGAACGGGTTGGGCGGCGTCGGCACAAAAATCACAAGGACGTTGCTTCTTCTTGCCGAATCGTAAATCTCGTTGGTGACGAAACCGATAGTTTCACCTTCCCCTCTGGTAAAGGGCACATAAACTACTCGCTGGAAGGAATTGCCGGCCTCGCCGTTTCCTACCATCGCCACTGCTTTTCTTAGCGAGGAATATGGTTTTCCAACGCCGGGCAATTTAACGATCTGGCTTTCCAGCCATTTGAAAAGATTGTCCCCGATGCGCCAGGTGACGAGCAATCCCAATGCGTAGAAGAACATGAGCAGCAAGCCCAGGCTGATAAGCGGGCTGTGCGAGATATTCTGGCTCATGGGGAAAAACGATTTCCAGGCGCTGTCGACCACCGGGCCGAGTAAGCCGTCCGAGATTTTGAGGGCGATGGAGAAACCCCAGAGCACTGCGGCGAATGGGAAAAATAATAGCGCTCCGCGCAGGAGATGTTTCTGGATTCCTTCCAGAAACGAAGGTTTTGAACTTTTGCTGTCTTGTTTCATTTAAGTCCTGGTGCCAATGTTATGGATTTGGGAGTCTTTAATTAGAATCTGCGGATTCACCGAATCTGGTGACGGCTGGTGATGGTGATCAAATGCAGCCACCGATTCTCCGCTCCTTTTTGCGGCGTCAGTGGTGTCGCCACGATTAGTGGCGCCTCGATTGCATGCTGGACGGCCAGCTTCTTTCCAGCTTCCATCACCAGACTGATTTGTTCGAGATTGGCTGTCGCGAATGCTATTGCGTATCGCTCGGTGTCGCAGGCGATTACGACTGGTTCAAGAGTTTCAATTTTTGTAGACATATTTCGGAGCACCTGTTTGTCTGTTTGTGGAAATGTGTTTTGTTGTTGTTGCTCAGGCTCAAAGGCGCCTCTTATAGAGCGCCTGATCAATGCGATCACCGCGCAGGCAGACATGCCGGTAATCCAGACCAAATAGAAAAGGTCATAATCAGCGCCGCTCCAGGCATATTGAGCGGCGAGTGGAACGAAAGCCATGCTGGCTACCATGGTGGCCAGGCCTAGAAATGCGTGTGTGTTGGAAACCCGCATTACAAGCCAGTATGTGCCGAGCGCTGCCAGTGTGGCCGCAAAAACGGTTACAAACATAGCCAGCCGAACCATAAGGTGAGGGCCAGCCAGAGCCAGAGCCCTGCGAGATTTAGAACGCTGATGCCTCCTGCGTTTTCAGTGCCTGATATAGACCAACCAACCTTGACCACCAGGCAAAAGATTGCCAGTCCGGACACACCTGTGACTACAGGGTTTGTCCAGAATAGCGATAGACAGACAGCGACGGAAACTACAGCCGCCGCGAAAATTGGAATAATGCTTGCTTCATTTTTCATGTCAATTCACCAGGAAATATTGAGAAGCGCAATGGAAAATCGAATTTTTTGTTCGGACCTTCACGGCTTACCGTGCGGCTTTGAGTTCCTGAGCCTGTAACTGTTGACTAGAGGCAGCACCATGCAGAAAACCAGGCATAAGGTAGCGACCGTGGCAGGCACGGCCCAGAACGAGCCCAGAAGCCAGACAAAGTCGTTGTAGAGGGCATAGAACGACAGGGCGACGAAAAAGACAATGACCGCCACCGTGAGCTTGCCCTGGGTGACAGGCGAAAGCGGCTTGCCGCGGTATTTCTCGATGCCCAGAAGCAGCAGTTGTCCACCATCGAGACCGGGCAGAGGCAGGGCATTCAGTATCGCCAGGGCGATGCTGAGCATAGCAGTGAAATAGACAGCTTCAATGAAGCCGGAATTGACCTGCTTGCTGCCTTCGGCCACAATTCCGACGATGCTGCTCAGTTGATTGAGATTCTTGCCGGTAAGCAAATCACCATACATCGAAACAGTGCTTTTCACCATGCCGGCTGTTTCGCTCACTGCATAGAATGCCGCATCCAGTGGTCCTACCTGCTCTATGGTGCGATTAACGTGATAAGCCATTTGTATGCCGATTTTGCCATCGGCATTGGGCACCACATCGACAATTTTTCTTTGCCCGGCATTCTCCAGTGTGAGGGTAACCGGCTTCAATTTGTTATCGGCTAATCCGTCTACTACCTGAGCGGGTCTTTCTATGGCGGTGCCGTTCACAGCCAAAATGATATCTCCGATTTCTATGCCGCGTTGTTCGGCAATCGTGACTGTGTCGGACAGACCGCTAACAAATACGTCTTTCATGCCGTCCACTCTCGGTACGCCGCTTGCTGCAAACAGCAAGAAGAACAAAACTACCGGGATGAGAAGATTCATCAGTGGACCGGCGGCAAGTGTGGCGGCGCGTGCTTTTATAGATGCCGTTTCAAATGAGCGCGGCTCCGGCGATATAAAGCCTCCCAGAGGAAAAGGCCTGATCTGGAATTCAGTGCCCCAGAGCCGCCCAATTATGTGGGCTTGATCGCGGCGACCGAAGCCGACTGCAAATACGGGCACCTCGATGCCGAAGCGCCGGGCGATAAGCCAGTGCCCGAATTCGTGCAATGTGATCAGCACGCCTATTATCAAAAGGGCGATGACCACGCCGAATTTCCAGGCGCCAATAAGTAAAATGGCGGCCCACATGGCCGCCTTGCGAGTGTTGATATTCATGTGTTTCTATTGCCTAAAATGTGTCCACGCCCCAGCGCTGTCGTATCAGACGCGGGGCGTGGACAGGTTGGAAAGACCGTCTCTTAACTGGCGGTATAGAAGTTGTCGCGGCTCAGGCTGTGCGCCCGGAACAGATCGCAAGGCGCATAATTGGCTCTGAAAAGATCCGTCTTATCGCCTGCGCTCAAATCCTCGCTCAGTTCGAAAAGCGCGCGCACTCCCCTTTGATCGGCCAGGCGGATCGGACCACCCAGAGAAGGCGGAAATCCGGTCGCGAAGATGAAAGCAAGGTCGATCAAGTAAGGCTCGTCCACGACTCTATCGGCAAGCGCGCGAACCGCCTCGTTGACTATGGACAGGACGAGATATTCTTGAATGGACTCGCTGGCCATGTTGCGCGTGCCGAAGTGCGCGAACCGCTCTTTCAATAGAGGATTCACTACCGGCAGGCGCGTTTTGGCGTCGCGCACAGGGCTGCCATTTTCCCAGAGGTAAATGCCTGCACCCGTTTTTTTGCCCAGCCGCCCTTCCTTAATCAGCCAGCCGATGACATCGGCCGTTTCGTCCGGGCGGGCCATGCGCTCACCGTATGCTTTGCCCATGGAATCGGACACGCTGGCGACGATGTCCAGACCGACTTGATCGAGCAGTGTAGCCGGACCCATGGGCATGCCCAGGTCGAGCATCGCTTTATCAATCAGGTGCGGTGAAACTCCTTTGGCCATGAGCCATGCCGTGATGAGCATGTAAGGAGCCAGAACGCGGTTGACGATGAAGCCCGGACTGTCGGAACAAGCGATCGGCAATTTGCCCAGCTTGTCGGCAATGTCCATGCCAGTTGCGATCGCCTGCGCGCATGCCGAAGGCGGCTTGCCGACTTCGACGAGGGCCATTTTGCTGACCGGATTGAAGAAATGCAAGCCGGCGAATCTTTCCTTGTGCTTTACCGAATCTGACAGAACGCCAAGCGGCAAAGCGGAGGTGTTGGAGAAAATCCAGTAGATTTTTTCCTCCGTTGCACCGCGCGGCGCCTGGCGGGCGGCCATGGCTTCGTCAATGCGGCGATAGCAATCGGCCTTGTCTTCGACTGTTTCGCGCACCGCCTCGACAATCGCATCGCATTCGGCCAGGTCCGCATAAGCGCTGGATGTCACCAGTCTGGCCAGCAAATCCGGCTTGTCTTCTGCCTTCAGCTTGCCTTCTTTGACACGGCCGTCGATCAAGGCGGCAATTTCAACCAGCGCTTGCTCGAGCGACTTCTGGAAGATGTCGACCAGAATGACGCGCGAGAAGGACCCGCAGGCAATCGCCTCGAAAGCAATTTCTCTGCCCATGACGCCGGCACCGACCACGCCGAGAACGTTTACCGGATGCGGCATGACCCCTTGCGGCATTTTCTTGGCTCGGCTTCTGTCCTGGAAGACATCGACCATATTGCGCGAAGCGCCTGACATGCAGAGCTCGGCGAAAACCGTCGATTCATATTTAAGCGCCTGGTCGAACGGCATTTCAGCCGCGCGCATGATCACTTCGGCGGCTTTTGCCGGCGC
>Ga0268299_1003476_pt1 | contig 14386 bp, 11 predicted proteins | sample NOBtaG_FD_193484 | JGI IMG/M metagenome (GOLD analysis project Ga0268299, IMG submission 193484) | Activated sludge microbial communities from bioreactor in Nijmegen, Gelderland, Netherland - NOB reactor | ecosystem: Engineered > Bioreactor > Aerobic > Activated sludge | place: Netherlands...
CTATATTTCCTACGCTTCTTCGGGTCGGAGTCTGCCGGTTTCCGGCACATAAACGTCACATTTCGCGAGGTTCGGTCATGCCCCGTTTCATCCGCTGGTTCGAGGAAATCTCTATCGCCGACGTGCCGCTCGTGGGCGGCAAGAACGCATCTCTTGGCGAGATGGTCCGCGAGCTGGGCGGCAAGGGCGTGAAAGTCCCGCCCGGTTTTGCCATCACGGCCGACGCCTACTCCGCACTCATCGAAGGGACTGTCGAAAAGCGGATCAACGGCATCCTGGAAGGACTCGACACTCACGACGTCGCCGAACTGGCGAAGCGGGGAACGGCGATCCGGGCCCTGATCCGTGAGACCCCGCTGCCTGAGGCAGTCCGGGCGGAAATCCTGGAAGCCTACCGGCAGCTATCCAAACGGGCGGGCACCGCCGACCTCGACGTCGCCGTCCGCTCGTCGGCGACTGCCGAAGACCTGCCCGACGCCTCGTTCGCGGGCCAGCAGGAAACATTCCTGAACGTCCGGGGAGAGGCCGACATCCTCGCGGCCTGCTCAAGTTGCTTTGCCTCCCTCTACACGGACCGGGCCATCAGCTACCGGGTGAACAAAGGGTTCAAGCATTCTCAGGTCCGGCTCTCGATCGTCGTGCAGCAGATGGTACGCTCGGACCTTGGCAGCGCGGGCGTCATCTTCACCCTCGATACCGAGTCGGGGTTCCGGGACGTCGTATTTGTCACGAGCGCCTGGGGACTCGGCGAGAACGTCGTCTCCGGCAAGGTGGACCCGGACGAATTCCTCGTCCTCAAGGCCACGCTGAAACAGGGCAAGAACGCCATCCTCCGCCGCAAGGCCGGGGCCAAGCAGTTCAAGCTCATCTATGCCGGCCAGGGAACCCGCCGCACCCGCGACGTGGAGGTGTCGAAGGTCGACCGCGAGCGGCTGTCCCTGAGCGACGCCGACGTCCTGCAGCTTTCCCGCTGGGCGTGTATTATCGAGGAGCACTACACCGCCCGCCACCAGCGCGACACGCCTATGGATATTGAATGGGGGCGCGACGGCCGCACCGGCGAGCTGTTCATCCTGCAGGCACGGCCCGAAACCGTGCAGGCGAACCGCAAGAGCAGCGAGCTCGTCAGCTACAGTCTCGACGAACGCAGCAAGGTTCTGGCAACCGGGCGCGCCGTTGGAGCCCTGATCGGCGCCGGCAAGGCCCGTGTAATTGCATCCGTGGCGGAACTCCCCACGTTCCGGCAGGGGGAAATCCTCGTCGCCGACATGACCGACCCGGACTGGGAACCGGTCATGAAGAAAGCCTCCGCCATCGTCACGAACCGCGGCGGTCGCACCTGCCATGCCGCCATCATCAGCCGGGAACTGGGAGTCCCCTGCATCGTCGGCACGGGCGACGGCACGGCTGTCCTGAAGACCGGTCAGGACGTGACGGTCTCCTGCGCCGAGGGCGAAGAAGGGCACGTCTACGAAGGGCTGCTCAAATTCAGCCGGTCCGCCGTCGATCTGGCCGGACTGGCCCGGCCCCGGACCAAGGTTCACTGCATCCTCGGCAACCCGGAACAGGCGCTCAAGACCGCGATGATGCCCGTGGACGGCGTCGGCCTCGCCCGCGAGGAGTTCATCATCAACGAATACGTCCGGGTGCATCCGATGGCGCTCATCCATTACGATCGCCTCGCCGATGCGAAGGCCAAGGAAGAGATCGCCCGTCTCACCCGCGGCTACGAGAAGGACCGTACCGCCTTCTTCGTCGACCGGCTGGCCGAAGGCGTCGGCATGATCGCCGGGGCATTCTATCCCCGGCCGGTGATCGTGCGGCTGTCCGACTTCAAGACCAACGAATACGCCAACCTACTCGGCGGCCGCGAATTCGAACCGGCGGAAGAAAACCCGATGATCGGGTTCCGGGGTGCCTCCCGCTACTACCACGAGAAATACCGGGACGGCTTCCGGCTCGAATGCCTCGCCCTCAAGCGGGTCCGTGACGACATGGGCCTCACGAATCTCAAGATCATGGTCCCGTTCTGCCGGACTCCGGACGAAGGCCGCAAGGTGATCGCCGAGATGTCGAAACATGGCCTGCGCCAGAGAGAGAACGGCCTCGAAGTGTATGTGATGTGCGAAATCCCCTCGAACGTCATCGCCGCCGATCTTTTTGCGCAGATCTTCGACGGCTTCTCCATCGGCTCGAACGACCTCACCCAGCTCACGCTCGGCGTGGACCGGGACTCGGCCATCGTGAGCGGCCTGTTCGACGAGCGGCTGGAGCCGGTGAAGCGGATCCTGGCAGCCGCCATCGAGGGGGCTAAGAAGGGCGGCCGGCCCATCGGCATCTGCGGACAGGCGCCTTCGGACTATCCCGAAATCTGCCGGTTCCTCGTGGAGCGGGGGATCGACTCCATCTCCCTCAATCCCGATTCGGTGATGAAGGGGCTCCAGACCGTCCTTGAGGCTGAAAAGTCGCTGGGAATCAGGTAGTTTCCGCCGGTCATGGCGAAGACCGTCCTTTACGAAGTTACCGCGCACGAGCGCCCGGTTCTGGAGGGGCTGCTCTCCGGACTCGATGTCCGGCTGCTCCCTGACCCGCTGACGCCCGAAACCGCCCGTGAGGCGGCGGACGCCGAAGCGGTGTCGGTCTTCATCGTGTCGAAGGTGACGCCGGAAATTCTCGCGGCTATTCCCCGCCTCAAACTGATCGCAACCCGCTCCACGGGGTTCGACCACATCGACCTCAAGGCCTGCCGGCAGCGGAACGTGACCGTCGCCAACGTGCCGTCCTACGGCTCCAACACCGTCGCCGAGCACACCTTCGGGCTCATCCTCGCACTCTCCCGCCGGATCGCGCTTACTTTCCAGCGGACGAAGACGGGTGAATTTTCCCGCGACGGGCTCTGCGGCTTCGATCTCAAGGGCCGGACCCTCGGCGTCGTCGGTACCGGGCGGATCGGTTCGCATGTCATTCGCATCGGCAAGGCGTTCGGCATGCACGTCCGGGCGTTCGACGAGCACCCGGACGACCGGCTCTCGGCGGCCATGGATTTCAAATACATCCCGTTCGAGGAACTCCTCGCGGTATCCGATGTCGTGACGCTTCACTGCCCCTATACCCCTAACACCCATCACCTCATCGGCGAAACGTCCATCGCCCGCATGAAACGGGGGGCGCTGCTCATCAACACGGCCCGCGGCATGCTCGTGGACACGAAGGCCCTGCTTGCCGCCCTGAAGTCGGGTCAGATCGGCGGCGCGGGACTCGACGTTCTGGAAGAAGAGAAGGCAATCTTCGAGGAGCGGGAAGTCCTCTCAGAGAACTACGACCGCGAGCAGCTCGAACTGCTTGTCCATAACCACGCGCTCCTCAAGCTCCCGAACGTCATCATCACTCCGCACAACGCCTTCAACAGTGAGGAAGCGCTCCACCGGATCATGGAAACCACCGCCGGAAACCTCCGGGCGTTCTTTGCCGGAAGGCCGGAGAACGTGGTGAGCTGACGGTTTCCGTCTACACTATGGCCATGAGCGGCCAGACACCTGACCCCTGGAATCCTTCCCAGTACGAAAAGTTCAAGGCGGAACGAGCACGGCCGTTTTACGACCTGCTTGCACTGATCGAGATCGTTCCGGGCGGAAAGGCCGCCGATCTCGGCTGCGGGACCGGCGAGCCCACCCGGCTGTTTCACGAAGCCTCACAGGCGGCTGAGACCGTCGGCATCGACAACTCGCCCGCCATGCTGGAGAAGGCCCGCCAGTTCGCCGGCGGAGGGCTCCGGTTCGAGCCGGGCGACCTCGCCAGCTTCGCACCCAGGTCCGAATACGATCTGATCGTTTCGAACGCGGCCATCCAGTGGACCGGCGATCACCCCGGCCTGTTGCGGCGGCTCCGGGACGCCCTGAAGCCGGGTGGCGTGCTTGCCATCCAGGTCCCCGCCAACCATCTCACGCCGGCTTCGCTGGCAAGCGCCGAAGTGGCGCGCGAGGAACCGTTCCGCACGGCGCTCGGCGGCTGGCACCTGGCCTTCCCGGTGCTGAAGCCCGAGGAATACGCGGAAATACTGTACGATCTCGGCTTCATCCACAGGCAGGTCATGGTGAAGGTGTATGAACACGAACTCGCCTCCCGGGACGACGTGGTCGAGTGGTACCGGGGGACGCTGCTCACGGACTACCAGCGGAAACTCCCCGGCGATCTGTACGCCCGCTATCTCGACCGGTACGCACAGCGGATCCGGGAGATCCTGCCCGACCGGCGGCCTTATCTCTTCACCTTCAACCGGATCCTCATGCGGGGGAAGAAACCCTCCTGAACCCGGCCCATTGTCAACCGAATCCCATTCAGTGGTTGACAAGCGGAACCTCCGGTTATTACGGTGATTCCGCCGGAATTTCCGGCAGGGGAGCATTCAGAATCATGGCGTCCGAACTCGCACTCGGTTTCAAGAACCGCGACTTCCGCAAAGAACCGCTGACCCGCGACGAAGCGGTCAGGGCCATCAACTTCGAATCGAAGGAAGACCTCGAACTTCTCTACGCCGCTTCGAGCCGGGTCCGGAACGAGATGTTCGGCGAGAACGTCTCCGTCTGCACCATCGTCAACGCCAAGAGCGGCAACTGTTCCGAGGACTGCGGTTTCTGCGCCCAGAGCGCCTACTACCAGAAGGACACGGGCGTCACGACCTACCCGCTCATGTCCGCAGACGACATCGTGAACGTCGCCTGGGAACGGAAAGCCATCGGCGGCCGCGAATTCTCCATCGTCACCTCCGGCACGGGCGTCTACCGGCAGGACGAGGTGGACACCCTCGTCAGCGCGGTGAAGCGCGTCAACGACGAGGTGGGCATGGAGAGCTGCGCCTCGCTCGGCCTCATGAAGCGCGAGGATCTCCTCCGGCTCAAGGAAGCGGGCATGGTCCACTTCCATCACAATCTCGAGACGGCCCGGAGCCACTTCCACAACATCGTCACCACCCATACCTTCGACGAGGAAGTCGAGACCGTGCGCCTCGCCAAGGAGCTCGGCTTCGAGGTCTGCTGCGGCGGCATCTTCGGCATGGGCGAGAGCCGCGAGCAGCGGGTGGAGCTGATGGAGACGTTCCGCGACCTCGACGTGGATTCGATCCCGGTCAACTTCCTGAACCCGATCAAGGGGACGAAGCTCGATCATCTCAAGCCGATGGAGGCCGAGGAAGCCCTCAAGGTCATCGCCGTCATGCGGCTCATGATGCCGGGCACCCCGTCCTTCGTCTGCGGCGGCCGGGAAGTGACCCTCGGCGCCCGGCAGGAGGAAATCTTCAAGGCGGGGGCCTCGGGCCTCATGATGGGCAACTACCTCACGACCTCGAACCGCAACTACCTGGACGACCGCGCCATGATCGCAGGCCAGGGCCTCCGGATCTCCGACGACGGCTGCCACGTGAAGACGAAGCAGCCCATGGATATCCAGAAGCCGCAGAAGGAAGTCCGCCAGGCGGTTCCGAGCCAGAAGCTCTACCAGATCGAACGCCCGGCGAACTGACCCGTGCCGACGAGCAAGCCCGACACCGGACCGGCTGCGGCTCCGTCCTTCGACGACTTCCTGTCGGCGGAGATCGGACGCGTCCAGAAGGAGAACCGCTGGCGGTTCTTCCGGCCCGTGACGACCTCGCAGGACGCGAAGGTCCGGGCGGTGGACCCGAGGGACGGCGTAGAGCGCGAACTCCTCATGCTCGCGTCAAACAACTATCTGGGCCTCGCGAACGATCCGCGGATCACCCGGGCGGTTGCAGATGCTGCACTGGCCGGCGGCGCGGGCTCGGGCGCCTCGCGGCACATCAGCGGCTCCATGTCCCCGCACGAGGCGCTGGAAAAGCGCCTCGCCGCCTTCAAGGGGACCGAAGCCGCCGTCCTTTACAACACTGGCTACATGGCGAACGTCGGAATCATCTCCGCCCTTGCGGAGCCCGAGGACGCCGTGTTCTCCGACGAACTGAACCACGCTTCTATCATCGACGGCTGCCGGATGTCCGGCGCGGCGAAAGAGATCTACCGCCACTCCGACATGGCGGATCTTGAGCGCCGCCTCTCCCGCTCTAAGGCCCGGCACAAGCTGATCGTGACGGACGCGGTGTTCTCCATGGACGGCGACCTTGCGAAACTCCGCGAGATCGTGGAACTGGCCCGGCGCTACAACGCCTGGACCATGGTGGACGAGGCCCACGCGACGGGCGTGTTCGGCCGCTCGGGGCGCGGGCTCGTCGATCACTTCGGCCTCACCGGAAAGATCGACGTCATCATGGGAACCCTCGGCAAGGCGCTCGGCGGGTTCGGAGCGTTCGCGGCGGGTTCCCGCAAACTCGTCGATTTCCTCATCAACCGCTCCCGCATGCTGATCTTCACGACGGCGCTGCCTCCGCACGTCTGCGCGGGTTCGATCGCCGCTCTGGATATCCTCGAACAGGAACCCGAGCGCATCGCCCGCCTGCACCGGCTCTCGGCCGGGTTCCGCGACCGGCTGAAGGAAGCCGGTCTCGACCTGTGCGGCAGCGTGACGCCCATCGTGCCGGTCCGGATCGGACCGGAAGAGAAGACCCTCGCCATCGCCCGCGAGCTGTGGAACGAGGGACTTTTCGCCATCGCCATCCGGCCGCCCACGGTTCCGGAAGGCACCTGCCGCATCCGGGCCACGGTCATGGCGACGCATACGGAAGCTGATCTTGACGGTGCCGCCACGCGAATCATCGCCGCCTGCCGCCGTCACGGAGTCATCCGCTGACATGGCCGGCCCCAGATCCCGCCGGGCGAAACTGAGCCCGAAGGAAGCCCGCGCCCGCCGGTACATTGAGAGCGATCTCAGGAATATCTGGCACCCGTTCACGCAGATGCGGGAATGGGAGTCCGAGGAACCGCTCGTCATCGAACGGGGCAAAGGCTCCTGGCTCTACGACGTGCGTGGCCGGAAATATCTGGACGGCGTGTCCTCCCTCTGGTGCACGGTCCACGGTCACAATCACCCGGCGATTAACCGGGCGATGAAGCGCCAGATCGGCAGGGTCGCCCATTCAACAATGCTGGGCCTCTCGAACGCCCCGGCGGTGGACCTCGCGGAGAAGCTGGTGAAAATCGCCCCGCCCGGCCTCACCCGGGTGTTTTATTCCGACTCGGGGTCCACCGCGGCCGAGATCGCGCTCAAGATGGCGTTCCAGTATTCACGCCTCATGAGAGGGACGGACACGAAAAGGACGAAGTTCCTGACCCTCACGAACGCCTATCACGGTGACACCATCGGCAGTGTGTCGGCGGGCGGCATCGATCTCTTTCACGAAATCTTCCGGCCGATGCTGTTCGAAACCGTCCGGGCCAAGGGACCTTACAGGTTCCGGAATCCCTGGCCGGGCGAAGACCACGACCGGGCCTGCCTGCGGGAGCTGGAGGAAAAGGCGGAGAAGCACAGGGACGAACTCTGCGCCATCGTCATCGAACCGATGGTTCAGGGCGCCGCCGGGATGTATCTCCAGCCCAAAGGCTATCTCAAGCTCGCCCGCCAGCTCGCCGACCGGTACGGACTGCTGCTGATCTTCGACGAGGTGGCGACAGGCTTCGGCCGCACCGGTACGATGTTCGCCTGCGAACAGGAAGGCGTTTCCCCTGATCTCCTCTGCATCGCGAAGGGCCTTTCCGGCGGCTACCTGCCGGTGGCCGCGACCCTGGCGACGGAGAAGATCTACGACGCCTTCAAGGGCCGCTACGACGAGTTCAAGACCTTCTTCCACGGTCACACGTTCACCGGGAACCCCGTGGCCTGCGCCGCCGCCTGCGCCTCCATCGACCTGTTCGAAAAGGAAAAGACACTGGCGAAGCTACGGTCAAAGATCGAGCAGCTTTCCCGCCGGCTCGCCGTCATCTCCCGCCACCCTCATGTTGGCGACATCCGGCAGGCAGGCTTCATGGCCGGTGTCGAACTGGTCCCGGACCGCCGGGACCCCGCCCGTGAATACCTGCCCGCCCAGCGGATCGGGCACCGGGTGACCCGTTTCGCCCGCTCGAAGGGCGTCATCACCCGGCCGCTAGGCAACACGCTGATTTTCATGCCGCCCCTGTCGATCAAACCCGGCGAGCTCGATCTCCTCTGCGACATCGTGTTCGAGGGCCTCGACCGTGTGACCCGGGAGGCCGAAGGCGAATGAGCACGAGGACGTTCTTCGTCACCGGCACCGATACGGGTGTCGGCAAGACGCTGGTTTCCTGCGGGCTCATCTGGTTCCTCCGGGATCTCGGCAAAAAGGTTGCCGCCATGAAGCCCGTCGAGACGGGCTGCACCGAACACCGGGGAGCGCTGCTGGCCGAGGACGCCTCGCGGCTCTCGGACGCCTGCCAGTATCAGGGTCCCATCGACGACATCTGTCCCTACCGGTTCAGGCTGCCGCTTTCTCCCGAGGCCGCCGCCCGCTCGGAAGGCCGCAAGATCGATCTCAACCGGATTCTGGACGCCCACGCGAAACTTTCCGCCGGCATGGACTACGTGATCGTCGAAGGCGCCGGCGGCCTGCTGGTCCCGCTTACGGAGAAGGCCGACACGGCCGGTCTCATTGGGCGGCTCAAGGCGAAGGTGATTCTCGTCGCCGGTTCCCGGATCGGCTGCATCAATCACACGCTGCTCACGCTTGAAGCACTGGAACGGCGGGGCCTCAAGACGGCGGCCGTGATCCTGAACCGGATCGGAGCGCCGGAAGACCCTTCCCTGGTCTCGAACCTGGACGACATCCGGGCGCGGACGAAAATCCCGGTGCTCGGAGAAATCCCCAGGTTATCCGGAGAAATAGGCGCCTTCCGGCGGCAACATTATCTGGAAACGGTCCGTTCCACTCTGGACGTGGAGGCCCTCAAGCGGATATTCGGAACCTGAGGTTTTTCCCGTCCGTGCCGCAGGCAATTCTCCACAACACGCTGTTCCAGCCGAAGGTTATCGACGAGTCCGGAGCACGGGTCGTGCTCCCCGAAGGGCCGGTCGATTTCTTCCGCGCCATCGGGTTTCCGGACCTCGAGCCCGTGGCCGAAAACGAACGCGCCTCCCAGCTCCGGTTCGAGGCCCTCGCCCGTTCGGGCGGCGAGCCCGTCGCATGGCTCGCCGAATGGTCAGGTCTTCCCGAGGACGAGTTCCCCAGGAACGGATTTTCCGGCCGGGAACAGGCGATCGGCCGCGCCCTCGAACAGGGCGTTCCCTGGCTCCTTCTGGGTTCAAAGCTGAAGCTGGAACTATTCAGCCTCGCGGCGGCCGACCCCGAAGCCTGCTGCCTCGTCCTCGATCGCCGCCAGATATCCAGGGCAGCAGCTTCCCTCGGCGCCTCGCATGCAGAGCCCGGTGGCCCGTGGGAACTCGGCCTTCTTCCGGCAGCCAAACCCCAGAGCCCGGCCGGACTCGAACCCCTGCTCGAACTCTCAGCCGGTGCCGAGCGGGTGCTCGTCTCCGGCGAATTCCTCTCGTCGGAAATCCGGCCGCTCGTCTGCCGCCTCCGGAAAAATGCCCTGAAAAATTCCATCCATCCGCTGCTCGTCGTCGCCCGCCGGGAGTTCCCGGACCGGTTCGACGAGGCCTGCCTGCCCGTGAGCGCCGCGAGGCCCCGGGAGCGGATCGGACAGGTGCGCCTGCTCGCCGGAGAGCCAGGGCTCCATGCCTTCGTGACGGAACTGTCCCGGGACCCCAGCGCCCCGCGCCCCCGGGCGCTTCTCAACCAGCAGATGAGCTTCCTCGAAATCCTGTTCGCCGAGCAGCTCCAGCTCCTCGGAACGGACCTCACGCTGCTGTCGCTGGGCCCCACCTCCACAAACCGGGGAGCCAAGCGCCGCCTTGAGCTCGGCCTCACGCGCTTCAAGGACGTGGCGAACCTCTGGCTCGCCGTCCGGCTCGGCGCGCGGCTCCGGCCGGGGGCCATCGCCAACATCATCGACGCTTTGGATGGGGACAGCGACGATTTCCTCGCCCGCCTCAAGACCGTGCAGCCGCATATCGATCGTCTGCTGAAGAAGCACCCCGTCGCCCATGTGGAACTGGAAGTCCCCGAGGTTTACGTCCAGGACGGACGCCCCCGGCACGATCCCGGCTTCCATCTGATCGCCGCAGGGCTCACCCAGCGGAAGGCCGCACAACAGGCACTGGTCCGGCTCGCGGGCGTAACGCAGGATGCGGACAACCCCACGGACGAAGACCTGCTGCTGGCGGTCCTTGACCGGCACGATTCGATGCTGTCGTCGGGCGGCGTCATCGCCGTCCGGACGAAAACTCCCTCAACAAATGTAGCCGAAAAAGCCCGTTCGCTGTTCTCGCTCAGCCTTCGCCCGGGCGGACCTGACGGCTGGGTGCTGTTCGAACGGTCGCGCTGAAAGGTCAGCCCGCCCTTCCCGTCTTCTGCTCGTAGTGACGCCGGACTTCCTCGGCGAGGGAGTTCATCGCCCATACGGCGAGTGCGACCGCTGCAGCCGGGAAGAAAAACAGGTGCGGGAATCCCCGGATCGCCCGCCAGCCGGCGGAAGCGAGGGTGCCCCAGCTCGTCCCCCACGGGTCGAACGGATCGTTGATCCCGAGTCCGATGAAGGAGAGCGAACTCTCCGTCAGGATGCTTGAAGCCGTGAGGAGCGCGAACACGACGATCAGGGTCGCCCTGAGGTTCGGGAGCAGGTGGTTCCAGACAAGGCGCGGGAGCCCCGCCCCCACCACCTGCGCCGATTCCCAGAACGGTTCGTGCCGGAGCTTGCGGGTTTCCCCGTACACAAGCCGGGCCACCTTGGGCCAGGAGACAAGCCCGATGGCGAAGCCCATCCCGGCCACGGAATTCCCCACAATCTGCGCCAGCAGGATCACGATCAGGATGTCCGGGACCGACACGAACAGGTCCACTCCCCGGAGCGTCCATTCGCTGAAGTTCCTGCCCGAGAGCCCCGCGTCGATGCCCACGGCAAGGCCGATGAGGAGCGTGACCGAGGCCCCGAGCAGTCCCACCGCCACCGACACCCGGCAGCCGTAGAGGACGCGGCTGAGAAGATCGCGCCCCAGTTCGTCGGTGCCCATGAGGTGCTCCGTACCGGGGGCGAGGAGCGTCCGGGTTTCGTAAAGCCCGGACGGCGGATGGGGTGCGATCCAGGGTGCAAAGAGCCCCGCCAGGACGATCAGGCCGGTCACGGCGGCGAGAATCTTCAGTTTCACCGGCCGCCCTCCCCCGTCCCTGCGGCGGGGCGCGGGTCGATCCACAGCGCCAGCCAGTCGGAGAGCGTGTTGGCGGCGATCAGTACTGCCGCGAAGAAAACACTCGCTCCGAGAACTGCCGTGTAATCCCGGTCCAGAACCGAGGCGACGAACTGCCAGCCCATGCCGGGGACGGCGAAAATCTTTTCGACGACGAAACTGCCCGTGAGCAGCGTTGCAAATACCGGCCCCAGATAGGCCAGTACTCCATGGAGGGCATTGGGCAGGGTATGAACGGCAATAAGCCGGAATGCGGACAGTCCCTTCGCCCGCCCCGTACGGACGTAGTGGCTCTGCAAGGCCTCCAGCATGGCCGTGCGGACAAGAATCGCCAGGTTCCCGGCGAGCGGGAGTGCGAGTGTCAGCGCCGGTAGAACCGCCTGTGCGGGACTTCCCCACTGGGCAGGCGGAAGCCACCGGAGCCGGAAGGCGAACAGGTAGACGAGAAGCCCTCCGATCAGGAACTTCGGCACGGCGATGAGCAGCGACGAGAACATGAGCCCCAGCCGGTCCCACCAGCGCAGGCCCGCCGACGAGGAGCAGGCGGCGCCCGTGACGCCGATAATGAGCGCCAGCCCCGCCCCGATGGCGAAGGCCGAGAGCCCCAGACTGATCGACACCGGAGCCGCCTCCAGCAAGATATCCCGGACCTCCCGGTCCCGGAACTTGAGCGAAACGCCGAAGTCGAACGTGAGGGTTCCGCCCACGAACGCCCACCACTGCTCGGCCACGGACCCGGACAGCCGGTACCGTTCCTCAAGATTCTTCAGAACCGCCTCGGGGAGCTTTCGCTCTCCCTCGAATGGATTGCCCGGAATCGCCCGCATCAGGAAGAAGCACAGCGAGGCCACCGCCAGCAGTTGCACCGGCAGGAACAGGAGCCTTCCAGCGAGCTGCCTTCTCACCGGCGGCCTCCCTGCGGGGTGAAGGCGACCGGGAACAGCCGGAGCCGGGCAAAGCCGTCGTACTCGAACCCGCTCACGCCGGGGGCGTAGACGGTATTCTCCGACGTGAAGAACAGCGGCACGATGGCGGCCGTGTCCACGAGCAGCATCTCCTGAAGCCGGTCGTAATCGGCCCGGCGCGAATCGGGATCCGGATTCATGGACGCCTTCGTCACCAGCGCATCATATTCGGCGCTCGACCAGCGGGTGAAGTTGTTGCCGGACGCCCCCGTGAACAGGTTCAGGAAGTTGTCCGGGTCCGGGTAATCGGCTCCCCAGCCCATGCGGTACAGGTGCGGCGGGTCCTCGCGAAGCTCCGTGAGATACACCTTCCATTCCACGGTCCGGAGTTCCACGTCGATGTTCAGCTCCCGTTTCAGCAGCGACTGGACGATCTGCGCCACCAGCAGGTGAATGTCCGCCTGGTTGAAGTGCAGCTCGATTCTGGGGAACCCCTTGCCGCCGGGATAACCGGCCTCGGCCAGGAGCTTTCTGGCCAGCTCGGGATCGAATCTCAGCCCGGCGTCCGGGTTGTGGGCGAACATCCCCGGCGGGATCCAGCTCGTCCCGCCCCGCTCTCCTGACAGCAGGACCTTGTCGAAGGCGGTCCGGTCGATGGCGTGGCCGATGGCCCGCCGAACCCGGACATCGTTCACCGGAGGACGTTCCGTATTGAACCCGTAGTAGTAGCCCCGGAGCTGGGGCGTCCGGCGATAGCTCGGGTGCCGTGACATCTCCTTCACGTCGATCCCGGCCAGCGAATAGTTGTCGATGATGTCGAGCATCCCCCGGTCGAACAGGGCGAGCCCGGCCGTCGGGTCGTTCACCATGATCATCCGGACCCGCTTCGTGGGTGCCAGCCCCCGGTAGTAACGGGGATTGGCTTCCAGAACGATGTGCGAATCGTGCCGCCATTCCTTCAGGACGTACGGCCCGCTCGACACGTAGCGGCCCGCTTCAGTCCAGCCCGGCTGTGAAACCACGTCCCTCCTGACCGGATAGGTGATCTCGAAGGCGCAGATGGACAGGAAGTAGGCGACCGGATTCGAGAGTTTCACCTCGAACGTCCGGTCGTCCAGCGCCTTCACGCCGAGACGGTCCAGGTCCGCGATTTCTTTCTGGTTGATCGCCTTCGCATTCTCCACGTCGTAGAGAAGGTACGAATAGTCGGACGCCGTTTCCGGGTCGATCAGCCGCTTCCAGGCGAATTCGTAGTCATGGGCCGTGAGCGGTTTCCCGTCGGACCATTCGAGTCCCTCCCGGAGGTGGAACACGTACCGGTGGCCGCCGTCCAGCACCTCCCACCGTTCCGCCATGCCGGGCACGGGCCGGTAGTCCCGGTCGTATTCGACGAGCCCCGACATGAGATTGGCGATGACGTTGAAGGAGACATGATCGGTGGCTTTCGCCGGATCGAGCGTGGGCGGCTCGGTGGCGATGTTGACGATCAGCGTGTCCGGGTCCCGCGGCATCTGGCAGGCGGTGGCCGCCGCAAGCAACGCCGCGAACAGCAGACCGGCACCTGTCCGCAGGCGCTGCTTACCGGACCACGAATTCATACACGTTTTCCAGCCGTCCCGACCGGTCTTCCAGGGTCAGCCGGAGCCGGTGCCGTCCCTTCGCGGCAGGAACCGGAAGATCGGCCAGATACTCGGCATCCGAGTCGGCCGGGAGCGAAAGCTCCCGGTCCAGCAGGATACCGGAGGGAGCCGGACCGTCGATCTCGGCCCGGAGACGCCCCTTCACCGGTTCCTGCATGTCGTTCACCCAGTAGACCGGGATCGTCCGGTTGCTTCGGCGCCCGTAAAACTGTTCGGCAATGGCGAAGAAATAGACCGGCCGGAAGGCGTCGGCGAGCGGCTGGTAGCTCTTCTTCGGCACCCGGCGGTCATCCACCACGGACCACTGGATGCAGGGTTCCGAATCCAGGAACATGAACTGAAGGATGCCGCCCGCCGGGTGGTATTTCCGCCGGCGGTACCGGTCGATGTAATACCGGTGGACGTACGCCTGCCAGTCGCAGCTCGCCTCGTAGAGCGATTCGATCGAGGCGTAGGCCTCCTTCGGCATCCAGCCTCTCAGGAACTCCTCCTGGAGGTGATGGTTGCGCTCCAGCCGCTTCCAGTCCACCCGGCGGATGTCGTCCCCCATGAAGGTCCGGGCGTGATCCGGCGGCGGCAGCGACTGGGCGCCGAACTCGGTGATGAACCGGGCGTGCCGGGGCA
>Ga0268299_1003477_pt1 | contig 14383 bp, 16 predicted proteins | sample NOBtaG_FD_193484 | JGI IMG/M metagenome (GOLD analysis project Ga0268299, IMG submission 193484) | Activated sludge microbial communities from bioreactor in Nijmegen, Gelderland, Netherland - NOB reactor | ecosystem: Engineered > Bioreactor > Aerobic > Activated sludge | place: Netherlands...
CAGGCCCGGCACGTGCCCGTACCAAGATGAGTAATCCTGGCTGTGCTGCGCGGCCACGCGCGCCGCCGCGCCATTCGGCCCGCGGAACACGATCGACGATTTCAGCTGCCCGCCCGACATGTAGAGCGTTTTGGCTGCGGAATTGATGATCTGATCGATCGCCTGCATCGCGAAGTTGAACGTCATGAACTCGACAATGGGTTTCAGCCCCGCCATCGCCGCGCCAACACCCAGCCCCGCAAAGCCATGCTCGGTGATCGGCGTGTCCACAACGCGCCGCGGCCCAAACTCTTCCAGCAGCCCGCGCGAGACTTTGTAGGCGCCCTGATACTCGGCGACTTCCTCGCCCATCAAAAACACGGTCTCATCGCGCCGCATCTCTTCGGCCATCGCGTCACGCAGCGCGTCACGCAACGTCGTCTTCACGAGCTTTGCGTCCGCTGGCCATTCATTCGCGCCCGAGTCTTGCGCGACAGGCCGCGCAGTCTCCGACTTCGCTGCCGCAGGCGACTTCGGCGCTTCGCTTTCCTTCGCCTTTTGCTCGGCGACCGGCTCGGCGGCTTCTTCGGTTTCTTGCTTCGGCGCCGCCGCCTTGCTTTCGGCCTTGGGCGCAGACTTGGCCGCTGCGCCGCCTTCGTCATCGAGCACAGCGATCGGCGTATTGACCTTCACGCCTTCCGCGCCCTCGGCGACCAAGATCTCCGAGACCACACCCTCGTCGACCGCCTCGACCTCCATCGTCGCTTTGTCGGTTTCGATTTCAGCGATCACCTGGCCGGGCTCGACACGGTCTCCCGCCTTCACGAACCATTTCGTGAGGTTGCCCTCCTCCATGGTGGGCGACAGCGCGGGCATGAGGATTTGCGTGGACATCAACCGATCCCGAGCAACGCTTTAAGCACCATCAACGTCCCAACGAGGCCAACGGCCCACGCCAGCGGCCGGATCATCGGCAGGCCCGCGATGTAAATGATCGCGTGCGCGACGCGTGCGTAGAAGAAGAGCTGCGCGCCCAGCACGGTCTGATCGCTCGAAACACCGGTCATGTTCGCGATCAGCACCAGCGGCGCAAACATCAGCAAACCTTCACGGTGGTTATCGACCACGCGCTTCATCCGCGCCTGAAACGGCTTGGCTTCCGGCAGATTGTCCCGGTTGTTCGCCATTGGCACGAGGCCCTGCGCGCGCACGCCGGCCAGCGCCTGGATCAGCACCAACGCGATCAGCAAAGCTGTCGCGTAGAGCAACATCGTCAGTTCAACACTCATCGCTTCCTCCCCTTCTTGTCCGGCTTTTGCTCATGCCGTTCCAAGCACGATGAAATTCAACACGATCGCGAGCAGCAGCGCGCCGAAGCCCGCGGCCAGCACGCGCCGGCTCTCGAACAATTTGCGCGCCGCCTCAGGGGGCAAGCGCGCGCGGTCGATCTCCAATTCGTTCGCGAGGTGTTGCGTCTTGTGATCGAACACCCCGCCCGCGGCGCGCCGCCACGCCGATACCGCTTCGCGGCGCAGAAAGATTGCGCGCACCATCGCCACGCCCGCGCCGGCGTAGATCAGCGCCAAGATCAGCAGCTCGATCTCGACGACGCCCGCCATCACGCGGCGCTTTCTTCGATGAGCACGTCCGTCAGCAGTTCGCTCGGATCGGGCTCCGGGCTCTTTTGCGCAAACTCGGCGCTTTCGGCGACGATCGCGCGCACGTCGCGGTCCATCGCCTTCAAGCTGTCTTCGTCCGCGTGCCCGCCGTCGATCAGCAGCGCTTTCACATGCTCGATCGGGTCGTGCTGCGTGCGCATCGCATCGACTTCTTCGCGCGTGCGGTACTTGGCCGGATCGCTCATCGAGTGCCCGCGATAGCGATACGTCTTCATTTCCAGCAGCGTCGGCCCCTCTCCCGCACGCGCGCGCGCCACGGCCCGCAGGCCCGCTTCGCGGACCGCCAGAACGTCCATGCCGTCCACTTCTTCGCCGGGGATCAGGAAGCTCTGCCCGCGCCGGTGCAGATGCGTTTCCGATGAGGAGCGATGGATCGCCGTGCCCATCGCGTACTGATTGTTCTCGACGATATAGACGACCGGCAGCTTCCACAACGAGGCCATGTTGAAGCTCTCGTAGACTTGGCCCTGGTTCGCCGCGCCGTCGCCGAAATAGGCAAGGCACACATTGTCGTTGCCGCGATAGCGGTTCGCGAACGCCAGGCCCGTGCCGAGCGAAACTTGCGCGCCCACGATGCCGTGCCCGCCATAGAAATTCTTGGCGCGGCTGAACATGTGCATCGAGCCGCCTTTGCCTTTGGAATAGCCGCCGACGCGCCCCGTGAGTTCGGCCATCACGCCGTTCGGCTCCATGCCGCACGCCAGCATGTGTCCATGATCGCGATAGCCGGTGATGACTTGATCGCCGTCGCGGATCGCAGATTGAAGACCCACGACCACCGCTTCTTGGCCGATGTAGAGGTGGCAGAACCCGCCGATGAGCCCCATGCCGTAGAGCTGCCCCGCGCGCTCCTCGAAGCGGCGAATGAGCAGCATCATCCGGTAATAGGCGAGCAACTCGTCCTTGCTGGCGTCGATCGTCTTGGGCTTGCCGTTGGTCGCCGCCATGCGCGTGTCGCTCCGTCCGGGAGATTCCCTTACTTGGACCCGAGCTATGCGTCCACAAAGGGTCTCAATGAGCAGGTCTGCATCTGTGCAAGACCTTGCCACGGAGCTTTAACGAGCGGCGCGCGCGCTTCGTTTCACGTTTCGGTCAGTCGTGCGGCTGTCTTTGCGTCAGCCCGGATCGAGCGCGAACACCAGCTCACGCTGATCGCCGGCCGCGAGCAACGTGCGCGCCCGCTCATCGAGATAATCGAGGTCGAGGCTCTCAGCGCGCATCCGCGCGGCGCGCGCTTCGAGCGCGCCTTTCTCGACCTCAAGCTCGGCGCGCTGCTCCAGCAGCGCCTGCTCTTGCGCCTGCAAGTCCATGTACGCGAACAGCCCTTGGCTGCCCGTCAGCGCCTGCGCCGAGAGGTACAAAATGCCAGCACCAAGCGTGGCGCTGAGCGCCATCGAACCCGTCTTCCGCACCGAACCAACCCCTTGATTCGAGGGCACCGTGAGTCCGACTGGTTAAGGAATCGTATAGATTCCAAATGTTTATGGAATGTTCCGCTTTTGCGACGAGGCTTGGGAATCCTAGGAATCCTCGACTCGGAAACGAAATGTGATCCGCCGCACGCAAGACCTAGTGGCCTTGCGCAGCGTCAGACTCAACATCGAGGAATCAGCCGCCGGAAAGCGCCTTTCAGCGCTTCCCGAAGCCCTTAATCGTGCGCGCGCCGGCGTAGAGGCCCATGTCGTCAAGCTCTTCTTCGATGCGCAGCAGCTGGTTGTACTTCGCCGTCCGATCCGAGCGCGACAGCGAGCCGGTTTTGATCTGCCCGCAGTTCGTCGCCACCGCGAGATCGGCGATGGTCGAGTCTTCTGTCTCGCCGGAGCGATGGCTCATCACGGCCGAGTAGCCGGCGCGGTGCGCCATCTCGACGGCTTCGAGCGTTTCGGTGAGCGTGCCGATCTGGTTGACCTTCACGAGGATCGAGTTCGCGAGCCCCTTCTCGATCCCCATCGCGAGGCGTGACGGGTTGGTGACGAAAAGATCGTCACCCACCAGCTGGCACTTGGCGCCGACCAATTCCGTCAGCGCCTTCCAGCCATCGAGATCGTCTTCGCTCATGCCGTCTTCGATCGAGACGATCGGATAGCGCCCGACGAGATCGGCCAGGAACTTCGCCATCGCTTCAGGCGCCAGTGTCTTGCCCTCGCCTTCCATCGCGTACTTGCCGTTCTTGAAGAACTCCGTCGCCGCGCAATCGAGCGCGAGCACGACGTCTTCGCCCGGCCTGTACCCGGCCTTCTCCGCCGCCTTCAGAATGAAGCCGATCGCTTCGTCCGCGCTCTTCAGGTTCGGCGCGAACCCGCCCTCGTCGCCGACATTCGTCGAATGTCCGGCGTTCGAAAGCTCCTTCTTCAGCGTGTGGAAGATCTCCGCGCCCATGCGGATCGAGTCCGACATGGTTTGCGCCCCGACCGGCATGATCATGAATTCCTGGATGTCGATCGGATTGTCGGCATGCGCGCCTCCATTGACGATGTTCATCATCGGCGTCGGCAGCATTCGCGCCTGCACGCCGCCCACGTAGCGATAGAGCGGCGCGTGCTGGCTCTCGGCTGACGCCTTCGCGATCGCCAGCGACACGCCGAGGATCGCATTGGCGCCGAGACGCGCCTTGTTCGGCGTGCCGTCGAGTTCGATCAGGATCCGGTCGATCCGGCGCTGGTCTTCAGCGTCCATCCCAAGGATTGCGTTCGCGATCTCGCCGTTCACCGCCTCGACGGCGTCCCGCACGCCCTTGCCGAGATACCGGTCTAACTCGCCGTCACGCTTCTCATTGGCCTCGTGTGCGCCCGTGGACGCGCCCGAAGGCACAGCGGCCCGGCCCTTGGCGCCGTCCTCCAGAAAGATATCGACCTCCACCGTCGGGTTGCCGCGGCTGTCGAGAATTTCGCGGCCGATGATGTCGGCGATACCGGTCATTTGCGTGCGCCCCTTGCTTGGAAGCGGGTCCGATGCCCCGCGCCTCCCCAAAACGCAAGTGTGAGCGCCTGCTGCGTGCGGCGGCTTGCGCCCCGGCCGGTTCCTGTCCACAGAAGCTTCGGGGACTCGACGGTCTGGCGGCGTCGACCAATTCGAGTTGTGGGAGCTTCCATGTCCGCCTGTGCCGGCAAAACCGCGCTCGTCGTTGAAGACGAGGCAGTGGTTTCGATGCTTATTGAAGATGTCCTGGCCGACCTTGGCTGTACGGACGCCACCACTGCCGCCACGCTGCAGGCTGGGCTCGACTTCATCGCGAAGCGCAGGCCTGACTTTGCGGTGCTCGATGTGAACCTCGCCGGCACGGCCTCCTGGCCGATCGCCGAGGCGCTGGAGAAGGCGGGCACGCCCTTCATTTTCACCACGGGTTACGGCGCCCAGGGCGTTCCGCCCCAATATGCGGGCCGCGATGTGGTCCAGAAGCCGTTCACCGAGGCCGAGATCACCTCAGCCCTCGCCAAGCTCTGCAGCGGCTGACAATTCCGTGAACCGGCTGGTACGCCCCTAGGGCGTACTTGCGGGTACGCGCGGCGTACTGTACGGTACAGGCCTGCTTCGCGGAGAATCCCCATGAGCGTTCTCGATCAACGGCCGAGCTGGCTTGAGCCGATGTCCGACCCGAAGAGCGAGCTGATCCTGCGGGCCGCGTTTGACGTGTTCGAGGAGCACGGCCTCCACTGCGCGACCATGCACGAGGTCGCTCGCCGCGCCCGCGTCTCCAAGGAAACGCTCTACGCCCGCTTCGACAGCAAGGAGGGCCTGTTCTACGCGCTGCTCGCCTGGGGCGCGCGCCACGGGGAGATCGAGGCCGGCCAAATTCTGGCCGAGACCAAGGGCGATGCGGTCGCGATCCTGCGCGGCTTTGCGGAAGCGATGCTGCGGGCCATGACGCGCCCGGAATCCATCGCGGTCTATCGCATGGCGATGGGCGAGAGCGGGCGCGATCCCGAACTCGGCCGCTCCTTCAACCAGCTGAGCTGCGGCAAGATGGACGGCCCGCTGTCGGACGCGTTCGAAGCGCTGCGCGCCAGCGGCGTGATCGAGCAAGCCGCGTTCGAAGATTACGCGGATGCGCTGATGGGCCTGCTGCGCGGCAATTACTACCAAGAGCTGCTGACGGGCGTGCGTCCGCTGCCCAGCGACGACGAAGTGTCGGCGCGCGCGCAAACGTGCGTCGACCGTTGGCTAAAGCTGTTCGGCGCCCGCCCGAACATTCACGCCATCGCTGCGGAATAGCGCTCCTTCTTCCTCTCCCGCTCACGGGGGAGGAATTACGCTGCGTAGTGGATGAGGCCGTAGGCGCCGATGCGCTGAAAACCGATCGATTCATATGCGCGCTGCGCCGCGTAGTTTGTTTGCTTGGTGAAGAGCACGCCGCGCTTGGCGCCTTCGTTGCGCGCGATCGCCAATTGGCCAGCAACAACGGCGCGCGCGTAACCCCGCCCGCGCAATTCCGGCGGCGTCCAGACACCGCCGACTTGCACGACGTCCGGCAGCTGCGCGTTGAATGCGGAAAACGCGACGGACCGGCCGCGCTCTTCAAGCAGAAACGCGCGTCCGTTGGCGGTTTCGCGCGCCATCGCTTCGCCCGCATGCGTCCGCAAGGCCGCGCTGTCGCGCTCGTTCAACGTTTCGATCGAATAGCTCACGCGCCAGTTGGTGATCAGCGCATGATCCTCTTCCCGTGCGCGCCGGCATGTCGCCACGCCGCGCGCCAACGCTTCGGGCATGCGCATCTCGCGCAGCGAGAGCGCGTAGAGAATTTCCTGCTCTGCGATGAGCGTGTGCTTGCCGGCAAGCGCAGCGCTCTCGTGCACTGGCGCGGTTTGCTCCCACGGCCCGATCAGCCCCTTGATCGAACGCCCGCACGCCTCAGCCGCAATCCGCGAAAGCTCCGCGCCGTATTGCGGCGCCTGAAACAGCTGATTGCCGTTCCACGCATGGCCAACGACGCCCACGATCGCGCCGCCTTCGAAGGCGGCGGCGTAGGTCGCGGTGAAGGCCTGCCCGGTATCGACGATGCCGGACTGCGCAATGTTGGAAAGCAGGAACAGCGAGCTATCGGCCCGCGGCGCGAGGAAGGCTTCAAGGGCCGCTTCGTCGCCTGGGCCTAAAACCCGGAACGACGCGGCCATGAGCCTTAGTCCTCTTTGGGCTTCAGGATTTGCTTGCCGCGATACATGCCGGTCTTGAGATCGACATGGTGGGGGCGGCGGAGCTCACCGGTCTTGGCGTCCTCGATGTAGGTCGCCTTGTTCACCGCGTCATGAGCGCGGCGCATGCCACGGCGGGACGGGGAGGTTTTGCGCTTCGGAACGGCCATGACGGACGCCTTGGGTCAGGTCTGAAAATTGGAAGCGCGGCGGATACCCGATCCCCGCCAAAAGGGCAAGCGAACGGCCTCCACCCATCCCGGCCTTCCCCATCAGGGTGCTCTATCCGGGCGACGCTGGCAAAGGCGCTTCCTCGGCCTTGGCCTGCCCCTCTTTCCTCCCGCCCCCGCCCAGCATCGTCGCCAGGTTGAACATGAAGGGGTTGAGCGCGATCGAGATCAGCGCCCCGGCCAGGATCAGGTTGTAGGTGCGCTCGGAAAGCACATCGAGGCTCATCCCCAGACCAGCCAGCACGAACGAGAACTCCCCGATCTGCGCAAGCGCCGCCGCCACCAGCCAAGCCGTCGAGGCCGGCTGCTTGAACGCCATCGCGATCACCAGCGCCGTCAGCCCCTTGCCGACGATCACAATCGCGACAACCGCCGCGATCGCGAGCGGCGCCTCGATCAAAATGTCCGGATCGAACAGCATGCCGACGGACACAAAGAACAGCACCGCGAATGTGTCCCGCAGCGGCAGCGAATCTTCCGCAACACGGTGGCTCATCTTCGTGCCGTTGAGCACGAGGCCCGCGAGGAAGGCGCCAAGCGCGAACGACGCATCGAACCAAGCGTCCGCCGCGAACGCGATGCCGAGCGCGATCGCCAGCGTGCCAAGCCCAAGCAGTTCGCGCGACTTGAAGTGTGCGATGCGCACCAGGAGCCACGGGATCACGCGCGAGCCGATCACAAGCATCAGCGCAACGAACACCGCTATCTTGCCGAGCGTCATCGCAAGCGCGATCGCAACATCGGTCGGCGTACCGGCCTGCTCGCCCGAAAGCGCCGCGATCACCGCTGGCAGCACCACGATGCCAAGCACGATCGCGAGGTCCTCGATCACGAGCCAACCCACGCAAATACGGCCATTATCGCTCTTTACGAGCTTTCTTTCCTCCAGCGCGCGCAACAGCACCACAGTGCTCGCGACCGAAAGTGAGAAGCCAAGAATGAAGCTTTCGGCGGGCGGCAAACCAAGCGCATAGCCCAGCGCGTAACCAAGCGCGGTCGCCACCGCCATCTGCCCGAGCGCGCCTGGCAACGCGACGCCGCGCACCGCGAGCAAATCTGAAATCGAAAATTTGAGTCCGACGCCGAACATCAAAAGCACGACGCCGATTTCCGCGAGCTCAACCGCAAGCGCGCTATCGCCGACAAAGCCTGGCGTGTGCGGTCCAACCGCAATCCCCGCGAGCAGATACCCAACGATTGGCGAGAGCCCAACTCGCAGCGCCAAAAACCCCAATGCGAACGCAAGAACGAATGCGCCCGTCAGCGTCGCGAAAACTCCGTAATGCTCCAACCGCCCAGTCCTCTCAGTCTATCGTCGCGAATCCAGAGCCCGATCCTTAGCAGGTTCCGCCTCATACGAGGCAAGCGCCGCACGCTTTCGCGTGCGACGCCAGACCTTACCCTCGGCCCTACGAGAGCCGACGCCCCTGGCGTGGGACCGTCTCTCTTCAGACCGCGCGGTTGGGGTTCTGGTTAGCCTTCGACGGAGGGCGGAACCGGTTCGACAATGTTAGGGATCGTCTGGGCCGGATCGGCGGGAGCCGGCAGCGCCGGCGGGGCGCCCGTCAGCGCCGGCTCAGCCGGCGGCGGGGTGGGTTGGAATTCTTCAACGGGCGCTGCCCGGCGCGGCGCTGCGCGCGGCGCGGCCTCAGCGCGTTGTTGCTGCGGCGCGGCTTCCGGCGCGATCGCATCCTGTGTCGGGAGCGTCGTGTAGCCGCTGTCGGGCACCGCGATCTGCGGTTCGTTCATGGCGAGCTGCTGCTCGGGCACAAGTTCAGCCGTGTCTTCGCTTGTCGCCATCACGTACGACGTTGAGAGCGCCAGGACGCCAGCAATAACGCCGATCACGGCCGTGCGAACCATCAGGCCGCCACGAACCGTCTTCTTCGGTTCGTATCCCACATTGTTGTCGTATTGCTGCTCGGTCATTGCCCTATTCTCCAAATGACTTGTAACCTTCGGGTGGAGAACGTCTGCTCTCTGGTGAGGTTCCGGCTTGACGGGCTCAACGTGACCCAGGTCACGTGGTCCTTCACGCACGGGTGAGCGGACCTAGCGGCGCCTTGACGGCGCGCGCGCGCGCTTTGAAACCCGCCGCTCAATGGCCAATCTTTTGTCGATGCTCGCGGACGCGCTCCGGCGCGGCCGCAAATCTGCGCCGCCTGGCGGCGCGGGCTTCGGCGCGCTGCTGACGCTGCTCAGCGTCATGTTCATGAACATGGTCGGCTTCGGCATCGTCGTGCCGCTGTTGCCATTCTACGCGCAGAGCTTCGATGCGCCGGCCTGGCAGATCGCGCTGCTCTTCTCCGCGTATTCGCTCGGGGCGTTTTTCGGCGAGCCGATCTGGGGGCGCCTTTCCGATCGCATCGGCCGCAAGCCCCTGCTGATCTCAACAGTCGCCGGCAACGTGCTCTGCTACGGCATCCTCGCATTCGCGCCGAACATCTACATCGCATTCTTCGTGCGCCTCGTCGGCGGCATGGCCAGCGGGAACGCTTCCGTCATTCAAGGTTACATCGCCGACGTCACGCCGCCCTCGCATCGCTCCGGGCGCATGGCGCTGCTCGGCGCTGCGTTCAACATCGGGTTCATCGTCGGTCCGGCGATCGGCGGTTTGCTCGCGCATCCGGACATGGGCCCGGCGGGCTTTCAGATTCCGCTCCTCACCGCATCCGCGCTCGGCTTTTGTTCGCTGCTCGGGCTCATCTTCTTCGTGAAGGAAAGCCGCAAGCCGGAAGAAGGCGAAGTGTACGTGCAGCCAAGCCGCTGGGAGATGCTCGGCTGGGCGCAGAAGAACCCCGTCGTCAGCCGCCTCATTCTGGTGACGCTCCTGTCCGGCTTTGCGTTCACCGGCATCGAGAGCACGTTCGGCCTGTGGGGCCAGCAGCGCTTCGATTGGGGCCCGCGCGAGATCGGCATGATGTTCGGCGTCACCGGCGTCGTCGCCGCGATCTGCCAGATGATGCTGACCGGTGCATTCGCGCGGCGCTTCGGTGAAGCGCGCATGCTCGCGTGCGGAATGGGCCTCGCGGCGCTCTGTTCATTCCTGCAAGTGTTCTCAACCGGCATCGTGATGTCGACGGTGCTGCTCGCGCTGGGCGCATTCGGCAATTCGATGGCGTGGCCGAACGTCTCGGCGCTCATCTCACGTGTCACCAACCCCGATCACCAAGGCCAGGTGATGGGCCTCAACAACGCGACCGGCGCTTTCGCGCGCGTCGCGGGCCCGTTCTGCGCCGGCCTTGCCTTCGCTGGAATCACGATCGACGGCCCGTTCTATCTTGCGGGCCTTGCTGTCATTCCCGCGATCTTCCTTGCCGCTTATGCGGGGCGGGCCGCGGCGCGCTTGCCGCCCGATCAGATCTACGATGACCAACACCCGCGCATGGGCGGCCACTAGACACGCGAAGGGCGCGGCTTCACGCCGCGCCCCTCGTTTAAGACGCTTCGGTCTGTCGCGCGTTGGCTTAGCCGAAGATTGCAGCCGCTTGCAGCGCGGTGGCGTACGCAACCGGAGCGCAGAGCGCGGCGGCGACAAGCAAGGTCATGAGGCGGGTATTGATGGTCATCGTCATCTCCATGTGCGCGCATCGTGCGCTTTCGATAGGGAGATGCCGCACCGCACACAGACAGATGCGCATGGTTTCCAATTTTTTGCGTGAGCCTAAAACAAGCCGATGAGCACACCTCCAAAAGCAAGAACCGTCGGCTTCATCAGCGCTGCGGCGTTCGCCATTCTCGCGATCATCATCGGCTCTGGAGGTCTCTCCGGTTTCGATCGCGCGCTCATCACCTCGCTGCGCGCACCCGCCGATGCTTCGGATCCGATCGGGCCTGCTTGGCTTGAAGAAGCCGCGCGCGACATCACCGCGCTTGGCGGCACGCCGATCCTCGTTCTGCTGACGCTCGCAGTCGCGTTGCAGCTTTGGATCAACGGCCACGCGCGCCGCGCGCTCTTTGCGGTGATCGCCGTTGGCGGCGCGCAAGCTCTCAGCGAAACGCTCAAGGCCTTCTTCGCGCGCCCGCGGCCCGACATCGTGCCCCACGAAGTCGCGGTCTATTCAGCGAGCTTCCCGAGCGGCCACGCCATGCTCGCCACTGCCGCCTATTTCACGCTCGCCTTCATTCTCGCAGCCGAGATCGACCGGCAGCGAAACCGCACCGGCCTTTACGCTAGTGCTGCCGTGCTTGCGTTCTTGATTGGCGTGAGCCGCGTCTATCTCGGCGTCCATTGGCCGAGCGACGTGCTTGCGGGTTGGTGCGCAGGCCTTGCCTGGGCCGTCGCCGCCGCGTCGCTCTACCGGCGCTTTTTTGCCGAAAGTTCGCGCGACTAGCGGATCGAAATATCGCCGCCCATCGTGGCGCTCGTCTGCCGTTGCGCGGGCGCGCCCGTCACGCGGATCGAACCGCCCATCGACGCGGACGCATCGACCGATTCTGTCGCATGCGCGCGCATGTCGCCGCCCATCGAAGCGCTCGCGTCCACGCTGCGGCACGCGAGTTCGTGCGCATCGATTTGCGCGCCCATCGCCGCGCTCGCATCGAGATCGCCGCATGCGCCCGAAATATCGAGTTCTGCGCCCATCGCTGCGGAAAGATCGAGCGCGCTGGTTTGCGTCAGCGTCGCGCGCATCTGCCCGCCGCGCGCGATGGAAAGATCGGTGATCGTCGGCGCGCTCACGCGCACCACCACGTCATAAGCGGGCTCGACGCCGAACCAGGGCCGGTTGTTGGGCCGAATGTGCAACGTGCGCCCTTCGACGCTGGTCTCGATCCGCGTCGCGTCGGGCCCTTCGACGGTGACGCCATAGGCCTCCGCCTGCACAACCTCGACACGGTAGCGCCCGCTCGCGCCGATTCCGGTGAAGCCGCTATGCGCGCGCGTATCGGCCGCCGCGGCATGCACCGCGATGGGCGCAGCAAGCGCAAGTGCGACGACGATGGCGATGAGCCGCATGAAACCCTCCAACAGCGCCCCTCACGGCGCCCATTCACACACCTGATGCCGCCGCCGCAGCGATCAGATGCGCGCCGCCCCGTCAGCGCCCCCCACTTCCTCATTCCGGGCGAAGCGCAGCGGAGACCCGGAACCCAGGGGCCGAATGCTCCACCCTCAACCAACGCTCCCCGGACGATGCGCAGCATCGATCCGGGGCCTGGGGCCACGCTTGCGCCGTTTGCCCTGGATCCCGGCTCTCCTCCCGCCTTCGCGGGGAGTCGGCCGGGAAGCGTCAATCCGGCGAATTTCCTTGGGGAGCGCCCAAAAAAAGCTCAACGCCGCCAACGCCTTCGATTTCTTTTGCTGAAATCTATCCGCCCCCTCTCAACCGCCCGTACGATCACCCAGTCAGTCAGCGCATCCAGAGGGCGGCAGGATCCAGTCTCCCGGTCGGCGCTGACGACGCGGTCAAACGTGATTGCCGAGCGGGGATCTGAAACCGCCGGGCCCAGGGACGAGCGCACTGGCTCGCCTGCACGTCCGACGCTGGCGCGACTGGGTTAAAAAGCCCTCCACGCGCGTGCTGCGGAGCACGCCGCTCGGGGACGCGCGGAAGCGCACTCCAATCTCGCTTCGCAAGAAGCACCAAACCGATGCGCGGAGCCGCGCGTCCCCGCCCCTCTGGGGCAAGAGTCAAAATCGAACCCGCATCGGCGGCGCTTTGGCGCGCGTGTTAGACACGTAAATACGGGAGGGCCTTTATGGCGCGCGGTCAGTGCAATTGCGGTGCGGTGGCGTTCGAGATCGCGTCGCCGATCTCGGACGTCTATCGCTGCCACTGCTCGATCTGTCAGCGCGGCACGGGCGCAGCGGGCGTCGCCGTCGTCGTCATCGACAAGCGCGATCTCACCTGGCTGCGCGGCGAAGATCACATCGCAACGTGGAAGAAGCCGGACGCAGACTGGCAGTGCTGGTTCTGCCGCGTGTGCGGCTCGCCGCTGCCCGGCGACAATGATTCCGTGCGCGCCTTCGTGCCCGCCGGGCTCATTACCGAAGGCGGCGAAGCCTTAAAAGTCGCGCACCACATCTTCGTCGGTTCAAGAGCGCCGTGGGACGAAATCGGCGACGCGGGCCAGCAGCACGAGGAGCGTCCGCGCTAAACGAGGCGCGACTGCTCCACCGCCGCCCCGATGAAGCTGGCGAACAGCGGGTGCGGTTCGAACGGGCGGCTCTTCAGCTCCGGGTGAAACTGCACGCCGACGAACCAGGGATGATCCGCGCGTTCGACGATTTCCGGCAGCACGCCATCCGGGCTCATGCCGGAGAACTTCAGGCCGGCCGCTTCGAGTTTCTCGCGGAAGCGCGCGTTCACTTCGTAACGATGCCGGTGCCGCTCGGAGATCGCGATGGCGCCGCCGTAAATCTCCGAAACGCGCGAACCCGCGTCGAGCACCGCCTCGAACGCGCCAAGCCGCATCGTGCCGCCAAGATCGCCGCCGGCCTTGCGCTTCTCAAGCTCGTTGCCGCGCACCCATTCCGTCATCAGGCCAACGATTGGATGCTTCGTCGGCCCGAACTCCGTCGAACTCGCGCCCTTCAGCCCGGCTTGGTTTCGCGCCGCTTCGATGCACGCCATCTGCATGCCAAAGCAGATTCCGAAGAATGGCGTCGCGTGTTCACGCGCGAACTTCACCGCTTCGATTTTGCCTTCCGTGCCGCGTTCGCCGAACCCGCCCGGCACCAGAACGCCATGCACGCCGTGCAAATCTTCCACCCAGCCTTCGCCGCGCTCCTCGAACTTCTCGCTCTCAACCCAGCGAATATCGACCTTCACGTTGTTCGCGACGCCGCCGTGATGCAGCGCTTCGATCAGCGATTTGTACGCGTCCTTGAGCTCTGTGTATTTGCCGACGACCGCGATCGTCACCTGCCCGTCCGGGCTCGAAATGCGCGACGCAATCGTCTCCCATTTGCCGAGATCGGGCTGCGGCGCGACCGTCACCCCGAAGTGCCGGAGCAATTCCGTATCGAGCCCCGCGCGGTGATACGCGAGCGGCGCTTCGTAGATCGACGCGAGATCGCGCGCTTCAATCACGCTCGATTCCCGCACGTTGCAGAACAGTGCGATCTTCCGCTTCTCGTCTTCCGGAATGGGGCGGTCGCAGCGGCACAGAATGATGTTGGGCTGAATGCCGATCGAGCGCAGCTCTTTCACGCTGTGCTGCGTGGGCTTGGTCTTCATCTCGCCCGCCGCCGGGATGTACGGCAGCAGCGTCAGATGCACGAACACGGCCTGGCCAGGATCGAGCTCCTGGCCGAGTTGGCGGATCGCTTCAAAGAACGGCAGACCTTCGATGTCGCCCACCGTGCCGCCGATCTCGCAGAGCACGAAGTCCGCGTCGCCGTGATCGGAGAGAATGAAATCTT
>Ga0268299_1003478_pt1 | contig 14381 bp, 34 predicted proteins | sample NOBtaG_FD_193484 | JGI IMG/M metagenome (GOLD analysis project Ga0268299, IMG submission 193484) | Activated sludge microbial communities from bioreactor in Nijmegen, Gelderland, Netherland - NOB reactor | ecosystem: Engineered > Bioreactor > Aerobic > Activated sludge | place: Netherlands...
CCGCGCACTCCACCAAGAACCGCACCGGGTGCCCGCCGTCATGGGTCTCAGCGGAGCTACTCACTCACTCTCGGTGTGAACAGGCAACGGGCCATCGGCATACCATCGGCGTACCGGTTGCCGTCCGCTAACACAGCGCCTTGCACAAAGTCGTCTGGATTGAGGTAGAGCGCGAATCGCTCTAAGAATGTGTCGGCGTCATCTTGGCCGCACCCAAGCAAGCAGACAGCGCTAAAGCGCGTCGTTGCCGTTGCGGCGAACGGCACCCGCTCCCCGAACTCTTCGTCCCAAAAAATGTCGCACAAACCGTGCCAGGACACGTCCACCTCGAGACCACGGCGATCACCGAACACCAACTCGTCTTCGTAGACGTCGTGGTGCCCGAACACGTACATGTCGCCGTCTTGGGGGCCTGTTACTGCAGCCTCAGGCCACTTGACCTCTCGGTTGGCCAGCGCACGCCAATCGCGTGACGGGAACGGCAGCCAATCATGGGACAGCACCGGGCTCCAGATTTCACCGTCATATTCCACCTCGGCGGCCTGCAGTTCGAGGGACAACAGCGGCTGCCACGACACGCCCCCATTCCACTTGTCGCACCAATACGGATCCTGCATTTGCGCTGAGAGCGTTGCCTGTTCGATCTGAAACGCTCGATCACGAAGCGTGAGTTGCACCAATTTCCCCCTCCTCCCGTGGAACCACCAAGCCACACCGACGCCGACGGCATCGCGGCAATTCCGGTTAGTTCATCACGATGTAGTGTCTTCGATGAGAATGCCTTGAAATCTGGTTTCACGCGCGACACCACGCAGACACCCGGCTCCAGAAAGTCTGCGGCGGCCTATCTCCGCAGGTGAATCGCCTGTGCACCCGCATCGGCCGCAGGCGTCCTCAAAGCCCGCCTGACATGCTCTTCGCGGCCGAACAAGAGTACCGACGGCATAGCCGCCGTATCGAAGGCGCTGCCCGCGCCGAAATCCGATGAATAGCCATAGTCCTCAGGATCGACCCGGGCCACGAGCTCGCGCACTCTGACACGACGAAGTCGTAGGTTCTTACCGTAGTTGTGAACGGCGACATAGGTTTTCTCACGTTCATGTCGTCGCTCGATTCTCAGAATCTTGTCGCAATCCACTCGGATTGTGCGTGGGGAACACCAATTGATCTGCAGCTTTTGATTGTCGCGACAACCCAGCGACACGTCCGTGAGAAAACGACAAGTTCGGTGAGAACCTACAACACCTAGCGCATCTTTCATATCGGATTACCTCCCTTCGGCGTACCTAATCTGGACGGTCATTGGAATCGTCGCGGCCCCACCCAAGCGGCGGCAGGTCCTCACCCAACGTGTAACCCCGCACCGGAGCGAGCATCACCAGCAGGTCGATCGAGGCCATGTGATACCCCTCCTGCTGTTCGGCGGTCATCTGGTCCACCCGCGCATACTTCCTCAGCCCGTCGATCGCCTTCCGTAGCCGCTGATTCTCCAGTTTCAACGCCTCGATCGTCGCGGCATCTTGATTCCCTCGCACCTGCGCGAGCATCGGCGATAGCGCCTGCTGTGGTTCACGCATACGATCAATCTCCCTGCAGTTGTTTTGGTTTCGCGTACCTTCTGAATCAATACGTTTAGTTCTTGGACGCGGCGGGGCGACATGTTTGGACGGAACGTGGGCGGTGGCTTCCCAGAAACGTCGTAGGCGGCCACTGCAAGTGTCTTTCAACAAGCCCGGACGGGGCCCCTGGCCGCGTGATGCTGAGTTCCGGATTGTCGCGGCGCGCTTCGACGCCGGCCGCTTAGTGCGCACGGGCACCGTTGGCGGTATGCAGCGCCTGGACTGAGACGTTGGGCGTGATGTGGATTGGTTGTACCGTGGTGGCGTTGGCAGGCATTGTTTTCCCCCTTGTTTTGCCTCCCCGGACACATTGTGCCCGGCCTTGGCCAGTGAGTGAGCGATGTTGACCCGGACTGGCGCGATACAGTATTCATTCTTGGAGCCCTTCACAGGATGGGGTGATAGACGCTGACCGCGGCGCCCCGGACATCTAGAACACCCGACTCGCAGGGGCACCGATGACGAAGCCATGAGTTACCGGTGGCCCCTTTCTGGGACCAATCTCCCGCGGCGCCTTGAGAACACATACCAAGTCCGCAGACACCGGCACCCCACACGCCAACGACTCGGTTCCCGGGAAGTTCCAGAACACAATCTTGTGCCCCACAGAAAGGGGCACTGGGTCCAGCGGCGGTGGGCCGCCGAAGAATTCATCGGAGGTCTTCGCCACGAACTGTGCAGGACCCAGACCACTGCTATAAGCGCTTTGCAGATCCGCGATATGCGTGCCCTCTGGCTGCCCCGGCAGAAGGCCCGCGCACGAAATTTGGTGCGTGACCTTCGAAGTCCGCTGATGACAGGTCAATCCGGTTGCCGTCTTGAACCACAGAGCCGGCAGCGCGTTGAGATCTTCAACCCTGGAAGGAAGCGGACCACTGTCATCGATCAGGGAATCGATATCGGGGATCGACGGCGCAGCGCCTGCATCCGGAATCGCACCGATCGAAGCAGACGCAAACACCACAAGCCCGAACAGCGCACCCCGCAGAGCTCCGCATACCTGTTCACAGCCCCACATCTGGATCCCCCTCCAATTCCGTCCGCCACACTATCCCCCAATCATCGCACATCATCAGTTTGCTGACTACCCACACTACGCAGCATGCCGACAACCTCGACACTTGCCGTCAGACTCGGCCTGATAGGCTTGGTTCTCCTCGGGCATCCACGACATTGCCTCCAGCGCAAGCGGAATGCGGGAGGGCTGGGGTGGCTCGACGGGCGTGAACCAACCCCGCAGCAGCATCGGCGCCGGGTGGCCGTGCTGGCTCAAAGCTGCTCATCTCAGATCCTCTGTCTTGGTTGGTCATACCAACACCGGACTACCATGACGCGAAGATTGAGTTGGCCCATAGCGGCGCGGTTACCGCAAGTGCAATCGCCAAGGCCAGCAATGCCCAAACTATGTATCGCGGTCTTCGGTTGCATCTGTCGTGTCGTCCTCGTGATTCATGTTCATGTTCGCGATCCTCCTCCTACCCTCTGACACCATCTACCTTTTGCGGACTATCGGTTCACTAACGCCAACGCTGCGGCCTTACGGGTATCGAACTGCGCCTTGATGGGGAACCGCAGGTTCCGCTCCGCAGCCGTCCAGTAGACCCGGTTTCCGCGACGCGTGGCCTGCCAGGTTTCGTGCTTCTGCACCAAGCCGATCTGTCGTCCATCCATGAACACCACGTAGACACCCGCGTCCGGGTCGTGCACGCGAAAGGTGGGCTGTAGGTCGCGGCCCTCGACTGTCATAGCACCAAACCTCCTGTCTCGTTGGGTCGTACGAATACCGGACTACTCGGCTATGCCGTCGGCCGCGATATCCAGGACAGGCTTGTCGCCTGCGTCTTGCAGCTTCGCGATGACCCTCCGCAGGTCGTTCACATCGGTGTGGCCGGATAGAGCGTTGAATGCCTCGCGATCCGACCACGACTTCACCCGGCCCCCGCGGTCGTAGAACACCTCCGCGACGAAGAACTCCGGCTCACCGTCAACAACTTCACTCATGATCCGCAGATCCCCAAATGGCATGGTGTTCTCGTATCCCTCGATAACGACGACCTCGCCACCCGAGTCAGGCACCCCGCCAGCCTCAGCAGCCGCGATATCGGCCACCGACAGCTCATCAAAGAACACCCGGCCGGTGGCGGCTCCGACACCGGAGAATACCCGGTTCACCTCGGCAGGCGATACCTCGCCACGCTCGAACCTACTCTTGAAACCTTCAATCGAGGCCTTCGCACGGGCGAGATCGCCCGGAGCCACATTCTCGAAACCTCCGGCTGACTGCCGCTGATCTTCTGCGTTCATCGATCGAATCTCCTTCGCATGTCTGCACTTACCTGTAGTCGGCATGATGCGGGCCGCGTGCTCGCGGCTGCTAGCCGGTAGTTCCCCAGGTGTCGAACGCCGCCCGCACAGCGGTGTCGATGTCTGCGAGATCCACTGCGGTGCGGGCGTAAACGAATTGGGGCTGGTCGAGGAGTTCGAAGATTTGGATCTCGCTGCGCCCTGCCGGGACAGTGGCGATACGAAGCGCTTGGGTGCGTCCGATCTCGTCGCACAGCAGGAGCGCGTGGCCGTCATTCTGAGGTTCCAGGAAGGTTGGCGTGATCTCGTCGTCGGACAAGATGTTGCACTCCTTCTTGTAGAACGCGTCGAAACGGACCGCGAACGCCGGCGGTATTGCAATCGTGGTCGGGGCGAGCAACGCGGTCAGCTCGGCGTCCTCGACGTAGCGCACCGCCTGTAGACCTTCGACTGTTCCCACGGTGCTCATCGCGATCGAGGATCTGACGGACGGATCAGCAGCAACCAGGCGGCCAACTTCCTGGACGAATTGCTGATCGTTTAGTTCCTGCGAGATAGGGCAGTTGATGCGAGCCAGGACGTCGGTGATCCATTCCCTCCACACGTAGCGATAGAAGGTCCGCTCGCCTTTGGTAAGGGTGAGCTCAATCCGCTCCTTCGGGAGTTCGGCAGTTTCCAGTTCCTGGGACATTGGGTCTCCTTCGAATGTGTTGGGCCATTAGTTGCCTGGACGTCGGGATCGCCGATCACCGCAGGGTTCTCCACTGTTGCCACCTGATCGGTGGATGTAACTCAGATCGGCGAGCATTGCAGTCGATGAAGCGCCATGGAAGTGGCCGCTATCGCCAGCGGAAGCGCTCTCACGAGATGCCATGCTGCCGTTCACCTTTCTCTTCGTTGGCCGTAGGTCTAGCGGACTTCCGACGCCTCAGTCTCATTGACAGAGATACCTAAATCAGCCAGTGTGCCCGTTAGCCATGCCCGCGCTAGATTCATCGCTCACTCCTCTTGTCTCTCAACGCTTGCGATGCGTATGGCACGTTGCAATTCGGATGATCCGGCCGTGCTCCAGGACGGTCCTGATACCGCAGGTTTGTTTATTGACTGGTGTCTTGCAGTAGTGACAAACGACCTGTCCGTCCGTGTTCGTTTCCAGTTCATTGACTAATGCGCTCAATTCCTCTTACTCCCTTCTGATCTCCGATTACCGGATCGTCTGCGCCGCGCGCTCCGGGCACTCGCGCTCACCCCTGGGACAATTGCCGAGAAGGCCAGCAACCGTCCTCATCGGCTAGCTGTGCGCGGGCTTCGTCCATAGCCTCGTCAATGGACTCGTGGTGCAACGTGTTGCCGAAGGCAATCTCTTCGCGTGTGCCGTCGTCGAGCACACGTTCCAGGTTGAAAGTTACGCGGTATTTCATTCCGCTCTCCTTATCTCTTTGAAGTTTCACGTCGTTTCTCTCCTCGCTCGGATGATGCACTAGGTATCCGACATCACGAGGGGTATCTTCATCGGACTGAGGTCTCGTTTACTACGAGGCCGTCGAGCATGGTTTGTATGTCTTTGACCCACTGCGGGTTTCGGGGATCGCGAGAAAGGAAGTTCAGCCACACCCGCCAGACCCGACCATCACCGGTTCGTGTGGCCACAATCCGAGCCAATGCCTCTCTGCCCCTGTTCACGTACTGCACGGTCACGCTTGGATGTCCGCACACCAGCCCTGATCTCTGCGTAATGATCCGGCTCGAATGCGCGATATCGGCGATCAACTCATCAAGACCGCGCTGCTCTGTATCACCGAGACCGACCGCATCCGGCTCGAACGAATCAATGTTCACCAACAAGGTCGGCACGTCCCCAGCCACTTTCAACGATGGATTTCCGATCGTTACCCCGGCGCCCCGCGTCGGATCGACCGGCACCACGTGCGCCTTCTCAGCCCGAGATATCCACCCCGGCGGCAACGGCACCGCCACACGCGGCATCCCCCTGACCACTAGCGGGATAGTCCACAACGGGGCATCGGCCCGACCACACTCCAACCGCTCCGGCCCGGCCACAGCCAGCCCGGAAACGGTGCTTTCACAGCCTGACACCACAACGGCGACAGCCAGGATCACACTCCAAGCGAATCTCAATGCCGTACTGGGCATATCAAATCCTCTCGTGCGGAACCGGATACGAATACTGGACCGCCTGGGTACGCCAGCGGTCCGCGTTCCAGAAATCCTTGATCGGGTCAGCGAGTTGCGCGAAAGTCCGCACGCTCTCTTCGACTGCGTCGAGACAGTCAAGGCAAGTCACATCGCCCTCATGTGTAGACACATCGCCCGCTGGCTCCTCACAGAGAGCGCGGGGGATCGAGCCACCATCAGGTGCGTGAGTCACTATGCGCGCCATAGGTTGTTTCTCCTTGTCTGCTTAGGTCTAGTGGACGGCGAGATTGCTGCGGTGGGGTGCAGGACGGACCACTTCCAGGAACTCCGGGACCTCCCACCACTCGTACGGTCCACCGCCACCGGTATTCCAGCGCACGGGCACGAGACCGCTATCGCTGAATCGAGATCCTGTCCCGGTGGCCCAGACGTCGAGCCCGGAAGGTGAGTGGAGCCCGCCGGTGGCTTCACTCGCCGGCAAGACCTCACCGACAACACTGCGGTCACTGACGTTGACCACATGATCATCGATATAGATGTCGTTCATGCTGATCAAACTCCTTATCCCCGTTGGTCATACCTAAACCGGATCACCGGGCTGTGGGTGATCGAACGCCAGGTGCTGATGCGTTGAGCCGAGAATTCGGTGACACCGGCCGCACAGATCCGCGTCTGAGAACTCGCCGATGTACGTGCCACGGCCACCCGGCACTACGCTAACTTCCAAACCGCAGACTGTTGGGCGTAAAGCCAACGCCAACTTCAACGCCTCGTCGGTCGTCAGTTCGGCTAGAGCCTTGGCCTCAGATGGCACCGTAGGATCGTCGGGCGCGACAATGTGCACAGCGTTCGAGTCCCGAGCGTGCACGAATCGTAGCGACGGAGCATATTCGTCAAGTATCTCTCGCAGCTGCGTCATCCCTTGCCTCCTTTCGGCTATCGGTACATCTACCGGATTCGTGTTTGGTATTTGCGCCAATACCCGTTCCCCGCGGCGTCGACATAAACGTGCCTCTCCATCCACTCCAAGACGGCCTTGGCGTCGCTCGTGCCGCATCCGACGCCCCGCGCAATCCTCGACGGGGAGTGGAGCCCGGGACGTGATTCAAGCCAAAGCTCGATCGCATCCGCGATCCCGTACCCGGTCTGCGACAATTCGCCTGTCTTCAAGTCGCCTACCGTGTCGTTCATTTCCACATCCTGCGTTCACTCATTTCTATTGCGCCGCCAACTCCTACCTATGCCGGACGCCTGTTTGCCACGAAGGGATTCCCATTCGCGTTGTGCGTATAGGACTCCAGCTGCTCGACGTGAGTGATGGTCCAAACGTCGTCGTCACCAAGAACGATGTGATCGCCTCGACCATCCGTGGTCAACACATGTATCCCCGTCGCACCTCCGGTGAACCACCGCCAGATACTGTCGACTGTGCCAGCGATGCGTTTTTCAGCACTTTCGATCTTCACCGGCTCGTTGAAGAAAGTGGCGAGCGGAGACGACCGGAATGCCGGATCTACCGCTGGATGTTCTGCACTCATCGATTCAATCCTCTTGTCTTGATTGGCCGTACCTATTGCGGATCACTAGTCGGTCCATCTCTTACTCCACCAGGGCCAAAAATCACGATGAAAATCCTTGTACTGCGGGGTTGGCACTCTGCCCTGCCAGTCGCAGTCGTCACAATGCGCGCCCTGGCATTCGGAACACTCGTTCGAACACAACAGGCAAACAGACTCCTGCCAATCTGCTGCCGCATGATCATCGATCAACGTGACAACGACCTGCGCGATACGCTCATCAACCTTGCCCTCGCAACCGAAGTTTGCTACCCATCCCCACACCGCGTAGCCGCCATCGCCGAAACCAGATTGAAGCCGAATACCAGTGCCCCAATCACCAACAAACTTCAAACCTGGTACGGCGTAGCGCGAATCACGCGCACCCATGACGGTGTCAGTGCCGCCGGAAAGTAGGTCCGTGATTCCGATCGTCCCTGAATCCACACCAACTTCGCCGAGCCTGACCCATCGTCCGGACCCTCCGTCCGCTGGTGTCGACGGCCCGCCAATCCCCAAGCCCGGCACGACGGGCATACCGCGCTGGCCTGTCGCCACTTGGTCGCCGCTGCTCTTATCAGCCATCGGAATTTCCTTGTGTTTCTTGGCGCTTACGATTACCGGACTAGCTGTGGGCGCTTGTCCCGACATGGAAGGTCGAGCCCTGCACGTCTCCTGTACGCTCGCTGGCCTCGATCACCTGATCGCGCACCGCATCTGAGCCCCCGTACGCCAGCGCCAGCCGTAGTTCTGTCTCCAATTCGTCGTCAGTCATGGCCGCATACTCCGACCGGACGTCGTCGCCCATGCCCTCGGCGAGTAACTCGATCACCTCATCGCGGGTGTAATCGACGTGATAGGTGATCGTCTCGGTCCGATCCACCTTGAATGTGATGGCCGGGGTGGTTGTTGCAAGAGCGGTCACGATGTTCCTCCTACGGTCAGGTGGCTGTCCACCTCTCAAGTGTAGCCCAGTTGCCGGTGGCTGTCCACCTATGACAGAATGATTTCTGTGCCCAATAAACATCGCTGGCCGGCGACGTCGTTCCGCGTAGATCCCGAACTGCGTGAAAGAGCCAAAATAGCTGCCGCCGAGGTTGACTCGTCTCTCAAAGCGCACATCGAGGCGTGGCTGCGCTGGCTGGTCCACGACACCGACGACCTCCCCACTCGACCACCACGACGACACTGAGCTACCCGTGCCGGACTACTCGTCGTCTGGTTCTTCCGGCTCGCCGCTGATCGTGTTGGGCCTATGCGGCAGGCCAGGATTCTTCGCCAACTTTTCAGCCATCTGGGCCGCTGCCAAGGTCTTTGAAGCTCTGTTCCAGTTCGTGTAGACGACGTTCCCCGACCAAGTCGGCGATCGACTTGTCAGGCAGAGGTTCCTGCGTTCGCGAAACCATCTCCGCAACCTTCGCATCGGACACCCCATTGCCTAAGGCCCAGCGCACCATCGACTCGTCCCAATTTTCGGAGTTCCCTTGACCCGTCATCCCAACTCTCTCTTCCTCAATGCGTTACCTAATCCGGATACCCGGGCGGATCAATGCGGTAGGTAGCTGGTCGGCGTGTTACCTCCCACCCAGAATCGCGAAGTTGGTCGAGGATGTAGTCAGCCATGGGCCGGGGCGAGGTGTTGGTCCCAAACAGTGCCCGCGCGATGACTTCTCGTGCTTCCTTGTCGTCGGCGCCGACGCCGCTCGTCGGATTTGCCATATTCGTTGTCTCGCTTCCTTATATCTTCAAGCGAACTTTGGCTTCGGCCCTCTTGCGGGCCACGTCGTTATAGGCGGTAGCTATCCCTCCGTCAGCTTTGTGCGCCTGCAGGGTGCCGTCCCCGAGAACGGCGATATCCCTGCCGCAACTCGCGCAGACACCTCGCGGTCGGGCGTACCCCGCGAGGTCCAGACAGACATAGGCAGGCAAGGTTCTGCTACCCGCGCATCGTTCCGGCGGTACGCCAGGACCGACGCGCAGCTGAACCCCGTAATTGCCCGCCGCGAACGGGTCGTAGTCGGCGTCTTCGACGCGGTAGCCCAACGACTGCAAGAGAGACTGTGCAGCCAGCGCGTTGCCGCCCGAGTTGACATGAAGAAGCACCGTGCCACCGGCCTCACGCTCCAACCCAATCACCGCGTTCCGCTCGACGTATCCGAGACGACGATTGATAGCGCTGCGCGCATGCCGCTCCACGTGCCAAATCTGCACTTGCCTGATCATCAAACTCAATCCTCCTGCCCCACTTACGATTACCGGACACCGGCAGGTAACGCGTCCCATTCCTGGGCTTGGCGTTTAACCGCCGCTGAGCTATCGCCTGTGCCGATTTCAGTCCAGTCGTACCCATCAACCTGAAAGTCGACTCTCCAACCCTCTGCAAGAGGGAGCACACGGTAGGTACCACGAGCGCCGGCTGCGAAGTACCGGTCAGCTCGTCGAATCTAACGCAGCGCCATTTATCTTGCCTCTCTGTCGTTCCACCTTTGATGGACCGTCAGGTCGTTCCACGATTGATTGAGATGACCCGGCTCGCGGCGGCCTCATTTTTGGCAATGGCGGTTTCGACAGCCGCATTAAGCGCCCGCCAATCATGGATACCCATGAACAGCGCAAGCGAGCCATCGCCCAGGCCGGTGGGATAGATCTGCAGTTCCCCGTCCTCATCAATTTCGATGTCCGGCGAACCGGTGGTGGTCGACATCTGCTGTCGACCAGTAACAGTAATTTCAGTCATGTCCCTATGCTCCTCGCCTGATCTGACATTTCGGTACCTCTAACGGACCACTTAAGTGCGGGGCCGGGCGGTTGTCATCGCACGCCTCTTCCCGGAATTGGTTGCGCCGATGCCGCTCCTGCACCCTCTTGATGCAAAAGACTGCGAGCGCAGATGTCAGGAAACAGGCGACAGCCCACGAGAAAATCGGGCTGACAAGGAAGCTCACTAGACCTTCCATAACTTGACTCTCTCTCGTACTCAACTACTTACCTAATATGGACCGCTAATCGCCATAAGCACTAGGCCGGCTTGTACCTGATGTCGGCCAGGGGCTGGTCATCGGGATGAAGCAGCTCGCCGTGTTGCTCCTCGAATCCTCGGCGCAGTGCGTCGTAGGACTGCTGGTCTATAAGTTGCCCGATGTGCGGGCGAACCGCCAACGCGAAATACGGGTCCGTTGTGCCCGTGCACTCCCAGTGGCAGTACAGCCAACTGAAACCGTCGACATTGTGTAGAACGTCGACCGCCCGCGACGCTTCAGAACCGGCGTCGCTGTACCCGCCGCTTCCGTATTCACCGACCTGGTCTGGGACGTATGCCCCGGCGCCGTACAGACAGGCCACCTCGTGTAGCCGCGAATACTCACGACTCGCTGGATCAATGATCCAGTCCCGCAACAGGCGCTCCTGTACGACGGCATACTGGCTCACACCACCGACAGTTTCGCCTGTAGCAGCCACCCGAATCGCACGGTAGGACAACGGATTGCCGTGCCAAACATCCCATACATCGGCGGCAGCCCAATCATATCCGTCAACCCTGTCGTAGAGAGTTAGGTCCGGCTGCGCACGAAACTGGCCGGTGGGTATCCAAACAACGCCTGGCGGAGCCGACCCGATTCTCGTAGCATCATCGAGCCACTCCTGAACATCTGGATCGATAACGAACCACTGCGAGGAGTCCCTCCTCGCTGACCCGATCACCGCCGCACCCAAAGTAGGTGTCACCTGTGCCATTGTCGAACATCCTTGTCTTAGTTGGCTATAGGTACGAATACCGGACTACTGCTTTCGATCGCGTAGCTGTTCAAATCCTGCGGCTTGGACGTTCTGCATGATCATCTGCAAATTTTGGAGGATCGCATCAGCACGCCCCTCCGACAACCGCCCGAGTTTGGCTTGCCCGTCGAATGCAGTACGGACATCGTTGAAATACCCGGTCAAGTACTTGATCTGATCGTCAGATGCGTTGGGGGTAGCCATCGTTTCCTCCTACCTATTCCGGACCCTTTGTCTTTTTGTGGCGTTCGTTGAGTTCGTCCAGCTCGCGCTGTGCGGCATCTCGTCGCCCGCGCAACGCGTCCAATTCAGCGCGGCTAGTCCCGCCATTCCACACCGCTTTCGCCAAAGCCTCGCGCGCGGAGTCACGACTGACAACCAGCTTCTGGTGTCGGTGCGTAGCAATATCCGTGACGACGCCAACGCAAGTACCTATCGCCTTACGCTGCACTGGATCGATCTCCTACCCTCAGTGGACTTGCCTGTTGCGCAGGATCGTCTCAGCATGGCGGGCCGCGGTCACCATGGCTTCTCGATTCTCCGTACCAATTACGGACTGTCGATCTGACGCCTGGCGGCACGGACGGTCCGCTGCTTGAGTCGCCGTGTCTTCGCCCGTTCGAGCGCGAACAAAATCGCGCCGAGGGTCGCCAGGCTTGCCGCCGCCGCGATGTACACGCTCGAACTCGGAGCCAGTGTCTCCGGTGCCGCGAGATGGGCCCCGATCGCGGCAGTCGCGAACGCGAACACGAGGATGGCCGGTAGCGTTGCGATTCCAACCCAAAGGGTCTTCACTTCAAATCACCTGTCTTCCTTGGCTGTGCCTTCACAGGACTCAACGTCCTGCTCGGCAGATTGAACGCCGATCCCAGGGGGTCGAAGGAGAATCCCCCCACGTCGTCGGCCCCCGACACGGCGCCTGGGATCGTCCCTGTACCCGCCACCTCGGGCAGGCCTGACAACGGGTCAGCGCCGACACTCACGCCCTCAGAATCGCGGGCCGACGGCCCGACTTCGCCATGCTCAGTCACCATGTCTCCCTTCGTCGTACGATTACCGGACCGCGGGGAGGCCGCGGCGGGCTCTCTCTTGGTCTGCGTGCTCGGGGCAGTAGTCCAGACGCGCGAACCGTCCAGCTCCGACATGAATGCCACCCTCCTGTGCGACTAACCACCCTTCGGCACGAGCTTCCTTCCGGGCGCCGCGTGTGTTGATTCCGAATGGACCGGGGTATGAAGCGGGACAGCCTTGATGCCAGGCGCAGGTGATGAATGTGGAACCGCCGCCCACTCTGGTATCCCAGCGGGTGAACTTCACACCTTCGACCACCACACCCGCGCCCGTACCAAGGGGGTATGACACCAGCCGTGCCGTGTCACTCATACACCCTGCCTCCCTGCCGATTTCCGTACGATTACTGGACTCTGGTCAGTTCCTTGATGGGCTCCACGAACGGCATGGCGCGCGAATACCGGACCATCGCATAACCTTCGGCGACAGCCATGACACGAGCGATCCGACTTATGCTGGTTCGCTCGTCGCGGTGGCGTTTCACAGTGCATCGGTCGCCGGCTCGGATCACGTTGTCACTCATTTCGTTCACTACATCTACATCTACCGCTAACGGTCCGTTCGACTTTCGCGGCGCGCTAGCGCGGCGGCCGTTATGCCCGAACAGCTTCCCAGTGGTGGTGACATTGATGCGATGTCCGCAGTACGGGCAGCGCGCACGACCATCAGCTTCCATGGCCGCGGGCGCTGTCGACCCTGCACATCTTGTCTTCATACCCCTGCTCCTACCTAAGCCGGACTAACCCGCGCTACGGTGACGGGCCTGAACCGGTAGGTCGGTGTCCTCACCAAGGAAGCGCCACACCCACGAGTCGTAGTAGCTCTCCCACTCGGTCTCGATCGGCCCTGATTCCCACGCCGCCCGATCAGTGGTGCCCGTGTAGATGTCGTCGGCGGCCTCGTTGTTGAGATAGATCAGGGCACCGCATTCGCCGGCATCCTTTGTTGATCGATCACACTCGTGTCGGTGGTATTCCTCGCATTCGGCCGCACACATCAACCGACACACACTGCCTACCGGTGCGGCGCAGGCAAAGGTCAATCCGCCATCGGCGGCTACCGTCACTGAATGGTCGTGCTCAGTCATTTTGCTCAATCTCCTTGTGCTGGTTTCTTGTACCTAAAACGGATTACTTCTCGATCAGTTCGGTCAGGTGGTTAGCCAGCCCCAAGATGGCGCCAGGTTCGGCGAAGAGGCGGTCGTGCATGTACTGCAATGCATCCCGGATCTCGACCGCCTTGGCCTTGTCAAGCTCAATTGTCTGACCACTCATCTCTCGAAACCCGCTGTCTTGTTTGGCCGTACCAATTACGGATTCGTTGCCCGCGCCGCTGTGGCAGCGGCCGACACTTCTGCCAGGTCTCGCCTGGCCCATTCCAGGCCGCTACGCACCGATTCAAGTCGGCGCTCATATTCGGCTACTACCTGTCGGGCGTCTTCAATTTGCGTGTCCCAGTCAGGGGAAGCCCCCTTGCGAATGAACCAGCGCTTCTGCAATCCGTGTTGGGAGGTGACAACCTGTCGATCACTGGTGGCGTACTTGTTCCACAGCCCCTCGGAGCAGGACTTGTACCGATCCAGCTCGTCGTAGTCCTCCATATTGAAAACGAGCTCAGTCGTGGCTATCTCGCTCTCAGTCAGCACATGATCGTCGTGACTTCCGCTCTGCCAGAAGGTATCTACCAGCACGACACTGCTGCCGCAGTCCTTCGCTATCGCCACACCCTCTCGGCAATGATGCTCTGCGGACCTGTATCGAACTACATCACTGGGACGGAAAGTACTCATCGATTCCTCCTACCTATTGCGGATTGGTGCTTACAGGCTTCCAGTTCTCTGCGGTGGACCATATGGTGTCTCGGTACTCCGTCCAGGCCAGTTCGGTTTTGTCACCCC
>Ga0268299_1003479_pt1 | contig 14381 bp, 11 predicted proteins | sample NOBtaG_FD_193484 | JGI IMG/M metagenome (GOLD analysis project Ga0268299, IMG submission 193484) | Activated sludge microbial communities from bioreactor in Nijmegen, Gelderland, Netherland - NOB reactor | ecosystem: Engineered > Bioreactor > Aerobic > Activated sludge | place: Netherlands...
CGCCGTCATGTCGACCCCGGTATCGCCCACCGTGAGCACGTCGGCCACGGCGGCCAGGGTCCGGCGACGGTCGAGGGGAGAGGAGTCCACGGTCGCCACCAGCGGCCGGTAGGCCGGGTCGGCGAACAGGGGGAGATCGATGTCGAGGTCCAGGCTGGCCGTCACCACCACCAGCAGCGGCCGCTCCCGCTGGCCCCGGGCGGTGCGGGCGGCCCGGGCTTCGGCCGATCCGGCGCCCGGCGGGCGGTAACGCTCAGCCCGGACCGTCTGGCCGCCCACGACGATGGCATCGCTCACAGCCCGCAGGGCACCGAACACGGCGAGGTCGGCCGGGCCCCCGAGGGGGCCGGACAGGCCGCCGACGGCGGTGGCCCCGTCGGCCGAGGCGATCATGTTGGTCAGCAGCCACGGCCGATGGGGCCGGGCGGAGCGGGCCTCCGCCGCCACCGCCTCCAGGGGCTCGACGAGGCCCGGGGGTCGTACCGCTCCCGGCCCGGCGCCGCTGTCGGTCGGCGTGGGATAGAGGACGCTCAGCGTGGCCATGGGTCTCGCTCCGGGGTGCTCATGCCTGGTGGCGAGCACGTGCCGTGGGGTCGATCGCGCCCCCGGTGACCACCCCCAGGTTCGGTCCGGCAATCCCCAGCGAAATCGCTGAATTCACAGCGTCATCCCCTTTTGATCCACATGCCGCCAATCCTAAGCTGACGCTCCGGGCCCTTGTGGGGCACTGACAGTGACGGAGGCTGGCGCAGGGCATCAGTATGACAGGGCAGACCTGAGGGAAGGCCCTTGGGGGAGAAGCTGAATCCATCGGCGGTTCCATTCACGCCGTCACCCGCCGAATTCGAACCTCGACCTGTTGGCACCTGAGCTGGTCTTCGTCACAACCCGGTCGCTTTACGCTGGGATGTTGTTGACACCGTAGTAATTACAGTGATGTAATGACCCTCCCACATCTTGTGCGTCCTTCGTTCAGAGCGGGCAGCAAGGCACAAGATCTAGTGGTGGCCCCTCGGAGCAGGAACCGGCCCGCCGGTTCGCCTCTCCGGGGGGATCGCCATCGGATCTCGGCTGCGCCGCCCGCCTGGTCGGTGGCGGGCGGGAACTGACAACAGCAGAGAAGCGAGCAAGGCGAGGCGGCGTCCAACACCCACCGTGTGCAACGGGGTGGTGCCGGACGCGGCATTGATCCGGGCTCCGGGCGCAGTCCGGGGCTCACTGTCACAGGGCAGGACGATGATGTACCCACCACCGAATCGAGCGCGAGGCCCGCAGGCCGTCGGCGTGGTCCCGTGCTCGGCCGGTGTGGCAGAGGTCATGTCCGGCACCTGGCATGCACTGTGCCCGGTTCCGGTTTTGTACACAGAGCTGGTTTTGAAGACATAGGTGTCAGGCAGACGCGTACCCCGGTGCCACCCAGCGCCGGGGGAGCACGGCGGGGAGCTCAGGCGGGACGCAGAGCGCAGAACCATCACGTCCACACAACGTCCACCCTGCGACGCAGCACAACAGTTCGACAAGGGAGTAAGTAATGTCTTTGGCACCCGACCAGACCGGCATCGGCCTCCGCCGCCACTTCACGGCCGACGGCGTCCACCCGTACGAGACGGTCACCTGGGAGCATCGTGATGCCCGCATCGCCAACTGGCGCACGGGCGAGGTCGCCTTCGAGCAGCTGGGTGTGGAGGTCCCGTCCACCTGGTCGGTCAACGCCACCAACATCCTCGCCCAGAAGTACTTCCGGGGCACCCTCGGCACCCCCGAGCGTGAGAGCTCGCTGCGCCAGGTGGTGGACCGCGTGGTCGACACCATCACCCGATGGGGCATCGAAGGCGGCTACTTCGACACCGGCGAGGCGGAGATCTTCCGCGACGAGCTGAAGTACCTGATCATCCACCAGCGGGGAGCGTTCAACTCCCCCGTGTGGTTCAACATCGGGGTCGAGGGCGTCCCCCAGCAGGCGTCGGCCTGCTTCATCCTGTCGGTGGAAGACAAGATGGAGGCCATCCTCAACTGGTACGTCGAGGAGGGCGTGATCTTCAAGGGTGGCTCGGGGGCCGGCATCAACCTGTCGAAGATCCGCTCCAGCCACGAGCTGCTCAAGGGGGGCGGCACCGCCTCGGGGCCGGTCAGCTTCATGCGGGGGGCCGACGCCTCGGCCGGCACGATCAAGTCGGGCGGCAAGACCCGCCGGGCGGCCAAGATGGTCATGCTGGACATGGACCACCCCGACATCGCCGAGTTCATCTGGTGCAAGGCCACGGAGGAGCGCAAGGCCCGGGTGCTGCGCGAGGCCGGCTTCGACATGGACCTCGACGGCGCCGACAGCCACTCCATCCAGTACCAGAACGCCAACAACTCCGTCCGTGTGACCGACGAGTTCATGCAGGCCGTGCTGGACGACGGAGACTGGAACCTGGTGGCCCGGACCGACGGGCGGGTGATCGCCACGGTCAAGGCCCGTGACCTGATGCGCCAGTTCGCCCAGGCCTCGTGGGAGTGCGCCGATCCCGGCATGCAGTTCGACTCCACGATCAACCGCTGGCACACCTCGCCCAACACGGGCAAGATCAACGGCTCGAACCCGTGCAGCGAGTACATGCACCTCGACAACTCGGCCTGCAACCTGGCCAGCCTCAACCTGCTGAGCTTCCTCGACGACACCGGCACCTTCGACGTCGAGGGCTTCAAGTCCGCCGTCGAGATGTTCTTCACCGCCCAGGAGATCCTGGTGGGCCGGGCCGACTACCCCACCGAGCGGATCGGGGAGAACTCCCGCAAGTTCCGCCAGCTCGGCCTGGGTTACGCCAACATCGGCGCCCTGCTGATGACGCTCGGCCTCCCCTACGACTCCGACGAGGGCCGGGCCCTGGCCGCCTCCATCACCTCGCTGATGACCGGCCACGCCTACTTCACCTCGGCCCGCATCGCTTCCCGGCTCGGCCCCCACGAGGGCTACGCCGAGAACCGGGAGCCCATGCTGCGGGTGCTGGACCAGCACAAGGAGGCAGCGGCCCGCATCGACACAACCCATGTGCCGGCTTCCCTGGCCGCCGCCAGCGACACGGCCTGGGCCTTCGCCACCGAGCTGGCGGCCGAGGTCGGGGTGCGCAACGCCCAGGCCACCGTGCTCGCCCCCACGGGGACCATCGGCCTGCTGATGGACTGCGACACCACCGGTATCGAGCCCGACCTGGGCTTGTGCAAGATCAAGAAGCTGGTGGGCGGGGGCACGATGGAGATCGTGAACCAGTCGGTGCCCCGGGCGCTGGCCCGGCTGGGCTACAGCCCCCAGGCCATCGAGATCATCGTGGCCTACATCGACGAGCACAAGACGATGGTGGGCGCTCCAGGTCTCGACCCCGACCACCTGGCCGTGTTCGCCTGCTCCATGGGCGACAACCCGATCCACTACAACGGCCACGTGAAGATGATGGCCGCCGTCCAGCCTTTCATCTCCGGCGCCATCTCCAAGACGGTGAACATGCCGGAGGATGTGACGGTGGAGGATGTGGAGCAGCTCCACATCGAGGCCTGGAAGCTCGGCGTGAAGGCCATCGCCATCTACCGCGACAACTGCAAGGTGGCCCAGCCCCTGTCGATGGCGAAGAAAGACGACGGTGGCTCGGCCGCTCCGGTCACCCTCCCTGAGGCCCTGGCCCCGGTGGTGGAGACGAAGATCGTCTACAAGCCGATCCGGGAGCGCCTGCCCCGGGACCGCCGGTCCCGGACGCTCGAGTTCCGGGTGGCGGACTGCAAGGGCTTCGTGACCATCGGCGAGTACGACGACGGCCGCCCCGGCGAGGTCTTCCTGCGGGTGTCGAAGCAGGGGTCGACGCTGGCCGGAATCATGGACGCTCTGGCCATCTCGCTCAGCCACGGCCTGCAGTACGGCGTACCCCTGCGCACCTACGTGGAGACCTACACCGGCATGCGGTTCGAGCCGGCCGGCATGACCGACGATCCCGACATCCGGATCGCCACCTCGATCATGGACTACCTGTTCCGTAAGCTGGCGGTGGTCTACCTCAGCTACGAGGAGCGGTCCAGCCTGGGGATCTTCACCACCGGCGAGCGCACCCAGCTCACCCTGCCCGGCGTCGACGAAGCCACGTCCACCCTGGGCTCCGACCTGCCGGCCGATCCGCCGTCGGTCGAGTCGGCCGAGGAGCTGGCGCTGGTCGAACAGCGGACCCGGCAGGCCATGCCGGTCGCCGATCCCCACGCTCCCATCTGCATGCAGTGCGGCATCTCGATGCAGCGGGCCGGTAGCTGCCACGCCTGCCCCGAGTGCGGCAACACCAGCGGCTGCAGCTGATCTCACCAGCGACCACGGCAACCAGGGGCGCCCTCATCGGGAGGGCGCCCCTGGCGCGCCGGCCCCAGGGCGCTCCGTACGCTGACGCTGGTACCGTTCATCCGTTCGTTTCCCGCGAGCGCCGCCCCCCATCCGCCCCGAGAGGACCCTGCGAACCATGGAAGACGGAAGGATCGACGTCGTCGGCATCGGCAACGCCATCGTCGACGTGATCGCCCAGACCACCGACCGGTTCCTGATCGACCAGGGCCTCCAGAAGGGCTCGATGGCCCTGATCGACGAGCCCCGGGCGCATGAGCTGTACGACCTGATGGGCCCGGCGATTGAGGCGTCGGGCGGCTCGGCCGCCAACTCGATGGTGGGCGTGGCCTCCTTCGGCGGCACCGCCGCCTACATCGGCAAGGTCCGCGACGACATGCTGGGTCACGTCTTCGCCCACGACATGCGGGCCAGCGGCGTCTCGTTCGACGTGCCGGCAGGGCCCGACGGACCGGCCACCGGCCGATCGCTGATCCTCGTCACCCCCGACGCCCAGCGCACCATGAACACCTTCCTCGGGATCTCCTCTCTGCTCCAGCCGAGCGACGTCGACGCCGACCTGGTGGAACGGGGTGGGATCCTGTTCTGCGAGGGCTACCTGTGGGACGTCGAGTCGGCCAAGCAGTCCATCCGCCGGGCCATGGACATCGCCCGGGCCGCCGGGAACCGGGTTGCGCTCACCGTGTCCGACTCGTTCTGCGTGGAACGCCACTACGACGAGTTCGTGTCGCTCGTGTCAGGCCCGGTCGACATCCTGTTCGCCAACGAGGCCGAGCTGGCCGCCCTCTACCGGTGCGACTTCGACACCGCGGTGGAGCGGGTGCGCTCCGACGTGCACATCGGGTGCCTGACCCGGGGCCCGGAGGGCTCGGTGCTGGTGTCGGGCGACGAGACGGCCGAGGTGAAGGCCGAGCCCGTGGTCGACGTCGTCGACACCACCGGGGCCGGCGACCAGTACGCCGCCGGGGCCCTCTACGGCCTGGCCCGGGGTATGAGCCTGGCCGACGCCGGCCGTCTCGGCTCCCTGGCCGCGGCCGAGGTCATCTCCCACGTGGGCCCCCGCCCCCAGCACCCCCTCAAGAACTTCCTGTAACTTGCGGGGGCTGCGCCCCCGGCGCCCGCCTTCGGCGTGGCTCCCCCATCAGCCGGTGGGGCCCCACCCACCGGCGCTGAGGCTTCGCCTCAGCCGGCTTCGCGGGTCTCGGGGGCGCCGAAGAGGTTGCCCTGGCCCCAGTCGACCTCGAGGGTGCGCAGCACCCGGGCCTGTTCCTCGGTCTCCACCGACTCGGCCACCACCCAGGCGCCGGTCCGGTGGGCCAGGTCGACGACGGCCTTGATGATGGCCACGGCCTCGCTGGAAGGCAGGGCGGCGATCAGGTCGCCCGACAGCTTGAGCACGTCGGGCTTGAAGCTGGTGGCCACCTTGAGGCTGGAGTAGCCGTCGCCCACGTCATCGATGGCCAGGCGGACGCCCGAGCTGCGGAGCTTGGTGAGCTGGGCCGCCGCCAGGTCGAGATCGACGTAGCGGTTGCGTTCGGCGGTCTCGAACACGAGCTGATCGGGCTCGAGGCCGATGTCCTCGGCATGGCGGATCGTGCGCCGGGCGGCCGACAGGTCGAACGTGCCGTCGGGGGCCATGATGTTGAGGAACAGCAGGCCGGCGCCCAGCCACGGGCCGACGCCCCGGATGGCGAGCTGGCGGCCCAGCTGGTCGAGCTCCGACAGCCAGCCGCCCTTGGTGGCCCGGGTGATCAGGTCCTCGGCCCCGATGATCTCGGATCCCAGCCGGGCCCTGAGGAGGGCCTCGAACCCGACGATCGAGCGGTTGGAGAGCCGGACGATGGGCTGGTAGCGGATCTCGTAGTCGAGCGGCTCGCTGGCCAGCTCCTCCTGCTCCAACCGGTCGGCCACCATGTCGAGCGTGGGCGCCATCAGGGCATCCCGCACCAGCTCCTCCGGGGAGCTGTCGGGCCCGGCGAAGGCCACCCGCACCGCCGCCCGCTGGGGGGCCGGGATGTCGTCGAGCAGGCGCGACAGGAACGCCCGCCCGTCGGCCACCTCCACCCACAGCACGTCCGAGCGGAGGTCGATGGCCTGGGCGGCGGCCCCCAGGTTGCGGACGAGCCGCTTCACCAGGTCGGTCCGCGCCGAGCCCACCAGCACCAACACCGGTTCGGAACGGGGAAGGCGAAACGTCACGTCGGCCGCAGTCACCGATGACACATTACCGTTGTTCGAGCCTGCTAGCCCCTGGTTCCCGGATGAACAGGAAGCGCCGCTCAGATGACAGAGGGCTAAGAGTCACACGCCGGCTGGAACGCCAGGGGAAGATCACCCAGGCGGACCAGGGCCGATGTGATCCAGCCGCCCATGGCGCCGAAGTGCTGGTCGAGCGCCGAGCCGTCCTCCAGCGTCTTCTCGTCGAGCTCGTAGGAGCCGGCGTAGCTGATCTCCACCGCGTGGGACACGATGTGCAGGTCGGTGTCGTACACCGTCTCCACCGTGGGGCCCATGCAGGTGAGCTCCTCGTTGCCGATCATGGGGGCGGAGTCGGGCAGGCCCTTCATCACCACCGCCGGATCGGGGGCCTCGGCCAGGCGCTGGATGCGGAACACCACCTCGATGTCGATGTGGGGCCCCTCGGTGAACTCCTCGTCGAGGTACCAGGTGCGGTAGGCGGTCTGCGACCAGGTGGGCCAGTCGAGCGTGAGGTCGGCCTGCACACGGGGCGGCGAGCCCTCCCCGGGCAGCCCGTAGCTCGTCTCCCAGGTGACGTCGCCCAGCAGCACGTCGGACTGGAACCGCTCCTCGAACGCCTGGCGTTCCAACATGGCCGACTCCAGCGCGTCGCGCAGGGCGCCGATGGCGTCGGTGAAGACGTGGTCGAGCATGGGGGCCGCCCTTACCGTTTCGCCGTGGTGGCAGCCGGCCCGAGGGCCCAGGCCGTGGCTGCCCAGCCGACCATTGTGCGGTTCACCCGCTCCAGGGTAGGCCACGGCGGGCCCCTCGCACCCGGCAGCAGGGCGACCGTCGCCGCTTCGACGCATTCCGGCCGGGCCGGGCGGCACCGGGGACCCCTACGATGCGAGGACCGGTGAGGCCTGTTCCGCCCGCCGCCGAGGAGGAGGTGCCCCCATGGCCGACGACCGTCCCTACACCGCGCTCACCGTCACCCGGGAGGGCGGCGTGGTGGCCGCCGAGATCGACAACCCGCCGATCAACCTGATCGACCGGTCCCTGTTCCGCGATCTGCGCCGGCTGGTCGGGGAGGTGGCCGCCGACCCCGACGCCCGTGTGCTCGTGCTGCGCAGCGCCAACCCCGACTTCTTCATCGCCCACTACGACGTGGCCGCCATCCTCCAGTTCCCGGTGGACGGCCCGGCCGAGCGTTCGAGCACCCTCAACGGGTTCCACGCCCTGTGCGAGCAGCTGCGGACCATGCCGGTGCCCACCATCTGCGAGATCGGGGGCCGGGTGGGTGGCGGAGGCGGCGAGCTGGCCGCCTCGTGCGACATGCGGTTCGGGGCGCTGGGCCGCACGATCCTGTGCCAGATGGAGGTGCCGCTGGGCATCCTCCCCGGCGGCACCGGCACCCAACGGTTGCATGCCCTGGTGGGTAGGGGAAGGGCCATGGAGATCGTGCTCGCCGGCGACGACATCGACGCCGAGACGCTGGCCGCCTGGGGGTGGCTGAACCGGGTGCTGCCCCCGGGGCAGCTCCGAGCCCACGTGAACGCCCTGGCCGCCCGGATCGCCTCGTTCCCGCCGGAGGCGGTCAGCCGGGCCAAGGCGGCGGTCCTGGCCGCCGCCCACGATCCGATCCCGGGCCTCATCGAAGAGGCGTTCCTGTTCGACGAGACGGTGCGCACCGACGCCGCCCGCCAGCGGATGCAGAACTTCCTGGCTCGCGGTGGCCAGACCCCGGACGGGGAGCGACGGGTCGGCGCCCTGGGCGCCGAGCTGGGCTGAGATGGCCGACGAGCGGGCGGTTCCGGCGGCGGTCTCCACGGGCGCGGTGTTGCCGGCCGATCTGGCCCGCCGGGTGGACGCCTGGCTGGCCATCGACCCCGACCCGGTCACCCGGGCCGAGCTGGAGAGCCTGGCCGCCACCGAGCCCGAGCGGGTGGCCGCCCTGTTCGACGGTCGGGTGGCGTTCGGGACGGCCGGCCTGCGGGCGGCCATGGGGCCCGGTCCCAACCGGATGAACCGGTTGGTGGTGGCGCAGGCCACGGCCGGCGTCATGCGCTGGCTGCCGGCCGGGGCCCGCGTGGTGATCGGGTTCGACGCCCGCCACAACTCGGCCGCCTTCGCCCACGACGTGGCCGCCGTGGTGGCCTCGTGCGGAGGCACGGCCGAGCTGTTGGCCGCGCCGCTGCCCACCCCCGTCCTGGCCCGGGCCGTGCTGACCCGCCGGGCCGACGCCGGCGTGATGATCACCGCCAGCCACAACCCGGCGGCCGACAACGGCTACAAGCTCTACCTGGCCGACGGCATCCAGCTGGTGAGCCCGGCCGACGCCGAGATCGCGGCGCTGATCGACGAGGTGGCGGCCGAAGGGTCCGACCTTCTCGGAGCCGGCGGCGCCGGCGCCACCGGCGCTGCCGGCGGCACGGTCGTGACGCTGGGCGACGAGGTCGCAGCCGACCACATCGCCGCCGCCGGGGCCGCCTGCCTCACCGGCGAGCGCCAGGTGCGGGTGCTGTACACGGCCATGCACGGGGTGGCCGGACGCCACCTGCTGGCCGCCTTCGCCGCCGCCGGCTTCCCCGCCCCCGAGGTGGTGCCGGAGCAGTTCGAACCCGACCCCGATTTCCCCACGGTCGCCTTCCCCAACCCCGAGGAGCCCGGTGCGCTGGACCTGGCCTTCGCCCGGGCGGCCGCCACCGGACCCGACGTGATCCTGGCCAACGACCCCGACGGCGACCGCCTGGCGGTGGCCGTGCCGGACCGGCTCGGCCGGGAGTGGGTCCGCCTGTCGGGCGACCAGGTGGGGGCGCTCCTGGCCGACCACGTGATGGCCCACACCTCGGGTCCCGACCGGTTGGTGGCGTCGTCGCTGGTGTCGAGCCGCCTGATCTCGGCGTTGGCCGAGGCCGAGGGGGTGGCCGACGTGCGCACGCTCACCGGGTTCAAATGGGTGGCCCGCCCCATCGTGGAGCGGCCCGACCGCCGCTACCTGCTGGGGTACGAGGAGGCGCTGGGCTACTGCGTTGGCGACCGGGTGCGGGACAAAGACGGGATCAGCGCGGCGGTGGTCGTGGCCGAGATGGTGGCCGAGGCCCTGGCCCGGGGCGAGACGCTGTGGGACCGGCTCGACCGGCTGGCGGCCCGGCTCGGGGTCTATCTCACGGGGCCCGTGACGCTCACCTTCGCCGGCGACGACGGCCTGACCCGACGCTCGGCGGCCATGGCGGCCGCCTCCGCCGAGCCGCCCGCCGACCTGGCCGGGGTGGCCGTGGCCGAGGTGGAGGACCTGTCGCTCGGGCTCCGCCTGCCCCCGACCGACGGGGTGGTGTGGCATCTGGCCGACCGGTCCCGGGTGATCGTGCGGCCCAGCGGCACCGAGCCCAAGCTCAAGGCGTACGTGGAGGTGGTCGAGCCGGTCGTCGGCGGCGCTGCCGGGGTCCCCGCCGCCACGGCCTCGGCCGGTGAGCGACTGGCCCGGCTCCAGGCCGCCGTCCACACCCGCCTGACGAGCTGACCCGCGGGTCAGGGGATGTCGGTGGCGGGGCAGGTTCGAGCCGGGTCGAGCGCGGCCGCGCCGACCAGCGCGGCGTCGGAGGCGCAGAGGGTGTCGGCATCGACGATGGCGAAGCCGGCGTCGAGCAGCACCGGGAGCAGGGGATGGGGGCCGGGCACGAACAGCCGCACCCCGGCGCCGTCGGGGCGCCGGCCCTGCGCCTCGATCCAGGCCAGCACCTCGGAGGCCACCTCGGCGGCGGGGGCGCCGGGCGCCAGCACCAGGGGCCCCACGGTGACGGCCTGCGGGTCTGACCGCACGAACGGGTGGCCCCAGCGAACGGCGGCGGCCGCCACCGCTGGCCCACCGCCCTCGGCGACGCGGACCCAGACGACGTCGAGGTGGGTGGCGAGATAGGCGACGTCGAGCGGGTCGATCCGGTGGCCCAGCTCCGCGATGAGCGCCGGGACGTCACGGCCGGGCACCTCGGTCACGGCGAGCCCGACACCGGCGGGAGCCGGAAACCGCTCGGCCGAGCGGGCCGTCAGGTAGAAGACGGGGCAGCGGGGCGTCATCCCGAACCGGGTGTAGAGGCTCACGGCCCGGGGGTCACCCGAGGCCAGCGTGGCTCGGGCCGGGCCCGGCCGGTCGATCGCCACGAGGGCATCCAGCAGCGCTCGGCCCACCCCGGCGCTCTGGACCCCGGGGTCGATGAAGAGGTCGGCCAGGAACCACCGGCCGGGGCGGGGGAGTGACGCGCCGAAGCCGATCAGCCCGTGGTCGCTCTCGGCCACCACCAGGGTGCCGGTCTCGAGCTCGTGGAGGTAGAGGAAGTACGGGGTGGTGGGCGGCGGCGACGGCTCGTCGCCCGTCGACTGCCAGATAGCGGTGCAGGCCAGCAGGTCTCCCACCTGGCCCCGGCGCACGGCGAAGGCCGGCGCCGCCACGCCCGCTGATCCCGGCTCAGCGGCCGATGTTCGGCTTCCGCCCGTGGTTCGCCTTCTTGCGGCGGGCCCCGATCCGCTTCTTCTTCCTGCGCTTCGACATGGGCACCAGCGTAGGCGCACGCTGCGCTGGTTCCGCCCGGCGCCTCCCGTACGCTGGGTGACATGGAGAAGTTCGGGTTCGTCGGCCTGCCCAACGCCGGGAAATCGTCGTTGTTCAACGCCCTCACCGGCGGCAGCGCCCTGGCCGCGCCCTATGCGTTCGCCACCACCGACCCCAACGTCGGTGTGGCCAAGGTGTTCGATCACCGGCTCGACGCGCTGGCCGAGATGAGCCGTTCCCGCAACGTGGTGCACGCCAGCGTCCAGTTCAACGACATCGGCGGGCTGGTGGAGGGGGCGAGCAAGGGCGAGGGTCTGGGCAACAAGTTCCTGGGCGGCATCCGAGAGGTCGACGCCATCGTGTTCGTCCTGCGGGCCTTCGAAGACCCCGACGTGCCCGGTGTGGCCGACCCGCTGGAGCATCTGCGGATCGTGGAGCTGGAGCTCACCTACGCCGATCTGGAGACCGTCGAGAAGCAGATCGACAAGCGGCGCAAGGCGGCCAAGAGCGGCGACAAGAGCATGGCCGAGGAGGTGGCGGCGGCCGAGGCCGCTCTGGCCCACCTCGAGGCCGGCACCCCCCTCTACCGGGCGAAGCTGAGCGAGGCCCACCGGGAGCTGCTGCGCTCGTGGTTCCTGCTCACCAACAAGCCGGTGCTGGCCGTGGTGAACGTCGACGAGGAGCAGCTCACCCGCCTCGACGAGGTCATCAAGCCGGTGGAGGCCGAGCTGGGCGAGCTGGCCCCCGTGTTCGGGGCCTGCATCCAGCTGGAGGCCGAGGCGGCCCAGCTCGACCCGGAGGACCGGGCCGAGATGCTGGAGGCCTACGAGCTGGGCGAGGGGGCTCTGCCCCGCTTCATCCACGCCGCCTACCTCGCCCTGGGCCTGCGGACCTTCTTCACCACCGGCGAGAAGGAGACCAGGGCCTGGACGTTCCGGGTCGGCTCCACCGCCCCGGTGTGCGCCGGGCACATCCACTCCGATCTGCAGCGGGGCTTCATCCGGGCCGAGACCATCCACTGGGACGAGCTGGTGGCCATCGGGTCCTGGTCCAAAGCCCGGGAGCAGGGCAAGATCCGCTCCGAGGGCAAGGACTACGTGGTGGTCGACGGCGACGTCCTCGAGATCAGGTTCTCCGTGTGAGGCTGGTGATGGGGCGCGGGCTGGACCACCCGGGAGGTGCCGACCGGGACGACGTCGAGCTGGGCTGGCTCGTGCGCGACGCCGAGGTGCTGGCGTCGCTGGAGATCCCCACCACCCGCAAGGGGCGGGCCATCGGCCTGCTGGGCCGGGACAAGCTGGAAGGCGCCATGCTGCTCCGGCCGGCCCGCTCGGTCCACAGCCTCGGCATGCGCTTCGATCTCGACATCGCCTTCCTCGATGCCGGCAATGTGGTGATCCGCACCCTTCGCCTTCACCGTAACCGGGTCACGCCGCCGGTGTGGCGGGCCCGGTCGGTGCTGGAGGCCGAGGCCGGCTCGTTCGGCCGGTGGGAGCTCAAGATCGGCGACGTGGTCGAGATCCGGGTCTGAGCATGGCCGGCGTGCTGCTGGTGGTCGGCACCCCGATCGGGAACCTCGGCGACCTCAGCCCCCGAGTGGCCGACACGCTGAGCACGGTGGATGCCATCGCCTGCGAAGACACCCGGCGCACCGGCTGGCTGCTCGCCAACGCCGGCCTCAAGGGGACCAGCGGGCGGGGGCCGGCGCTGCTGATCGCCAACGAGCACACCGAGGTGGCCCGCACGGCCGAGATCCTCGACCGCCTGGGGGCGGGGCAGCGGGTGGCGCTGGTGACCGACGCCGGCATGCCGGGGGTGTCGGACCCCGGGCGCCGCATCGTCGATGCCGTGGCCCGGGCCGGGTTCGACGTCACCGTGGTGCCGGGGCCTGCCGCCGTCACCACCGCCCTGGCCGTCAGCGGGTTCGAGGCCGACCGCTTCGTGTTCGAGGGGTTCCTCCCCCGCAAGGGTCGGGCCCGGGTGGAACGGCTGGCCGCCCTGGCCGGCGAGACCCGTACGATCGTGCTCTACGAGGCCCCCCACCGGCTGCGCCGCACACTCGACGACCTGGCCGACGCCCTCGGCCCCGACCGCCCGGCGGTGGTGGCCCGGGAGCTGACCAAGATCCACGAGGAGGTGGTGCGGTCCACCCTCGGGGGCCTCGTGCGCCACTACGCCGAGACCGAGCCCCGGGGCGAGATCGCTCTGGTGGTGGCGGGCGAGCGGCCCGGGGCAGATGCCGTGGACGATGCCGGGGTGGTGGAAGCGCTGGCGGCGGCCCTGGCCGAGGGGCTCAGCCGGCGCGACGCAGTGGCCCGGGTGGCGGCTGGCACCGGCATGGCCCGACGCCAGGTCTACGCCCTGGCCCTTCAGATCCCCAACGGCTCCGACGACGACGACGGCCTCGAGCCGGACGGCGCGGGATCGTGAAGCGGGGGCACCACCGGTGAGCGTCCGGGTCGACAAGTGGTTGTGGTCGGTTCGGGTGTTCCCGTCACGAACGGCGGCCACCGCCGCCTGCACGGCCGGCCGGGTGGCCGTCAACGGCGAGGCGGCCAAGCCGGCCACCAAGGTCGAGCCCGGAGACCGGGTGAGCGCCCGTCGGGCAGACCGGACGATCGTCTACGTGGTGGTGGACCCGATCGAGCGCCGGGTGTCGGCCTCCGTGGCCGCTGCCTGCTACCTCGACGAGTCGCCGCCGGTGCCCCGCCCCGAGCATGGGTTCGGACCAGACGGCGGAGCACGGGACCGGGGCGCGGGCCGCCCCACCAAACGCGACAGGCGCCAGATCGACAGGCTCCAGGGTCGCGAGTAGCGGGGCGTCGGTTCGGCTGTTGCCGGGCGGTGTCACTTGCCGTCTCTTGGTAATGAGAGCGCATCGATGTTGGAGCAAAAGCCGTTGCCCGAATTCAGGATGGACCGGGTTCGATCTTGTTCCGTTCAACCTGGCCAACGCAGACCTGTCCCGGCAGTGAGCAGGTCTGCCCGTGGTGCAGGCGACGGGGCTCGGGCGACGATCACCGCTGCGTGCGGGACGTGCTGACCAGCCTGTGGTCGTGGTCTCGGCCGCGCCCGAAGCGGTTGGGGCGCCTCGCGGCAACTCGCAGTGGTGACTAGATAAGCTCTAGCCGCCTCAAAACACATAGACAGCGATCGTTGTGCAGCCTTGGGCTGTATACGTCATTGGCGTGGCTGGGCTGCCCGGGATGTCCTCGGGAAACGGTGAGGAAAGGTTGGCAAAACATGCCGTCCATACTGGAGTCGGTAGCGGATCTGCTGGGGCGGGGCGACACCTTT
>Ga0268299_1003480_pt1 | contig 14377 bp, 12 predicted proteins | sample NOBtaG_FD_193484 | JGI IMG/M metagenome (GOLD analysis project Ga0268299, IMG submission 193484) | Activated sludge microbial communities from bioreactor in Nijmegen, Gelderland, Netherland - NOB reactor | ecosystem: Engineered > Bioreactor > Aerobic > Activated sludge | place: Netherlands...
GCCGGTCGATAGCACGAATCCACGCGAGATCAATAATTTCGGCCACATCATCCGCTGGTCGTATGCCCGAGACTTCTCGGAGCCGACCTTTACATGGGACATTTTCGCCCTGTGCGGCGATCCCACAAATGCCGCTCATGGCGCTTCGGTCATCGGCGACAAATATGGCTCACCCGACGGCATTTATGTCGCCCCGAGCGGCCGTCTCTGGATCCAGACGGATGTCTCGACGTCGACGATCAACAGCGGTGTCTATGCGGGATTCGGCAATAATCAGATGCTCTGCGCGGATCCAGAGACCCGGGAAACCCGCCGGTTTTTGGTCGGACCGAAGCAATGCGAAATTACGGGCGTCTTTGTCACACCGGATGAAAAAACCATGTTCGTCGGCATTCAGCATCCGGGTGAGACGCCGAACGAGGCTCCGAACGACCCGGCTAATCCGAAACAATTCAGCTCCTGGCCGGACGGTGTGGCCGGCGGCCGGCCCCGCTCTTCGTGTATTGTGATCACGAAGGACGACGGCGGCGAGATCGGCAGCTGACACGTCTATCTGATGGTGGAGGGCGCGCTTGCATTGCAAGCGCGCCCGTCATGATGAACTGCCGGAGCTCGAAGATGGCCAAGATCGCCGGGGTAACAGCGCCACCCAGAGGTTTCCTGGTCAATCGCTGAATCGATGTGTAGGTGTCTACGGCGTTTGATCGGGCTATTTCACAAGCCAGACGCGGTAGGTTTTGGCAGCGAGTGGTTTGGGAACCATTAGGACGCCGGTGGCGCCGGGGTTCATGACGTCGTCCCCGGAAGCGCTGCGCCTGGCCGGGTAACGCTCGGTGCGGATGAGGAACTTCTGGTCGTCGTAGAAATCCACCATGATGTCGGCCGTTTCGCGCAATCCACCCTGGTAGTTCGTATTCAGCCAATCGAGGCGTCGTAGCGCCTGATATTCGATCGAGATGGTGCCGTTGGGTTCTTCACGGATCGCGACGATCTTGAGCGAACGATTTTGATCCAGGGCGTCGCCGCTCCCACCGGTCGGTTCGCCTGCGAGTTGAGTCCGGATGGCCTTCACGCTTTCGTCCACAACGAGCATGCCGCGCACTCGGCAGGTGACGGTCTTCCCGTGCTGGGATTGCTCGAGGATTTGCTGATCCTTGACGTAGGTGGTGACGAGGTTGTTAGCCACCGCTCGCAGCAATGCAGAATCCACGACGTTGGCGGTCTGGTCACGATACAGCGGTGATTCGGTCACGGCCAGCCTCCACGCTTCGCGGCAGGCCAACGTCAGCGCCTCGGACGGCGTTTCGGGCTCGTGGAAGGTGTAGCGATACGTGCCTGTCACTTCCGTTTGATCGGGGGCGGCATACGCAACGACGGTGGTCAACGGAACGAGAAACAAGAGGCAGAGGATCCCTGAGGCCGTGCGGTTGTCAGACATCACCATGGGACGCCTCCTGGTGCTATGACGATCGAGTATCGATATGGCCAGGGGAATCACGGGGACATCCTACCATGGGGCTTGTGCGACATAAAGGCCGTGAAACGTGGCTTTGCCGCTAGCTGTGCGGCGGAGCTGCTCCGGTCGCGTGGTCTCCTCCAAGTGACGAAGCGGCGTTCAGGGCTTGATGAAGGACTCGAATGGTGAGAGGGCTGCATCCCTCTGCTCGATTATTGGCGAGAATATAGATGGGTTTGCCTTCGTTTACAGCCTGGTTAATGAGGGCGACCGTATCCTGTCTCATGCGCGGTTGCTCCTGCACGATGCGGTTGTAGGGTTTGTAGCGAGCGACGGCATTTTCGTAGGAGAGACCGAGAGGAGTCAGCAATCGTAGGACGGCGAACGAGGCGGTAAAGCGTCGGTCCAATACTTGATGTTGATAGACCAGCGGGGGCATGGCGGTCCAATGGTTGTATATATGGGAGACGTTATGTGCTCGAAGGATGTCTCCGTAGTGACGACCGAGCAAGGTCGGATTGCGGATTTCGACGCCATAGAGCGGACCAGGCGGAAGCTGTCCCAGGAAGCGATCGAGTCGATCGAAAAAGGTAGGCGGCTCGATGCCCCATCGTTGAAACTCGAAGATGAACGGACCGAGTCTGTCTCCCAAGCCTGCTATCGAGGGACCCAGAACTGACTCACGAAACAGCGCTGCATCCAAGAAATACGGATTGGATTTGCCGGCCTTCGATCCGTATCGCGGCAGGTTGGCGTATGTGGGGACGGTAATGTCCTCCCACACTTTCTGGCAAAAGTGAAAATCAGCCGGCACCTGTGCCGCATAGTGCGCAAGCTGGGCTGCGTCGGCCGGATGGTAAAACGAATGGTCGATGCCGACCGTGCGAAACAAGGGTGGCTCTTCGTTTTGGAGGCGATGCGCCGCATACTCTGCCAGTGTGTCTTGGCTGAAAAGGCTCTTGTGATAAGCCCTGTGGTAGACCAATCCCCGCCAGCCCTCGTAGGCCCAAGAACTTGTGCCGAATCGCACCAAGTTTCGCATGGAATCCATAGGCACGCATTGTACTGAAATCATGTTCAAGAACAATAGGATAGCTTGACTTGATCGGCATCTTCACTCAGACTCTTCCCTTATGTCCGCTTCCCAAGAATCCTCTCCTCTCGTAACGTTGGCAGAACGGGTCGGCATCGCCTCGGAGTATTACGACATCGGCGGCACGCTACACGTGGCGTCGGACGATACGAAACGGGCGATTCTCTCGGCGATGGGGTTCCGCGTCGATTCGCCCGAAGATCTCGCCAAGGCCTTGCAGGATTGGGAGGAAGCCCCCTGGCGTCGTCCTTGCGAACCGGTGCTGGTCGTGCGTGAAGGCGCAAGTGAAACCGTCGCCCTTTGCTGTCTGGCGCTTGAAGACGGCAAAGAACGGTCCGCTGTGGTCCGATGGACGATCGCGGATGAAAGCGGCCAGCCGGCGCGCTCCGGGGAGGCGGGACCTGGTCTGTCGGCGGACGACGTGCGTTTTGTGGATGGACAACGCCGTGTCCGGTTGGGCTGTCGGCTGCCCGGCGATTTACCGATCGGGTACTATTCGGTGACGATTCAGGCATCGGGGCTCATAGACGGTTCATCCGGGACGCTGCGTTTGATCGTCGCGCCGCAACAGTGTTACCTGCCACCCGCGCTCGCGGATCACCGGCGCATCTGGGGTATCGCACTGCAACTGTATGCGCTGGCGTCTAATCGGAATTGGGGGTGCGGGGACTTCACGGACTTGAGCGCAGTGGTCGAGTGGGCAGGAACTTCGCTCGGCGCCGGATTGATCGGACTCAATCCTCTGCATGCCCTGCGCAACAGCGCGCCGCACCATACGAGCCCATATTCGCCAGTCACTCGACTCTTCCTCAACGAACTGTATATCGATCTCGAGCGTCTGCCGGAATTCTGGGCATCGCCGGAGGCGCAGCGCCAGTTCCAGGCTCCGGAGTTTCAGGCAAAACTCAAAGCCCTGCGAGAAAGCCGCCGGGTGGATTATGACGCCATTGCGGCCGCGAAGCGGACGCTACTGGATTTAGCCTATCGGCAGTTCTTGAAAGAACACTATGCCGGCAACGAACCCGATTTGGAGCCGAAGACGGCTCGCGCCAAACTTCTCGAGCGGTTTATTCGCGCAGAAGGTGAGCCGCTGGAACTCTATGCCACGTTCCAAGCGCTGGAAGAGGAACGCCGGCTGATTCAGCCGAAGGCTACGTCGTGGCGCGATTGGCCGGCGCAGTTTCAGTCTCCCAGCCCGGCGGTGCGCGAGTACGGGAAGCGGCATCGGAAGCGCTTGCGATTCTTCCAGTACATCCAGTGGGTCGCATCCGAGCAGTTGGGGGACAATCGCCGGCGATCGGAGCAGGCGGGTATGACCATCGGCCTGTATAACGATCTGGCGTTGGGGGCGGAGCGGTTCGGAGCCGAGTCCTGGATGTATCAATCGGTACTGTCACTCGATGCCGATTGCGGAGCTCCTCCCGATTCATTGGGACCGCAGGGGCAGAATTGGGGGTTGCCGCCGGTCAATCCCCTGGCGCTCCGCGCCGGCGGGTATGAATTGATCATCCGGTTGCTGCGCAACAACCTCCGATTCGGCGGTGCGATCAGGCTGGACCATGTGATGGCGCTCTGCCGGCTCTTCTGGATTCCGCGCGGGAAGCCGGCGGCGGAGGGCACCTACGTCCACTATCCGTTCGAAGACCTGCTTGCCATCGTCGCGCTGGAAAGTGTGCGGGCCAAGACTCTGGTGATCGGTGAGGACCTCGGGACCGTGCCCGATTGGGTGCGCGAGGAGCTGGCCAAGGCCAGGGTGTTGTCCTACCGCGTGTTTTACTTCGAACGACATGGCGACGGAACCTGCAAAGCGCCGAATGAGTATCCCGAACAGTCGCTCGCCGTCGTCGGGACTCACGACCTGCCGACATTGACCGGCTTCTGGTCCGGTGAGGATCTCCAAGTCCGGTCCGGACTGGGCGCTTTGGGAGACGATGATGCCAAACGCCGAGCGTGGGAAGACCGGCGACGCGACAAGGAGCGCATGCTTGAGGCCTTGGCACGCGAAGGTTTATTGCCGGAAGGCCTGTCGGTCGATCCGGATGCGGTGCCCGCAATGACGCCTGCCCTTTGCCAGGCCATCCATATCTACTTGGCCCGCAGCACCTCCGCCGTCGTATTGGCCAATGTCGAAGATGGCTTGGAGGAACTGTCGCAAACCAACCTGCCGGGCACCATCGACGCCCATCCCAATTGGAACAGAAAGTATGCGGTCCCGGTCGAAACCCTTCCTGCAGAGCCCAGGTTACGTGACCTGGCTTCCGTCTTGCGTTCGACACGCTCTCTAGGCTAAGACCTTCCGTCTGGGATGCCCGCCGGTCGGCATCGGTCCCGGATCTGGAAGGGACGCGGTCGACAGCGGGCCTGCTTCGCCCACACCGGCGCCGCTCGGCATGAGATCCCAGTGCTCCGCCTCGGACGTGCAGGATGAACAAGCAGAACCGCATTCTTCTGGCCGTTGCCGGAGTCGTCTTTCTTGCCATCGTTATTCTGGAAACCGTGGCACCGGCCAACGTGGTCGCCGCGTACGGGCTGGTGTTTCCGATTTTGTTGGTCGCACGGCTTCGCAACCGGGTGTTGATGGTCTTGGTCGTCGTGTCCTGCGTGGCGGCAACCTATCTCGGCTTGATGCAACCGACGAAGCCCGGACGATTTCAAGCGGCGGTGATCAACCGCTCGGTCGTGGCGGGCGTGCTGATGGTGGTGGCCTACGTCGGCATGACGTGGGAAGAGCGGAAAGCCAGGGAGGAATCGGCGAAGGCCGCACTCGCGCAACAAACCGAAAGTCTGCTCCGCGCCAATACGCTGCTGGTGGATGCGAAGGATCAGTTGAACCGCTCCGAACGCCTGGCTGCCGTCGGGCAACTCGTGGCCTCGGTCGCTCACGAGGTCGGGACGCCGCTGCATTCGATCGCCTGGCACGTGCAGGCCCTGGCCGAGGAACCCGGCGTCACCCCGGAAATGAAGAAGCGCATTACGGTTATTGACGAGCAATTGAACCGTGTTGTGCGGATTATCCAAGACCTGCTGTCTTCGACTAGACAGCGCAAGCCAGACCCGGTGTGGATGTCGGCGGAGCGGGTCATCAATCCAGCCACGGCGCTGATGGAACCGGCGTTTCACGCCAAAGGCGTGTCGTTGAGCGTAGAATTGGCGATTGGGATTCCGCATGTGTGGGCCGATGCGGAGAAGGTGCATCAAGTGTTGGTCAACCTGCTGACGAATGCGTTGGCGGCCACAGCCCAGCACGGTTCGGTGATCGTGCAGGCGAGCGGTCGCCCCGCTACGGGGGAAGAAGTCGAAGTGGCCCGCCGCATGGCCCCTGACATGACGGCGATGATGGTGACCATCGCCGTGCGTGACACGGGGGTCGGGATGCCGGCAGCGGATGTGCAGCGCGCGTTCCATCCATTTTTCACTACCAAGGAAGTTGGCAAAGGAACAGGATTGGGACTATTCTTGAGCCGTGAAACGGTGGCGGCGCACGGGGGGAGCCTGTCTCTCCAGAGTGAAGCCGGCCGCGGGACCGTAGTCACGGTGACATTGCCCGGGAAGATGCCGGAACCTGATACGACGGTGTAGAGACGATTATGAATGCTGCAACGATTTTGGTGGTTGATGATGATGCGGTCGCCCGGGAACTGCTTGCCGAAGCCTTGAAGAAGGAGGGCTACGACGTCGAAGCCTTCGGGAGCGGCGAAGAAGCCATCGCGCGTGGGCGGGAAGGCTCGGTGGATCTGGTGCTGACGGACATCCGCATGGGAGCTGTGGATGGACTCACGGTACTGCGTGAGTTCAAGCGAACAAGCCCGGACACCGCCGTGGTGGTGCTGACCGCCTTTGGCTCGCTAGAGGGGGCGATTGAGGCGATTAAGCAGGGGGCGTACGACTATTTGGCCAAGCCTTTCAAGAGAGAGGAGATCAAGCTCGTCGTCGAACGAAGTTTGGACCACTGCCGCCTGGTTCGGGAAAACACGCGGTTTCGAGAAGAACTCAAAGGAAAAGAGGACTGGTCTCCGCTGGTGGGCAGCAGCCCCGCAATGCTCGAAGTCTACAAACTGGTTGCCCGGGTCTCGGAGGGGAAGAGCACGGTGCTGTTGCAGGGCGAAAGCGGAACCGGAAAGGAACTGATTGCCCGTGCTATCCATGCCAACGGTCCTAGGCGGGAGAAGACCTTCGTGCCGGTCAATTGCGGCGCGCTTCCCGATACGCTACTCGAATCCGAGATGTTCGGGCACGAGAAGGGTGCGTTTACGGGAGCGGTGGGTACCAAAACGGGTCTCTTCGAGGCGGCCAATGGAGGGACACTGTTTCTCGACGAGATCGGAGAACTGGGGCAGGCACTGCAAGTAAAGTTGCTGCGCGTCATGCAGGAGCAGGAAGTCAGACGGGTCGGCGGGACGGCCTCGATCAAGGTCGATGTGCGGATTATCGCGGCGACGAATCGGGATCTGGAACAGCTCGTTAAGGAGGGGAAGTTCCGCGACGACTTGTTCTATCGGCTCAACGTCGTCCGCATCACCTTGCCGTCACTGAAACAGCGTCAGGAAGATATTCCCATGTTGGCCCATCATTTCTTGCAGAAGTGGAGCGCGGGTGCGACGCGGGCGGTGAGAGGGTTCCATCCGGATACGCTGACCCTGCTGCAGCAATATCGTTGGCCGGGCAACGTTCGTGAACTGGAAAACGCCATCGAACGGGCCGTGTCGCTGAGTCGGGGGCCGCTCCTGACCCCGGAGGATCTTCCAGCCGCCATTCGGCAGGCGGAAACGGAGCCGAGCCAACGGGTGGAACCGGTGGAGTCTCCCGGGGAGGCGTATCTCACATTGGAAGAAGTGGAGAAACGCCATCTCATACGAGTCTTGAAAGAAATGAAGGGCAACAAGGTCAAGGCGGCAAAGGTGCTTGGCATCGACCGGCGAACGCTGTATCGAATGGCGGATCGGTTCGGAGTGGATCTCGGCGACGACGGAGAGGGAGGAGATGCCGCGCCCGCCTCGAACTGAGCCGACGGGATTGCATAGGCAGGTTGAACGAGGCGCTCTTGGTTACTGCTTAGAGCAGATGCAGGGCGTTCTTGATCAGCCGCAGCTGGTTTTCGGCGCTTTGAGGCAGAGCCGTCGGAGAGTCTTCCCACCGGGTGAAGAGCCCGTCTTTCCCTTCATACAGTACGTGGAGTCGCAGCCTGGTGCTCTCATTTGAGGCAGGAGTGACTCGAGCCTCCACTCGACTCTTTCCGGTTCCGAATCGCCAGTGCAACATCCCGTCCCAGGGGCCGCGGATGTCCTGCCGGTAATCCGTCACTACGTGTTCATCGTCCTGTCGGTGAATGTCGTAGCCTCCGTCGGTCAATACATCGATGACCGCGGTTTTGACCTGGTCGGCCGGCACCGGCAACATCACGTCGATGAGGTCCGGTTCATGGGGAATCACCTGTCCGGCGCACGCGAGGGTTCCCAGAAGGGAGAGGCAGAGGACGGCGCGGGGAAGGACGGCGATCACTTGACCTTGGTTTCTTTTAATCGATACACGAGATGCGTATCGGTTTGAGTTACGCCTTCGATAGCATGGATTCGGCTCAGTACCAGCTGCGTCAAGGCATCCTGGTCCGCTACTTCCACAACGGCAATGATATCGGGCTTGCCCCAGCAGGGGTCGACGGTCTTGATTTGCTTGATCTCCCGCAGCGCCCGGACGACACTGCTCGTCTGACCTGGGAGTACGTGAATCAACACATAGGCACGGTCCGCCATAACCACCCCGCCGTCAACCGGCGCGTGAATCGTACAAGGCACCGCCGGAATGGCAGGCTCCCGGTCAACGTAACGGATGTCTCGTGCACCTGTCAATGTGCCGGCGGTGGATTTCGACGAGGGTGGAGGGGTTGCCGCGGACTTCGCTTTCTTCATCGATAACCTCATTTGGGTGCAACATAGGCGTCGACAGTGAGTTGATCGCTGATACTGATGAGATCGGTCTCGAGCCCCCTGGGATTGCCGATCCGGCCTTCCGGGTCGTATACGAAATACAACAGCGTCGAACACCGCTTGAGCGTTCGGCAATGCTCGATATCGGCGCGCAGTTGCTCCGTGAGGTCTCGGGTGTTCAAGCCGGACCTGGTCTTTTTCACAATCACCGCAAGATGGCCGTCATTGAGGAGGAACATGACGCGCGGTGTACCGTTGGCATAGCTGGGCGCCCATTCGCTCGTCTCGATGTCGTCGAAGGAAACACGCAGCAGGGCGTGCAAGAGATCTTGGGCATCGAGTTCGTCCTCGACAGTCAGTGTGGCCCGATACTCGCCTCGGAGGCGAAGTTGCCGGGCGATCATGTGGAATCGTTTGCAAAGAGATTTGACCGTTTCAGAAGGATCGAGGCCCGGATCAATTCCGATAGATGACGTCGGTTTCGGTGAAGACGACGGCTCGGTGGATGGCTCTGGAGAGCTTGAAGAAACGGGAGCCGCTGCGGGCTGACCGAGACTCAGACCAGCAAGCTTCGATTCGTCAAGAACGGGGGGCGCCGATTTCGAAAGTGGGGCGGCCGTTGGTGTCATAGGTTGTGATTCCTGCAGTGAAGGTTGTTGGGGTGCGGCCTGGGCTGCGGGGCTGGATCGGATCGGTTCGGGGGTGGAGGAATGCACTGGCTCAGGCGTCGGGGGGATAGGAGTTGATTGAGTGACCGCTGCGGAGGCGGCGACAACAGTCTGTTGGGTCACTAGTGCCGGAGAGGCCTCGATGGCAATGGACGGAGGATGCGGTGCTGGTGCGGTCGACTTTGGTTTCACCGGCGTAGGCGGTGTCTCCTGAGTAGCGGCTGCCTGCGGTGGCACGGCCGATGACTGCGTCATGTCCAAATTCGTGGTAAGGGCGACAGACATTGTAATGGGCGGAGGGACGACAGGAACCGCAGGTGTAATAGTCACTTGGGCTGTCGGCGTCGATTGCGGTACCAGCGCCAATGCGGGTCGTGAAGGAGGAGGCGAAGTTGTCGCTGTTGCTGCTGTCTCTGCAACAGGGGGCGGAGGCTTGAGACCTTGGAGTTCCAGTTTTTTGTCCTCAAGTACGCCAATGAGAGTCTTGAGGAGCGCGACTGTCTGCTTTGTGTCGGCCGGGGTCTCGACAGACAGGCGATGTTGCCGATAGGCCTGAAATTCCGGCGACTTATCACCAAAGGTCTTCTTGATACATTCCTTAATCTGCAGTTCAGTTCGAGCCCGGGCGCCCTCTAGGTAAGGAAACCCATCGCGTCCCAGGTCTTCGATCTGCGGAATAAAGCTCTGCAGACGTTCGATTCCTTGGGCGATGTCTTCCAACATCGCCGTCTTTGACCGCGTGCGTTCTGCCTTTACTCGTGCCATGATGCGTGGAAAAAGTGTAGCGGAGGCCTGGGGCTCTGACAAGGAAACACCATAAAGCCGACAGCCCTGCGCGCATCCTCTGCACGGCGGACAGTGATCAAACTGTACTTAGGCTGCCGAATCAAATTCCGCCAATTCTTCATTCCGGCGAGAGGCCTCAGGCACAGCGATTGGTGCAGCGGCGACCAGGCGCTCACTGTGTTGCTTCCGCCGATTCTGTTCTAAGACGGCGTCGAGCACGTAGCCGCAATTGATGCATCGCCATGTAGTGGTCCACCATTCTCCCCCACTTTCCAAGAGGTCCACGAAATGGTCAGAAACCATGCAGCCTTGACAACGATGGCAATTCATATGGCGCTCCCTTCGACGAGGTTTCCGTGATCCAATGATGGAAAAATATCGGACTTTGCAGAACAGGGTTAGACCGGAAAGGGGTACCTCGGAAGTGGGGTGGGCAAAGGATGAGCATGTTCCCACTTGCGGAACTGCTGGAAAAGCGTCCGCCCGGCGTGGCGCCGGTGAGGGGGAACAAGCGCCACTAAGAAGAAATCGAATGCCAGAGGTGTTTATTCGCGGGGCGCAACAACGATAAACCGAAACGTAGCCTCGCGGGTCAACCGAGGGTTGGTTTGGTGCCCCCGACACGAATTGAACGTGCGACCCGCGGTTTAGGAAACCGCTGCTCTATCCAACTGAGCTACGGGGGCGTGAAGAGTACGATACTCAAGGAGCCTGAGAAAGTCCAGGTAGGAAGTCCGTGAGGTCTGATCCGCCTCGGTCAGCGGGTCGAGGTATCGCCCTCGTTTGTTGAGTCCAAGAGTTCCTTTTTCGTCGGGATCTGCTTGAGCAAGTCAGCACGGATTTGGTAGATGCCCTGCAACCGGTGCCCCATGGCGTAGACGAGTCCGTTGGATTGGCTGCCGAGGGCAAGCTTGCCGGCGAGCTTTCCGTCTCGTCCGGTGGCGACGAATTCAGCCGCGGGCGATACGAGGCCGTATGGGGCCAGAGGACCTGACTGTTTCATCACTCGTTCTTCGGCGGGCGCGTTCACGACTCGACTTACAAACAGATCGGCGATTTGCTGATTCACTTTCTCGGTCGGGCGATCTTCCAAGACCCATTCGCCATTCTGATTGATCAGCACATATTGCTCAGCCGCGGTCTTGACCGAAAGCAGGGCGATGTCCGGCTCGTCTATGCCGAGCAGCCGTTTGTCCTGCAGATTGAAGAGTTCCTTCGTGAGATCTTTGATCGCCGTGGGATTGATGCGATAGAGGGGGGCATCCGAGGCTGTCTCGGCGATCGCTTCCCCGCTAGAGGGATCCGGTTGATAAAGCTTGACCGTCTGGTCACCGTCTCCGGCATGAATGGTGACCTTCACTTTCGGGGAATGGAGGATCTTCGCCAGCTTGTCGCGCTCAGGCCCAAGGTCGACGATACCGAGCGCCTTCAGATCTTCAAGACGAAATAGCAACATGCGGACTTCATTCATGTCGGCTTCGGCCTCGATGGGATAGCGGATCTTCCATTTCGGTTTCGGCTTTTCGTTGACGTTGTAGAGCACGATCTCGGTCGTTGGATAGGTCAGGCGAATGCGATCGACGTTCCCCTTGGCCATGCGCAGGATGTCTTTTCGCCGGAAGGTCATCAAGCCTTTATTGACGAAGTCCTTCGGCGCCATGTCGGTGAGCAGCAGGGCATGATCGGATTCCCGCAGGACATAGAGGGTCGAGGACAATGGTCCGCTGTCTCCGATCGAGAGGGTTTCCTTTGCGGCACCGGCCGTGATCGTGATTGTGCTGACCGGCGTGTCGAGCCCGAACGGGGAAAGGGCGGTCGGATTCTCTTCGACCACCCGATGCACGGATCCTGTTACAAGCGCACGAATCAAGCTTTGGACTTCTCGCTGATCGGCGTCGGTTTGCACGGGGGAGGTCATGACCCATCCCTTCTCGGCGGTTCGCTCGAACATCAATTCGACTTGATCGGTCTTGAAGGTCAAGCTCGTCAGTGCTTGTTGATCGAGCAGCAGCACTTTTTTCTTTTCGACCGCGTGGCGCTCTTCGGATTGTTTGGCCGGAAACTCGACGAGATAGAGGTAGAGACCGAGACCTCCAAAGATGAGGGCCATGAACAGCGTAGGCCAGTATCGCATAGAGACTAGAGTCGGCGGCGCTTCCGCCACACCGTCAGCCCGGCGATGCATAGCAGAGCCGGAAGGAGGATGACCTGCACATAGAGCAGGGCTCGCTCCTGAATCGGATTGGGAATGAACGGCCTCAGCGCCTGGTCTCTGGGTCCGATAGCAAGCAGTTCGCGATCATCCGCCAACCAACCTGTGGCGTGCAGAAGGAAATCGCTGTTGCCTGGAAAATTGACAAAGCCATTGGTCGCGAACGTGCTGTTGCCGATGATGACGATCCCGGGTCTGGCTTTGCCTTCGACGGGCGGCGCCTTTGGCGTCAGAGCGGCGGCCATGGGGAGCGGGCCTTTGATGTCTTCCTTTTCATTGAGGCTCACGACGCGGCCCTTGATGTCCGTTTCTGCCCAGCTATTGGGAGAGGTGCGCGCGAGCGGCACATAGTCCCAATCCTTTCCCGACTGTTCGTCGAATGTGATGTGACGGGCGAGCGGAAACAACACGGCTGCGGTGAGATCCTGCGTAATCTCATGCTCAGTGAAGGTGCGGACAAGCAAAGCTGTGAGATCGCCTTGCGCCAAACGGTCTTGCAGATCGACAAGCACGCCGGGACCGAGTCCAAGTCCCCAGCGGGCTAGCAGGGGAGAGAGATCGGTCTGCGTATCCGGATCGACCATGAGCAGCAACCGGCCTCCGGCATCCATGTACGAGCGGATACGACCGAGTTCTTCGGAAGTGATCGGCTTGCGCGGGCCGGCGAGCGCGAGGATCGCCGTCCCCTCCGGAACCGAGGGCTGAGCCAGCAGACTCACCGAATCGACTTGGTATCCCTGGCGTGTCAGCAATTCCTTGGCGGACGAGAACCCGGTCCGTTCCCGGTCCGAGAGGCTATGCTCTCCGTGCCCGTCCAAGAACAGGATGCGCTTCTTCTCGTCACGCGCGACGCGCATCAACGCGCCGGTCAATTCCGCTTCGGACGGATTGGTCACGCGGATTGTCTGAGTGCCGCTCTCGAAAATGGCCGTATCGGTTCTGGTGATCCCGTAGGACTGCGCCGCCTTCGGCTGCCGTTCCGGGTCGACGAATTCGACGGTCAGTCTTGAACTCGCCTGTCGATAACTGTCCAGGCGTTCCTTGTAGGATTGATACCCAGGATCTTTTTCTCGAGTAAAGACAGTGATCTTCACGTCGCGGGTCAGGTTCCGCAGCACCCGATGCGTTTGAGGGGCAAGCGAGAAGTTCTGGTTCTCGGAAAAATCCCACCGAACTGAGTGACGGGCCGACAAGAAATTCACGATTACCAGAATGCCGACCAGCAACAGACTCAAGAGCAGGCTGTTGGCTCCGAGACGGGTCGAGCGACGGGATGAAAAGTTCTTCAGCGATTGGAAATGGACGATAAAAAATGAGATCAGGCAGACCAAAGCCAGTCCTTCCGCGACCGTCACGAGCCACAGCTTGTCGGGCGCGAGGCTGTAGGCGACCAAGCCGGCGACCCCCAGCGCGGTTCCCAGCACACCCAACGGCAGAGTTCGGGCCTTCATCTCCATCTGGTGGAATCGATCACGCGGTGTGAGAGGAACAACAGTAAGATGATCGCGGTGGCGAAATAGACGAGATCCTTCGTGTCCACCAGGCCGCGCGCCAGATGGTCATAATGCTCCATGAAGGAAATGTAGGAGATGACGTGTCCGGGCGCGGTGTCGCCGAGGAGCGACCCCAGGCCGGCGAGCAGCCATAGAAGCAGCAACAGGCCGAAACTCGCGAACGCGGCGACGATTTGATTTTCAGTCAAAGCGGATGCGAGAAGGCCGACGCCGAGAAACAGCGCGCCGAGCAACGCCAGGCCGAGATACCCGGTCATCACAGGGTACCAATCGAAATCGCTGAAGAGCGACAGGGTCAGCGGGATAAGTCCTGTCAACCCGAGCAACCCCAGGAAAATTAGGAATACGCTCATGAACTTGCCGGCAACGATTTCGTTCAGGCCGACGGGCGAGGTCATGAGAAATTCGAAGGTTCGGAGCTTTCGTTCCTCGGCAAAGAGTCGCATCGTAAGGATCGGCAGAACGATGAGGAGGACGAATCGGACGCTCGCAAAGAGGTTGCGGAAAACGAGGTCATTGAGGTTGATCTGCGCCTGGCCGCCTTGCATCTGCATCAACTGGATCGCCTGAGCCCCTGCGAACACGATGTATAGGTAGGCCAGCAGTCCGACGATGAGTAGGAACACGGCTCCGACGACGTAGACGACGGGCGAGACGAAATATGAGCGAAGCTCCTTGGCGACGATCGCGCCGACCGGCGTCATGGCATGGTCTCCGTGCCCAT
>Ga0268299_1003481_pt1 | contig 14370 bp, 11 predicted proteins | sample NOBtaG_FD_193484 | JGI IMG/M metagenome (GOLD analysis project Ga0268299, IMG submission 193484) | Activated sludge microbial communities from bioreactor in Nijmegen, Gelderland, Netherland - NOB reactor | ecosystem: Engineered > Bioreactor > Aerobic > Activated sludge | place: Netherlands...
ATGGGCGGCCGGCGCGCTCATCATGCGGGCCGATGGCGTCTTGCCCCGCTCCGGCGTCGTCTGGAAGCGCCTGACATCGGCGCTCGCGAAGATGATGAACGGCGACCCGCATCCTGCCGTCCGCGCCTGGGCCACCCGCGCCGCATGGAACTGGTGGGTGTGGAATCCGCCGGTCCGCGAAGACTTGAACGGCGCCTTTCTCGCGATGCTCGAAGCCCCGGAATCCTCTGCGCTCGCGGAGAACGCCAAGCGCTACCAGGCCGAAGCGCTCTTTATCGCCAACGGCCAGCGCGCTAACGGCAGCAAGGAACATCAGTATCCGGAACTCACGCGACTCTTCGACGCTCTCGACCGGAAGATGGATCGCCCCACGCCATTGCTCACGAGCCGCATCGTGAACATCGCCGCAACCTTTTACAACCAGGCCGGCGGCGACGGCGGCCCGGGGCAAATGGGATACGTTACTCCGAAATCGAGCGACGCTATCGGCAAGGCCGTCCATGAATATTGGAATACGCTGCCTCCCGGTTCGCCGAAGGACCATCTCAAGCTGGCGCTGGAGGCGGCCGCCAATGTCGTCTACGAACCGCTCCAGAAGAAGCTTTTGGACTTTTCGACAACGGGTCCCGAGGAGTACCGGACTTTGGCCGCCACCTCGCTGGCCGATCCTCGCGTCATCACGCTAAACGCCGCCCAGGAGTTCGTCGAGCCCCTGATGGAACAGGTGCACCGCGGCTCGAAGGAACCCGAACGCCGCGTTGAACTCGTCAATCCGATCATCAAACTCTTCGCCCGCGCGCGGTGGAACATGCCGAAGACCGGCGAGCAGCAGGATATCTTCTATCAGCTCCTTGTGCCCGTGTTCCCCGAAGAGCGCGGCAAACTCGAAGAGAACACGCGCGCGCTTCTCCAAATGGACAAGGACAGTCCGGACTGGTTCCTCGCCCGCAGCATCGGCCGTGTCATTCACTCAAATCCCGACCTGCAAACCGCCGCGCTCGTCAGCCGCTTCCCCACGAAATTCTCGACGCCTATGGACGAGATGTTGTGGCTCGACAGCGCGCGCTGGCTTCTCACGTGGGAAACGCCTCTGCCGGAAGTCGGCGCCGCCGGACCCGCGGTCGACCCGCACAAAGCCGCCCGGGACCGTGCAGCGGCGCTGGTCGCCAAACAGATCACCGCGGAGAAAGTGGATGGACGGCTTCGCGGAGGCGCCATCGCGCTTGCCGCATCGAACACGATCGTGCGGAATCACCCCGCCATTAAAGCGGTCCTACAGCCGAAACAGCCGAGGCTCTATGAGAATGATGCAGCCGGTGCTCGGGATCTCTCCGCCGAGTGGCGGCGGAACTTCGAGTACTTTCGCGATTGGGTGGCGCCCGAACTCATGCGCACGAATCGCGACGATGAGACCGCCTGCATGACCTGCCACGGCCTCGCGGGCCGCGTGCCCTCGATGGAGCTGAAGCCGGCCGACGATCGCGGCTACCTACCCGCCGAGAACATCTGGACGAACTACACCATCCTGCTCGATCGTGTGAACGCGACCGATGTCGAGAACTCGAAACTGTTGCGCAAGCCGCTCAACGTCCAATCGGGAAAGGAAGACGGACATCAAGGCGGCCGCCGTTACAATCCCGAAGACCGCGCCTATCAGATTCTGCGCCGCTGGGTACTCGACGCGGCGAAACTGAAGCAGTCCAGCCCGGCGCCGCAAGTGGCAGCGCGATAACGGACATGCCCCGCGTCCTGGTCCTTCTGCTCGCCGGCCTATCCGCATTAGGGGCGGACTTGCGGGTTGTCGTTCCCGCCGGCGGCCGTGCGCCCATCGGTCCCTACAGCCCCGGCATCGAGACGGGGGACTTCGTTTACGTCTCGGGCCAAACGGCAGCGCGCGCCGATGGCAGTATGCCGGCAACCGCGCGCGAGCAAGTCGATCAGTGCCTCCGCAACGTGAAGGCCATCGTCGAAGCCGCTGGCCTCACGATGGAGCACGTCGTATACGCGCATCTCTTCCTCAAGGACATGTCCGCGTACGAAGAGGCGAACCGCGTATGGGCCGAAGTGTTTCCCAGAAATCCCCCCGCGCGCGCCACGATCGGCGTATCGGATCTTCCTGCCGGAACGCCCGTCGAGATCAGCGCCGTAGCCTATCGCGACCTGAGCCGGAAGCGCATCGTCACGCCGGCGGGCGACAACTCCAGGCTTCCCGTCTCTCCCGCCGTGATGGCCGGCGGCCGATTGTATTTCTCGAACATGTACGGCGGCGAGGGGGACGCTGCCTCGCAAGTGGAAGGTGCGTTCGCCGAACTCTCCGCCACGCTGAAGGCCGCGGGCATGGACTTCCGGCACGTCGCTTTCGTCAACCCCTACCTCACTGGCGCCATGCCGATGGACGTCATGAATCGCGTCTACGCGCGCAAGTTCGAATTCGGAAACACGCCCGGCCGCGCCACTATCCGTGTCGCCTCGCTCCCCAACGGCGCCGGCATCGCGTTCACCGGCGTCGCCGTCCACGACCTCGCCGAGCGCCGCGCCGTCCGTCCGAAGAACATGCCGCCCAGTCCCACGGCCAGCCCGTGCGTGTTCGCGGGCGATACCTTGTACTGCTCGGCGAAGTCCGGCTTCATTCCCGGCCCGAACAGTGGGATCTACGCTTCTACCGTCGAGACACAGCTCCGGCAGACGATGCGCAACCTTCTCGACGGCCTCGAAGAGGCGGGCATGAATTTCTCCAACGTCGTGGCCACCACCGTCTACCTGGACGACATATCCTCCTTCGCGAGCATGAACAAGGTGTACGCGGAGTACTTCGGCCGGACGCCGCCCACGCGCGCCACGGTGCAGCAGTACCCGGCCCTGCGGGAAGCCAAGCCCGATGGCCGCGGCCGCTGGCCCACTCTCGAACAAATCTCCCTAATCGCCGTAAAGTAGAAGGTAGGTGACTATGATTCCCAACTTCCTCCGTGATCTGCTGCAGGGGAACTTCCCCTCGCTGACCCGCCGCAACGTTCTTACCGCGACTGGCCTCGCCGCCGCGGCGCAGCACATCGTCTCCGCCCCTTCAGCCCAAGCCGCGGAGGCGGGGGCGCTGCGCATCGGCCCCGATCTCTTCCAATCCATCGGTGTCCGGCCGCTCATCAATTGCAAAGGCACGTTCACCATCGTCACCGGCTCGCAGAGCCTACCCGAAGTGAAGCAAGCGATGATGGAGGCGAGCAAACACTACGTCCACCTTGACGAACTGATGGATGCCGTAGGGAAGCGGCTGGCCGCCCTCACAGGCGCCGAATGGGGCATCGTCACCAACGGCTGCGCCGCCGCGCTGACCCACGCCACGGCTGCTTGTATCGCCGGGACCGATCCGGAGAAACTGCAGCGTGTCCCGAACCTCACCGGCCTGAAGAGCGAGGTCATCGCTCCCCGTCACTCGCGGAATGTCTATGACCACGCCATCCGAATGTTGGGAGTGAAGATCGTCGAGGTGAACGATCTCGATCAGTTGCGGAAGGCGTTTAACGAGAGGACCGCCATGGTGATGGTGCTCGCCTCGCCCGCCGCCGACCGCGAGCCGCTTTCGACGGAGGCCGTGTGCCGCGTGGCCAAGGAGCACAACGTGCCCGTCATCGTCGACGCGGCGGCGGAGATCCTCACGATCCCGAACAAGCATCTGCAGGCCGGCGCCACGATGGTCGCCTATAGTGGCGGCAAGTGTCTGCGCGGACCTCAGGCGGCGGGTCTGCTGCTTGGACGCAAGGATATTGTCCAGGCGGCTTGGCTGCACAGCGCGCCGCACCATGCTTTCGGCCGCTCGCTCAAGGTGGGCAAGGAAGAGATCATGGGTATGCTGGCCGCCGTCGAGGCGTGGGTGAAGCGCGACTACAAGGCCGAATTCCGCGTCTGGGAGTCGTGGCTCGCGCACATGGCGAAGGCAGTTGAATCCGTTCCCGGCGTCACCACTTCGGTCCGGCAGCCGAACAGTCTTTCCAACCACGCGCCCCAACTCAGTATCCGCTGGGACGCCGCCAAGCTCGGCATTACCGGACGCGAGATCGAGAAGTACCTCTACGAAAACGATCCGCGTATCGTGCTCGGCTCGGCATCGGGGGAACCCGGCAGCGCCGAACCGAGCAGCGTCGGCATCATGCCCTACATGATGATGCCCGAGGACCACAAGGTGGTCGCCGAGCGCCTCCGCGCGGTGCTATCGAATCCGCCGAAGATCGCCCGCCCGCAAGCCGCCGCCGGTCCGCTCGCCAACGTCGACGGACAGTGGAAAGTCGCTATCCGCTTTTCGTCGGGTTCGGCGGAGCATGAAGTGGCATTTGAGCAGTCGGACGCCAAGCTGGCGGGCACCCATCGAGGCGACGTCACCAGCGGTGAGTTGCGTGGGACCGTCGAAGGCTCCGAAGTGCGCTTCACCAGCCGCCATCGCTACGAAGGCACTTCGCTCGGCTTCACCTTCACGGGCAAGCTGGAAAACGGTAAGCTCTCCGGCACGGTGCAGATGGGCGAATACGGCAGCGCGGACTGGACCGCCGAGCGCTTCCAGTATGGTGCGAACAGCCGCCGCGGATAGCCGCGCCCGAGCGGCGAGACAACATTCCCGCCCCGCGTCGAGCTAACGCGACGCCGATGCCGCCGGTCCGAAGGCGTATAGCGCCCCACGCGTCCGTACGTAGATCGTGTTGTCCACAATCGCGGGCGTGGCGTGGCAGATATCGTCGAAGTCGTTTACCGCGAGCACTTCCCATTCCGGCGAGGCCTTCAGCACCGCCAGTTTGCACGCTTCGCTCATGACGAACACCTTTCCGTCTGCCCCCACGGGCGAACTGAAGAACGGCTCCTGCAGTCCCGGCAGTCTCCCTTGCTTGTGAACCGCGCCGGACTGTGGGTCCAGCGTCGTCAGGATCCCGCTGTCCTTCACCATGAACAGAACGCCGTTATACAGTAGCGGCGATGGCACGTTCGGAAGCGACTTCGAGTAAGTCCACTTGATGTTGTGCGTCATGTCGCCGGAGCCGCCGAGCTTGATCGCCCGAATGCCGTTCACGACCGCCCGCTTCGATTGGAAAAGCTTCCAATCGCGCTCGCCCAGAAATCCGTCCACGTCGAGGTCGTACGAAATCCACTCCTTGGGCATCTTCGGGTACTGGCCGCCCACCTCGTCCTTGCTCAGTTTGCCGTCCTTGTTCGTGTCGAGCTTTTCCAGTGTGGCCGCGAACGAAGGAATCTCCTCCTGCTGCCCCGGATCCGCCTCGCCCGCCCAACCCAGCACGTACACGTTCTCGCCATCCATCACAGGCGTCGGCTTCAACTGCCACGTCAGCCCGCGTGAATACCACACCACTTCGCCCGTCTCCACCTGATACGCCGTCAACTGATACGAGCCCGCCAGCAACACCTGCTGCGGTCCGTTGGCCGGCTTATAGAGAACGGGCGTCGAAAACCCGCGTGTGTACTCCGGCCGCTCCACGCGCCACTTCACCTTGCCGGTGTCTTTGTTCACCGCGACGAAAAAACTCCCCGACTCGGCGTCGCATGGCTGCAAAAGCGTCGAGCCGGACAGCACCGGCGACGCCGCCTGCCCAAACGGATTGTTGAACGGACCCAGCGGAAGCCGCCACCGCTCCTTCCCGTCGTGCGTGTACGAAACCAACCCATAGTCGGTGAAAAATGCGTAGACGTTCTGCCCGTCGGACGTCGGCGTCGGCGAAGCGGGCGAATTCGACTTGTGCAGTTCCTGCACCCGTGGCCGCGGAATCTCGCGCCTCCACAATTCGCGACCGCTCGCCCGATCCAGGCCGATCAGATAGATCCTTGGACCATCAAACGCGCTTAGGAAAATGCGATCCCCTACGACGATCGGCGAACCATGCCCCGCCGGCAGCGGAGTCTTCCAAAGCTCCTTGCCGGGACCGAACGTCGTAGGCAGATCGGTCGACGTCGAAACGCCCGACGAATTGGGCCCGCGAAACTGCGCCCAATCGGCGCCCCACGCCAGCGCGGCACTCAAAGCGGCAACGAAAACGGTTCTCAAACGCATGGGGGCAGCATACCGCAACCGGCCTGGACGAGGTATCTTGGTGGCATGGGAACCCGCGCGGCAATCAGCGAGGAAACGTACCTGCGCACGTCTTTCGACGGCCCCGATCGGGAATTTGTCGATGGCGAGGTGGTGGAACGCGATATGGGCGGTGAACGGCATAGTGCGGCGCAGGCGAACCTCGCCGGTCTCTTCTTTCTGCTCCGGTCCAACGGTTTAACTGTTCGCGTCGAGCTCCGCATCCGCCTCAAATCCGGCGCCTATCGCATCCCCGACGTCGCCGTCTTCTGGCCCGATAAGCCCAATGGCGAAGTGCCCTCCAATCCGCCCTACGTCGCTATCGAAGTCCTCTCTCCCGGAGACGCCCACGGCAACGTGATGCAGAAGTTCGAAGAGTATCTCGCCTCCGGCGTTCGCCACATCTGGCTAGCCGACCCGCAGCGCAATCGCCTCTTCGTCTTCGACGAAACCGGTCTGCACGGCGTGCCCCATTTTGATCTCGCCGAACATGCGCTCGTCATCGCGCCCGGACAGGTCTTCGAGTAACTCACCACTTTCCGTACCGCAGTTTCCCCTCCACCATCGTCGCCAACGGCTGAATCGCTCGTATCTCATCTTCCGGACAGGTCAGCAAACTCCGGTCGATCATTACCAGGTCCGCATACTTCCCGGCCTCGATCGAGCCTGTATTCTTCTCGCTGAAGTGTAGATACGACGACCCGTTTGTGTACATCCGCAGCGCCTGTTCGCGCGTGATCTTCTCTTCCGGGTAGATCACCTTTCCCTCCGTCGTCCGTCGCGTAATCGCCATCCACATGCTGTAGAACGGATTGAACGGATTCACCGCCTTGTCCTTGTCGTGGCCGATCATGTGGTCGCTCCCTCCGGCCATCACAACGCCCGCCTGCGCGAACGACTGCAACGGAAAAAAGTACCGCATGGTCCGATACCCAAACACCTTTTCGAGCGCCGGAACGTCCAGATGCAGCCATCCCGGTTGCACGTCGGCGAGTATCCCCATCTTCTTCATTCGCGCCACCGCCTCCGCGCTCATGAAGCTCCCATGCATCACCTGCGACCGCGTTTCGCGAATCGGCTTTTCCTTGTCCAGCGCCTCAAACACGTCGAGCAAAATATCGATCGCCGCCCCGCCCTGCACGTGCGACGTCAACTGCCACCCCTTCGCCCGTGCCGCGCTGAAGATCGCCTTCAGCTTCTTCGGCTCCACGAATAGCGTTCCGCGTGCGTCCGGATTTGTCTGCCCATACAGATGGCGCCCGTACTCGCCATATGGCATCCGCTGGTAAGCCGTACCCACGCTCTGCCCGCCATCGAGCGTCACTTTGAACGTCCCAAACTTCAGCCAGTCGTCCCCCTGGTTCGTCGTCCACGGCCGTTCTTTCACCTCGCGCACCACGGCGTCCACATCGCGCGAGGCGTCGATGCGCCATGTCATCACCACGCGCACTGGCAGCTTCCCCGCAGCCTTCAACTTCTGATAGACGGCGACATCTTCCTGTGTCACAGCGCGGTCCCCCACCGCCGTCAGACCCGCCGCCGCGTACAGCTTCAGCATCGTCTCCAACGCGTCTTGCTTCTCTTGATCCGAGTACCCCAACTCGCGCGGCACGCCCTTCAACAACCGGTTGGCATTGCGCAAAATTCCATTCGGCTCTCCATCCGGCCCCTTCACCACCTCGCCGCCAGGCGGATTCGGAGTGTCGCGTGTGATTCCGCTCACCTTCAGCGCCATCGTATTCGCGCCCCACACATAGCTGCCGTCGAAGGCCACCGGATGCGTGGTCACCACGTCAAGATCGGCCTTCGTCGGAAATCGCTGTTCCTTCAGCCGCGGAGGCAGCGTGCGCGGAACCACAATCCACTCGCCCGTGGGCGTTATCCGCGCCCGCTCGCGGATAAACGCCTGAATATCGCCAATGCTGTTCAGCGGAGGCAGCTTCCGCTTGTACTCGCTCAGCCCCGCGCCCAGCGCATGCACGTGCGCGTCGATCAAACCGGGCAGCACCATCCGGCCCTTTAGGTCCACCACCTGCGTCGTCGCCGTCCGCCCCTTCATCACCTCGGCGCTCGTCCCCACTCGTTCGATCCGTCCGCCGGTGATCGAAATCGCCTCGGCTATCGTGAACTTGGCGTCCGCCGTGACAATCCGGCCGTTGTGCAAAATCAAATCGGCGGCCGCCAGGGCGCTCACCGAGCAGACCGCGGCGCACATTAAATACTTCATGAGTCGCTCCTTTATGCGAGAGACCTATTATCCTGTAACAGTGTCGTTCCTGGACAATCTCGAAAACAACCTGAAGGCGCTGGAGACCGCCGACGCCCGCGATCCTGAAACCTTGGCGCGTCAACACGCCGAGCGTGCCGCCGCCAAGGATGCCGCACGGCTTGCCGCGCCGCACGCCGCCGCGCTTAAGTCCAGCCCCTTCACGAACGCGTTGCTCACCTCCGCCCGCGTCATCGGCCACGCGCAGCGCACGATGGTCCGGTTTCATTGGAGAGACACCACTCTCATTCTGGAAGCCAAGGAGAAGAAACTCGAACTACGCCCCACGCCCAAAGGAGTCGTGGCTGTCTATTTCGAGGGCGGGGAAGAGAAGAAGACCGAGCCCTTGAACCTCAAGGGAAAGGCCGAAGCCTTCGCGCGCGCTTGGCTCGAAAGCTAGATCGCCGGCTCGGCCGCCCCACCCGCCGACGGTTCGAACTTTGCTCCGCGTAGCGTCTGCTCGAACGCCTTGAGCCCAGCGGGCATTCCTTCTTCGCTCGCCGTCAGGGTCGCCGAGCCGAACCGCTTCGCCTGCCGCACGTAGAGTTGCCGCACCTCTCCCGCGCGACCGCCCTCGGCTGCCGGCACGCGGATCTCTAGGGCCATGGCCTCTTCCGCGCCGGCGAACTTTATTGGCTTGGCTTCGCCCACGGTCCATTCTGGCCTCAGTTCGCTCAGAATCAGCTTCTGATCGGCCACGTACTCCGCGAGCGATTTGTCGAAGTCCTGCTGCTCCTCGGTGAAGACGATGTTGCTGAACGGCCCTTCCTCCACCTTCTCCTTGTACCCTTTGCCAGACAGTTCCTCCCAATCTCGCGGCGGCGTCTCCAGCGTCCAACTGCCGAACCCGGAAATTTCGTCCAACAGAAACACACACTGGCCCGCCTGAACCCGGTCGCCCGCCTTCAACTCCACGTCCCCCTCGATCCGCGCGCCCTGCACGTACGTTCCGCCTCGCGATCCCACGTCGCGCACCGTTACCTTGCCTCCGGCCGCCTTCACTTCGAAGTGCGCGCCCGACAGCGTCTGGTCTCCCGGAGCCTGGAACTGGGCTTTCTCCGTCCGGCCGACGATCACCGCCGCGCCTTCAGCCAGTTTCCGTTTTTCGCCCGCCCCCGGCCCCGTGATGAACTCCAGTGAGAACGCCATCGAACTCCAGTCCCGTAACCTAACGTTTTGTTTTCGCGGCCGCGCTAATGTGCGCCGGCTCTCCTGTCGCCGTCCTTTGAATGGAGGCAATCAGACCGTCGCTTAGGAGCAGGAGTTTCTCGCCGTTCAGTTCGACCGGTTTGTAGGCGGGCGATAGGTTGTCCGGCTTCTCCGCCCAGCCGAGAACAAAGCCGGCCGCCGTCACAGCCGTTTCGTCAAACTCTTTCGACGCGTGTGTGAACTGATCGTATGCGCCCCGTTCAGTCAAGGGCAGCGATAAAACGAACTTTCCCTCCGCTTTCGCGCCCGGAGCGATCTCGCGGGCGTGTGGCCGCTCGGGATTGTTGACGTCCAGGCTGTCCGGGACGGGCTCCATGATTCGCTTAATGAGGGCCCGTCCGCCTCGAATCTCGACGTATGCCCAATTCGGATTCAGGGCGCCGGTCTTCCGATCCCACATCCGGTCGAACAGTAAGAGCGGCTTCGGCGTTGAGTTGAGCAGCGAATAGCTCACGGCCAACGAATCCGCGCTCTGCTCGATCCTGGTTTCGAGTCTGATGTCTGTCTGCATAGTGCCCTTTTCCGCATGCTGGCCATGGCATGAAGCCGATACAAGTATCCAAACGATCGCTGCTGGGCGCAGTACCCGCATGGGTTAATAAAATGTGCGCGGCTTCTTGCCACGTTCCTTGCGATAGGTGTTCTCCGAGTACTCCTCGTCTTCGTAGTCTCCGATTCCGACCGCGCGCATCTCCGACTTTCGCGTGTCTTCGCCGTCGTACGGAGGCGCGTTCGGCGTACTGGAACGATCCATCCTTCCATTCATGCGGTCGTCGGCGTGAACCATCTCGTGAAAAAGTGCGACGTCGGAGGTCATCTCGCCCGGCTGCGCCCAATCGGGGTCTTTATACCGGTCTCCTGGTATGTCTCCCAGTCCATCCAGTTCGGGATAGTGCCACACCTGCGCGTTGGCCTTGTCTCCCGGCGTGCCATCGGCCTTTACAAGCCCTCCCTCGCTGGGGTGGGGATCGTTTCCCGCTCCTTCGTCGGCGGTGGAAGCGGCCTCCCGGATCGTCAGCTTCTTACCGCTGTCGTTCATCGACTTCAGCAGTTTCTTCCCACTCTCGGTGCCGGCGATCTTGTTTAGGTCCGCTACCGTTTTTGCCTGGAACTCCGGCGTGCCCTCGATCGTGATGCTCTCGTTGAACTGGGTGACTACCGATCCGTCGGGCATCTGAACGGCCTTCGGAAATCCGCCCTCCATTACTTTGCCCAGCGCGCCCATGGCCGCACCCATCATTGCGCCCATCCCGCCCATGCCGCCCGACATTCCGACGAGCACCGTAGGTTCGCCCTTTGCGATCATGTCCGGCGGACCGGCGCACAGACACATATCGCTTATGCGCGATTGCGGCATGAAGCCGACTAGAACCGTCCAGGCGCCCATGATGATCGGTCCCCCCACATGTGGCTTGGGTCCGTCCCACATTGGGCACACGTGGTTGTCGGTTACCCGCGCCGCCATCATGTAGCCGATCAGAACGGTCGGTTCACCCATCACGATTGTGCCGCCATGCGCGGTCAAGTCTGCGATTCTGGCTGCGGGCGATCCCATGGTTTTGCCTCTCCGATTCTACTGCACGCACTCCGCCCTCCAAGCGGCGCGCGCGTCCCTACTGCATACTGCGCGAATCGTACGCCAAAAGCGTCAACAATACCATCTGCGGTCCTTTCCAGGCCCCGGCGGGCTCGAACCATTCGTTCATCGAGTGCGCATTCCCTGAACGGCCTCCGCCCCCAAGCGTCACCGCCGGAATCCCGAGACTCATCGGCAAGTTCGAATCCGTGCTCCCGATACCGAACCTCGGCGCAAGCCCAAGCGCCCGCGCGCTCCACGCCGCGGACTCTACAAGCGCGCTTCCTTCCGCGGTTTTTCCAGCCGGCCGCATGCCCACGAGCTTGGACTCTGCCTTCACTGCTTCGCCGGACGCCGCTCGCTTCGCGTTTTCCGTATCGACGCCTTGCCGGATCGCCGACATCAACGCGAGTTCGATCTTGTCCAGGTGCCCCGGGTCTTCGCTGCGCAGGTCCACTTCGAACCAGCACTCCTCGGCAATCGCGTTTACAGACGTGCCCCCGTTGATCCGCCCGACGTTGAAGGTCGTCTTGGGCGCGGCCGGCACGTCCAAATCGGCGAGCCGCGCCGTTACGCGGGCCGCCGCATGGATCGGACTGGGCCGCCCGAAGTTGCCGTAGCTGTGGCCTCCCGGCCCCCGTAGCGTCACGCGGTAGCGTTTCACGCCCGTTCCCCCGTTGGTGATGCGCGCCGGGTCCGTTCCGTCGACCGAGATGAACGCCGTCAAGCGCTCCCGGTGCAGGCTTTTCTGGAACAGGTGCTTCACGCCCGCCAGGTCGCCTAATCCTTCTTCGCCCACATTGGCCACGAAGAGCAGGGTGCGCCGCGTCTTCAGCTGCGATTCGTTCATCGCCTCGATAATCGCCAGCATCGCGGCCAATCCCCGGCTGTCGTCGGCCAGCCCTGGGCCGTGCCACCGCGCGCCCTCCTTGCGCACCTTTACGTCCACCCCTGGCGCGAAAGCGATGTCGAGGTGGGCCGCGACCGCCAGCGTCTCCGCGGTCTCCCCGCGCCGCCAGCCCAGCACGTTGCCTTGAGCGTCTATCTCGACATTCGTCAGCCCGAGCTTGCGGAACTCCCCGGCCATGAAACGCGCCCGCTCGGCCTCGTGAAACGTCGGCGCCGCAATCTCGGCGATCTCCACCTGCTTCGCGAGGTTCCGCTCGTGGCTCGATTCAATGAACGCAAGCGCTTTGCGCACACCGGCATGCGCGAGCAGCGAATCCTGCGCTGAAACTCCGAGCGGCCAAAGGAAAGGAAGTAGAGGGAGAAGCCCGCGCATCTCCCGATTGTAGTGTGCGGGAGTTATCCCGCCAGCAGTCCCGCGGCCGGGCCCGTGGAATCGGCGAACCGCTCCACCGGCGCGCCGAACGCGTCCAGCATGGAGACGAACACGTTCGCCAGCGGCGAGTCCGGCCCGTACATCAGGTGCTGATCCGTGCGCAGCCGCCCGCCCGCCTTGCCCGCGAGCACCATGGGGAGGTTGTGCGGATCGTGCTTGTTGCCGTCGCGAATGCCGGCGCCGAACAGCAGCATCGAGTTGTCGAGCACTGTCGACTCGCCTTCCTGCATGCCCTTCAGCTTTTCCAACAGATAGGCGAACTGCTCCACGTGCCACTGCGAAATGCGGAAGTAGTCGCGCAGCTTTTCCTCGTTGTTCTGATGGTGCGAGGAATCGTGGTGCCCGCCGCCGACGCCATCCAGGAACCGGAAACTCTGGTTCGTCACCTCGTTGCCGAACATGAACGTGCAAATGCGCGTCGAATCCGTCTGGAAAGCCAGCGCCATCATGTCCATCATCAGGCGTACGTGCTCGGGAAAGTCCTTCGGAATGCCTATAGGTTTGGCCGACTCATTTAACGCCGCCCGCGGCTTCCATGTCGATTGCTCCGGCGCGGACGCCCGCTCCAACCGGGCTTCGAGCGACCGCACCACAGTCAGGTACTCGTCGATCCGGTGCTGATCCGCCTTGCCCAACTGCCCGCGTAAGTCCTTCGCGTCGTCCAGCACGCGGTCGAGCAGCAGCTTGTCCTGCTGCGCGGTGTCGAGGCTCTGGCCCGACGTGGCGCGGAACAGCCGCTCGAAAACCGAGCGCGGGTTGATCTCGCGCGCCAGCGGCTGCGTCGGACCCGCCCACGCAATGTGCGATCCGTAAATGCGCGTATAGCCGACGTTGCGGTCCACGCCCGTGGTCACCGGCGCAATTGCCAGCTCCATCGACGGGAACGGCGTCGCCTTGCCCGCCGCCCGCGCGGCGATTTGGTCCATGCTCACGCCGTTGCAACTGATGTCCACGCCCAGCGTCTTCGAAATCGTCGTCGAAGTCAGCCAGCCGGAGAGCTTCACGTAATGCCCGTCGCCGCTCTTGCTGCCCTGGTTCCAAAGGTTCGTGAAGACGTTCAGGTACGGCTTGAACTCCGTCAGCGGAAGCAGTCCCTCGCTCAACTCCCACTCGCTGCCCGCGCCCTTCGCCCTGGGCGTCCAGGTCGGCTCGTGCATGCCGTTGGGAACATACAATGCCGCCATGCGCACCGGCGCCTGGCCTTTCGCGAGCTCCGCCGCGGAAGCGCGCCCCGGCATCATCGCCTCAAGCCAAGGCAAGCCGATGGCCGCGCCCGTGCCGCGTAGAAGAGTCCTTCTCGAAAGTGTCATTCGGTTCATTGCGGCGGTGCCTCCCTTTGCAGTTCCGTGCCCCCCACGCTGATGCGCGGGTCGCTGCCCCTCTGGTAGCGGAACGGCACGCTCAAAACGATCTCTTGTATTAAAGTATGCGCCTGATACTGGTCCCGGCGCAACGCTTCCATCACCCGGTCCACGGTGCAGCTATCCTCCACCGTAAGGCCCCGGCCCAACGCATAGCCCAGCATCTTCGACGCCATGTTGCGCAGGATGTCGTCCTGCCTGAGCTTGAGCACCCGCTTCAGCCCGTCGATGCCCTCGAACTTCGTCCCGTCCGGCAGCACGCCGCTCGTGTCGATCGGCTTGCCCTCATCCTGCTCCCGCCAGCGTCCGACCACATCGTAGTTCTCCAGGCCGAAGCCCAGCGGATCGATGCGGTCGTGGCACGACGCGCACACCGCGTTGGCTCGATGCAACTCCAACCGCTCACGCAACGTCTTCGGCGCCTCTCCGGCGCGATTGTCCGTCAACTCCGGCACGTCGGGCGGAGGCGGAGGCGGAGGCGTGCCCAGCAGATTTTCCAGGATCCATTTCCCACGCAACACCGGGCTGGTTCGGTGCGGGTACGAGGAAACC
>Ga0268299_1003482_pt1 | contig 14368 bp, 15 predicted proteins | sample NOBtaG_FD_193484 | JGI IMG/M metagenome (GOLD analysis project Ga0268299, IMG submission 193484) | Activated sludge microbial communities from bioreactor in Nijmegen, Gelderland, Netherland - NOB reactor | ecosystem: Engineered > Bioreactor > Aerobic > Activated sludge | place: Netherlands...
AATCCAACAGTTCGACCTGGGTCTGCGCCAACCTGGCCTCCTTGGCTAATTTCGGGTTTTCGAGTACGAGCACGGTGTCGCCCGCTCGAACCGGCTGCCCCGCATGCACCGACACCGAGGCAATCCGACCCGGCGCCGGAGGATAGATGGTTGCATAGGACCCGGCCTGCAACACCCCGGGGATCGCAACACGGCTGGACCATGGGAGACAGGCGAGCAACAGCATCGCAGCGACGACCGTCATCGTGACGGCAAACCGGCCCGTCGACGCATAAGCCGCACGACGACTCCACCAGCTCGTCAGTTCTCGCCAGATCGGCAGACCGATAAAAAAGACGATTTCGACCAGAAACAGCAGGAGGCCGAGCACTTTAAAAAAATAGTGATAGACCGCCAGCGCAATCCCGGTGAACAGGACGAGCCGATACAGCCAGATACCCCAGGCATAGGCGACCAGGATCCGCCTGCTGGACAGCCCGACCGCTTCGGGTGGAGGCGCGCCTGGCGCAAACAGCAGTTCACGAATTCGCCATTGCCCGAATGCGAAGGCCCGGTCCTGGAGATTCGGAATTCCCAGTCCATCGGCCAGAAGATAATAGCCGTCAAACCTCATGAAGGGGTTGAGGTTGACCGCCAGGCTCATCACCCAGCTGGTCGTCGACGCCACGAAGACAACGCTCCGGATGGCCCCATCCGGCAGAAATCCCCACAACAAGGTCGCAACCGCAGCGAGCCCAAGTTCGGCCACGACCCCGGCCCCGGCGATCCACAGACGTTTCCGCCTCGAACTCAGCCGATAGGCGTCGCTGATATCCGAATAGAGCACCGGCATCATGACCATCAAGGCCACACCGATCGTGGGCACCCGGCATCCGAATCGCGTTGCGGTATAGGCATGCCCCAATTCATGCACGACCTTGACGACACACAGCACCACGCCGTACATCAAGGCCCCCTGCCAAGTGAAAAAATGCAGGAAGGTCGACAAGAAAGTGTCCCATTGCTGTCCCACCAGGAACAAGCCGGTCGCACCGATCATTCCGAACAGCCACGCCGCCATGTGCGTATAGAGCGGCGCCACCAAGGGTAACGTGGCGTGCAGAAAGCGATGCGGGCGTATCAGCGGAATTTTGATGAAGAGATAGTGATGCAACAGCCACTGCCACCAGGCCTGATGGCGTGCCACCTCCTGCTCGACGTAGTCCTTAACCCGCCCGCTGGCCGATTGCTCCGTCAGACTGTTGGCATACAAAAACCGCACTAAGTCTTCGACGTCTTCCGCCCGGATCCGGGAGGTGGTGTCGCGCCGGACCACCGCGACGAGTTTTTCCACCGTTCCACACGACCAGCGCTGGAGGAGCTGATAGACCTGCCACTCGATCTGGAAATATTTGTTGCGGACGGGATCGACGATCGTCCAGGTCGGCACCCCTTCCGGTGTGGGCGCGCCGCGGAGGAACTGCAGATTCTTTCTCAGCGGAGGCAATGTGCGTTCGTGAGGCGGGGACACTGAGGACAGGCCGGCCATCGGCTACACTCCGACCAGTTGGCGCAAGGCCATGAGCGGACGGCGGAACAACAGGAATGCCAACGGACCCTGTTCTCCATACACCTTCGCCGACCCTTGCCAGCCGATGCGGATGCGGGGATCGGCAGTCGCCAATTCAGCCGTGATCCGATACGCCAACATATCTCCGGGCAACACCTCCGCATGGTAACTCGCGCGCCTCACGGTCGCCTCGAACGATTCCAGCGGGAGCGCATCAAAGAACGCTACGGCATCGGCGCCTTCTCGTAACAGGAGGGCATCACTCACGGGGAGATCGATTCGCAACTCAATGCGACGCGGATCGGCAATATCCATGATCCGTTCGCCGACGGAGACCGGCTTCCCGACCCAGTCGGCCTTGTCGCTATACAGCAGCAATCCTTCCTGCGGGGCACGGACTTCCACCTGCGCCAGCATCTCCTGGGCATAGGTCAGCTCCGTCTCCTTTAACGCCGCTTCGGCGGCCTTGAGCGGAGCCTCGGCCTTTCGTTGCGGATCGGCAAAGCCACCTTGAATCGCCTGGGTGTGTTCGGCCTGCGCCACAGCCAGTTGCTTCTCCGCGACCCGGAATTGATTGCGGAGGTTCGTGTCTTCGTAGCGGAACAGCGGCCGATGTTGCGTAACCACCGTATTCGGCGGCACCAGGACCTCGGCAATCACTCCGTCCATCGGCGCGCTCACAATCGTCGGCTCCTTCGCCATCACTTTCACCGGCGCAACGGTCGACACGCGAACCGGCAGACACAGCGCCCCGACAACCGCTGCAGCCATCAACCACACCGAGGGCGTTTTGATCCTCGCGGACCAGGTTCGATGGCGCGTCGCCACGGCCTTCCAGGCATAGGCAAAGCTCCCCGCAAGCCGGTGCATAATCGCCCGATCATTCTCCTCCCAGGGATAGTCCCGCTCGAGCCACCAGAAACCCAACACCGTTTCATCGGGGTGTTTCAGTGGACACCAGAGGACATGGCCCCTGACATGCTCGCGCCACCCCTCGCGGCAGGAGTCGGGGCACATCTCCTCCGTGACGGTAACCGGTTCATCCCCCGGGTGTGCGTGCCTCAGAGCCTGAGCTATCTCCTCCAACCAGCGAATCATCGGCGCATCGCGTTCCACCACGGCCACGCTGGACGCACAGATCACTCGAGAGACGCCGGCAGCTTCACCGGCATGACTCAGCAGATAGGCCTGTTCATAGGGAACCAGCCGGCGGGTCTCATTGACGGAGATAAACTGCAGTTCCTGGACGGTCTTCGCGACACGGATCTGCGCCTCCAAATGGGTGAGGGTCGCCAGATGGACCAGCGTTGCGAGTTCCTGTGCGCTCGGTTGGGCGGATGTCGCCATACGGTTACGGTTGTCCCGATGCAAATTGCGCCGTGCCGCTCATCCCGGCGAGCACATCGGCCGGGAGGGCCCCGAAGCTGCCCACCACCTTGACCGTCTGGCTGGCGGGATCGACATTCGCCCCGATTTCCTTCACCTTCGCCGGATACTCCCGACGCGTCTCGTCGATGGTGAATGTGAACGGCGACTTCCGCTTGAGCCAGGCTAAGGTCGAGGAGGGCAGCACCAGCTCGATCTCCAGACTGGTGTCATCGAGGAGACTGAGCAGCTTGTCGTTGGGAAAGACGTTTTCGTGCTCATTGACCATGACCGCCACGACACGGCCGGAAAACGGCGCCGCGATATGGCAGCTGCGCACGTTGATCTCGGCCAGGCGAATGGCCGCGGCGGCTTTCTTCGCCTCGGCTTCGGAAATTTCCAATTCAAGCGTGCTGACGGCATTGAGTTTGGTGAGTTCTTTGTTGTTCCGGAAGGTTTTGTCTTTGGCCTCATGCTCGGCCAGGGCTCCCGCTAATTCCGCTCGATACTTATCGCAGTCGATTGCGACCAGCGTTGCGCCCTTTTCGAACCGCTGCCCCTCCTTCACCGGTATCTGGCTGATCCGCCCCTGAATCTGGGAATAGAGCACGGCCTGCGTGCTGGCCTTCACGATGCCACGCAACGCGCCGTTGACACTCCGCATCAGCTGGACGGGCCGGTCGTCTTTCGGCCAGCCGACCTGCGGAAGGGCCACCGCCGTGCAGAAGATCGTCAGTGCGACAATCGAACTAATTGGCCAATGGGATCGCATGGGACTCCAGCCTCCTTCCTGGCTCCGACACCGTGTCGACGGCAGGCGCCCGCTGTTTCCTCAGTTCATCGGCAAGGGCGGCCACGCTCTGCCCGTCGGTGCCGGTCGGCGCGGCATCTTCGCCCAGCGACGCCATCAACGTGGCATAGGCCGATTCGACGCCGGACTGCGCGCTGTCCATGCGCACTTCAGCCAGCACGTCATTCACTCGCTCCCGAATGAAAGTCAGGTCGTTGGTACTCTTCGTGAGCCACAGGTTCTTGGTATGGTCGGTAATCGCCAATTGCGTCTCGTGGTAGCTCCTGGCATTGAGATATTCCTGACTCGCCTGGGCGAACTGCAGCGCGCCGACATGCACCTCGGTCAAGATCGTCATGGTCAGCGCGAGACTTTGGGCATCCAACACCTGGCGATGCGCCTCTACCGCCTTGAGTTTGGCCGGTACGCGAAACGCCGACAGGAGGTTCCAACTGAGCTGAGAGGCATATCCCAGCCAGTTTTGATAGAGGAAGAAGCTGTTGCTGCTGTAATACCCGCCGACACTCAGCTTCAAGTTGGGAAACATTTCCAGGAAGACGGCCCGCGCCTCCTTCGCATTGATCCGCTTTTGATAGTCGAGGGAGCGAAGCTCGGCGCGAAGCAGCAAAGCCTGTTCTTCCATCCGCCCGGTATCCGGATCGACCACCGGAACGGTGCTCGCCCGCTGAGGCACGGCCAGGTCGTACTCGGTTCCCGGAGGCAGCCCCATCATTGAAGCCAGCTGAACTCGTGCCGTGCTCAGTTCACGGTACAGGCGCTGGACCTCGCGCTGAATGTTCAACAAATCCCGGCGATAGTTGAGCGGGGTCAAGGGCGTCTGCAATTTCTTATCGACAATTTGCTGCGCACGCTCCAACGCCTTGTTGACGGACTCATCCAGGAATTTCACCCGATAGAGCACCCGTTCCGCGCTGACCGCCCGCCAGTAGGCGCTGCGGACATCCTGGACGAGGCGTACTGCAATCCGCCGCCGCTCCTCCTCGGCAATCATGACGTTATCGGCCGCCTGTTGCGCGCGAACATACGAGAGACCGAAATCCAGCACGTCCCAACTCAGCGCGAGATTGCCCGACACCACGTTCTTATCGGACGACGTAAAGGGCTCGAGGACGGGCCGACCATCAACGAGCGATTGCGCCCCGCCTCCGCTGTAGGAATTGCGTCCGTCAAATCCCGCGTTCGCCGACAGCTGCGGTAACAAGGTGTAATGCGCCACATTCAGCTGCTGATGCGCCAACTGCGCCTGCATGGCCTTCACCTTGGCGTCCAGGTTGAATTTCAATGCACGCGCTATGGCTTCATAGAGATCGATCGGACCGGACAACGGTTCCCGGAGAGTCGACACCATCTGAAGATCATTGGCGGCGCGGGTCCGGACATCCTCGTCGGTCAACACATAGGGCTTGATCATGCACCCGGAGGTCATCACCATTGCCCCCACCAATGCCAATACCTTCAGGGGTTCGTTTGCCATCGTCTTCATGATTCCGCAGACACCGTCATCACTTTCGTGCGCGCACGGATCCATCTCAGGGCACGACACACCCTTACTGCAGGAATATCGGTCGAATTCGACAAGAACTTGACGAAAGAGGCTGAAGCGGCAAGCCTCACCGGGGACGGACTTAATCTACGCCCGCAACGAGAACGGCTACCGGGTGAAGGCATACCGACGAGGGTGCCCTCTGAGAACAGAGGTGACGATCGCGACCACCTCTCTCCCAGAGGGAAATGGCCTACCTATTTGATCAGACAAGCGGGGAACCTATGCCGGGGCAACTATTAAAATAATCCGGTAGGAGATGGATCAGTGCTGGTCAAGGTCGCGCTGCTGACGGAGCACTGTACATGCGGGAAGCTGTAAGGGAGCATCAGGCTGCCCACACCAACAGCCCGGCGCAGCCAACCAACGATTCTGGAGTGTTACCTCGCGATGAATAGACCGGAGGGAACCATACGATCATGTTCCCCATCCAATCATCCAGACAGCGAGCGCGAGAACCAGAGATACCGAACAGTCTGATTGACTCGACTCCAACCCAGGAGTCGAATCGCCAACAACAGCGGCCGAGCCCGGGCACAGAAGCAGCGGACAAGCAATTCACAACAGAAACTCACGACGCTTTCGGAAGGGAACAGGATATTGCCGGAAGCTGTGGCGGGCCGGCCATTCAGCCGACGATCACCCGGGACCCGCGTGCGTGGCCTTTCCGATTTACCCGCAACAACCAGCTTCGAATTGCCGGCGCTGGTAGGTCAGTACCAAACAACGGATGCACACCTCCCGCACCACCTTCGCCTTCTCATCGAACCATGGCGTTCGTCGTAACACCAGCTGCCCGCAATCAGCACAACATCCAGCCGTCACCGCATCTAGGTCAGAAGAGACAGAGATCATGGCGTTCAATCCTCCTATTCTCTCGAATGGGATGCGTGGCGGGCATGACCGGTTTCATTCCGCCGAGAAGCGTTCGCAAGCGCGAGCCGCCGGACCACCCCTGAAACGTCATCCCCTTGGTATGCTTCAGCTCTCGCTGCAGTTCCCCGATGCGTCCATTGAGCCGGACAATCATGCGCTCCAGTTCGTCCACACGCTCGACCATGGCTTGTTGCTGATGGCTCATCATCATTATTCCTCCTTGAATTACGCGTTCTCGCAATGACGAATCACACCGACGAGCACCCCTTCGATGGAAAATTCATCCTCAGGTGTGACGACAAACGGTTTCATGGCAACGTTGGCCGGATGGAGTTCAATGTTCGTGGCGCGCTTGAAATAGGTCTTGATGGTCGCTTCCCGGTTCACAAGCGCCACCACCGTCTGGCCGTTGTGTGCCGTCGCCTGTTTACGAACGACGACAAGATCGCCCGGGAGAATCCCGTCCTCGATCATCGACTCCCCTTTCACGCGGAGCGCAAAGGTCTCCCCCTTTCGCACCATGCCTGGAGGGACCTCGACCCATTCCGACTGGGTCACCGGCTCGATCGGCAAACCGGCGGCAACGACCCCCGCCATCGGAATCTGTGTCCTATTGGCTAGCTGCGTGATGGCCACTTGAACCGCGCCGCTGATCCGGCGCATGCCGGATTCATAACGAGCAACCGACACCCGCGTCGTGCGCAACGCTGCGGCAAGCTCTTCCTGCGTGAGTCCTAACTGTTCACGGATTTGCCGAAACTCGCTCGATGTCATCATGTAACCGATGGTTACACATAAATTGAGTTTCTGTCAAGCGTCTACCCATCATCTTTCTTGACTATTCCGGCGGCCTCTTCCAGTGCGGTTTTTGAGATCCGAGCCCCTGTAATTTCCGCAGAAACCAAAATCTTCTGTGCATAAGTCAAGAGCCATATGGATCGTCAAAAAAAATAAAGCCACTATCCACAGCTCATTTTCAAAACACCTGGAGTCATGGACAAATATGAATGCTAATACATACACATAAGAGAGCCACTACTAGATATTGTGGTCCTGACAGCCATCATTCTCTATGCTCAATAAATAGGCAACCTGGTGCGAGACATGAATTAGCAGGTCTATTCGCGGTCAACCGGGTGACTATCAACAGAGATATCCACAGAATTTGGGGAGAGATTTTTTTGACGGAATCTTCATTTTCTTGATTGAAACCTCTGGTCCGTTCACCTAGAATCGCGCCGCGACTACCCCTCACTCCTACGTGTGGTGGCACTTCCAAGAAAGCTCAGATGACCGCAGGCTTCTTCCGCAGCTTGTTGGCAGGAATCCTCTTCTCCACCGGATGTGCAGCCAACGTCCGGGATACCGACTTACTGGCCAGTAACAGCCTCATGCTGCCGCCATCGACGGCGCGAACCGTCTTTCTCCAGAATCGGAACGCGTCGGACAATCAAGCTGTGTCGCTCAACGATCTGAGAACACGGCTGAATCTCAAAGGGTATGAGGTGGTTCAAGATCCCCAGGCGGCGGCCTATGTCGTGCTGACCCATATCGTCTATTGCAATCAAACTAAGGTCGAACTGCCGGTTGAAGACCTGGTCGCAGGCGGCTATGGCTCAGGAATCGGCGGCTCGATCATGTCGGGGCTCCATGGGCTGACGGGGATGGCCGGCATGGCAGGCCCGCAGGGCGCCCTCATAGGAGGCGCAGCCGGAATGGGTCTCAATGCAGCAGAAGGACTCGGGACTGCCGTAGGCAATATGTTCGGCGGTCCGTCACGACCCGATGCCAATGACAACATCAATTACGCCTGTGTAGCCGATCTGCAGATTACGGAGCTGGCAAGAACGGGCGGGACGCTGCCGGTTTCTCCACCGGGGACAACGCCTCCTGCCGGTGTCTATCAAACCAGGCTGGCGGCCAGCGTGTACCAGAAGAAACTGGATGAGCAGGAAGCGACTCCCTTGGTGCAGCAGCGATTGAGCGCGGCAGTGGCGGGACACTTCTAAGCAACCGTCGATGCACAGACGAGTGACCAGAGCTTTCTCTCCTTGTATAGCTGGCGGATGGCTTGTTGTGCTGCTGTTGCTCACCGGCTGCAGCAACATCCTGCGTTCCGGGTTAGTCAACGACACCTCCATACTCCTCCCACCCAGTACCGCACGTACCATTTACGTGCAAATCCGCAATACGTCTGAGAATCAACACGCGACCCCTGCAGATATCCCCGCGAGGTTGACGGCCAAGGGATACCAGGTCGTGAACGATCCTCTAGGTGCTGCCTACTGGCTGCAGACCCAGGTGGTGTACTGCCACAAAGCGGGAGATGGGGTGAGACCGGAAATGGTCGCGAAGGCCGGATTCGGTGCGGGGATCGGGAGTGGAGGCACCCCGCTCGCCAACGCAGACGGGCTCGACATGGACGCCATGGGCGGCATGTTCGGCCGATTAGGGGGTGGCGGGATGAATATGCACGCGCTACGCGGAATGGCAATGGGAGGCGGTGCGGCGCCGGACCTCAATGCCATGATGCGGATGGCCATGAGCGGCAGGGGCGGTTATCCTGGAATGGCACAGCCGCAACAGAACGACGACAGTCTGTACCTCTGCGTGGCAGACGTGTTGGTCACCGAGCAGGGAACAACCGGCCAGCCGAGACTCTACAAAATGCGATCAGTGGCCCATGTCCTCCAAAAGAAGCTGAACATCGAAGAAGCCACGCCCATTGTCCGGGAAAAATTCGGTGCCAGTATCACCGGTGCGTTTTAGCCCACACCCCGTCTGAGCTAGCCGGCTATCGAACAACCATTCTAACAGCTTCGAAATAGCGAACCGACCTCTCCCACGGGCAGTGACCGATGCACGTGCAGGATGTTCAAAAAGGCCGTCCGGCAAGGCCGCAGCAATGCGAAGAGGCGAGGCGTACCCTTGCGGTACGGTGAGCATCCGAGCGATGCGAGAACGCCGCTGGCGGACTTTTTCAACATCCTGTTACTCACCCTGTCTCGATACCAGATGGACCGAACCGGCCTTGATCGCAGCCACGACCGGAACGCCGGATGACAACCCGAATTCTTCGACCGTCGAACGAGTGACCATGGCGACAAGGGGAAACCCACAATCGATCGTCACTTGCGCCAAGGCCCCAAGCACCGTGGCCGAGACGACGGTCCCGGCCAGGTGATTCCGCGCGCTGCTCGCAGTGGCTTGCCCGCGTTCCAGCACCACATCCTCCGAACGGATACACACGAACACATCGCGGCCTGTCGATTCACCTTCCACGGCGGTCAACCTGGTCCCGTTCACGCTCACCTGCACCATACCGTCGGAGGATCCGACCACCCGCCCCTTCACAACGGTTTCAATCCCCACGACACGCGCAACATCCGCGTTGTGAGGCCGGCTGAACACCTCGATCGGCGCGCCTACCTGCAGCACGTTCCCTGCACTGATGACAGCCATCACATCGCCCAGAGTGAGGGCTTCGGTCCAATCATGCGTGACGATGATCGACGGCAGCGCCAGCTGCTTCAATAGACTCCGCAGCTCATCACGCAAGCGCACCCGTGTCGGCGCGTCCAAGGCGGAAAGCGGTTCGTCCAACAACATCAACAACGGTCGAGGCGCCACCGCGCGCGCAAGAGCCACCCGTTGCTGTTGCCCGCCGGACAGTTCCCGCGGCTTGGCCGTCTCCAATCCACGCAGATGGAACAGCTCCACCATCTCATCGACGCGCTTGTTGCGATCCAGCGCAGAGAGATGGTGGAGGCCATACCCGATGTTTCCCGCCACCGTGTAGGTCGGGAAGAGTGCATAGTCCTGCGCCATGTAGCCGACGTGGCGATCTTGCGGCGCCACCCTGACCCCCGACGCGGTATCCAGCCACGTGCGCGATACAAATTGAATGCTGCCCTGTTCCGGCCATTCCAGCCCGGCCACCGATCGAAGGATCGTCGTTTTTCCCGAGCCTGACGGACCGAAGAGGATGAGGACCGTCGAAGCCTCGACCGGATAGGCAATGCGCGCCCGAATCGGAGGACGCCCGGGGAAGGTTTTGACAAGGTCGATGCTTATTTCTGCGGCCATGCTGCCCACACGTTCCGATTGACCGCATACACGAGGAGCAAGATGGCATATGAGACCACTAAGAGAAAGAGCGCCGTCTTGGCAGCCCCGGCATAATTTAAGGCCTGCACCTCGTCATAGATATCGATAGACACGGTGCGCGTCTCGCCCTCCAAATTGCCTCCGACCATCAAGACGACTCCGAACTCTCCCATCGTATGGGCAAAGCTCAGCACGGCACCCGTCAACAATCCGGCTTTGGACAGAGGCACGATCAACTTAAAGAACGTGCCGAGCTTCGACACGCCCAGCGTCCAGGAGGCTTCGATCAATCGCCGGTCCACTTGCTCAAACGCCGCAGCGAACGGCTGCACGGCGAAGGGGAGACTATAGAGGACGGAAGCCAGCAGGAGGCCTTCGAAGGTGAAGGGGAGCGGATGGCCGACGAGTTCGTTGTAAAACCGTCCGAGCGGGCTGTGCGGCCCGATGGCGACGAGAATATAAAATCCCAGGACGGTCGGCGGCAGCACCAAGGGCAGTGCCACCACGGACTCCACCAGAAACTTCCAGCGCCGGCGCGAAAAGCTCACCCAATAGGCAATGGGCAGGCCCACAACCAAGAGGATCAACGCCGTGGAAGCAGCCAGTTTGAACGTCACCCAAATCGCAATCCAGTTCATGATCTCGTTCACGACCGGTACGTTGTACCGGGTCTACTCCTACCGGATGCTACCGCAGACGACCAGGCGACAGAAAACTATTTTCCGATGAGGACGTCGGTCGCCTTCACCGCAACCGTGACGGCATCGCCGACGTTGATCCCCATACTTTTGACAGAGCCTTCGGTAATGGCCGACACCACTTCCAAGTTCCCGACCTTCACCACCACTTCGGCCATGGCCTGCCCCTCGGTGATCTTGGTCACGGTGCCTTGAAATTGATTTCTCGCGCTGAGTTTCATAGCGTCCTCCTAGTCCGTTTCGGCTGAGGCATCGGCCGTTGTGAGGGAACTCATTCTCCGTCGGATTGTTCATCGCAACACTCTATTTCCCACCCGTACTCCTGTCGTCCCCGCCGGTCTTACATTCGAACTGAATCCCCCACCGCCGCGCCCCCTCCTCACCCTCAGCTCCCTCTACACTCGATCCGCTACTGTAACTTTGCACCTGCCCGTCTTTCACCACGTGGTAGCCGGCAGGGCATTTCTCCGCCATCACCTTCAGCGCCTCTCGTCGGTAGGGCGATCCCATCGGACCACCCCGCTCATCTTTATACAGATACGTCACCACACCGCCCTGTCCGGTTTCATGAGTCAACAGCACGGCCTCCGAACAACCGGCGATCATCGCGGCTGCGCCCAGTGCAAGCGCTGGCACCCAGCAACTAATTCGGTAGCGTGAATCCATAACGAGTCATGACCTCCTGCCCTTGAGGGCTTTGCATAAACTGAAGAAAGTGCCGGGCCGCGTCCTGTTGTTTCGACTGTTTCATGATGACCGCGCCCTGCTCCAACGGCGGATGGGCCTCAGCCGGAATCAGCCAGTACGAGCCGGCGCTCTTCATGACCGGAGCCATCGCCAGGGACAGGGCAATGATGCCCACATCGCAGGCCCCGGACTCGATGAACTGCGCCGCCTGGGAGATGTTCTCTCCCAGCACCAGGCGATCCTTCACGTCCACATACACCTGCGCGTGCTCCATCGCGGCAACCGCCGCGCGGCCGTAAGGCGCATGCTTGGGATTGGCAATGGCAACTTTCCGTATCGCCGGCTCACGAAGCGTCGTGAGCCCCTTCGACACATCGAGCGGCGAACTTTTCGGCGCCCAGAGGACCACCCGTCCGACCGCATAACGATACAACGAGCCGGGCACCGTCAGACCCGCCTCATCGAGCTTCTTCGGATATCCGATGTCCGCTGAAAAGTAGAGGTCGAACGGCGCGCCCTGCTGGAGCTGGGCGAAAAAGTTTCCCGACGACCCTAACGAGAGTTTCACATGATGACCGGTTTGCTTCTCATACTCCACGATCAATTCTTTGATGGCGAACTGTAAGTCGGACGCGGCGGCCACCGCGATGTCATCGGCCAATGCTATGGCGGGCCGACACAACAGCACCAACATCACACACAGCAGCAGACGTGCCATAAACGGGGCTCCTTAGAAAAAGATTTGATACTGGATGCGGACGGCATTTTCAATGAGCGTCCCGGCTCGCGAATCGAGCGGAACCGTCCCGGAAGGGAAGGTCGCGCCCACCGCCGGCAACGGAGCGCTCCGCCCGATGGCGAACCCGTCCTGGCCCATCGCGATGTTGGAATAGGTCAACATGATTTGGTGGTCATAGGTCCCGCTGAGAAACCAGTTCAGCGAGACATCCACTTGCTTGATCAAATCGCCGCCTGATCGAGTATCAGGATCCCACCAGGCATACCGCGCGGCGACTTCCACTTTTCTCGGAATCAGGTAGTAGCCGGACTGCACGGTCCAGCCGGTCGAATTGCCGAACTCCTGCGGTGCGAATACGGTACAGGGCCCTCCCACCACGGCGGTTTGCATGCAGGGCAGCCCCTTGCTGTGGCGGGTCACATTTCTATACCAATATTCCCCTTGCAGAGAAAAGCCGCGATATTTGAACACATAGTCCAGGGTCCAGGTCGAGAAATCCACCACCCCCTGACCGAGCATTCGTCCATTGCCCAGTGCCGCCAGGGACCGCCGGACGTGCAAGTTCGCCAGGTCGATTCCCACGAAGGCGTTGTTGCTGCTCGTATCGATGGAGGGATTATAGGCATACCCGCCGCCTACCGCCATTTGCGGACTCTCCGAATAGGCGAGGTCGCCCTCACCGTATCCCGGCCGGCCCATGAGATTCGCCTGGAGGCGCGCCACGTACATCAACTCATTCACATTGGTCCGGAGATTGGCGTTCAAGTTACGCGTATTCGTCGGACAACCTGCGGGTGACGGAAAGGGATTGCCTCCCGTAGCCCCACCGGGACATCCCACCGTCGCCTCTTCGCTGTTGAATTGAGCGAACCGATTGACCAGAGGGCCCACGCCATTAAAGACCCCCAGGTAGTAGTTGATCGGGTAAACCTCTTCATCGTTCATGATCGTGAGCCCCACATCCCGACGATTGATGCCGCTCGCGGTAAAGGCATCCATGACCAGGGCGCGACTCGCGAACTGCATGGAGGCGGTCGAGTTGATCTGCGATCGGTTGAAATAGACTTTATACTGCCCGATTTGAACGTTCATCCACGGGAGATGGGTGCTCGTCACATTCATATCCAGGACGGACAAGGCACCCGGCGCCTGCGCGTTTTCGGCCGTCTCTCCTGCCAACTGAATGTAGTATTTGAAATCCGGATTAAACAAATGCCCCATAAAGTAAAGGCGCGCAGTCCTCAAATTGAACGTGGAGGATTGGTCGATGGACCGGTTGGCACGATAGTCGCCGAAGACGCCCAGCAGCTCGGGAAAATTCTTCGAGTCTCCCGAATCCCGATACGCGTCGTTCCTGTACCGCTGGGTAAAACGCGCGGCAAATCGCGCCCGAATCTTGAGAAGAAACGCATTGTCGTTCATCGAGAAATTGAACCCGCGGTCGTACCAGGCTCGAAAACTCGGCTGGAGGAGATAGGCCCGCTCCTGTGAAGCCCGCACCGCCCCGTCATATTCTTCCTGCGTGATCGTGCCCTGCTTCACAGCCCGCTCCAACAGCAGCTTCATCGCCGGATCCATACTCTCCACGAACACATATCGCCCGTCTTTCTCCACCAGCCGACCGGCCTCGGCCGAGATCGCGTCGGTCGGATGGAACAGACTCAGGCAGCACAGCAGGAGCCCCAGGCCCACGCCGGATAGGCCGAAGCTGGAATAAGATCGAATGAGTAGTGACACGGGTGACGCCATCCTTTGCATCTCAGGTCCTCCGCACAGGCTCTCGCCCACACAATGATGTGATGATGGAACAGGGTTCCGCTGAATTGAATCGGCCCCGGTGGCCTACGGTGGCGGGAGCGTTTTGAAAAACTCCCGATAGTCCACCGCGCGCGAATGGGTCTTGGGGTCGGTGAGATAAAAGCGGCCCGGCTCGAAGTAGAGGAGGTAGGTATTGGGAGGAGTCCAGGGAGTGGGATAGTTGTAGTCGTAGGCG
>Ga0268299_1003483_pt1 | contig 14357 bp, 8 predicted proteins | sample NOBtaG_FD_193484 | JGI IMG/M metagenome (GOLD analysis project Ga0268299, IMG submission 193484) | Activated sludge microbial communities from bioreactor in Nijmegen, Gelderland, Netherland - NOB reactor | ecosystem: Engineered > Bioreactor > Aerobic > Activated sludge | place: Netherlands...
AACAAGCTGTTGCTTGGGGTATGCACCCACGTGCAACAACACTTGTAGATGAAGCAATTTATTGGCTACGTGATGGCTCATTATTTGATATTGTAGTGATTGATACAGAAGTTGATAACTACCAGTATTTTCTTAGCCAACTAAAAGAAAATATACCTCTTCTAGCTTTAGTAAGTCCTGATAAACCTACTTCACAATTAAATGCAATAATAGCAGGTTCATTAACTAAACCTTTTAACCCTCAACATTTATATGAAGTATTTACTAATATTTTCTCTAATTTACCTATTAAATCCCGACATACAAACACATTACTTCAAATAGATTATGAAATGGCCTTAAAACATCCGCTAAGAATACTTGTTGCAGAAGATAATGTAGTAAATCAAAAAGTAACCTTACGAATGCTTGAAAAAATGGGGTATCGTGCTGATATAGCAGCCAATGGGTTAGAAGTATTATATTCTTTAGCTCGTCAAAACTATGATGTAATTTTAATGGATTTACAAATGCCTGAAATGGACGGTTTAACAGCTACTCGAGAAATTCGTCAAAACTATACTAATCATAAACCTAGAATAATTGCTATGACTGCTAGTGTAATGCAAGGAGACCGAGAAAATTGCTTAGAAGCCGGTATGGATGATTATATTAGTAAGCCTGTTAAAATAGAGCAATTACAAGCTGTACTAAAACGCTGCTATCAACTGCCTACAGAAAAATTAGCTCGTAAAACCACTGAACATTTAACTAGTAAACTAACTAATAAACTAAGTGAACTAACTATGTTACCTCCTATAGATTTAAGTGTTATAGAAAGCTTGCTACAAATACAGGTTCCTGGAGAACCTAACCTTTTACTAGAACTAATTGATATGTTTGTTAAAGATGCACCAAAAAAACTAGATATTTTGCGTAATGCTTTGCAACAGTCTGACTTTGTAGAGGTTCGCCGAGTTGCTCATACATTAAAGGGGAGTTCTGGATCACTTGGAGCAAACCAAATGATGAAAATTTGTGCAGAAATAGAACAACGTTGTAAAAACAAATCTTTTGAAGGATTAGAAAATCTTTTACTTCAACTAGAAATGGAATTTATACGTGCAGAAAGTGTATTATTACACGAAAGAGAAAAAATTGCTCACTTGGATTTAGCTTAATATTTACTAGTAATTCTTAGGAAAGGTTTTTATGTCCTTATTTGATAAATTTAAACAACAAAACGCTGCACCAACTGACGCAAAAGTACCTAAAGAGATAATAGAATTAAAGCACCAATTACAAAATAAACCTAATGACCCAGAAATCTTGCGGCAATTAGGCATTGCTTGTGAAAATCATGGGTTAAATAGGGAGGCTATACAGCATTTTTCTACTTTAGGTAGAATTTACCAAAAAAGCCCTCAAACAGCATTATCAATAGCATACTTTCGCAAAGCTGAACGCTTAGCTGACCAAACAGAACGCGCTACAATTTTAAAAGACATAGAAAAAACCTATCATGTTACAGGACAGTTTGAAGAAGCTTATAAAGCGGCCCGACAAATAATTGAAATTTACTTGGAGATTAACCAAAAAGAAGCGGCTCGAGGCTTTGTAATTAACCTTCCTGCTTTAGGTGAAAAAGATGCTATTTACCGAAAAGAACTTAGGGAAATGATTGGTGAAAAAGACGAAACTTGGGCCCAGGGTGCGCGGGGAACTTGGGTAGAAGAAAACTCTCCTAAACCAACTCAATTAATTGCTACTTTACCCGGTTATACAGCATCCAAAGTCCCTGTCACCCTTCCAGCAGAAAAAGCTATTTTTGCTCCCATGCGGGTTTTAGTAGTAGATGATGATCAAAGTGTTTGCAAAATTTTGACTGCAATGCTTCGCTCTATTGGCTGTCAATCCTCTACAGCTAGTAATGGGACAGAAGCCTTACAAACTGTATCTAATTGGAAACCCCACTTGATTATTTCTGACTTACTAATGCCTCAAATGGATGGAAGCCAGTTTTTTGCTAAATTACAAGAAAATCCTGAAACTCAAAATATTCCTTTTGTTTGCCTTAGTTCTCGTGGTCAAGAAGATGAAAAGCTAGCTGCTTTTAGCAAAGGTGTAGAAGATTATTGGGTTAAACCCTTTGTTATTTCCGAACTTGCTGCACGTACTAAAAAACTTCTTCTGCGCCAATGGCAAAAAAATGCCTCTTCTTCAACCACTTTATATCCAGATCAAGCAGAATTATCAGGCAGATTAGGTACTATTCCTATGCCACACCTACTAAGAATGTTGGAATATATGGCTAAAACTGGGCTACTAACTTTAATTAATGATGAAGCATCTGGTTCTATTTCTTTTCAAGAAGGTTGGATTACAGATGCTCAATATGAAGCAATCAATGGAGAAACAGCACTATTTTCACTAATTAGCTGGCAAACAGGGCGTTTTATTTTTGAGTCTCAAGAAATAGTTGGCCCTCGGGTTATTACGGATTCTTTAGACCAAATATTTGAAAAATTAGCTGCTTATTATCAAAATCAAGCCTAAATAAATAAGCAGTGATAAAATACAAAAAAGAAATAGAAAATAATAGGAAAAGGAAAATAGCAATAATACAAGTAATATGGAGTAAATAAACAAGATAAGCAAAGACATTCCTAAGCTTGATAGCCTAAGTTATATATCTTATGCTCTTTTAAGGTTTTAGAATTAAAAATATTTGATTAGTTAGTTTACAGTGTATTTATAGCAAACTTTTTATCTAAACTGTGGAATGCCACAATAAAAAATGTAGCTTGCACGCTAGGAAAGTTTTGACAAAGCTTTTAATTTTACCGCAGCCAACTACCCACGAAGTTTACTAAAAACATGAGGTTTAAGAGGCTTTTTCTTCATGCTTTTTGTACACTTCGTGGTTTGCTTTCTCTAACTTAAAAACACCAAAACTAATACACAAACTCATTGCACATTTACCAGAACATAAGCCAAAATTAACAAAATAAAGCCAATAAATTATAATTAATAATTTTCCTCCTAACTACTTAAGTAGTTATTTTAGTGACAAGGGTTTAATATGCAAAAAATATTTTCCTTAATTCGTTCATCTAAATTTTATTATGCTATTTTACTGCCAGTAGTTATTCTAGCCGTATTTTCTGCATTTTTACTAAAATATAGCGCATCTTCCCCAGCCGAAGCAGATAGAAAACGCATTGTTGGTTCAACTGAACAAATACGACAACTAGTAGTTGCTAGTAATGGTAATCCTACAGATCAAGACTTAATTAGATTAGAGGAAAAGTTTCCTAATTCAAAAACAGGTTCTTTAGCTCGGTTTTTACGAGGGTATTTACATTATAACAAAAGTGATTTTTCTGTAAGTGCAAAGCTTTTTGATGCTGATTTTATCAGTCAAGGAAGCGTTTTAAGCGATTATGCACTTTATTATCAAGGTCGCTCTTATCGTGAAATAGGAGAATTTAATAAAGCTATTGCGACCTTTAGCCAATTAGCAGAAAAATATCCCGATTCCCTACTTGCTCGAAATGCTGAAATAGCTGTTGGAGAAATAACATTAAATCAATTAAACGATGCTAACACAGCAATTAAAAAACTTAGTCGGCTAACTGATAGCAAAGACGCAACAGCTTTACTCCTAACGGCTCAAGCTTATGAGAAACTACAAAAAACTGATTTAGCAGTAGAGTTTTATAAAAAACTTTATTTCCAAGTCCCTCAAAGTAGCGAAGCGGATTTAGCTGAAAAACGACTTATAGAACAAAAATATCTACCAGAAACTAGTAAATCCTCTTATGAGCTTTATCAAACTCGCGCACAAGAACTTTTTCGAGCAGGTCAATATGCCCGTACAACAGAAACTTACACCAGCTTAAAAACTAATTTTCCAAACCAAGCCGTTAGCGCAAATAATGAGCTAGAGTTAGGAATTAGTTTCTATAAACTCAACCGTTTCCGCGAGGCTGTTACACCACTACAAAATGTTTCTAATAGCAATAAAGAAGATTATTTACAAGCTCGTTATTATTTAGCCAATAGTTACTTAAAACAAAAACAAATGGGACAGTTTGCCGAGGTTGCAAACCAAGTTTTAACAACCCTAAAACCTAGCTCGGAACAAGCTGCAAGCCTGCTAGGAGCAATGGTTGAGTATTATCAAATTGCTAATGAATCTTTAGCAACACGTTATCGAAATCAATTAATCCAAAATTATCCAAATTCTAAAGAAGCTGACGAAATTTCTTATAAGCCTGCATGGAAAATACATCAACAAAAAAGATATGCAGAAGCAAGTGAAGCACTTGTAGAACATTTAGCTAATATTCCTAATACTGATTTTCGTGGCCCTGCCATCTTTTGGGCTGCTCGTAATGCTGAAAAAGCTGGTCAACCCTCTAAAGCTGTAGCTCTTTATGAAGCCTTGTTAAAACGCTATAAATATAACTACTATGGCTATTTAACAGAGCAATACTTAGGTCAACTAAAAAAACAAGGTGTTAAAGCTCAAAAGGCTGCTGAAGGTTCACAGTTAGCCAGAGCCATCGAAAACTTAAAACCTGCTAGCCCTTTACCTGAAACAGCAACAGACAAAGTTGTCCCCTACTTGAAAAAAGCAGAGCAATTGCATGAAATAGGGCTAGATGACCAAGCTTTTAGTGAAATCGAGTTTGTGCGTAAGGAATTCCCTACCTCACATAAAGTTAATTTTGCTCAAGCCGCTATTTATCGAGATCGTGGAGAAAATTTCCGTGCTGTTGATACCTTAAAGAAAGCACATCCAGACTACAGTATTTATCAGGGTGATGAAGTTTCTCAGGAAGTTTATGATATTTTCTTCCCGTTAATTGAGTGGGAAACTATTCAAACTGAAGCTAAACGACATGGACTTGACCCTTACACGGTGGCAGGTTTAATTCGCCAAGAGTCGGTTTTTGACCCTAGGGCCAAGTCTCGTGCTAATGCTCTAGGTTTAATGCAGCTACTTCCTTCAACAGGTCAATTAGTTGCACGTAAACAAGGTGCAGGTAAAATCACTAACGAACAGCTTTATAATCCAAAATTAAATATTCAGCTAGGGACAGCTTATTTAGCTGAAATGTTGGATAAATATGGAAAGATTGAATATGCAGCAGCAGCTTATAATGGTGGCCCAGGGCGTGTTAGCAAGTGGCTAACTACTTTACCTACAAGCAATATAGAAGATTGGGTAGAATCAATACCTATTACAGAGACACGCCTTTATGTCTTTGGTGTAATTCGTAACAGTCAACAATATAAACGCATTTATGGAAAAAGCCAAACAGCCCAAAAATAAGCTTTAAGATCTCTAAAAGCTCTAAATTCTAGTATTTAGAGCTTTTATTATTTTTCTGTTACAACAACATCTACTTGCTGTTGCTGACGTGAATTTTGTAGCAAATACTCATTAATAAAAGCATTTATTTCCCCATCTAACACCGCGTCTACATCGCCAGTTTCATAACGTGTACGAGTATCTTTAACTAGTCGATAAGGTTGTAAAACATAGTTTCTAATTTGTGAGCCAAAACTAATATCCATTTTTGCAGCTTCTTGTCTAGCAATTTCTTCGCGTTTCTTTTGCATTTCTAGTTCATAGAGACGAGAGCGCAAAATCTTAAAGGCTACCTCGCGGTTTTGATGTTGGGAACGTTGATTTTGACAGCTAACTACTATGCCTGTAGGAAAATGTGTAATTCTAACGGCTGAATCTGTTGTATTAACGTGTTGGCCGCCTGCACCAGAAGATCTATAAGTATCTATGCGAATATCTTTTTCATTAATTTCTATCTCAATATCGTCGTCTATTTCTGGAGTAACATCAACAGAAGCAAAACTTGTTTCCCGACTATGACCAGCATTAAAAGGAGAGTTACGTACTAGGCGGTGAACTCCCATTTCTGATTTTAGAAGTCCATAAGAATAATCACCCGTAACAGTAAAGGTGACTGATTTGATACCAGCTTCTTTGCCTGCTTGTTGGTCTAAGATTTCCGTCTTAAAGCCTTTGCGCTCGGCCCAACGCAAATACATTCTTAGCATCATTTCTGCCCAGTCTTGAGCATCCGTTCCACCTGCACCAGGCTTAATTTCTACAATTGCATTAGCACTATCATTAACTCCTGTAAAAAGCATTTCTGTTTCTACTTCGCTAGTAAGTTTATCCAATTGATCAAGGGTTTTACCTAATTCACTTAGAGAATTTTCGTCCTCTTGAGCAAATTCTAATAAAACTTCTGAGTCTTCTACTAACCTAGTTAATTTTTCTGCTTGTTGTATATGTGTTTCTAATCGGCGGCGTTTTTGTAAAACTTTTTGAGCTTGAGCTTGATTAGCCCAAAAATCTACGGCTGAGGCTTGAGTTTCAATTTCTGCTAATTCAAGGCGTTTGCTATCAACATCAAAGGAACCTCCTTAGCTCTACTACCTTATTTTTAAGATTTTCTAGTTTTTCTCTTAAGTCGTCTAACATTACTACTTACTCCTATTTTTTCTAAAACCGGCTAATATTAACAGCAAGCTAGTTAGCAAACAAGCAAATGCAAACAAATCTCCAAATCTTGAATAAAAAGTTAAAGGCTGTTTTTGTGCGGCTTTATCAATCTTCCATTTTCTTACAGCAGGCTCAAAAATTGGAGTTTCATCCTTGATCTGTCCATTAGCAGCAATATAAGCAGAAATCCCAACATTAGTTACTCTAAGTGTTGGACGGTTAGTTTCTACTGCACGCATAACTAAATGGGTTAAGTGTTGCCGGGAAATTGGAGTTTGTCCAAACCAACCATCATTAGCAACATTAATAAAGGTTTGCGCCCCTGCCCTAGACATTTCACGAGTAATATCAGGAAATACGGACTCAAAACAAATCGATGTTCCAATAGTTACACCAGCTAGATCAATGGTTGTGTATTTATTATCTGACTTATAATCTCCAGCTAAGGCTGGAATCCTATCTATTAAAGGTAAATAGCCCCGCATAGGAACATATTCACCAAATGGAAGTAGATGAATTTTATTATATTGTCCTACACGCTCCCCATTAGGATCAATTAACACTACGCTATTATAATCACCTGTTTTATCTTTAGTAGCAGTTACAGCATTAATTAAAAGATAAATTTTATTTTCCTGAGTAAATTGCCCAAAAATTCTAGGCCAGTTTTCATCTTCATCATAATTAAAACTAAAAGGTGCTTCGGGCCAGGCGACTAAAATTATTTGGTCTTGTTGTTCTTTTTTTTCTTCTCTTAACTCTTTTACAGCTAATAAACTCATGCCTATTTGACGATTTAAGCTTCCTACAAGCTCATTTTGAGGAACACCAACAGGTGCTACTACTTGCACAGCAACCACATCTATTGCTTCTTTGGGAATTGGGATTTCCTTAATGGTTAGTTTTCCAATTATTGGCACAAGCAAGCATAAAAGTAATGATAGGCTAGATATAGCAATAGTTAATCGACTTCGTTTGTAAAGAATTAGGACTATGGCCGAACTAGATAAAACAATTAATGCTGAAATTAAGGAAACTCCTCCATAGCGAGCAGGCCAAATCAACATTGGCTGAAACCCTTGTGAATATCCCAAAGCATTCCAACCAACTCCAGCAACATTTAGCCGTAAAAACTCAGTTGCTACCCAAATAAAAGGAGCAAATAAAATTGCTTCAAATCCAAATCTTTTAACTGAGTAATTAAATATTGCTGAAAATAACGCAGGAAATAACGAAACTATTGCAACAAGTATAAATGCAAGAAAATAAGCAACTAATGGATGTAGTTCACCATAATTAATCATTGAGTAGGTGATCCAATAGCAGGTGCCATAAAAATAACCTATGCCAAATATCTCCCCTAATAGGAAAGCAAAACTTGTTTTTGTAGTTCTTACTAAAGCATAAAGTAGCGGTATTAGCGAAAACCAAGCTAAAAAGTAGAGTTCAAAATTAGGAAATGATAAAACTAATGTTAAAGCAGACAAAATTGCTAAAGAAATATTTATTAAATAAGTAGTTTTTGTGGTGTTTTTAGCTGTAGACATGCAAATAAGTTTAGCAGAGAAGTTAAAAATCCCAATAGATCTTAGGAATTTAACCTTCTCTACAACAAACTAATTAGGTGATTTTATTGTTTTGTTTGTTTTGGCATTACCTGCACGCCACGAAAATTATGATCGTTTTGTAATTCTTCTGCTACTTGGCGGGCTGTGTCTACATCATAAGGGCCTACTCTAACAATATAAAATTGGGCTACTGAATTTGGTTGTGGTGCTATGACATGAACGCTATCAAGTCCAATCTTACGTAATTTCTCTACAATTTTATCTGCTTCCTCTTGACTATTAGGAGATGCAACTTGAACAGAGTATTTTTCACTATTAGAAGGTAAAAAACTATTTTTTGGCTCAACAATTGATTTTTCTTCTGCTTTATCTTTTATAACTTCGTTTGTGTCTGCACTTGCCCCGCTATAACGCATACTTGCAGCCATAGCAGGATTATTTGTAGCTTGGGTAGTAGTAGTATTACTAGACCACCGACCTACAAAAATACCTAATGTATAAAAGCTTAAACAAAGAACTATTAAAATAACAAAACTTACTACCCCTTGGCGTTCAGTCCAAGGAGAAAGCTCTTTTTCACGAGTTTTGGCCCCTTCTTTATCCACTTTAGTAGACCTCTTTTATTTATTAAAATTATTTAATTTGATAGATTTTTTGTAGAGTTAAAATAGTGGCTAATCTTAGCATATCAAGAAAAAACAATGCTATTCATTTGCCGAAAAAGTAGTAGAAAACACAGGTTTTACCCTAAGAAAAACATCGTCAGTTTCAATAACTTCTACCAAAGTCCCTTTTTTAACTATTTTACTAGAAATTACAATCCAGGCTTGACCATTAATTAAAATTACACCTTTGGGATTTAGATCTGTTTGAGCTAAGACTTTTGCTCCAAGTACAGATTTATAACTACTATCTAACTTATGTTTTCGAGAAGCATAAACAATATATAGGATTAAACTTGTAACTAAAACTATTAGAAATACTAATATGAAAAATACTATTTTCATTTATTTTCTAATTTATTTTCTGAATCTATTAAGCGTTTTAGGGCTAAAGCATCTCTATCTTCAGGGTTAAGTGCTAAAGCTTGTCTTAAGTAATTTCTAGCTTGTACTAACTCGTTTTTCTGGAAATAAATCCGTCCTAATAAAATATGTCCAGCAATTAATTTAGGGTTCCAAAATATGGCTGCTTTAAGTGAAGTGATTGCGCCGTCTATATTTGCACGTCGTTCTTGAAGCCTTCCCATAAGCAAATGAGCATCTGCATTATCTGAGGCTAGCTTAAAAACTTCATTTAAGCTACTAATTGCTTCTTGATCTCGACCAGCAATAAAAAATCCTTGAGCTTTTGCTAGAAGAGTTTCTATTTCTTCAGATCTTTTTGCTAAAGTGGTAGCAGCCTTATCTTTTCCTCTAATAACTCTTAGGTAAGCACTACGGCTAAAATGATCTTTTACTCGTGTTAGATTAGGTATTTTGCCATCTGTTTCCCATTTAGCAAAATCTGGCAGATATTTTTTAGCTTCATCTAAAGCATTTGCAGCTTCTAGTTTTTGATCCATTTTTTCAAGACTTTTTGCAAGTATATAGTAAGCTTGTCCATCTTTAGTTTCACGTCTAACTAATTGATTTAATTGATTAGCGGCTGATGAATATTGCCCTGCTCGCCAAAAGGCATAGCCATAATTAAATAATAGATTATTGTCTCGTGGAGCAGCTTGTAAGGCGAGTCCAAAAAGGCGAATTGCTTCATTAAAGTTATTGTTTCTGACCTCAATAATTGCGGCATTATTAAAAACCTCATAAAGCGGCAAATCATTTGTTAAAATTTTTAGGATTGTTCCAGCCTTTTCATTATCATTAGTTTGAATATAAGCAACAGCTTTGTAAAATTCTGATTCCAGATAAGAAGGATCTTTAAGATCTACTTTTGTCAGCCAGTTAAGAGCATCTTTATAGTTAGCTTCATCATAATAAAGATGCCCTAGTGTAAATACGGCTTGCGAATATTGGCCGCTGTTATTTTGTTGATATTCTGACAAGGCACGAAATAAAAATTTAACTTTGTCATCTCTGTTAGCTGTCAAAAGTGCTTTAACATAGCTTTCAAAGGCACTAGAAGGAATCAATGTTGCTTTGTTAACTAGTTGTTCACGAGAAAAAGCAAAACCTGGGATGCGGTTATAAAGAATTTCCCAAGCCAATTTGCCTTGAATTACTTGAAGATCTGTAATTGTTCCACTAAAAGTATAATCATTTCCTATTGCACGGCCCTCACGTAGGTCAATCATCCTAGATGTGACTGTAAGAGTACGATTTTTTCCTTCCCCAACAATGCTATAAGTTCCTATTACTAAAATATCTGCTCCAGCTTTTTCTCCTATCTTTATAGCACTAGCGCGGGTGAGTATTGCTGTAGGAGCAAGTCCTAAACGCTCATAAGCTAGGTTTCTTTCCTCTACATCTAAAGCAACCAAGCCAGAATTTGTTAATAAATTAGTAATACCTAAAGAAAAACCTTCACCAATCCAGTTATATTCTGTTTTATTAGAAACATTTTCAAAAGGTAGAGTTAAAACAGTCTCATTAGAACTAGCAAAAGAATTAGCAAAAACTAAATTAAATTGAGACAAAACAAAAAAGCTTATAAGCAACTGTAAAACAAAATATAACTTGTTTAACATTTTGATCTCTCCCAAAAGGATTTCTGAGGCAGGCAAACTTTAATTAAAGCGCAAAACAAAAAAGCCGTCCAACAAAGCATTCCTAAGCGATAAAACATTACCTTAAGAAGATGCACAATTAGGACAGCACGTTTATTAAAATAAAATAGGATAAAGTTAGACAAATAAAGTAGAGATTGTTTTGAAAAAATTTAAGCAAGTAATTTAAGAAGAAGTTAAAACGTCTCGGACGGGATTCGAACCCGTGTCGCCGCCGTGAAAGGGCGGTGTCCTGAGCCTGACTAGACGACCGAGACAAATAAAACTTTGTAGAAGTGAGCCGTGGTGGGCTCGAACCACCGACCCTTTGGTTAAAAGCCAAATGCTCTACCGGCTGAGCTAACGGCCCACAAAGCTTTTATTTTCAAAAAGATTTCAAAAACTTTTTCGTTTTGGAAAGCGATATTATTAACTTTGCCTTTTAACAAAGTCAAGCTTTTCTTGGTAAGAAATTCCAGGCTCATCCATAAATAAGCATTTTCCTTTAGTTTGATTTCTCCTAAACATCTTTTTCTCTGACTTGAAGATCATTAAAAAGCTATTGTAATATCTAAGTTTTAGTAAAAACGCTCAAGTAAACTAAAACTAATTTAAGAAATAATTTATATCTAAGCAGGATTATAACTCTTTAAGATTATAAATTTGCTTATGGCATAAAATGATTATAGCTGTTTAAGGCTAATTAAAATGTTAACAAAACCCTACTTTAAACCTAGCTTTTTGCCAAGGAATCCAATTATGTATAAAATACTAGTTTCTTTAGTATTTATTCTTTCCTATAGCTTTTTAGCTTTAGCAATGCCACAAGCAGCAAAGTTAAAAGGTGTAGTACATACATTAGCAACAGATGGGGTTAAAACTCCTTTATCTGGTGCAACTGTAATGCTTTCTGGTGCTGGTATTGTAAAACAGTTAGAAGCTATTTCAGATGAAGAAGGCAGATTTGCTATTTTAGATCTCTCACCTGGCGATTATACTATTTCAGTAGAAACCCCTGGGTTTGAACCTTTTACAAAAACTTATAAACTTTTACCTGGTGCAGTTGGCGATCTGGATGTTGTGCTTAAAATAGCAAGCGTTGGAGTTGATGTAGAAGTAATAGCTAATGATGACAACAAAATAAATACTGACAATACAACTAATGTTGGTGAAGTAAAACAAAAAGAACTCCGCAATGCACCTCTAGCAAATGAACGTTTTCAAGAAGCATTACCCTTACTTCCAGGTGTAATTCGTGGGCCAGACGGCTTGCTAAACATTAAAGGTGCGCGTTCTAGCCAAAGTGGGCTACTTGTTAACAGCACTAATGTAACTGATCCAGTTACAGGAGATTTTGCTATCAGTCTGCCAATTGAAGCAATTGAGTCTGTAGCAGTACTTTCCAGCCCTTATTCAGCCGAATATGGAAAATTTACTGGTGCAGTTACTTCAATTGGAACTCGTTCTGGTGGAGATAAATATAAGTTTTTATTTACCAACTTTTTTCCTCGCCTGCGTCGTCGTAATGACCCTGTTACAGGTGAAAGTAAAATTGTTGGCCTAGAATCTTTTACACCTCGATTTATTATTACAGGCCCTATTATTAAAAAGAAATTAACGTTTTCTCAATCATTAGAATATCGTTTTATCCGTACTCGTATTCCCTCACTACCTAATTTTAGAAATGACACTAAACTAGAAACTTTTGATATATTTACACAAGTTGATTATTCAGTAAATGATCGTAATCATATTACTTTTAACTTTTCATTTTTCCCTCAAAACTTGTCATTTGTTAACCTAAATACTTTTAATGCAATGGATGTTAGCCCTAATTTCCGTCAACGAGGCTTTTTTCTAGCGGTTGCAGAACGTGTAGCATTTGACAATGGTGGATTTTTAGAAGCAATTTTTGGTGCAAAGAGCTTTGATGCTTTTATTTTTCCTCAAGACGGCAAATCAATGTTTGTTTCTCAGGAAAATAATTTTGGTAGTTTCTTTAATCGTCAATCTCGTTTTACAGATCGCTATGACACACAAATAAACTATAGCCTTCCATCTTTTAGGTTTAAGGGTAGTCATGCCTTAAAAGTTGGAACACTAATTAGTTTTAATAATTACAATGGGCGGGATCAAAATTCTCCAATAAATGTAGTAAAAACTTTTAATAATACTAACGATCCTATGTCTCCTGTAGTTAACACCCCTGTAATAACAAATACTCTCCAGCAAATTAATTTTGTTGGTAGTGGTCAAATTGATAGGGATAATCCAGAGCAAACCCTTTATATTCAAGATAAATATAGTGTTAACTCTAAGTTAATTTTTGATATTGGCCTACGTTATGACCATGATGAAATTGCTGGAGGAGCAAACTTTGCACCTAGGTTTGGATTTCTTTTTGTACCTTTTAGCGATGGTAAAACAGTTTTTCGCGGTGGTGTGGGCCGATTTTATGACAAAGTTGCACTTGGTGTAGGAGCATTTGAACAACTCCAAAGCCGTAGCGTCACTACTTTTGCTAATGATGGTAGTATTATTGATAAAGATCGGCTATTTCGTAATACTTTTGCTAATGAACTACGCATTCCTTACAGTATTTCAACTACATTTGAAGTAGATAGACAATTAGCTAAAGGCGTATTTTTCCGCTTTGGTTATCAACGTCGTGAAGGCCGGGATGAATTTATCGTCAATCCTTCAACTGACCCTGTAAAAGGTTCTTCCCTACTGCTTTCAAATGGTGGACGTTCTCGCTATCAAGAATTTCAATTTACAAGCCGCTATAAAGTTAATCAGGATAATGAGGTTACTGTTTCTTATGTTCGTTCTCGTGCAACAGGTGACTTAAACGACTTTAACACTTATTTTGGTAATTTCCGTAATCCTATAATTCGTGAAAATCAACGCTCTCGACTAGCATTTGACACACCAAACAGATTGCTAGTAACTAGTAGTATTAAGCTTCCTTTTGACTTAATGGCATTTCCTGTTTTAGATTTACGTACTGGATTTCCTTTTTCCCGTATTGATGCAAACCAAGACTTTGTTGGACTACGCAATCGAGATCGTTTTCCTCGTTTTGTTTCCTTGGATATGCAAGTTACTAAAGGAATAAATATTCCTGTTTTAGGTAAAAAATATAAAACTAGGGTTGGAGTAAAAATCTTTAATATCACCAACAATTTTAACCCTAGAGATGTACAAGCAAATATTGATAGTGTTAACTTTGGCACTTTTTATAACAGTGTAAGCAGAACATTTAGAGGAAAATTTGAGTTTGATTTTTAAACTCATAGCTTTTTGGGAGTGCAAAAATCTCCACTCCCAAAAAACCTTCCTAAGGTTTTGCAAGTTTTTCTTTCAAAAGCATTCTTGGCTTAAATTTATCTAAAAAATAAGTTCAAAATCTGCTGAAATTTCGGATATTAGATTTGTACTTTTTTTTTATAAATCCAATAATGTTTGCTTTTATAGCTTAAATAATAAAAATTCATTTTGCTTTAACGTCCAGAGTTGTAGAGTTGTAATGATAGAAGCACTTTATAAACGTAGAGTTGTTCTTTTA
>Ga0268299_1003484_pt1 | contig 14351 bp, 8 predicted proteins | sample NOBtaG_FD_193484 | JGI IMG/M metagenome (GOLD analysis project Ga0268299, IMG submission 193484) | Activated sludge microbial communities from bioreactor in Nijmegen, Gelderland, Netherland - NOB reactor | ecosystem: Engineered > Bioreactor > Aerobic > Activated sludge | place: Netherlands...
AGCAGCGCCCCGCGCCGAATCAATTCCTCATTGGCGGCGGTAAGATGGACTTTGCGTACCCGGCGCGTACTGAACATCCCGCGATTTTCTCCCGATCACTCCCCGATTTTTTTCAGATCGAGCTTTAAAATCTCTCGCTGATCTGAATTTTTAGGGCGACTCACGGAGTCGCCCATCAAGAATATGTACTAGATTTTGAAGATACGTGGTCAATGAAGCGCTGTTACTTCTTTCCGATGAGCGTCATTGAGAGCGCCGACATCAATGCAGGCTGATGCGTGAGCTGCACAATTGCTTTCTCGTTGATCTTGATCCCCGGCTGCGTACCCGGTTGAACGGGCGTAGTCGCCGTCGGCAGAATTTTGGTAACTTTTGCCGAGGCTATCCCCGCCGTCAGGTCATCGACCACCGCGTGCGCCACAATATCGGCACCTTTATAAACCAGCACACCCATGCCGATATTGACTTTGCTCAGGTCAACATTCAGCTTCAGGTTGCTACCTGGAATGACAGTGGCTTCCTCTTTTACATTTCCGGCGATGATTTCATTGACAGGCGCATGGCTTGCCAGCAGGATCGCGACGCGCACGACATCATCACACATCGCGATGGCTTCTCGCTCATTTGCATCAACCCGGCTGTACAGCCAATCGACCAGGCTTTGCATTTCGCGCCGATCCAGATATTCGATCTCGCCCCAGCGCGGCAGATTTGCCAGATTGCGCAGCGAGACTTCTTCGTCATACTGGCTTAGGCGCTCAGCCCACTCCAGACGGATCCGCGGCAGCACCCCCCCGAACGATTCATAGAGGCAGCCCGCGACATGCGCGATGTTATCCAGTTCGGCGGTAGCTTCATTAATGATGTCGGTGCGTCCATGCGGCGCGTCGCGCAGATCGCCGAGCGAGAGATTGCCAACCGCGTTGTCACGGGTGCTTTTCCAGCCCAGATTGGCGAAATTGGCGAGGTTGAGCTGCGCCGTTTGCGCGCGGTAGTTCATCACCACCGATTGCTGCGCGACGAATGTTTTGTTGATGCTCATACCAAGCGCGCTGTTGGTTGTTGCCGCTAACGTTTTTGGCGTGGCGGCAAATTTCACCAGGGCGCGGTTTTTGGCGCTGACCAGTGTTTCCTGGAGCAGCGTGACGTTGTTCAGGCGATCCAGCAGTGGCAGAACGTATTTGAGCCATTTGAGCGGCGCATCGCTGAACAGATCGACCATCGCGCGCAGATCAGGCGGGATGCTGACCCCGCGTGAGAGACAGGTCGGCAGCGGTGCAGCAACCAGCCCTGGATTGACCGCACGGTATGGTACGGGATTCAGCAAGTTGCTCAAACGCGGACGATAAAACGCCAGATAAGGCACATGCTCGTTGAGGATGCGTGTGCGCCGTTCGTTAATGTTACTGATGCGGAACTCTTCTTCTTTAATCAGCGCCCGTGTCACCGAAACGTCGTGCCGTGCTTCCGCCAGTTCGTCGCCGATCACTTTCAGTCGGCGATCCGCGTCGCCCGTGATGGCTTGCAGCTTGATGAGCGTGTCTTGACAGCGCGCGACGGCGGTTCGATAAGTGCGAACAAGACCTTCCACCTGCCGCAGCGTAAAAATCGCGTGTTCGGCAATCTCAACCGATTGCGAGAAAAAGTCGGCTTCGTCGGCATTGACAGGGTCAGGGTCTTGCAGAACGAACCTGAAATCATCATCGGTCATTTCAGACAGTTTTTTGTTGACACGATCAGGACGAACCGGTTTGCCCTGTGCATCCAGAAGATAGACGGGGTTTTTATTTTCATCGAGTTTAACCAGGCCACGAACCTGAATATCGTCCAGATTCAAATCCAGGTCTAAATCCAGCCCCTTCACCGACTTCAGTACATCATGTTTTCCCGCGCTGCTGGCGACCTTTGTTTCATTCGGCGGTGGATTGGTCAGACGCTCTGCCACCGTGACGGTGCGAAAATCGAACGTCTTGCCAACGATGTAAGATTGATCTCTGATCCCTTCCTTGAGGAAATCGATGTCTTGCTGAGCAGGCTGGAACAACTTGCTGGACAGGTTGGTGGTGAACTGCACTTGCTGGCTATCGGTTTGCAGCTTGACCAGTTCGTCGCTGATCGGCAGACTGGGTATGTTCCTAACCTGATCCTGCAAATTTCCGGAAAAGACGAACTGATTCTGGCTGACAGGCAGGTTCACCTGAAAATTCGTCGTTTTTTCCGGTGTGAACACGAATGAATTGGTCGAATTCAATACTGATGTCGGGATCGTCTGGGTTGCGGCGGATGAAAAATTGAACGCTTTGGCAGCAGCGGCGGCACTTGCAGCGGCAGCAGCACCACTTGGCGCTTTCGCGGCTTTCAAGGTATTTGCGCCGGTGGCAGCTCCCGCATTTTTCAGAAGGTTGGCGTACTCATTAAGTTGTTCGCGTGTGGCGACAGCCGTATCGCCCTGGGCAATATCAGCCAGCGCAGTCGAAGTTGCCAGACGGCTGGCCCCAGCGGTTCCCAGCATCAACTGGCGCAGACGATAAATATTGGTTTGCGCTTGCAGGAAGCCAAAATCGATACGATCATCCGCTGACTGAAGCTTGGCATTGAGGTAATCGATAAATTTAATCAGGCCGAGCTTATCCAGGTGCGCCACTTCATTCCGTTTTGACTGGCTGAACAGGTCATTTACCACATTATCCAGGTTGATATTGGATTCAGGAAACTTCGTTTTCAGGATGCCGCGCAGATTTTCACGTTCAGTCTCGTCCATGACCTGGGTAAAGACGAGAAATCCTTGCTGATTAGCGTCCCGTTCGTAACGCAGCCCTGGAATATCCGTAATATCAAAATTATCTGGAAAAGCTACACGTGCCGGGGTAGACCGCAGCGGTGTGCTGCTCAGTAGAAATGCGCGCAGCTCTTCGATCAGTGTGACGATTCGCTCGTCATCCTCGCCAACGACTGTGCCATAATCGGTTTCCACCGATCTGAACTTCTCATCGCAATCTTCGTTGGGTTCATCTCCACAGTCGGGGTCAACCTGAACGAATTCTTCTTCGGTTTCCTCCAGCTTGCCGGGGTCAGGGTCGGGATAAACGATTGATGTACCGGTGATGACTTTGGTGAGCAGCCGAATGATGTCGCGCACATATTCTCGCCGTGTCAGCCAGCGCCCGCGCCGCGTGATAAATTCGTTCAGCGCTTCGGCAAATTCCGGGTCAATCGTTTCAGTTTGCAGCAGCGTACTTTCATACCAGACTTGCGGCACAGGCACGAGCACCCGTATGCGATCCGGCACATTCAGGTCAAACGGATCGAGCGATGCGCTGCCTTCAATCGCCGCGTCAAGCTGTTCCAACGGGATAGGAACGGCATCCACCGCATAGGCTGGCGGGAAAAACAAATCTTCCGTCGCGCCTTCGCGGGGATTTATTACCTCGCGCGGGAGCAAGCCTGCTGGGGGAAGATAACGATATTCGTGGCGCAGGTCTTCGTAGGCCACGTTGTCGTGTGTCGCTTCCGAAATCTGATCGGTGAACTGTTGAACCCGTGCTTGCCACAGGAAGGGATTGCCGCTGCCTGCCAACTGCCACAAATCGGGTGAGCCAAACGGCGTTCGGCTGCCAAGCGAAGTATGATCCTGTAAAGCACGGTACGCCAGGCCGTTGTATGTGACGACATCCCCCAGGCGATAGGACACGTCCACTTCCCAACTGCCGCGCGGGCTGTAGACACGGAGCGGACGGCGGCGCTGCGGCTTGCCCCCGGCGCGCACTACCGCATAGCGATCCAGAAACAGCGGCGTCCAGTCGTCGGCAAAGCCCACCACGCCCACCGGAACACCCAATTCGTTCCAGGGCATCAATTCGTCCTCTGTGAGGGCTTTTTCGGCCTCGAAAATAGTATGCGCGATGCGATTGCGCCAGGTCGCAGCCGGAGTCAAAGGCGGAAGCGGAATTTTCGTGGCTGGGGTATCGGGCCAGATATACAGTACCAGGCGGGTGGCATCTACTGACTGCCAATCATCAAAAGCATCATTAGTGGGGTCAATTTCGCACTCATCGGCGGGATTCAGCCTGCCAATGAGTTCGGCGGTCACGGGTTGCAGCATCAGCACACCCGCGCGCGGTAGATTAACGCCCTCGTCGATTAGGCGACGCAGGGTAAATTTCAACGACTCGCGCCCGCCTAGCCCGCTTAGCCCAGCGGGGAAAAAGACCAGCGTCGAGAAAACGTTGACGCGCATTTCCTGCACCATGACCACGTCTTCGCCGCTGGCAGCGACTCCGGTGCCGCCGAGCAGATGATAAAAATAATTGCCGCTCTGGTCGAGTTCAAGCGCTGCTTCCAGCCCGCTGATAACCCCTGCGGACATCATCTGACCGCGCAGCGCCAGACGACCATCGCGTCCGGTTTGCTCGGTGGTGAGCGCCACATCGCTTAATGAACGCCCTGTATAAAAATTCAGCCGCCGCCGCCAATCTGCACCCACTTCCAGCTTCATTTCCGGGTCAACGGCGATGACTCGTTCGCCCTTCGCGGGGTTGAATATGCGTTTGACTTTCATCGTCCACCTATCGCGTCTAGCTCTTTGAAGACGGGCTCCCTAACGTTGTCATAATTTTCGTTGAGCGCGAACTTCGCCAGCTTTTTCATGCTTTGGGCGCTCAACAGCGCACTTTTTGGCTTGGTGCGGGCGATTAAGTCCAGCTCTGGCACCACGCCCGCCTTTGACAGCGCATCAATCACCTCAGTCTGTACAAGATCGGGGAAGTTTGCGCTAATGACTGGCAGCCCTTTGCCCAGATTACGCTGGGTATAGCGGTCACTAGCGCTGCGAACCTGTTCAACGTTAATTGTTTCCGGTATAGACATTTCCATGATGAGCGCACGTGTAAACGTCTGGGATTTTGCCAGACTGGGCACACTCAGCAGCGCATTAAATTCGTTGGTTGCCTGACGGCTGACCATTGTCGCCAAGATTTTTTCGTAGGGTTCGATCAGTCCGAATCGGCGAATGCGCGCGCGCGGAGTCTCTTCGGGATCGGCGGGTGGTTCTTCGGGCTGTTCCGGTTCTTCGGGTTGCTCTGGCTCTTCGGGTTGCTCTGGCTCTTCCGGTTGCTCTGGCTCTTCCGGTTGTTCCGGGTTTTCATCGACAGGCGGCTCTTCGGGCTGCTCCGGTTCTTCGGGTTCTTCCTCTGGTGGAGGCGGTAACGCTGGACGCTCGATGACGACCAGTTCGCCTGCCAGATCAGCGCTATAAGCCAGATTGCGGCGGCGCACGTACCAGAGTTCCGGCGCGGCGTTATAGGCTTCACGCCATGCAGCATCCACCACATTTTCCGGCTCCAGGATGGGCGGCAGCGGGCGGCGTGGCAGCCGCAAACCCTGTAAAATTTCGAGCGGTTTGCGCTGGGCGATGATGCCCGGTGCGGCAGGCCGCAGAACCCGCGACAGCAGCAGTAGATTTTGCGACTCTTTCAAACGGCTGAGCATCTGGCGCAGGTCGCTGCGTGACAGCGGGATCAAAATCAGTACGGAGGTTGATTCCTGAAGCTCATCGCCCAACGTCAGGTCAATTGGCGGCAGCAGAATGCTTTCTTCCAGCAGCGCGCTCAGTTCATCGTTGGGGACAACCGAGACTTCAACGTTAACCTGCGGTGGAAAATAGGTATGCGTAAAATCGCGCATATCCAGCGAGGCTTTGGGCATCCGTCCGCCAGGAGGCAGCACACGGAAATAATCCGACGCTGCGAACCGCGTGGTTTGCTGGGCGGTGTTGCGCTCCTGGAGAATTTCGCCCAGTTGATTGTCGTATTGCAGCAAATGAGCCTCACGCGCGGCGCGGGGCGAAAAACCTAACCCTAAAACATCGCCCTGTTCTGCGCCGACTTCGCGCCGGATCAGGTAGGGGTCGATCCAGTCCACTGTGCCGCGATTCAGCGCCACCACTGCCAGCGGCAGAACGCCCTGCGGCAGTGAACGCTGCGCATTGCCGATAAAAAATTCGTAAGCCAGATCAGAACGGCGCTGGTCAAGCTCACGGCTGCTGCGACCATCGGCATAGGGGATTAGCGTCGCGGCGGTTGCTTCGACAATATCGCCATCCTCGACGGAGCGATCCCCGGTGATTGACGTTGGATAGGAGGAGATTGGATTGGTGCTGAATTCAACCGCCCGCAGCGCGACGATAAAAATGCCGGAGAGTGTGCGCGCAGGTTCACGCGGGATTTTCATCAACCCAAATGCCACGTCGAGCCGCTGAATTTCGGGAATATTAGTCAGGCGCAGGTCGAGCGCCGTCGGCAGTACCACCAGCTCCCCCAGCGGCGTGATGCCATGTCCTGGCAGGATTCGCAGTGAATTTACGCCCGCACCCATGACGACACCCAGGCCGCTTACAACGCCATAACCCCCGGCGCGTCCCAGGTCAGCCTGCCGCGTCAGAAAATAATTCTGTTCACGGGTGAGGTCGCTGGCGGTCAGGAAGCGCCCATCAAAATAGCGTGGGCGTCGTCGTCGATCATCAATGATGAGCGCGCCTGTCGCCTGTAATTTCGCGACCTCATCGCTGTCCAGCCGCACACGCGCAGTTCCTTGACTCAAGTTAAACATGGTCTCACCCTTCTATTTCGTCGTCCAATGCGGTTAGCTGTATGGCCTAGCCCAACCAACTCAATAATGCGCCTGTCGTGTACACAAACTGGCGAAGTTCATTTTTCACAACTACAAACTGTTCCATATTGCGCACGGGCGGGTTGGCGTTGGTCATTGGGATCGTCACCCGTGCCAGAAAAACGGCGGTTGTGTTTTGTCCAACTTTATGCTCGTCTCGCCGCTTGGGGCCAAAATCGTCCCACGAGTCTGACCCTTCTTCCCACGAGCCAAAAATGATTTCATGCACTTTGCTCCGGCGCGCGTCCGCATCGGCTAAGCCACTGACGGCTGCCCAGGGATTGACGGGCAGCGGCGCGGTTGGCGAGTCACGAGGGATCAATTCCAGATCATAAAAATCGCGCAGGCGAGATGGCTGTACCGCGTCGAGCGCATCAAATGGCCCAGCAGCGAAAGCCGGTGTTTTGCCGCGTTCGCAGGCGACAAAATTGACGAACACATCGGCGATCACCGCATTTGGAAAGAGCAAATCTTGCAGCGTGTCGTCGGGCATGAGCACATCCTCAACGGTGACACTCTGCAAAATGTTGAGTTGATTGATTTCCCGTTTGCCGTTGAACCATTGATTCAGGCGCAGACAGGCCGTCGCGGGAACTTCGATCAAACGTCCGAGCCGATCCACCGCGAGTCCAGGCCGAACCAGCAGGCTTTCCTCACGACCATCGGGGAAAGCTGGGTCGTCGCCGGGGGCAAGCGGTTTTTCCCAATCCACAAAAAGCCCGGAAACGGTTCCGCTGCCATGCAGATAGGCCAGCGCCCGCCCCAACCGTCCGCGATGATAATTTTGCTCAGCCTCAAAATCCAGCGTGTCCAGCAGTACGCCCGTCGCATAAGCCACACGATCCGCTCGGCTCGGCACTTTTTCCAGGATGTCATTTCGGGTACTCATGGCTGATCTCCTTTAGCTTTACGCCCGGACTTCGGCTTTTTCGGCGCTTTTGGTTTGGTGACCGGGGGTTTGTCGCGGGTATTCGGTTTTGTGTCAGCAGCTTCCCCCGATGGGCGCGAGACGATCACGTCGGATGGTCGCAGCCGATCTGGATTTCCAACCCTGATGATGACGACTGCCGGGGCGCTTTCCTCGCCCCTGTCATCCACCACCACCAGTTGAAATTTATACTCGCCCGCACCCATCCCGCGCGTGTCAACCTCAACAAGCGGTTTTTCGGTTGTCACCGGGACGTTTGGTTTAAATCGCGGCATCGCCTTACCCTAATAATGTCCAGATGTATCGAACGATTTCACCGCCGGGAGCATCGAATGAGCGTGTCGCAGTCATGTCGAATGTCTGACCGACTTCGACGGCTTCCGGTGCATCAATCACGGCTGTGGGACGCTGCGAGTCACGCACGACAATGTCCACGAAAGCGGGTTCGGATTCGTTGCCAGAGTCATCGACGACCACCAGTTGAAAGCGATAAGTTCCTGGCTTGAAGGGATTATTGGGATCAATCGTCACTTCAACTTTAGGTTCGTTGGTCTCGACAGGTGCGCCAAACTTAAATTCGGGCATGATGTTTTCCTCTCAGTCTTTTTCAATTTCGATAAATTTTTGCACATTCGTCCTATAAGTCAGAGGGCGAATGCGCAGGGTCATTCTTCTGGTTCGGTGTAATCCACCAATGTCCAGATGTACTTCGCGATTCTGCCACCGACTGCGATTGAGCCGCTGCCATCCAGCAGGAAGGCGCTGCCTGCTTCGACCACCGCGTCGTCGCCGGGGTCGGCAATCAGTTCGCGATAATCGGCGGCGTAACCCCCTTCAAGACGTGGGTCGAGGCTCGGCGGACGCTGCAACACATCGCGAACACCGACAAAGCTGCGATCCACACGCACGGGACGCGCTTTTTCACCCTCTGCCAGATACGTGTCTACCCCGATCAGCGATGCCATACCTACTAAAAATGGCACGGTAGCCGGGACAACCCGTGTGATGAGGTGCGCCGGGGTTTCCATCTCAACGATGCGGCGGATCAAGCCCATGTCCTGCGGCTCGACCTCGTTATGAACCAGTACCGTCACCCGGAACGCCAAATCATCGAAAAGCGCTTCAATCGCCCTTGCCTCGCCGATGTCTACCTCAAGGTCGGCGGCGAACAGGGCTAAAAATTCCTTGCGGTTTTCATCGCCCAAAAACAGCGTATCGCCCACGTAAGAATTGCCGCTGACAACCAAGCCCGCCAATAACGGGTCTTCTTCATCCGCCAAATCTGCGCCTAAAATCGTCGCGAATGTCCGGCGCAGCTTCCAATCTTCCAGAACGATGATTTCGCCGCTGTCTACGCCATTGTTGGTCGCGATATTAAGCGCCAGCTTCAGGCCGTCCAGCGTACCGCGTTGTTTGAAAAGCTGCGGCGCGTTGGTAATCAACCGTCGCTGACGTTCGAGCGGATAGCCATTGTCGAAACCTACGCCGATCCAGCTTCCCAGCCAGCCGAGTGCATCCTCCTGCGTTGTGCGTGGGTCGGTCAGCAGATAGGACTGCGCGATTCGATCTTCCATCGGCGTCAGGATGCCCTCAAAATTGTCGAGGAAGCGCTCCAGAAAATCCGCTGGGGTGCTGCTGCCAACGGCGTCGGCGTCCGCGCCAAAAACGGATTCGCGATACAGTTCTGGCAGATATTGATCGAGGTACGAGAAGCGCGAACCATAAGTCCGCACCGCCCAGACTTCCGGCGTTGTGCGACCATCGCCGCTGAGGATGATCCGCACGTGCAGATAGCGTCCGCGCAACGTCCGTACTCGGCGGCCTGCCCGCTGGATCAACACAGTAAACAACCCAGCGCGGTTTGGCTCCTGGTCGCAGCTTATCAAGCCGGGATGGAACGGAATTTCCGAAGGTTGGGGCATCCACGCACCGCGCGGCTTGCCACTGGCCCCGCCAGCAGAGAAGATCGCGCCAAATTGATGCTCATGCCAATCGAGCGGCTCGATCAGGTCGGTTTTTTCGTCGCTGGTCGCCAGGAAAATTCGGACTCCACATTTTGCCGGAATCATGGCTTCCAGATACAACCGATGCCATACCGTCTGCGCATTGCCGCTGTCGATCAAAATTTTATTGGATGCCTCACCCAGCGCCGGGAAGGTCGGCAGTGACAGGCTGAGGAGCGGCCTGCTGCCCTTCTCGCCGGAGCTTGCGCTCGGATAATGCGCTGGGAACGATATGCCATGCATAAACGGGTCGCCGTTATGATCTTGCAGCGGATAAAAATCGCCAACAGGTTTATCTTCCGCCACGCCAACGTGTACCGGGTAAACAGGCGCTTCAGATTTCAGCGGCAGCACCAGAATTGCGATCCGATCTTCGCTTGCCCAGGTCAGGCTGTAGGGATGCACCACCCCTTTCAGCGTCGTTTCTTCTGACCAGGCGTAGCGTTCGCTGAGGTAGCGCACGTGGACTTCACTTGCGGCTGACCAGCTTAGAACCGCGACTTTTCCATCTACGCTCGACGCGATAGCAACGGGTGTATCATCCCCCTGCCAGACAGCCGTCGTCACCAGATTCATGCGCGGCGGGTCGGGATTTTCTTGCTGCGGGCGAAAAGTGTCAATGCTGTAATTCGGGAATGGGCGATCCCGCAGCGGCAAGCCCCGGACACGCGCCAACTGTTTATTGGTGCGATCCAGCACCCATACGCCGCCTGTTGGGTTCGCCGCCAGCCGCCATGCCTCGAATCCTGGCAGGCTCAGCGTCAGGGTTTTCCAGCGTCCAAGACGATCCAGCAGCACAACGCCGCCGTTGATCGCGATGTACAGCACACCGTCATAACCCATTGCCAGATCGGTTGGCGTTTCGCCAGGGGCTGGCCTGTAAATCGGAATGGGAGTCGTCAGCGCCCCGGTTGCCATGACGCGGCGCGTACCATTGTCCCAGTAGGCGCGTGTTTCATAGCCGTCGCGCGTTTGCGGCACGCGGTTAAGCCTGTCCAGCGCTTCAGCTTCTGCCCCAGCGGATTCCGTGCCGAGATTTGGGTCGGACTGGCGGCTCACCAGCCGTAAGCTGCGGCGCTCGTTATCATAGAGAAGTTCTGGCGGATCATTATGTAAGTGCCACTGCGTTTCATCCGCCAGCATCCAGAAGCGCAGTCCGTTGGCATCCATTAGTCGCAAACCTCCGGCACAATCGGTACAGGCAGGCCCGTATCGCCGTCCACCAGTCCGACGCTGCTCAACGTATCCGGTGGGCCGCCATCGGCAACTGCCACGACGGACAGCAGTTCGGGGAGCTGCCAATCTTCGAGCGGAATTTCGGCCTGCCCGTTGATATTGGATGGCGAGACAAGCTGCCACGTATTGGCCTCACGCTTGAATAAACGCAGGCGATCCCCCAATAGACTCTGTACGCCGGGAACGCGCGCGACGGTCATTTCTAGTTCGCGATCTTCAACAGTGCGTCCAAGCTGCCAACCTGTACCCTGCAATCCTCCTGGTGCCAGCGCCCACAAGAACATTTTGAGCGCATCACGAACGCCCCGTAAGACCTGTTCACGGTCAAAACCATCGGCAATTTCGACGCCCACGCTGATGCCAATCGGGATATATTCGCACGAGATGACGTACAATTCCGTTCCCAAGGGGCGGCGCGCATCGAGATAGGCGTGAACCGACTCTAAAAATGGTCGATCTGCGCGCGGATAGGGTGGCTCCGCCGGGGCTTTGTACGGCAGGGTCATCACCGAGATGACTCCGGGTACTTCCGGGCGGCGCTGCTGCGGTTTGAAGCGCGGCATTAGTTCGACGCGACCCACCTGGATTCCGGGCGTCTGCGCGGCGAGGATGCGGTAATCACTTTCGGTGACGGCGCGGTCACGGTGGCGGAATAAATCCGGGATGCGGCGCTCGGCGGCATCCAGCTTTTCAGCATCATCCCCCCCGTCGGCAGGAAGCGGCTGTGAAACGAGTAGCTTGCTTACGGCGATGTCATTCAGATCAACGGCGGTGATGGCTGTCAGCGAACCTGGCGGCAGATTGCCTGCGCCGCCGCCGCCGGAGCGCATCGTCACCACACGCACACGGCTGCCTGGTTCTGGCACACGCCCTCGCACCCGGTCTCCAAATTTGATCGTTCCGGCTTCGCTGTCCAGGCTGTAAACCGCCGAGTCGCGTCCGGCAAGGTTCAAATCGTCAATGCGCTGCCATGCCCGGTAGCCCTGGTCGGGTTCTTCGACCTGGATTTCGAGCGTTTCCGCTTCAACCGACTGCCCTGGAAGTTGCATAATCTGGTCGGCAGAACCGTCACTTTGTCCGGCGATGCGTCCCGTAATCGTCTGGCGCTGGTCAACTTCGACGGCATTAATGCCGACCCAGCTTAAACTCATGGAGGTTAATTTTTTCGTCGGGCGCAGCCGCAGCCATGCTACCAGACGCTCCGCTTTTTCCGGGTCGTCGAGACGCGGAGGTTCATCACCCGTCCCGGCGCGCAGAATATCACGGACATTGTTGCTTGGCCTGCCGATAAAACCCTCACTGGGGAGCGCCAACCGCTGCACGCCGCGCTGGGTCAGGCCGACGCTGGTGTCCACATAGACATCGAGTGTGCGATAGGTCGTCTGGTTGTTCGCGCCGACTCCGGTGATTTCCCATACGTGCGGGAGTGCCGCGCGCGGGCCGATGTCCTCGAACAGTGCCGGGACGGTGATCGACGGCATAATGCCGATGCTGATAAGCTGTTGGCTGCCGCTGGTGCTGCTTCCAAGCGTGGTTTTGATCGCTTTGATATTGTCCGTTTTTGCCGCCAGCAGCGCGACCCACAGGCATTTGTCAACGGTGCGGGTGATGATGTCAAAGCCATCGGTATCCGGTGCGCCACCTGCAAAAACGGCTGTCGTCACGTAAGGCGCAACCGTCTGTGTACCCGCGCTGCCGACGTAAATTTGCTGCAAATTGGTGATAACCGTATTCATCGAGTTGCGTTCCGCGTCGGTCAGCGGGCGCTTGTAATAGGCTTCGGCAGTCACAGGCAGAACGGTCACTTCCGTGCGCGTCTCAAAATTCACCGGCCCTTTGACGGTTGCCTGCCGTTTCAAAATTTTCGCCGATGTTTCATCTTTGTCGTCAATGCTCAGGCTGATTAACGTGCGCGCGGCGATGGCTGGACGCATCGGAACGCCGAGCAGTCGCAAAAATGCGAGGCGCTGCCGTTCGGGGATCAGGTTCGCGCGGTAGAGCATGGTATCCGCCAGCCACGCGAACAACTCGATCATCGTCCGTCCGGGGTCGCCCAGGCGTGGGTTTGTCCATTCGTCGGTATGAGCGGGGACACGCGCCAGCAGTTCGGCGACGAGATCATCAAAACTGCGATCATCTAATCTTGGGACTGGGATAGGCATCGCTTATCCTTCCATTTCCAGAGTAATGCCCATATTTTGCGGGCTGCCCGTGCGCCGGATACGATAGCCAATTTCGATTCGAATCCAGCTTGGTCGATCACTTACCTCACCAACATCCACCCGGTCTAACAGGATGCGCGGCTCCCAACGTGCCAATGATTCCATAATCAGGTCTCGGATACGGCGGTGAGTAACCAGCGTATTCGGCTCGTGCAGGTAATTTTCTAACCCCGCGCCAAATTCCGGGTGCATCAGTTGTTCGCCGGGGCGTGTGCGCAGGATCACCTGGATCGACTGGCGCACGGATTCTTCTAAGGTTGGGTAGCGCAGTTGACCATTTGCATCCGGCAAAGGCAGCAGGGGCCAACCAATCAGTTCGGGCGATGGATTCCGATTCATCAGATCACCTCTTCGGGATGGGTAGACAAATCTTGATAAAGAACATCCAGTTAAAGATGATGTTGAACAGCGACAGGAAAATATTCAGACAAATAAACGCACACAGCGTAATAATCGGGATGCTGAAGCTGCAAATCCATTCAATGGTCAGCCCGCCGGAGCCTTTCTTAGCATCACCATCCAGATAATTACTCAGTCCATTTTTGCCGATCAGGTCATACAGCGCGGGCGGCATGACAAAGGCCACATTCGGCTTGAGCGCTTTGAGCGACGCGCGCGAGATGTCTGGCAGCGAAATCTGTACAGGTGGCACTTTGCCGTTGGTTTCGTGCCAGGGCGCAATCGTGAAGCGGTTGCTATAGGGACTCCACCACGTTTCCGGCGGGCAGCCCGGACGCCGCACCCGCACGAATGCCCGCACCTGATACTGTGCGCTGGGACGGTCAAAACGCGGCTCGCCCTGTGGCAGATTCAGGCTGATGAGCTTCTTTTTCATCAACGCCCGCAGCGCCAGCAGGATCGCGTCGCCCTGCGCCGCTGTGATATTCCAGGTAATGCTTGCGTTTGATGCACCTGCGCTCAATTCACCCGGTTTATTTGGTGTCAAATTATCCTCAGAATCCCGCAGACGGAAGGCCATCGCCTTGATAAAGTCGCCCGCGCGAACCCTGACAATCGGAATATCGAACCCCAGGCGCACCACCCGGTTGTTAATCACCACCGTTGCCGGAATGTAGGTCACAATAAACGGCGCTTCGACATAGGTTTCGTCAAAATCGCCGAGATTCACATTCATGGTGACGGCGTTCAGCATGTTCATGACGGCTTGCGCTTCCGGTGTATTCTCAAAGCCTTCCAGTTCCAGCATCCAGCGTAAAACAGAAACAAATTTGTCGTCGGCCTTCTTGAAATCGAGTTCCAGCTTGTTATTTGGGCCGGTGCGCAGCGGAATGTTCT
>Ga0268299_1003485_pt1 | contig 14349 bp, 13 predicted proteins | sample NOBtaG_FD_193484 | JGI IMG/M metagenome (GOLD analysis project Ga0268299, IMG submission 193484) | Activated sludge microbial communities from bioreactor in Nijmegen, Gelderland, Netherland - NOB reactor | ecosystem: Engineered > Bioreactor > Aerobic > Activated sludge | place: Netherlands...
GAAGCCGCCGACAATCGCTGTGAAGAGCCCGTGCTGCGGCGGCACGCCGGATGCAACCGCGATCGCCATCGAGAGCGGCAGCGCAACGACTGCTACCGTCGCGCCCGCAATGGCGTCCTTCCGGAACGCCTCCCACCCATACCCCTCGCGCAGAATCGCGATCAGCTTGGGCTGTAAGAGGTGCGCGGTGCTTGCGCCTTGAGGCATGCGCGCATCACGCGCCGCGCCGCCGGCGCGCGCAAGAGGACAGGTCGTCTCTGCCGTGTGGCCTAGCTGGCGCCGCGCAACCGCGTTACGCGCGCTCAACGCAGAGGGCGATGCCCATGCCGCCGCCGATGCAGAGCGTGGCGAGGCCCTTGGAGGCTTTGCGGCGCCGGAGTTCGTAGAGCAGCGTCGTCAGCACGCGGGCGCCCGAGGCGCCGATCGGGTGGCCGATGGCGATGGCGCCGCCGTTGACGTTCACCTTCTCCGGATCCCAGCCCATGTCCTTGTTCACGGCGATGGCTTGGGCGGCGAACGCTTCGTTGGCTTCGATGAGATCGAGATCGGTCGCTTTCCAGCCGGCCTTTTCGAGCGCGGCCTTGGAGGCCGGGATCGGGCCCGTGCCCATGATCGAGGGATCGCAGCCGCGCGACGCGAATGAGACAATGCGCGCCAGCGGCTCGATCTTGCGCTTCTTGGCTTCCGCTTCCGTCATCAACACCAGCGCGGCCGCGCCATCGTTGATGCCCGACGCGTTCGCCGCGGTGACCGTGCCATCCTTCTTGAAGGCGGGGCGCAGCTTGGCGGCTGCTTCCAGCGTCGCGTCGTGGCGGATGTATTCGTCCATATCGACGGTGGTGTCGCCTTTGCGCCCTTTGATCGTGACGCGCGCGATTTCATCGACGAAGCGGCCGGCCTTTTGCGCCGCGCTCGCTTTGCTTTGCGACGCCGTCGCGAACGCGTCCTGCTCTTCGCGCGTGATCTGCCACTTCTCCGCGACGTTCTCCGCCGTCACGCCCATGTGATAGCCGTAGAAGACGTCGGTCAAACCATCGCGGATCATGCTGTCGGCGAACTCGAGACCGCCCATCTTCTGGCCGGCGCGCAGATGCGCGACATGCGGCGAGAGGCTCATGCTCTCCTGCCCGCCCGCAACGACGATCGACGCATCGCCCGCCTTGATCTGCTGCACGCCGACCGCGACAGCGCGCAGGCCCGAACCGCACACTTGGTTGAGGCTCCACGCCGGCGCATCATCGGGCACGCCCGCCGCGCGGCTCGCTTGGCGCGCGGGGTTCATGCCTTGGTTCGCGGTGAGCACCTGACCGAGCACGACCTCGTTTACGTCCTTCGCATCGACGCCTGCGCGTTGCAGCGCCGCGGTGATCGCCGTTCGGCCAAGCTCATGCGCCGGCGCGCTGGCGAACGCCCCGTTGAAAGCGCCGACGGGCGTGCGGGCGGCAGCGGCGATCACGATGGCGGTCATGGAGCGTTCCTTGTTCTTAACGCTGTTGCGTTCGTCTCGATTTTGCACGGGCGAAGGGGGATTTCCAGTCAGCGTCCGTGTGCTGTGCGAGAAAACGCTTGCGTCTTCTTGCAATGCAGCGACCCGATGGGCGACTATGCTGCGCCTGCGATAGGGAGCCCGCGAGCGCGGGAGGGCGGGGCCGAAGGAGCGTGACGTGGCCGAACCGACTGAAGATCGCGCGCCGGAGGATGCGCCGCAGCAGGCGGGCGCGCCCGTGATTATCAAAAAGTACGCAAACCGCCGCCTCTACAACACCGCGACCTCATCCTACGTGACGCTCGAACATCTCTCGGAGATGGTGCGCGAGAACATCGACTTTGTGGTGCAGGACGCCAAGACCGGCGAAGACATCACCCGCTCGGTGCTGACGCAGATCATCTTCGACCAGGAGAACCGCGGCCAGAGCGTGCTGCCGGTGCAGTTTCTCCGCCGCCTCATCCGCTTCTATGGCGACAGCATGCAGGGCTTCCTTCCCGCCTATCTCGAGATGAGCATGGAGACGTTCTCTAAGAGCCAAGATCAGCTGCGCGAGCAATACGCCCGCACCTTTGGGGCCAAGAACCCGATGTCGGCGTTCGAGGAGCAGGCCCGCCAGAACATGGCCCTCTTCCAACAAGCCGTGCGGATGTGGACGCCGTTCGTCGCCGCCCAGCCTCCCGCCAAGGCTGATGAGCCGGCCGGCGCCTCGGAAGAAAACCTCACCGAGCTCAAGCGCCAGATGGAAGCGATGCAGCGCCAGCTCGATCAACTCACCGGCGGCCGCAAGCCCTGATAGGGGTTAGGGGCTAGGGATTGGGGACTGGTTTCTCCATCCTCTTACCCAGTCCTCAATCCCTAAAACCCAACCCCCTAGTTAACGGCCCGGTACTTGCAGCGCTCTGGCCCATGACGGGTCGGCGCGCCACCGATTGGCTAAAGAGCCCCGCAATCGCGGGCCCTGCCGGCCGCGCCCGCAACGATGACCGGTCTGGTTGGGACCGCCGCGCTGGCGATCGCCGCGCGCCGCGCCGTTCGATCGACACGCTGTTCGCCGCCAGCCTGATCAACCAGATCACGCCCGCGGCCGAGACCGCCGCACACAACCCTTACGCCGCGCCGCGCGTCATTCGTCCCGGCATCTGGCGCACCCTCAAAGCCTAGCCGCGCTTCAGCATCCCCTCGATCCGGGTCAGCCGCGCTTCGATCGCATCGACCCGCGCCATCACATCTTCACGCGGATGGGCGCGGGTGGACACGCCGCAGCGAAGCGCGATCTCTTCGGGCGGCTGGTTCAAGAACGACGCGAGCGTCTGCACCTCGCGCGGGCTGATCTCACGCTGATCCTTGAAGGCGGCGGCGAGTTGCTCATCGGTCCAGCCGAGCACCGCGCCCATCGTGGCGCGGTCGAGCTCACGCTCAGCCAAGCGCGCGTCGAACCAGTCAGCGTCGAAGAAAAGCGCCATTAACCGCGGCTCCGGCGCCGAACATGCAATTGGCTTTGCATGGCCTTCTTAAGCACGCTGCGGCTCGATCGGGTGATCGATTTCACGCTCGCCGTCGCGCTCGGCCTTTGGTGCATGTGAGCCCCAAAGGCCTGGTGGGGACAGCAGCGTTAATGGCTGCTGCCGCCGAACTCCACGTCGCGCCGCGCTGAGACAATCGTGACCACGACGCCCGCCAACACGTCCAGCAAGCTCATGATCATGATGAGGAAGAACGGCGTCGTGGCGAAGGCCGGGTGGAGCAGGAATTCCACCAGGCAGATGATGAACACGAGCATCGAGAGCGCGTGATTGAAGATCGCCGACGTGCCAGTCGACGTGCTCTTCAGCAGCTCAACGAACAGCAGCACGAGCGAAATGAGGATCAGCATGTCGCCGCTGGTGACGGACCATTCGACCGTCTGCAACACGCCAGCGACGCCCGGCTCTTGCGACGCCATCGGCACCGAGAACCACTCGTTGGTGAGGTTGCGGCGGACATCGGCTCCGGTGGTCCCCGCCACAGTCGAGCCGAACGCCAGCAGATTGTAGATCAACACCGGGATCAGGATCAGCGGGAACACATTGAAAATCGCGGCCATTCCACCACCCCCTCCAGGCTGGGCGCCCCTCCGGCGCTGCGCCTCTCGAATTGCCATCGTCTCGTGCAGGCTCATCCGCTTATCAGGCATTAGAACTCATCCGTTCCCCCGGGCTGACGGGCCCGGCTGTTGAGCCACATAACACCGAACAGGTCCGTCGCGTTCGCGGCGAGCCGGCCGAGATTTGTATACTTAGAGCGCCCTGCGGCCCGCGGTCGATGGTTCACGTCTAAAAACTCGACCTTGAACCCTTCCCGCAACATCAGGGCGGCCATGAAGCGGTGCTGGTGGTCGAAAAACGGGAGCTGCAGGTAGGCGTCGCGCCGGAACACTTTGATCCCAGAGCCGGAATCGTCTGCCCCATCGTTCAAGACGCGCTTGCGAACGCCATTCCCGATCCGGGAAGCCATGCGTTTGGACCAGCTGTCCTGGCGATGCGCCCGCCGCCCGGCGACCATGCCGAGATCGGCCGGCGCATCGGACCGGTGAAAGCGGGCGAGCAGTTTCGGCAGATCGGCCGGATCGTTCTGCCCGTCGCCATCGAGCGTGCCGACGAGCGGGGCGCGGGCAGCCATCGCGCCCGTGCGCACGGCGCGGCTTTGCCCGGCGTTCTTCCGGTGCCCGACGATGCGGAGCGCCGGCAGCTCGGCCTTCAGAGCCGCAAGTTCGGGGCGGGTGTCGTCGCGGCTCGCATCGTCCACGAAGATCATTTCGTAGGAGCGCCCTTCGAGGGCGGCGGCGATCTCGCGCGCGAGATTGCCTGCGTTCCCGGCTTCGTTGTGAACCGGGATGACCACGCTGAATTCAATAGCTTCTGGCACGCCTGTGAAGTTCCGTGGCCGGGGCCGCCGTCATAGGCGGTTCACGCCAACAAAACCAGTTCGCGGCGCCAGTTCCGGGCTGAGCCGCGCCGGGCTAAGAGGGCCGCCGATGGACGCCAGCCCGCAGACCGACCTGATCGACCGGCTGGCCGCCGGCTGGCGTGCCTGGGCGATCTTGGCGCTCGTTGCGCTGTTCGCAGGCCTGCCGGGGCTCGCGCGTCTGCCTGTGATGGACCGGGACGAGGCCCGCTACGCCCAAGCCACCACCCAGATGCTCGAGACGGGCGACTACGTCCGCATCAACGTGCAGGACACCGAGCGCAACAAAAAGCCGATCGGCATTCACTGGATGCAGGCGGCTTCCGTCGCGCTGCTGAGCGACGCCGAGGCGCGCGCGATCTGGGCCTACCGCATCCCTTCTCTGCTCGGCGCGATCCTGGCGGCATGCGCCACGTTCTGGACCGGGCTCGCGTTCTTCCCGCGCCGCACCGCGTTGATGGGCGCTGCATTGTTTGGCGCGGGCATGCTGCTCGGCTTCGAGGCGATGACAGCCAAGACCGACGCGATGCTCGTTGGCCTCACCACGTTGACGCTGGCGGCGCTCGCGCATGTCTATGCGCGCCGGGATTCTGGAAGCACGCCGCCGCGCTGGCTGCTGCTAACGTTCTGGATCGCGATGGGCGTAGGGATCTTGGTCAAAGGCCCGATCACGCCAATGGTCGTTGGCTTCACATTGCTTGCGCTGTTTGCCTGGGAGCGGCGCGCGGCTTGGATGAAGCCGCTGCTCTGGCGCTGGGGGCCGATCGCGGCCGCGCTGATCGTTCTGCCGTGGATGATCGCGATCGGCGTTGCGACGCAAGGACGGTTCTTCGCGGAAGCGATCGGCGTCGATATGGCGCCCAAGATGCTCGGCGGCGTGGAAAGCCACGGCAATCCGCCGGGCTATTATCTCGTCGCACTGCCGCTGCTGATCTTTCCCGCAACGTTCCTCCTGCCGGCCGCGGCGCGCCTCATCTGGCGCACTGCGCGCACGCCGCGCGCCGATGAAACCGCTGCAGGCGCGCGCTTCCTGATCGCGTGGGCGGCGCCGACTTTCCTCATGTTCGAGCTGCTGCCGACGAAGCTCGCGCACTACACGCTGCCGACGTACCCCGCGCTCGCGCTGCTTGGCGCGGCGGCGTTCGCGCTTGCTGTGCAAGAGCGCTGGCGGATCACGCAATGGCTTGGTTACGGGCTCTTTGCGCTCGCGGCGGCGGGGTTTGTCGCGCTCACGGCGTACGCCTCGACGTACATGCCTGGCGACAGCGCGGCCGATGCGCGCCGCCTCATTCAGACGGTGATGGTGGGCGTCGTGACGGGCCTGCCGGCGTTGGCGGCGCTTGTGTTCTTGCGAAGCCACGCCGTGAAACTCGCTGTCGTTCTGCTCGCCGCGTTCGTTGCGGCCTATGGCTTGCGCGAGCGCGTGCTGCCCGAAGCGCGCATGCTGCTGACGAGCCACGAAACGGCGCTGCGCCTCTCCAACGCTGGCCTCAATCCGCGTGTGACGCCTGGGGCGCCGCCGGTGTGGATCGTGGGTTACGGTGAAGCGAGCCTCGTGTTCGAAACCGCGACGTCCGTGCGGCTCGCAGGCGCGGTCGAAGCCGCGCAAGGCGCCGAAGCGGGCGATACGATGATCGTCGAGCAACGCGCCTATGACGAACTCGAAGCGCTGCTCGCGGCGCGCGGGCTGTCACTCGAAAGCGCGGGCGCGGCGTCGGCCGGGATCAATTACGCGAATGGCGACGAGGTGGTGCTGACGATCAACCGTGTGGCCGACCAGGGCGTGTAGCTACTTCTTCGGCGGCGGACGGCCGCCGAACAGGCCGCGCATCCCCAGCACCAAGCTGAGCGCCGGGCGCGCGATGAGCGCGAACGCGCGCTGCCCCGGCGTGCGGGCGGACTTTGCCGCGAACCGCGCAAGGCCCTGCGCTTCGCGCCGGCCAGGGCGGCGCCCGCCGGCAAATTGCACGCCCGCTGCGGCAGGCTGGAACAGCACCACGCCGCCCGCATCGCCAGCGCGGCGGCACAGATCGAGATCGGCCGCGTCCGATAGATAGCCTTCGTCGAACCCGCCGAGGGCGTGGAAGTCGGCGCCCGGCGCCAGCATCAGACTGCCGCTGACGGCCGCGACCGCGAGCGGCTCGCCCGGGATCTTCTTGTTCTTGCGACGCCGGCGCGGGCCTTTGCCCTGCATGTTCAGCGCGACCGCGAGCGCGGACCACGCCGTCAGCGCGCCGCGGCGCGCCGCGCGATGCTCGCGCCCGTCCGTATCCGTGAGCCGGCCGCCAACGATCCAGGGCGAGCGCACGCCGCCCCCGGCGGCGACCATCCGCTCGGCCGCGCCGCGTTGGAGCACGACATGCGGATCGATGAACAGAATCCAGCGGCCTTTGGCGCGCCCGGCGCCCACATTCAGCGCCTCGCCGATGCCAAGCTCACGCTTGGGCTGAATGAGATGCACGTCGCGCCGGTCGGCCTGGAGGGCGCGCAGCGCGGAGCTGACCTGCGCTGGGTTCCCATTGTCGATGACAATGAGTTCATCGATCCACGGCTCGGCGAGCGCGCTTCTGAGGCACAACTCCAGAGTCTGGCCAGTATGGCGCGTGACAACGACGGCCGACACCCGCGGCGCCAGATCGGCGGCCTGCGTTTGTGCGCGGCTTGGATTGTGGTCCACCCTATTCCTCCGGGCTCGGGCAGGGCGCGGTTGAGTCACGATAGTGTCGCCGGGCCAGCCCGCCGTAAAGCGAGCATCGGTGGGGAACAGGGAGAATTTGCGGCGTTGGCCTCCCTCTTTTGGAGGGAGGCCGCCGACTTCCACCGCCTATTGCTGCCGGGCCAGGTCCGGCGGCAGCGCTTCCTTCGTCAGCGCCGCGATCGCGTCTTCGAGCGACAGCACGTTTTGCGCGTCGCCCCCCAGGCGCCGGAGCGCGACTTTGCGCTCCTCCGCTTCCTTGCGGCCAACCACGGCGATGACGGGCGTCTTCGCCAAAGAGTGCTCGCGCACCTTGTAACCGACCTTCTCGTTACGAAGGTCGAGTTCGACGCGCAGCCCCGCCCGCTTCATCGCCGCCGCGACGTCATGGGCGTAACCGTCAGCGTCCTGCGTGATCGTGGCGATCACGATCTGCGTCGGCGCAAGCCAGAGCGGGAACGCGCCGGCATAGTGCTCGATCAAGACGCCGATGAAGCGCTCGAGCGAGCCGCAGATCGCACGGTGCAACATCACCGGGCGGTGCTTTTGGCCGTCCTCGCCGACATATTCGGCGTCGAGCCGCTCAGGCAGCACGTAGTCGTTCTGGATCGTGCCGCACGTCCACATCCGGCCGATCGCGTCGCGGAGCTGGAAGTCGAGCTTCGGGGCATAGAACGCGCCATCGCCTTCAGCGATCACCGGTTCAACGCCAGCCTTGCGCGCCGCATCCAACAATTGCGCTTCCGTCTTGTCCCAGAACTCTTCCGAGCCTGCGCGCTTGTCGGGGCGCGTGCCGAGCGTGATGTGGTCGCGCACCAGGCCGAAGTCCTCGTGCACGGACGACGCCAGCGCGATGAACGCCGCGACCTCGTCGACGATTTGGTCCTCGCGGCAGAAGATGTGCGCGTCGTCCTGCGTGAAGGCGCGCACACGCATCAAGCCGTGCAACGAACCCGAGGGCTCGTAGCGGTGGCACGCGCCGAATTCGCCCATGCGCAGCGGCAGATCGCGATAGCTCTTTTGGCCGAACTTGAAGATCTGCACGTGGCCCGGGCAGTTCATCGGCTTCATCGAGAGCATTTCGCCTTCGACCGTCTCGCAGACGAACATGTTCTCCCGATAGTTCTCCCAGTGGCCGCTCTTTTCCCAGAAGACCTTATCGAGCACTTGCGGCGTGCGCACTTCGACGTATCCCGCCGCATCGAGGCGGCGGCGCATGTATTGCTCAACGATGCGCCACAGCGTTAGGCCCTTTTCGTGCCAGAACACCATGCCGCGCCCCTCTTCCTGCATGTGGAAGAGGTCCATCTGGCGCCCGATGCGGCGGTGATCGCGCTTCTCGGCTTCTTCGAGGCGCTTGAGATAGTCCTCGAGCTGCTTCTCGTCGGCCCAGGCCGTGCCGTAGATGCGCTGTAGTTGCGCATTGCGGTGATCGCCGCGCCAGTACGCGCCCGCGAGCTTCATCAGCTTGAACGCTTTGCCGAGTTTGCCCGTCGACGGCAGGTGCGGCCCGCGGCACAGATCGCTCCACGCCTCGCCATGCGCATAGACCGTGACGACATCATCTTTCGGCAGATCGCGGATGATCTCGGCCTTATAGGCCTCACCGATCTTCTCAAAATGCGCGGCGGCTTCGTCGCGATCCCAGACTTGCCGGACAATCGGCAAATCGGAGTCCACGATCTCCTTCATGCGCGCTTCGATCTTCTCGAAATCGTCCGTCGAGAACGGCGTCATCCGCGCGAAGTCGTAATAGAAGCCGTCTTCGATCACCGGGCCGATCGTGACCTGCGTGCCGGGAAACAAATCCTGCACGGCTTGCGCGAGCACGTGCGCCGCGTCATGCCGGAGCACTTCGAGGCCATCGGCGCTGTCGCGCGTGACGAGTTCGAGTTTGGCGTCGCCTTCCAGCGGGCGCGTTGCGTCCCACCATTTGCCGTCGATCTTTGCGGCGACGACCTTCTTGGCCAGCCCTTTGGAAATGCCTTCGGCAATCGCGAGCGGCGTTACGCCATCGTCGTAAGATCGCTGTGCGCCGTCAGGGAACGATACTTGGATGCTCATTGTGTGACTCTGAGTCTTGTTTGTCTGCGGGACGTTTCCAACGCCAATCGCCGTAGCGCCACGGCCGCCACCACGATCCTTTGCGCAGGTTTTGCGGCGCGGGGTCGTAGCCGGACCAGGCAAGCGGGTGACAACGGCAGAGCCGCGCCGTCGCCATCCAGCTTCCGGCCCAGGCGCCATGCGCGCGGATTGAATCCGCAGCGTAGGACGAGCAGGTCGGCAAGTAGCGGCAATCGCGCCCGATGAGCGGCGAGAGCGTCCACTTGTAGAGCTGGATCAGCGCGAGGAGACCTCGCGCCGGCAAACTCGGCATCGGTTCAGCTTATGTGTTGGAACACGTGCTTAGTGTGAAGCGATCGGAATGACCGGGCCGCTGCGGCGCGCCCGATCCCGCGCCGCCGGCCTTAGCCAGTCGTCGTGGTGGTCGTGGTCGTAAGAGCGCGAGCGCCGATCATGCGCCGGACATAAGCGATTTGCGGCGGAAAGTCCACCACGCTGCGCGCTGCGTACAAGCAAAAAACCCCGGAGCTTGCATGCGCGCCGTTCTCTTCGCCGCCCTCTCTTCGCTTGCGCTGCTCGGCTGCGCCACACGCCCTGCTGTCCCCGCGGAGACGAGCGGCCGGTTCGTGTTGGAGGAAGATCTGCTCGGTCGCACAGTGGCGCGCGGCGAGTTCCGCACCATCACGGGCGTTCGGCGGGGCTTTACCGCGCATCTGAACGGCATGCTCGAAGGCGACAATTTCACGCTCGTTGAAGACTTCGTCTACGACGACGGCGAACGCGACCGGAAGACGTGGCGGCTCACGCGTGTTGGCGGCGGGCGCTATGTCGGCACACGCGAGGATGTGGTCGGTGAAGCGATCGGCGTGCAGGACGGAGACGTGTTCCGCCTCGAATACGATGTGGTTCTGCCCTCGGAGAACGGGCGCGGGCGGCAAGTGCGGTTTCGCGATGTGATGGCGGAAACGGCGGATGGCGTGGTGATCAACCACGCGACGGTTGGCCTTTGGGGCTTACGGGTTGGACGTGTTGAGCTGACAATCCGCCGCGAAAGCTAGTTCGCCCCCGCCGCAATGCAGCGCCCGACATCGCGCAGCGGGTGCGCGCCGGTGCACGCAGCCGTCTCGTACCGGAAGTGCGAGACCGAGAGGCATTGGCGATATTGCAGCACCGCCATCTCCATGCAGCCTTGCGTGACCGGCTCGTTGAGCAATTGCATCGAGCGTGACCGCCAGCGCCCATCGTCCGCGTTGAGCAGACGGAGCGCGGCGAGTTCGGCCATGTTGCGCACGGCTGGGCTGCGCGTCGATGCGCGGCCTGCATTGCGCGCGGCGGCGTCGCCCCACACGGTGCCGGCATCAACCGGAGTTTGCGCGTAGCTCGCCATCACCGCGCGCGCTTCGGTGCTCGGCTCGAGCCGTGCGAGACGGCGCAGGCGCTGTGCTTCGCGACCAGGATTGCGAATGACGCCGTTGGCCCATGTCTGACTTTGCAATTGGTAGCCCAGCGCATCGAAGCGCTGACCGACGGCAAGTGCGCGCTGCGAGTCCGCTTGGGCGGCGGCGGCGATGCGCGTGAGCGCTTCTGTATAACCGCGGCGACGGCCCATGTAGGCGTTCGGATCGCTCGAGAGGCCGGCGAGCACGGCGTCACGGCCGTGGCGGCGTTCAAGCGCGCGCAGATCGCGTTCGTAGCGGCGTGACTGCGCGGCGTTCAGCGCGCCGTAGGCGATCCAGCCGCGCGAGAGGCCTTCAGCATCGTGGCGCGCGGCGCGTTCGAGCGCGGCTTGCAGCGCTTCGGTTGAATCGATCGGCGCATCCCTGAGCGCGGTGACATCTTGCTGAAACGCTGCGTATTCGGCCGCAGCGTCGATCAGCGTATCACCGTGCGCTTGCGGCGCTGCGGCGGCGGCGACAGCGATCGCAACGAACATTGCAACCGTGTCATTCGGCGCGCAGCTCTCGCGCCACTGCTTCCATCCCATAGACGCGCTCTAAGGCTGCGAGAATGATGGGAGAAGTTACAATCACAGTACGATTAAGATTCTGGTCGTAGAAGTAAGCGCCGCCCAAAGAATGTTCGTTGCCATCGAACACGATGCCGACAACGGCGCCGGAGCGATCCAAAACGGGACTGCCCGAATTGCCGCCGATGATGTCGTTCGTGGTTACGGCGTTGAAAACCATGTCCGCATCGAGCTTCGATTGCGCCGCCGCCCACATCGGTGAAAGCAGATCCGTCGCCGCGCCAGCGCGGGCGTAGAGATCCGAAACGCGTGTAAATGGCGCAATTTCCGCGCCTTGAGAATTGGACATGGGCGGTTCGCGCCAGCCGGCGACGCGGCCGTAGCTCAAGCGCAGCGTGAACGTTGTTTCTGGCGCGCGTTCGCGGCCGAAGGTGCGGTAGCGTGCGCGCGAGATGCGCTCCTGGCCGCGCGCGATCGGCGCTTCGACTTCGGTTTCATAACGGCGGCGCAGCACGCGCGCATCGCTATCGAAGCGCATCATGAATTCGAGGAGAGGATCGGGCGCAGCGGCGATCGCAGGCGCGCCCTCCTCCCAATAGCGCGTGCGCACGCCGGCATCGAACAGGCTCGTCGTCGTGACGAGGCGGAGCGCGAGCGCATCGGGCGCTTCGCCGCCGAGGATGCGCTGCGTAAGCGGGGTGCGGGCGCCGAGATCGGTGGCGAGGCGCGAAAGCCAGAACGCGATCAGCGTCTGCTCGAGGCCAGGCTCGGGCGCGGAAACGGTCGTCACGTCGGCGCGCAGCGCGGCAAGGCGCGCGCCCGTGTACGCGCGCAGGCGTTCGGGTTCGGGCGTATCGCGCTCGTCGGCCCAGCGCGTCAGCGCGCGGGCCCAGCCGATCAGCTCCGAGCCTTCGCCTGGACGCGCTTCGGCGTATTGGTAGGCTGCAATGAACGTGGCGTAGGCGCGCGTTGCGGCGGCGATCTCATTCCATGCATCGCCGGTTTCCCGCGTTGCGGCGGCGTTGCGGCGGATGCGCGCTTGCAGATCGCGCTCCGCCGCTTCGACGGACGCGAGCGCATCGGGCCGGGCGAGCGCAGCGCGCCGCAGTTCGATTGCGCGCAACGTATTGTCGAGCGTGAACAGGGGCGCTGCGGCGTGCTGGGCTTCGAGGGGGCCGCGCGAGGCGTAGTTGGCGAGACGGGCGCGCAGATCGGCGAGCGCCGCAGCGCGACCGGGCAAGAAAACATCGCGCTGAAACACGAGCTGCGCCGAGGTGAGGCTGCGCTCGGTTGGGCCTGGGTGGCCGGCGACGAGCGTCATTTCACCTTCCGCCAGCGCGCGATCACGAAGTTGCAGGTGATCGGGCGTCTGCGCGGGGGCGCCGTTCGCGTAGAGCCGCACGAGCGCGACATCGAACGCGGTGCGGGGGAAACGGAAATTATCGGCCGCGCCGTTGAAATACGCGGCGCGCCGTTCGGGCGCGAAGACGAGGCGCACGTCCGTGTAGCGGCGATAGCTGTGCAGATGGTAGTGCGCGCCTTGGTAGAGCGTGACGACTTCGCACCAGCGGTTGTCGGCCCGCGCGCTTCGCGCGGCGCAGGCTCGGGTGAGGCGCGCGATTTCAGCATCCCGGGCGCGGGCGAAATCGGCGCCGCCGGCAGCAGCGCTGGCGATATCGGCGGTGACGTCCGTCAGACTTTCCATCACGTCGATCACGAGGCCAGGGCAGCGGCGCTCGTTTGCGCGCACGTCCGCCACGAAAGCGGGCGCGTCCGGCTCGGTGTTGCGGGCGCAGACGGCGACGCAGTGCGAATTGGTGAGCACGAGCCCATCGCCGGACGCGACCGCAGCCGAGCAGCCGCCGGCGACGCGTGCTGCGCCGCGCATGGCGCGGTTGAGCCAAGGCTGATCGGGCGCCCAGCCATAGGCTTGCTGCATCGCGGCCGCGGGCACGGCGTCGAACGGCCACATGCCTTCATCGGCAGCGGCCGGCGCGGCGGCGAGCGCGAGCGCGGCGAGCGCCGCTATCCATTTGATCATCGACGATCCACCCCGAATCGGTTGGCCGCATTGTCTCGATCCTGGCGCGGCGTGCTATAGCTGGGCGCATGAGCGAGCTTTTGTTTCCGCTGCCGGCGCCTGTGCTGCCGATCATCGGCTCCACCCAGATGTTCCCGATCGGGCGCATCTTCTGCGTGGGGCGCAATTACGCAGCGCATGCCCGCGAGATGGGCGCGGACCCGACGCGCGAGGCGCCGTTCTTCTTCATGAAGCCGGCGAGCGCGGCGACTTTAGAGCGCGCGCTGCCCTATCCTTCCGGCACGGCTTCGCTGCATCACGAAGTCGAACTCGTCGTCGCGATCGGCGCGAAGGGCGCGATCGCGGGTTATGGCGTGGGCGTCGATCTCACCAAACGCGACCGGCAGGACGAAGCGAAGAAGGCGGGGCGCCCTTGGGAGGAATCCAAGAGCTTTCCGCGTTCAGCGCCGGTTTCGGCGCTGCGCGCGGCGAAGGATGTTCCGAACGCCGGCGATGCGCGCATCGTGCTTTCGGTGAACGGCGCGGTGCGCCAGGAGAGCCGCACCTCGCATCTCATCTGGAGCGTGGGCGAAGTGATCGAGCGCTTGACCGCGATGCACGAACTCACCGCGGGCGATCTCATCTTCACCGGCACGCCCGAGGGCGTTGGCCCGCTCGAACGCGGCGACGCTGTGGGCGCGGAAATCGAAGGCGTGGGCGAGCTGGCGTTTTCGCTGAGCTGACGCGCTACTACGTTAGATTCAAGAGCCGCAGCATTTCGGCTTTCGTCGCTGCGTCCATGCGTTCGGCTTCGGTGATGAAGTCACGCGCAGCGTTTTCGTTGACGCCGGGGATGCGCACGGCGGCGCGATCGGCGCCGTCATCGCGATGCGCGGGGCCGGTGTTTGCGTCATCCGCATCGATGAGGATTTCCTGTCCGCCGGCATTGATAGCGATGCGCGCGCGCTCTTTGCCTTCGCCGCGATCCTGCGCGGCGACCGAAAGCGAGAAGCCAGGCAAATTGATTTGCACCGGCGTTTCGGATTCGCCGAGCACGCCGAGGCGTTCTTCGATGCGCGCCTCCGCGGTTGCGGGCGCGATGATCTCGGATGTTTGGCCGACGACGCGCGCAGCAGCGGCGCGGCCATCGGTGTGCGTGACCATGTAAATCT
>Ga0268299_1003486_pt1 | contig 14338 bp, 17 predicted proteins | sample NOBtaG_FD_193484 | JGI IMG/M metagenome (GOLD analysis project Ga0268299, IMG submission 193484) | Activated sludge microbial communities from bioreactor in Nijmegen, Gelderland, Netherland - NOB reactor | ecosystem: Engineered > Bioreactor > Aerobic > Activated sludge | place: Netherlands...
TGCTTCGATCTGCGCATCCCTGGCGGCGCGCAGCTCCTGAAACTTCGTGTAGTTCCCGCGGTATTCCTGCAGTGTGCGATCACGGAGTTCCCAGATATGCGTGGCGATGCCGTCGAGGAATTTCGTATCGTGGCTGATCACCAGGAGTGTGAGGTTCGAGTCGAGGAGAAACCGCTCGAACCAACGCTGGGTTGGTTTGTCCAGGTGGTTCGTCGGCTCGTCCAGCATGAGTACATCGGGGTTCGAGAGCAGCAGATGCGCCAGGGCGACCCGCATGCGGTAGCCGCCGGAGAGGTTCTCGAGCGGCCGGGAAAAGTCGGCTTCGGTAAACCCCAGGCCGGAAAGGATCCGCTCGGCCTCATGTTCTGGGTAGATGTCCCGGTGGACGGCATCGAGCACGGTTTTCCCGACGATGGTTTCCAGCTCTTGCGGGAGATAGCCGATGCGCAGCCGAGGGCGCTTGCGAATGTTCCCCTTGTCGGGAGACTCCTCACCGAGGATCATCCGGAAGAGCGTGGTTTTTCCCGCTCCGTTTGGGCCCACGAGCCCGACGCGCGCACCGGGACGCAGGTGCGCGGTGGCTCCTTCAAGCAACACCTTGGTGGAATATTGTTTATGGACGGATTCGAGCTGAAGCATGGGTCAGTGTGACTCAGAGTATGGGGTGATAAGTTTGACGGAGGTGTCCGCTATGAAGCGCTAGCGTTCCTAAATACACCGGTAGTCAGTTGCGCCTAGACTGGTACAGAGGGGGTATCCCCGCACACATTTGGAGTGTTGGTCGGACAAGCTTGATTTGGTGGAGCTGGCCGGGATTGAACCGGCGACCTCGTGAATGCCATTCACGCGCGCTCCCAACTGCGCCACAGCCCCACGCAAGCTCGCATCTGTATGTGCACAGGCACCGGAAACACGATCACGGGTGCAGATGTAACTCTGCAATTTAGCACGGCCGGTTTTTGTCAGTCAAGAAAACGGTGGGAGGACGGCGCAAGCCCTAGCCCTTCACGCTCGACGCGCCAGTGAAGGCCCAAGGTTTTCGCCTTCTCAGAGGTGAGGGAAACTGAGACGCGCGCAATGCAAAGCGACTGAGCGCAACTCCGTCTGGGAAGGCATGGCGCGGAGCGAAGGTCCAAGGATTTCAGTGTTCGTTGGGCGCGAGAAGGGCCGCGCAGCACCGGGGGCCGGCAACTTGGTGCCGAAAGGTACTGGTAAAGTTTGAATTGTGAGCCGCTGGCAAAATCACAGCGGCTCTGGCATCATGAGGCATGACGAAATCGAAATCAAAGCCCAAGCCGAAGCCTAAGAAACTCCCCGCGAAAAATCCCGCCGACCCCATGAAGCTCGCCTTGTCAGTTGTTGAGGCTGCCATAGGCGAACCGCTCACGCCAAAGAAGCGCAAGAAGCCAGCGCCTGCGTCAAAATCACGCCGTTAGATATCGTCCTCTTCGGGATAAGGCAGCGTGAGGGTAGCCCCGCGCCGTGGAAGAACTTTATCCACCATCTTTACAAATCTATTCCATCCGTACCCGTTCGCAATCGCTAGACGTTGAAACATGATGAGTGAATGTAAATGCTGCGCGAGCAATGGATCTCCAATATCCTCTGTCAAAAATTGGTGTAGCTTATGGGGTCGATTCCCCTTCTCGTCGCGTGGGCTTTTCTGTTCGAGTTCATGTAAGAGGCCTGGCGCGATCCTCTCATAGACAAGATCCCTTGTGTAATGAGCAACCACGCTGAATCGGTTCTTCTGCATCCCTGGCCATGGCCATCCCTTCAGCTTGTAAATGTTTTCGTAAAACTCATTCGGAAATTTCTTGGCCCATGCGGCCAATTCCTTCCGCACAATCATTTCAAGGTAGGCCTGTAGCGCATCTTTCGGCCTAACCCCTTGATAACCAGTCGCTTCATCTACAAGGGCAATGATGCCGACACGCGCAAAGGCGCGTATCAGCATGTCAGCAAATTGGCCATACCGTATCTCTTGCTCTGTTTTGAGTAGTCCGGCATCCCTTGCCTGTAGAATCGCTTCGCACAAATCCTGGAGAACCGTGGCCTCAAACCCATCACTGGGGACGCCTACCTTTGGCGAGCCTCCGATGAATTTAATTGGAGCCTGAATGGCCACAGACAAGGCCCTGGTTGAGAGGCCTTCTAGCATTCTGTGGCCCATAATCCTGGCAATCCCTTGGCCACGGCCCTTCATCCCAATAGCTGCCGTCATGCCTCGGCCAGAAATCACCCTTCTCCCATCATCGAGGACAAAGCAGGGGATATTCAGTTCGCCGATCCGCAGCTCTCCCTTATGGGTAGCGGTTGGTACTGGAGGGTTGTGCCTGGCCTGAGCTGCACGTTTTGCGATTTCCGTCCTACGCTCAGGACTCAGCATTTCAGCCCTCGCATGGCCACCCTTTGCTTTCCCGGCAACGTCTTTCGTATTATCCATTGCAAGCTCCTTGTTAATGTTGCTTGCATAATATGTCTTGTGGCCATCAATTGCAAGCAGAATGCAAAAAACAGCTTGCATTATACGGCTGACTCGCGGTATTCTCTGGCCATCGCACAACTGAGGGCATGGCCATGAACAAGCTGGACAAGAAACGCAGGGCTCAAGTGGTAGCGGCACTCGTCGAAGGCGCGAGCGTCAATAGCGTAGTGCGGATGACTGGCGTATCCAAGCCCACCATCCTGAAGCTGCTCGCTGATCTTGGTACGGCCTGCGCGAAGTATCAGGACGAGAAGTTGCGCAACCTGCCTTGCAAGCGTGTTCAGGCTGACGAAATCTGGTCGTTCTGTTTTGCGAAGGACAAGAATCTGTCAGAAGAACTCAAGGGCAAGTTCGGATTCGGGAGCGTGTGGACCTGGACGGCCATCTGTGCGGATACGAAGTTGATGGTGTCTTGGCTCGTAGGTGAGCGTAGCGTGCCCTACGCGATGAAGTTCATGGAGGATCTGGCCTCACGCCTTGCAAGTCGCGTCCAACTCACTACCGACGGCCACAAACCGTATCTGCGAGCCGTTGATGGTGCGTTTGGTTCAGATATTGACTATGCGATGCTGGAGAAGATTTACGCCGTTCCGCCACAAGAAGGCGTCACCACTCGCTACAGCCCGGCCCAATGCTGCGGAACCAAGACGCATAAGATCATGGGGAAGCCAGACGATGCCCATATCTCAACCAGCTATGCGGAGCGGATGAACTTACAGATTCGGATGGGCATGCGGAGATTCACTAGGCTGACCAATGCACACAGCAAGAAAGTTGAGAACCACCGGCATGCATTGGCGCTCTATTTCATGTACTACAACTTTGCTCGCATCCACCAGACGCTAAGGGTTACACCGGCAATGCAAGCAGGCGTTGCCGATCATGTCTGGTCAATAGATGAAATTATAGATCTCCTTCCGTGAGACTTTCGGAAATATCCATTGTAGGAATACCTTGTAAGGGCATAGATCTGGCCACTACTTCCGAGCGCTGTTCCGCCACGTCTGCGCGATTCAATAATTCTAGGATGAAGTGTGAAGGGGTGATTGCACTAATGCCAGCATTCAGTCTAGTCGATACTCTCCCCGGCAGTTCTTCGGTTGTTTCCGCCAAAGTTGGTATATCGTAGTGGGCCGAAACAAGCCCAAGGAACGCAATGTGATCGCCATGTAAAACCACTTGCCCGCGCACACCATCAGAGCGCGTTACCCTCTGAGATTGAGTCATGGGATACATCCAGAATACTGGAGAACCGCTATGCCCTCCCCATGATCTACATTCAGCTAAATAGGCAGGCTGCTCGAAGATTGTATGGTTCCGATCACGCTGCAACTTAACGCTAGAAGGCATACGGGCTATTTGTCCGAACCGAACAATGGGCAAGTTTTCATCTTCCCCAAAATGCTGAACGAAAAGGCTCGGGAAATATAGTTCATGCCCAAGGCTAACCGCTAAACCACCACTCTCATTAAATGGTGGTTGCATGAATCGGTAGCTGGCGTCTACGAACCCTGTGGATGGAACCCTTCGGTAATCTATCGCTGGAACGTCACTACTCGGAGAGTACAAAATAGCTGCAATATCAGCCGTATCATGTAGCCACCAATCAGACTTCCTTGTAGGCAAATAGTGAATACCTCCACCATCCTGGTTGAGGCGAATGAAAAACATATCCCTGCCTGCATCCTCAATCACGTGTCTAGCTGTAACCAAGTATGAAAGATCTATGGTCTCGTTAAATGGGAATCCCACAAAAAACGCGGTTGCAATAGGCTCCTTTCTCGCAACTGCCCCCTCCTGCCTTTCGATGCAGATAAAAGCAACGCATTTCAGGTGATCGGGCGAGATAGACAAAACAGACCTCCTGCCAGCCGGTTCTTTGCGACAGGGATCATACAGAATTGGACATAGGGCATCAAACCTGTTTGGCAGCATCATGACATGCCGCCAAACTTTACCAGTACCTGCCGAAAACGTTGCTTGACAAACCGAGAGGCGAATCCTACCATGATGCCCTTCCGGCTCTGATCAGTACGCGGTCAGGGCTTTTTTTTCGAGCGCAGCAAGGCAAGAAAGAGCAGAGGCAGCGAACAATGGCGAATCTCGTCATCATCGGCTCCCAATGGGGGGACGAAGGCAAAGGGAAGATTGTCGATATCCTCGCCAAGGATGCCGATATGGTCGTGCGGTACCAGGGGGGATCCAATGCCGGCCATACCGTCATCAATAAACGGGATACGTTCATTTTCCATCTGATCCCGTCCGGCATTTTGTATCGCGGCACTCGATGTCTCATCGGGAACGGTGTCGTGGTCGACCCCGGGGCCTTGATCGAAGAAATGGACCATTTGCAAGGACAGGGGGTGAAGATCGCGAAGAACTTTGCCGTCAGCGATCGTGCGCATCTGATCCTGCCCTATCATAAGGCGATTGATAAAGCGTCCGAGCAGTCAAAAGGCGTGCGTCGCATCGGCACGACCGGTCGAGGCATCGGCCCTTCCTACGGCGATAAAATGGCGCGGATCGGGATTCGAATGGGTGATCTGCTGAACCCGCCGCTGTTCAAGCAAAAACTCGAAGAGAATCTTGTTGATATCAACTGGTTGCTGGAACAACTCCATAAGGTGGACTGTTTCGAGTTGGAGAAGGTGTATCAACAGTACATGGGCTATGCCGATCGACTGAAAACTTACATCATCGATACCACCCTGGTCGTTAATAGAGCCGTGGATGCCGGCAAGACCGTTTTGTTCGAAGGGGCGCAGGGAACCCACCTGGATGTGGATTTCGGCACCTACCCGTATGTGACCTCGTCGAGTTCATCGGCCGGGGGGGCTTGCACGGGAACCGGCGTAGGCCCCACAAAAATTGACGCCGTCCTGGGGATTACCAAGGCTTACACCACGCGCGTCGGCAGTGGTCCATTTCCGACTGAACTGACCGACGAAGTGGGTGGCTGGCTGCAGGAGCGCGGGAAAGAATTCGGCGCGACGACAGGGCGCGCGCGCCGTTGCGGGTGGTTCGACAGCGTCATTGTTCGTCATGCCACCAGAGTGAACGGCTTGTCTTCGCTGGCCGTGACGAAGTTGGATGTGTTGGATGGTTGCAAGGAACTCACGGTGTGCACTGGGTATCGTGTGAACGGCAAGATCCATCGGGAGATGCCGTCCGATCTGCTGGCGTTGACGAATTGCGAGCCAGTGTATGAGCGGGTACGTGGCTGGAGTGCCCCCACGACCGGTGTCACGACCTACAAAAAATTGCCCGCAGAGGCCAAGCGGTATCTTACGAGAATTGAAGAGTTAGCTGAGTGCCGGATCGATATGATTTCCACTGGCTCGCGGCGAGATGAGACCATCATCCTCAACAATCCGCTCAAGGCTGGTCGCCGTGCCCGGTCAAAACGTTCTCGATAGGTCGTGCATTGTTCCGGCGACGGTGACTCGCCGTAGCGAACGATCATCTGTCAGTGGTATGATTCCCCCCGCCACGAGTCCAGACCTATAGTCGTGGCCCACCGTGCGTTGGAGAGTCGGTAGCTCAGTCGGTAGAGCATCGCCCTTTTAAGGCGAGGGTCCTGGGTTCGAATCCCAGCCGACTCACCATACAAATCAATAGCTTCTGCGGTTCCGCCACCATCCGCCTTTGTCTCATAGGACAATCCATAGGACAACGGATAGGCTTTTTCGAGTCCTTCCACGGCTAATCTCAGCTTTCGATCCCACTCGGGACCCCCATGGGAATAGTTCGCTGTCATGCCAGGCATGCGATGGCCAAGGAGCGCCTGCCGAACTTCGTAATCCACACCGATACGCTGCAATCTGGTTGCGAACGTATGCCGCAGGTCGTGAAAGTGCAGATCGTGAATCCCGACTCGGCGACAGGTTTCACTCCAATATTCCTTAAATGCCCGCTGGTGCGTCCAACGGCGAAAGACCCGACCATCGGCAAGCGAAGGGATCTCAGCGCCTAAGGCAAGCATGGCCGTGCGGTTCAACGGTACTTCTTGCGGGGTTCCCTTGATACGGCTCGCGGCTGGCGGCAGACACAGCCAGTAGCCATCTTCTCGCTTCTTCACCCACGAACGTTCGATCTCCAGAATTTTCCCTTCTCGCAGACCGACCGAGACCGCCACCTGAATAATGCGCCAGAGCTCTTGCCGGCATTCGAGTTTGGTCGGATCGTTCTCTCGCATCGTGCTAATGAGAGAGAGTTCTCCTGGCTCTGCGATTCTGGTTCGTTTTTCTGCGTCCGGCAGCTCGACATGTTTCAGCGGGTTTCTGTCCAGTTTCTCGTAGCGCACGGCCACATTGAGTATCCGATTGAGGACCTGCCATTCACGGCGGACGGTGCCGGCCGTCGCCCCTTCGTCCAATCGGGCTTTCACATATCGGAGCCCATCCTCCGGTTTGACGGAAGCAAGAGGCTGGTGTCCAAAACGATGACTGCAGGAGAAGTCGTTTCTGACGCAGGCATGGCAGGACAAGATGTGGTTCTCAAGAATTCCTTTTGGTCGCGTGCGATCGATGCGCTTTTTCACTTCGAAGGCCTGCCAATACAGCGGAAGGACATCGCGGAGAGTGATGAGCGAACGCGGCTTCTCGTGTTCTTCGTTTTGAATCTTGTGAATCAGGTCGATGGCACACTGTTGTGCTTGATGCGGAGAGAGGTCGTAGCCGAGTAGGGGACGATACCGTTGCCCCTTCCAACGGAAATAGAGGTCAAAGGCGATTCCTTTGGTCGTGCGTCGTTTGGTAATCGTATAAGCCATGGTCATCCCCGATATTTTGGGTTCCGATGGTAAACAGTGGTATGAGCCGTGTCTAGTGGGAAAACCAGCTCGCTAGAATCCGCCGACTGTGCTCCGCCATTACCACTTTTCAACCAGGCGATCAACTCGTCTCTGAGAAATCTGACTTCTCGCGATCCCGGCATGCGATGCCTCGGAATATCCTTCCGCTGATACAGCGTGGATTTTGACACGCGGAGATAGACCGCTGCTTCAGCCAGGGTCATGATTTCCAGCGTCGCGCTGGTTTGCCGCTCCTGATTCATTCTTTTCCCGCTCTCACTGAAACGCCGCTGCACTGTCGGGCCGGGGTCGAAGAGTGAGCCCCCAGTGGGTACGACTCGGGGCCGGGGAGCAGCGGGACAGGCCTTCCCGGTCCCCTCCGTGCCGGTCTCCGCCCCTCCAGGCCTGCCCGCTGCGAGAGCCCCGTGCCGCCTCCTTGATTACGCCCCACCCTTGGTTGGTGAAGGGTGGGGCTAGAACATAATTTCAGAAGGAGGCGGACATGTCCGTTGACAGTTCTCTCGGTTCCTCGAACGGTGGACGGCCACTGAGCCCGGTTCGGAAATACGCAGTCCCTCGGTATCGTGTCACGCTCGTCCGTGAGGGCCGTGCCCTTCCCGCTGCGGAATCGGTCCATACGTCGGAGGGTGCGGCGACCATTCTCCGGCCATTGTTTGCCGGTCTGGATAGGGAACAGTTCCTCATCTGTGGCCTGGACGCCAAGCACAAGCTCATCGGAATCAATGTGGTCTCCACCGGCTCGCTGAACCTGACGATTGTGCATCCACGCGAGGTCTTCAAGCCGCTCGTTCTCATGAATGCCGGTGCCTGGTTCTGTTCGCATAATCACCCGTCTGGCGATATCACGCCCAGTCCCGAAGATCGAGTCCTGACCAAGCGGCTGCGTGAGGCCGGAGAACTGTTCGGCATTACGCTTCTCGATCATCTCATCCTCGCCGAAGAACGCTATTACAGCTTCGCCGACCAAGGCTGGCCCGGCGCTTAGCGCAGCAACCGCAACACCCAGGCAGCGCCGGCCGCCACGAGCGCCAGCCCGATCGCTGCTGTTCCCCAGGCGACCAGGTCGGCAGCCAGCGCATTGCCGATGGTTTGAATCTGTGACGCCGTCATGCTCCATCTCCCTTGTCATCACTTTCAGCATGTTCTCTTAGTTTGAAGGAAAGGAGGCAGGCTGCTGCCAGCCTGCCTCGATGGGCTACTACTCAGCCCACAATTGCGCGCACGCGCTTAAAGGCGTAGATCGCCAGTGCCACGCCAATCAAGGCCGTGGCCCACAAGAGCAGATCGGCCCGCACCGTGGCCACATCTGCCGACACCGGAAACAACTGCGCCTGCGAGAGCGCCGGGACACCCAGGGCGAACACGAACGCCATGAGCAGCCCCCCAAGCCCTTTCACCCAACCCCATCCCTTCATACGGCACCTCCTTGTGCTGTTAGTGGTTCCGTCCACCTCCGCCGCCGGATGACTCGCCGGCGGACGAGCGCCTCAGTGAGACTGAGGCAGAATCAACTTGATGATCAGGCCCACGGCAAAGCCGCCCAGCCAGAAAATCGCCGTGAAATAGGTCATCGCCTCAATCGCCGGCAGGTCCATAGAACACTCCTTCTCCAATCAGCCGCATCGAGCCCTCCTCATAGACCTCCGAGACCGACAGCCCATATCGACCGGTAATTTGCGCGGCAGTGAGAATCTCGCCGCTGTCTAGGAGGTACCGCCAGCCTTGCCGGTCCTTGCTCATCCCGGCGCCGCCGAGAATGCGCACCGGCCGCTTCGGTACAGGCGGAGTCGTCGGTGCTGGCGGAGACATTCCCAATGGGTTGAGCAGACTGCCTGACGCGGAGACAGGGGCTCCAACGGTCGTGGTGGGGACAGGAGTTGATCCAACTGCAGAGGCTGGCTTGCTCGCACTCAATGAAGACCAGGGCCGCCACACCATGAGACCAATGGCAAAGAGGCCCGCCGCAATGCCAATCGCCACCCGCGCTGATTTGAAGACGGTATGACTGCGCTTTTCCTCCCGAATCGCGGCCGAGGCATAACTCGAATAGTAGGCATAGATCGCCGGGGAATAGGTCCCGACGAAGGCCCGGATGACTTCGAAGTCTTCGGGGTTGCCGCGCACCTTGCCTTGATACTTTTTGGACAGACCTACAAAGGCCAGCTTGCGAAACTTGACCGTCGCTTCAATCAGCCGTGTCACGCCTTGCGACATCTGACGGAAATCCTGGCTCATGAGCAGAATATCCACGCCGTAATGCCGATGGGTTTCGAGCCAGCGGAGCAATCCAGGTTCGACTTTCTGCATGGACCGAAAAACCGTCTGAGCCTCGTCGATGATGACGGCTGAGCCTGGTTCGACATGGGGAAAGGCTTGCAGGACTTCGACGGAGTCTTTCCAAATCGTGATTTGTCGTTCGAGGACTTCGAGGTCGATCCCGGTAAAGAGGGACAATCGATCCAGGTAGATGCCATCGACCGCGATGTACAGTCGTCGGCCTTGTTTGACCCACGGCAAGAACTTCTCGCAGATCGCGTGATAGGACTTCCCTGAGCCTGGCACCCCTTCATACAGTTCGATCATCGAAGACTCCGCAGATACACCCAGATCCAGAGGGCTAAGATCACGGTCCAGGCATAAGCCCACCCGACAACCAGTTGGTTCATGAGCCCCACCGGACAAATGGGATCGTCTGTAAAATGAACCGGGTGCCCATGGCGCTCGCCACGATGGCCAGCGCCTGACTCATGCCCGTCGCGCCCAACACCCACGCATATTGATCGGGAATCACCGGCAGGGTGAGCCCTGCCGTGCCGATGGTGGCGAGCGTGCTGTCCGCCACGGAGAGCAGCGAATCCCAAATCCCAAGGCCCCAATCCGTGAGGGAGAAAAAGAACTCCTGTAGCCAGCAATAAATGAGCGTCAGAATGGCCGTCATGTCGTCTGGCCTCCTCCCACGAAGATAATGCGGTAGGCAGCAATCGAGGCCGTCGCAATGACCAATGTTCGGAGAACCGTAAAGAACCAGGCCCATTGATTGAAGTCCACCTGCTGGCTGCCAAAGAAGGCCGAGGGCAAGGCAATCACCGGCAAGGTTGAAGGCCAGGTGAGCGACTTCAGGAGATTCAGCGTCCCGAGTAAGCCACTCGTCGCCCAGATGGTTTGATGGGCTTGGAGGACCGTCCCGAAGGTCCGGGCTTCGTGCGAGCCGACGGCACACGAGGTCGTCGCCTGTGTTTCTTCATGCTGCGTCGTCGAGCCATCGGGATTCTGGGTTGTCGTCGTCGTGGTGGTCGTCGTTTGCTGTTGCGTGTTCTGTTGCGGCGTGCTTGCCGGAGGTGGGACCGTATCAACCACGACGATATCGCCGGCGGGTACCGGCTTCGGTTTCACGGTCGTCGGCATCTCGGTCGGCGTCACCGCCTGGGAAATGGTGGTATCCGCCGGCTGTGTCGTGCCAGTGGTGCCAACGGGATTGGTGTGGGCCTCAACAGACTTGGGATCGCTGGCCGGAAGGCCGCCGACGAAATTCGCCACTTGTTGCTGAGTGGGAGGAATCAGGGCATCTTGAACCGGTGCGGTCGAGCCGGGCACTCCCTTGCGATGGCACACATACAGGCTGTAGCCACCCACCGCCGGACCATTCACGAAGAAGTTGCCGGTAAAAAAGACGGCCGTGCTGAGGCTCTGAAACGGTCCAACAACCCAGTCGTGCTGATATTCGCTGTCCACGGCGCAGAGCGGGACATTGGTGGCGCTGAATTGAATCGTCGCATTCGGATAGGCCGGATTGCCGGGCGTGTTCGTGCCAAAACCGGGGAATGTTTGCACGCCGGCATTTGTGCTCGTGACCTGCCAAGCTCCAGGAGTCGAGGCCGCCGTTTTGACGCCGGAGAGGTCGCTTTGGGAGTAATACATTTGGGCCAGGACCAAACCCGCACTGACCCCGAGGGCCGCCCATCCGACCGGACCCGCCACCATGCGAACGGCCATCGAAGCGGCCGAGGGTGCGAGGGCAGCGGTCGCCACTTGATTGGCCAACGCCGACCGTTGCGCCGCCAGATAGGCGATGCGTTCGGCTTGCGCGACGACCCGCGAATACTGCGTCGCGGTTTGAGCTAAGGATTCTCCTGGTGCCACGCAGAATGAGACCAGGAGGCCCCAGATCAGCATCAGATAGCTGGTGAGCGTCAACAGCTTCACAATCGTCCGACTCCAAGGCCGGTGAGGAAGGCCAGTAATAAGATCGCGACCAAAATAATCGTGAGATCCACTGACCTTCCTCCCTCTGCCGTTACTTCAAGACTTCCAATCCGTACAAGTCGAAGAAGACCCGTCCGGTCTGTTCGAATTTCCGCACTTCGATGGAGACTTTCGCTTGCTTGCCCTCGGCTTGCTTGCAGGCGTCGATCAAGGGCATCTGATCGTCCGGAATCCCCAATCGCAGCACCCCCGGATCTCGGCCCTTCACATAGAGATCCACCGATCGGTAGACTTTCCCCTCTCGACTCCTCCGCTCCACATACCCCTGGACTGCTCCCTCGGCTTTGACTTGCATCGTCGCTCCCTCCTGCAAACTGAGTTGAATTCGAGTCAGCCAAGCGCCTGACCCACACGCCCCGGCCTTCGGACCGGGCTTTTGGACTAAAACAGAATTCCGAATCGCATTCCGTGCAGCTCAAATACAGGGCGCCCTGGACCCATTTGCACCGACAGCCTCTGGTTCCACATCCAGGACACATACGACGCCACGACCCGTTATGAAACTCTAAGGACATAGGGGGTCCCTCGCTTGCGCTGCTTCAGCAACGCATAGTGCTTTTGCGTCCATCGCTTGGTGCCCGCATAGATCATCTCCATCAAAAACTGATCGCCGCGACAGGCCACCACCACCGCCAACATGGGACTGATCGCATTCGCGAGCCAGGCGGCCACGTCATCCAGCCGCTGCTGAATCCGTTCGACGACCAGTCGGCATCGCATGAAGCCTTCGGTGAGGGCTTTCCACCAACTCACCAACGGCGCTCGGTACTTCTCATAGGATTCCGCCTCTCGTGTGGTCTCTCGGAAATCCACATAGGAGCGGAGGACGCCGACGAGAAACGCCCGCCAATCTTCGGGATCAAGCGTCAGGAGGGCTTTGGCGCAGGCCTGTGCTCGATCCTGTTTAAATTCCAGTTCCCATCGGACGCCATACAATTCCGCGTCCTCTCGGCCTCTGGCTTGGAGTTCCAGCCGCTTGTCATAGACGCGCAGCATGGTTTGACTCTCTCGACTTCCAAAGTAGAGCGTCTCGCCCGTCCGGACTCCCTGACGATGATTCGAGGCTTGGATGACTTTGAATTGTTTCGAACGGCTCACCACCTGTCCGGCCTCCACGGCGAGGCGGACCGTCTCCACAGCGACAGACGCCTCCCGGTCATCCAACGCCACATCGATGCGAGTCACATGGCCCTTCTGGGCAAAGATCCAGGCCAAGACGGTCTTCAACTTGGTCTCGTCCCACTGGGAGACAATCCCGGCGGACAGATCCACATGCACTTCTTTGGGATTGCGAGGAGCACCCGTCCCCAGTTTGCCGACGCCTGTCTTGCCCTCGGTCATAAACTGAGCAACTGGATAGCCGCGAAAGCCGGTCTCACTCTGGAACCAATCGCCACCAATCAGCGTAATCACGTCCTTCACATCAGCCTTTGGAAGCGTGAAGGCCAACCAATCGATGGTTTGGCTGAAACCTCCTGAACCTGTCATTTCTTCCTCCTTGGCTTGGTAGCGATAGACGCCCCCGTCTTACCAAGTCGGGGGCGGGTCCGCTGCGCGCGCCGCCGGCTGGCGCCGCCGGTCGCGCTGCGCTGTCCCCTCTTCTTCCGAGGCACAAACAAGGACGAACCATGCCTCTTCGCCTGCAGGGCTTCTTTCACCCGTTCCAGGTCGAACCGCACAAAACGGCAGAATCGGTCCACGGGAATCTCGCCTTTTCGGTACGCCCGTCTAATTGACTTTGAGCTGACTTTGAGGACGGCGGCCAACTCATCGACGGTCAACCATGTTTGTTCCATCACGTCTCCTTTTCGTTACGACGCACGATGCATGGCCGAACCATACGCATCGGCGTGTGGTGGTGAAAGAGGCCCGTTCGTGGACACTGGGGGACAGGAGGGGACACTGAGGGACAGGAGTTTCGAGCAAGAAAGTGGCAGACTCGGAACGAGTCACGAGGTATTAGGGCGCGAGAACACCATTGCAGCACCTCCAATCCATACGTCCAAAACAGAGCAACCCCGCTAGACATGCGCCCACGAGCAACAGCGCGTCTGCTCACTCACAGAGAGTCGAGTGAAGAGGTTGTCAAATTCCTGTCGCGCAGAACTACGTAACTACGTAGTTCTCGATGCGATATTTGCAAGAAAAGGCGACTAGGGCCGAAATACGCGGACTAGGGCCATATAGCCCCATCCCCGCCATTGCAGCATGCCAGTCACCTTTCTGGAAATAATGGAACGCCCGGGCCTAGTGCAAACCGGATGCGAGTCAACGTGCGCAGAGAATAGGGCCTAACGAATAATAACCAGCCACAGGCAACCTCGCCGTGCAAGAGGCGAGCAAAAAATGTTGGGAAAGGAGCCAAAAACTCGATCAGCAATTAACAGGTGTGGCTGACAACAGATCCGGGGAGATGCAGAGGGAAGGAAGGCTTCTTGGTAGCCTTCGGAACCATGGCTTGCGAACGAAGGGGTAACGGGCAGATGACTACGAGGCTTAATTCAGTGCGGTCGTGTCTCCTGACTGCAGGTCTACTGAAAACAGGCGTCCAGACGGGGTGACAAACATGGAACGCGACGGCTCCCCCACGGCGGCGACGACAACCACGCGGTCCGCTAATTCTCCATCAAGTTGCGGCGCCAGACTCGCACTGAGGGGAACATTCGCATAGGCTTGGATTAAGCTGATTTGGCTATACGGAAACTGAACAGCCGCCGTCGCTGTGGAACTGCCGAACGTACCAGTCGTCGGCGATGAGACAAAGAACTGATCCG
>Ga0268299_1003487_pt1 | contig 14336 bp, 13 predicted proteins | sample NOBtaG_FD_193484 | JGI IMG/M metagenome (GOLD analysis project Ga0268299, IMG submission 193484) | Activated sludge microbial communities from bioreactor in Nijmegen, Gelderland, Netherland - NOB reactor | ecosystem: Engineered > Bioreactor > Aerobic > Activated sludge | place: Netherlands...
ACCACTACTTGCATGCCGGCCACATCCAGCCGTCGATCGAATGGCCGGATCCCGCGCAGGCTCCAGGCAATGACGTCGTGCGCCTGCGGGCGGTCCGGGTCAAAACCGAGGCCGGGCGCGTCGCCGACCGATTCGATATCCGGAGGCCGATTGATCTCGAAGTCGAGTTTGATGTGCTGAAGGCCGGGCATATTTTCGTCCCGGTCTTCAATCTCTATAACGAGGAAGACGTCACGGTGTTTATCGCCCATGATCGAGACCCGGCCTGGCAGCGGACTCCTCGAGCAGCCGGCCGGTATGTGTCCACAGCCCGAATTCCCGGAAACTTTCTCGCAGAAGGCATGATGACCGTCGCGTCCATCATGATGACCGAAGATCCGTTTCGCCTCCATATCCACGCACCCCGAGTCATCGGGTTTCGTGTGGATGACAGCGGCGATGGCGACTCAGCACGCGGCGACTTCCACGGTCGATGGCCGGGAGTGGTTCGACCGCTGTTGGAATGGCGCACGCAGTTTGAATCGGCCTAAGGTGCGGGACCGGATCGCTAGCCCTGGCGGAGCGACGGCCCTCGATGGCTATCCCGATTCGGTGAGTGGCAGACTACCAGGTTGCGGGAACACGCACTGAATTCAACAGAGCTACACTGGTCGCCACGTGCAGTCCCATGTCGACACACACTGCTGGATACCCCCAAAGACCGTCCAGCAAGACCGCAGCGAGCGAAGGGGGAGTCGCACTCTTTCGGTACGGTGAGCCGCTGAGATAGTTAGGCGGCCGTGTCTTGCGAGCACGCCGCTGGCGGACATTTTCCGCATCCGGGCTAGGTATGCTCGGTCATAAACCAGCCGGCGATGGAGAGGCGCTTGTGGTCACCGGCCGCCTGATCCACTCGGCAGACCCGATGAAAACGCGGCACCGTAAACATGACCAGTGACCCAGGTTTCGGTGCGATGCAGTGCGTGAGGGCCAATTCCGGCTTCTCCTCTCGTGATTCACTCACCGGTTCGTAGATGATCAATTCTCCGCCCCAATCACATTCCCACTGTTCGTGAAAGTAACTGACGAGCGCGAGACGCCGGCGAGGCACCGGCTTGCCACCGGTTGAGTGCCCCTGATCCGTATCGTCATGCGTCAACAAGCAATCGCCCGCTCCGTAGGAGTAATAGCTGAATCCCAGGTGGCGCCGCGTGATGTTCGGAAAAGACTCGATGTACTGCTGGATGCAGGGCATCTCCAGTCGACTCAGCAGCAAGCGTCCCTGCGGCTGCGCGATCTCTGCCTTCGCCCAATTGCCCGAGTTGGGAAAGTCCTGTCGAACATACGTCATGTCCTGCAATTGATTCCAATTGGCCCGCTCCATCGCCTGACGGAACTGAAGACGCTCCTCCGCCGACCAGAAGTTTTCTACCACCAGCACGGGCGTCTTGTGAAACGAGAAGGCCTCCAACCCGCCCGGCAACTGTGATGGTGTGACTTGTCCTGATACGATCTTCATGTCATTCCCCTGGTACCGGCCGAGCCGGTTCAGCTATTCACCCACACGCACCAATGAACCCCGTTCTTTACACACATTGAAGGTATGATGAAACCAAAAAATGACGACCCCAAGATAGAACAGATTCAGGCCGCTCGCCACGCTAAGACTGCTGAGCGGCGCCGCATGCGTCGCAAGCAAGCCCCGCATGCCTTCAAAGACGTGCGCTGCCGGGTTCATCGATGCCACCGCCCTCAACCATACCGGCAACACGTCCATCGGATAGAACACGCAGGAAATCGGTTGAAAGAGAAAGACCATACTCCACGCCAACACCTCCGCCTCCTGCCCGAACCGCATGATGAGTGAGGTCGTAAAGACTCCGATAATCCATCCTGTTAAGACCAGATTCATAATGAACGGAATCAACCAGAGTCCGATAATGAAGACATTGTAGCCGTAAAACAACCAGGCACACAGGGACATCACGATCGACACCGCGGTCACCTTGAATAGACTCATCACCATGGTCGCGGCCAGAAACTCGCTGGGAGTGAGCGGGCTGGCAAAAAGATTCATCAAATTGCGGGCCCAGAGTTCTTCAAGAAACGAAATCGTAATCCCCTGCTGCGACCGAAACAACACATCCCAGAGAATCAGCGCTCCCAACAGAAACGTCACCACCGCCGGCATCTGCCCCTGAAAGGTCGCGAGGTAAACCGTAATGAAGCCCCACACCACCAGATCCAAAAATGGCCAGTAGATGATCTCCATCACCCTCGGCAGGCTGCGTCGGTAGAGATAGAGGTGGCGAACGACGAGGGCGGCGATTCGATGATACGCCATCGTGAGCTACGGCTTTCCTTCGCAAGGTTTCTCGTGACAGGACTGTTCAAAACAGGGTTTCTGCTGGCAAGGATGCTCCGCAACCGGCTGCTCATGACACTGTCCGCACCCGCCCCCTTCCTCGTGCAGGCCAAGGAGTTGATGCACCATCATGAGGCTGCCCTCGATCAACGCCGGGCCGATCCGTCGACCATCCTCCAAGCGGAAGGCGGCCGCCACCAGCAAGGCCGTCGGAATCCCTGCCAACCCGAGATGCAAAGCGGAACTACCCAGCCGTGCGGCATCGACCGCCCAGAACACCCCCGTTAACGACAAGGCGGCAATGGCCGTGCTGCTGACGCTGCTCATGAAGATCGCCCATCCGCTGGTGCGCCGCGCCAACCCGACGGCGCCGACGACAAACCAGAGGAGGCCCCATGCCAACATCAACCCGAGTCCGCCGATGAGAAGGCCCACGCCGAACGACACCCCTGTATCAACCATGGCTTCGCCTACTCCCTGTTCACATCGACCACAACCGACCGTCGGCTACTGTTCGCGGGCAAGTTTGAGAAACACCTCTTCCAGGTCCGCTTGCCCGAATCGAGCCACAATATCCTTGGCCGTGCCCTCTGCCACAATCTGTCCCCGCTGCAAAAAAATAATACGATCCGACATTTCTTCCATTTCCCGCATGTTGTGTGACGTATAGAGCATACTCAACCCGGTCGTCTGCCTCGCATCCAACAGAATCTCCCGAATCTTGTGCGCAATATCCGGATCCAGACTCGCCGTCGGTTCGTCGAGGAACAACACCTTGGGCTTGGTCAACAACGCTTTCGCCAACGTCAACCGCGTCATCTGTCCCGATGAGAGTTTGCGGGTCAACTTGTGCCGCCACGCGCTCATCTCCAGTTTGTGTATCATATCGTCGACGGGCCCGGCGACATCGGGCAAGCCGTACAAGCGGCCGATGACGCGAAGGTTTTCTTCCACCGTCAGGGAGTAGGGGAGCGAGATATAGGTGGAGGAGAAATTGACCTGCTGAAGAATCGTCTCTCGATGCGACTGCAAGTCGAGACCGAACATCTTGATGGAGCCCGAGGTGGGTGTCACGAGCCCCAGCATCATTTGAAACGTCGTGGTTTTCCCGGCGCCATTCGGCCCCAACAACCCGAGGATCTCGCCTCGTCCGATCTCGAATGAAATCCCGGCCACCGCGGTAAAGGCGCCGAACTGTTTGCGAAGATTACGTACTTCGACCACCGAGGCTGACATGGCGTAGACGGGTCCGTGGGTTAAAAGGACAGGAATTCTGTGAGCTTCTCAGGCAGATGGCACGTCTCGCACTTGCGGCTCAGTACCCGACCTTCGTATTCGGTCTTGTTGTCGTGACAACGGAAGCAGTCTGCCTGAGCCCGCTTATGCAGCACCGAGCCTTCAGGATGTTCAGGCGTCCAGGGCCGACTGTCCGCCGACACATGCCCGCGCGGGATCACGATCGGATACCCCTTGATGGGCTTCTCATGTACCACCGCGCCATGACACGTCGTACAGCCCTCACCCTGCTTGCGCTGGTCGAATGCCGCCATATGCTTGCGGTGACTCATGATCAGCCCCACATCTTTGACCGGAACCGGCAGGTCACGCGTCGCAATCTCCGACACACGCAGGATATTGCGATGACACCCAAGACACACCGTGGAATCGACATGCGCTTGCAAATTATGTGGTTCCGTCGGAGTCCCGAAGAGATAGATGGCGACATCTCTGGTGCCGTGCCACGCTTTATCGTGCAACCAGCCGACGACCCCAGGCCGAACGTGGCAGGCCACACACTCTACCTCTTTATGGGACGACTGCACCCAACGCTCATAGGCAGGCTGAATGGTGTGGCAACTGGCGCAGAACTTCGGATGGTTGGTCAGCGGAACCGCAACGCCCCCTATAGCCAATGCGCCGGCCAGGATCGCTCCGAACACAATGGCGGGAGTCTTACGCATCATCCCGTCGAGGTTTGGGGAAGTGCCGGATGATCAATTCCGCCACTCCGGCCACGTCATCGGGATCGAGCAAGGGCACCGACGTCTCAACCGGCTTATTGGAGACGATGGCCAACAGGCCGTCCTGCGAAACAGGGACTTCTCCGATCTGATCGCGGACCACCACGATCTTGGGATACCCTTCGCTGCGCCATCCCTCGGCCAAAATCAAATCGTACGAGGCATCCAGGTAATGTTCCCGCACGTCCTCGACATTCATATGATCCGAGACATCGGCAAACATGGCCAGGCTGCTCTTGGAAATGATCACGACACTGCTCGCGCCGGCCTGTTTGTGCCGCCAGCTGTCTTTGCCTTCCGTGTCCAGATCAAATCCATGGCCGGCATGTTTGACGGTCGCCACCTTATATCCCGCCCGAACCAAAAGCGGAATCACGCGCTCGATGAGCGTCGTCTTGCCGCTGTTCGATCGGCCGACAAAAGACAGGATAGGTACCGACATCTCCGTATTCCTTTCAGGCTCAACAGCAGGAGGGACGATGGCCCGTGGTAGGAGCCTGAGCAGCCTGTTCCAACCAGACCGAACCACTGAGCATCTGCACCGTCACCGGGTCACCGGGATTGATGCGTTCCACGTCGACGGGAATATCGATCAGGCAGTTGGCCTTGACCAGGGAGGTGAGTATCCCGGATCCCTGATCACCGGTGGTCCGAACCTTAAACACACCGCCTTCACGCCACAAGACCCCGCGCAGGAAATGCCGACGGTCATTTCTTTTCGAAAACTTCTCCTGAAACTCGGCCTGCAGCATCGGACGCCCGAAGCCGCTGGCCCCAGAAAGCTTGAGCATGGCAGGCCGAACCAACTGCTCAAAGGTCACCATGGAGGAAACCGGATTTCCGGGCAACCCGAACGCCAGCTTCCCTTGAATTTTGCCGAACGCGAGCGGCTGCCCCGGGCGGATGGCTAATTTCCAAAAATTCATCTCAGCGCCGAGATCGCGGAAGACGGCCTTTGTAAAATCGTAGTCCCCCATCGATACTCCACCGGACAGCACCAGAATATCAGCGTTCAAACCATGCGAAATCTTTTCCTTCAAGGCGGCCGGCGTATCCCTCGCAATGCCGAGAAGGATCGGCACGCCGCCGGCTTCCTGGACGGCCGCCGCAATCCCGTAACTATTCGAATTGATGATCTTCTCTTCGCTGAATCGTTCATCCAAATCGGCCAGCTCATCGCCCGTCGACAAAATCGCCACCCGCGGACGCTGGTACACCAGCACGAATGATTTCGCCAGGATGGCCAGCATCCCCGCTTCACCGGACCGGATCCGTGTGCCGGTGGGGATGATGCAGTCGCCCTGCTTGACGTCTTCGCCTTGCGGACGGATGTTGGCCCCTCGTGGCTCAGGCTTGAACACTCGGACCGACGCGGGGGTGTGCTCAGTATCTTCGACCTTGACCACCGTGTCGGCGCCCTTGGGGATAGGCGCGCCCGTCATGATCCGAATCGCCTGCCCCTTCCCGACAGTCTGCGTCGGCATCTTTCCAGCCGGCACATCTTCAATGACAGTTAAGGTGACAGGCTTGCTGATCGCATGGTCCTGGGCGATGTCCTCCGATCGCACCGCAAAGCCGTCCATCGCGGAATTGTCCCACGGTGGATTATGTCGTTCGGCGATCACATCCTCGCCGAGCACACGGCCCAGCGCGTCAAGAATCGATACTTTCTCAAGGCCTAACGGAGAAGCGGAATCCAACACGATCCGCAGCGCTTCGTGGAGCGGGGTCAATCCGGTCATGGCATCGGGAGCTTTCACCACATCACCATCCGATCACTGTTGCTGGCGTGGCGCCAGCTTGATGAGCGAGCCGCTCTTCTTGCAGAACGCCTCAACCTGATTGGCAATATCATGATAGGCCTGGGCGGTGGCCGAGTCGGAATTGAACAACGCGAACGGCTCTCCCGCATCACTTTGCGTCACCACGTCAGGATCCAATGGAATCCTGCCCAGGAACGGGACCCCCATATCGGAAGCAGAGGCTTCACCGCCGCCTTTGCGGAAGACATTCACTTCCTTGTGGCAGTGCGGACATTCGAGGCCGCTCATATTTTCGACGATCCCGATGATCGGCACTTCGCTATCCTTGCAGAAGGTCACCGACTTACGAGAGTCGAGCAACGCCACCTCTTGAGGCGTCGTGATGATCACAGCTCCGCTGACTCCACCCAGGAGATCAATGGTGGTCACCGATTCGTTCCCGGTTCCCGGAGGAAGATCGATCAACAGGAAATTGAGATCCTGCCACTCCACTCCACCCAGCAACTGATTGATGAACTCGTATTTGTAGGCATCCCGCCAGATGATCGGATCGTCGGAGTTCTGCAGGAGAAAGGACATCGAGGCGATTTTCATATTGTAGGCCTGAAACGGGATGATCCCGCCCGAGGTGCTGATCTTCAGCTTCTGGCCTTCCGCGCCCACCATCTTCGGGATATTGGGACCATGGATATCCATGTCACAGATGCCCACGTGCCACCCCTTCAACGCCAGACTGACGGCGAGATTGGTGGTGCAGGTGCTCTTGCCCACGCCGCCCTTATTGCTCATGACGAGCACTTTGTATTCGATCCGTTCCATCCGTTTGGCGACGAGCCACCGGCTGTGCCCTTCCTTATCCTTCTGGCAGGTTTCATTTTCGTCGCAAATGGCACAGGCCCACATATAGGTACAGGCATCTCCGCCGCTGCTGGAACCGGGCTGTGAAATGACATTTAACTCGCGTGGCATCCTAGACTCCTCGTACAACGCACATCATGCTGTATAGACGAAAGCGGGCTTTCGTCGCCTTCTTCATTTCCGGCTCGCACTAGTGTCGACGGCCACCGGTCGGCACACCGACATACTCACTGTCTCCACCCCCTGCGGGGATCGACGGGCCCGGTTTCCCAACGCCGGATCCTGCGGCGGCCACCGCCGGCACAAGGGCCTGGACCTGTTCTTCCGTCTTCTTCTTGTTGAAGATTCCGGCGCTGATGATCCCGACTTCATAAAAGATGTACATGGGCAAGGCCATCAGGCATTGATTGAATGGATCCGGCGTCGGCGTGAGAATCGCGGCAAAGATAAACGCCGTCAGGAATGCCCACTTGCGATACCGCTTCAAGAGCGGGGCATCGACCCATCCAAGCTTAGCCAGCAGGGTGATCACCAGCGGCACTTCAAAAATCAGCCCGAAGACCAGGAGAAACCACAGCGCGAAGCCGACGTATTGCGCAATCGACAGTTGCGGAATGAATCCGGCATTGACGCCGTACGAAATCAAAAAGTTCAACGCAAACGGCAACACGAAGAAGAAGGAAAACATCAATCCGAGATAAAAAGCCAACGTGCTGAGAATCACGAACGGGCCGACGAATCGCCGTTCCTGCGCATGCAAGCCGGGAACGACGAAATGCCAAAACTCCACCAAAATGTAGGGCGTGCCCAGCACCAGCGCAAATAGGCCGGCGACCTTGACGTTCTGCCAGAGCGCTTCAGCTGGCGCCAGAAAGACGAAGGGAACCGTGGGAAGGTCCGTCGGAATCCAGGAGAGCGATCCCGGCACGAACATATTCTGCAGCGGGATTCGAATCCACTTGACCAGCGTATCGGCATAAAAAAAGGTGCCGACAAAAATAATCGCCGTGACGATGACCGCACGGGTCAACCGGACCTGGAGCTCAACCAAGTGCTCCATGACCGGCATTTTTTTATCTTCAAGCGGCTTGAAGACCGTATCTTGCAGCCACTCTTGAAACTTGAACCCGTCAGCCATTCAAAATCGCTTTCAGCCGGAGGCCTTCAGCCATCAGCCGGAATTGGCCTGATAGCTGAAAGCTGTCCGCTGGTTGCTGTCTACTTCGGGTTGACGGCTACGAACAGATTGTTCCCCTGCCGACTCAGCAAGAGCACAACCATTTCGTCTTTTTTCACCTTGGCCGACGCCTTCTGGTAATCCTCGAGGCTCTTCACCACCTCGTGATTGACCTCTTGAATCACGTCCCCACGCTGCAACCCTGCCGCCTCTGCAGGGCTGCCCGCCTCCACAGAGCTCACCACCACACCGGTCGTCTTGGCGGGAATGTTCAGCTGGCTCTGCATGGCCGCATCCAGCATCTGGACACGTAACGCCGCCAACACATTGTCGGGCGGCTTCACGGTCTCAGTCGGAGGTGCAGCAGGACCAGGCTCACGCTTCGCGAGCACTTCATCCGACGGCCGCTCAGCAACCCTGACCTTGAGGACTTGCTCTTTGCCTTCGCGCAAAATCTTGATATCCGCTTCTTTGCCGACGGCCATACGCGCGACCAGGTTGCGCAGCTGGCTGACACTCTGTACTTCCTTGCCGTTGAAGGAGATCACTACATCTCCCCGCCGCATACCGGCCGTGTGGGAGGGGCCGTTCTCATTCACGTCGCTGATCAGAACGCCTTTCCGCTGGTCCGGCAATTTGAACGACTTGGCCAGCGCCGGGGTGATTTCCTGAATCGCCACCCCCATCCATCCACGCACCACCTTGCCGGTCTTCGTCAGGCTCTCGACAATATCCGTCGCAATACTGCTGGGAATGGCGAACCCGATTCCTTCAGAGCCTCCGGTGCGGGAAAAGATCGCCGTGTTGATCCCGATCAGCTTGCCTTGCATGTTGACCAGCGCGCCGCCTGAATTGCCGGGGTTGATCGCGGCATCGGTTTGAATAAAATCTTCGTAGTCCGCAATACCGACGTTGCCGCGGCCTAGGGCACTGATGATCCCCAACGTGACCGTAGAACTGAGCCCAAACGGACTTCCCACGGCTAGGACGAGATCGCCGACTTGCAATTCGTCGTACTCCGCCCACTTCATCGAAGCAAGGTCCTTCGCCTCGATCTTGATAATGGCGAGGTCCGTCTTCGGGTCGGTGCCGATGATCTTGGCCGGGAACTCGCGGCGGTCGGAGAGCGTCACCGTAATCTGGGTCGCGCCTTCCACGACATGGTTGTTGGTCACTATGTAGCCTGTGGAGTCGAGAATAACGCCGGATCCGGCGCTCTGCTCGGGGCGATGCGGGCCGCCACCGGGAGGGCCGCCAGGGCCACCGGGAGGTTCCATAGCGGGAGGCTCATCCCCAGGCCCCGGAGGCGGGCCACCAAAGGGACCGCCCGGCGGGAGTTGGCGGCGGCCTTCGCGACGGCCTTCGCCTCCGCCGGTCACCGCGATATTCACAACTGCCGGCGTTACCGCCTTCACGATTTCTGAAAAACCCTGGGCAAATGCCGGAGGTACACCAGCCGCCTCCGCCTGAGCCCCGAATTGCACGCCACCCGACAAAAACGTGGCAGCGACCATGGTGGTCGCCGCGAGAACGGACAGCACCTTGCTGCGCTGATGTCGATACGCCATGTGTTCTCCTCTGGACACCGGAAATTGAGGGACCATCCTCCGCGCTATCGTCGAACGTGTCATTCTACACTATTCACAGAATCGCCTTCAAAGAGGAAAACGCAGAGCCGGCCGTTATCGCGAGGCTACGCCCTCGTGCAATGCCTCACGTGCCAGCTGTTCGATCCAGGCACGCTGCAGATTGCCGGCCAATCGCGTGACGGCGTGTTCCATCGCCACGACCCGAAGCGTCAGAGGGGCACCTTCATAGGTCGGCGGCCAAATGCGCCGTTCTGGTTCCTGCGGTCTGAGATAAATCACCGGATACCATTGCGAAATACCCGGCGCAGTGGGTCGGTCCAGCGTGGCCATGGCGCGCCCCTCGGCATGAACCAGGAGCTGTCCTGTGCGTCCATCGACCAAAGCCGCTTCGACCAGCGACCAGTTATCCCGCCGAAGCCCTGGCTGCCGATGCGTCGTCCATCCCAGGAAGAGGGAAACCGGATACTCCTGCTCGATGCTCGACAGAACCGCGACCAGCAGATGGTTCACCCCCTGTTGCCTCGCGACCTCCCTCCAGTCCGGAGCCGTCCACGCTTCAGAAACGTCCCCGACAGTAACCACCCGCTCAATGACGATCGGATAGGCTCGATTCAGCTCCGCAGCCAGCATGTCGACCACTCGTGTTTGCGCATCTTCCGGAAAGCCAGGCACCGACTCAGGATCCGACCGGTCATTCAGAATCACCAGCGCCGTGGGGACCGGGCGCGATGCCGGCAACCTCGGCACCCCCTCCTCACTGGTCGCAGCCGCCGCGACATACCGGCTCAATCGGCTTGGAGGGGAGGCAGCCGCGCACCCTGCCAACATGAGAGTCGCGACCAGCAGAACAGACCATCTTCGGCTTCGCCTCATGATCCCCCCGGCCTGATCGACTCTGAATATCAGGCGGCCAGGTCCTCGACGATACGATCCACTCCGCTCCTCTTCCATGTCAAGAGTCCGGCAAGCATGGCTTGCATTTCTGCCATTGCTCAGCTACCGTGGGCCACGATTCGCCGCCGTGGCGGATCGCTGCGTCACACTCTGACACGAGGCTGTCTCGCCGTGACACCGTGCTCGACCCAGGCGCCGGATCTTTCCATCATCATTCCTGCCTACAACGAGGCTCGACGCCTTCCGCTGTTCCTGCGGCAGGTGATTACCTATCTGGACCGGCAATCGCGTTCCTATGAAATTCTTGTCGTCGACGACGGCAGTGACGATGGTACTGCGCCGACGGTTGAACAGACCGCTCAACGCTGTCCACAGGTACGGCTGATTCAATTGGCCTCCAATCGGGGGAAAGGCGCAGCGGTTCGACGCGGCATGCAGGCGGCGCGCGGCACGCTGCAATTGTTTGCGGATGCGGATGGGGCGACTCCCATTCAAGAATTAGTTCGATTAGAGGAAGCCATTGCGGCAGGCGCAGACCTGGCCATCGGCTCACGTGCGTTGGCGTCTCAGAACCCGGCCTTCACCGTGCAGGCACGGTGGCATCGAAGCCTCCTTGGCAGCATCTTCAATAGCGTGGTGCGTCGCCTGGGTGAACCCCAATTAGCCGATACGCAATGTGGCTTCAAGCTGTTCCGCCAGCCGATCGCCCAAGACCTCTTCTCGGTCTCCTGCGTCGATGGCTACGCCTTCGATCTCGAGTTGCTTCACATTGCCTGCCGGCGGAACTACCGCATTACTGAAGTCCCCATCAATTGGATCGACCAGCCAGGCTCCAAAGTCCGTCCATGGCGCGACGGCTGCCTCATGCTCCGAGAGCTTCTGGCGATCCGACGGCGCGAAGCTCAAGGCCTCTATCAGCCCCGCTGCCGGCCTGCACCCACCGGCGTGGAGCCGGACTTGGCGGCGATCGAGCCGACACATTCCTAGCAGGTTGCGGAAAAACTCGATTCTTGCCTCATCGCGCGCCGTGAGCTCCACATGCCCTCTCGCGTCAGCACGCACTGCAGGATGCGCAAAAAGGCCGTCCAGCAAGGCCGCAGCGAGCGAAGGGGCGAATCGTACTCTTGCGGTACGGTGAGCCGCTGAGTGACGCGAGAACGCCGCTGGCGGGCTTTTTCCGCATCCTGCTAGAGGCGAACCAGAAGCCTATACGATGGGGCCACCGCGCGATCTTTGTTTTTGACCACGATGGGCTTCGACGAGTCGCCCGCGACCATCGTCCGCTCATGATCGCCGCCGCACAATCACCACCTTGGCATCGGCGTACACGGTCTGCCATGACTGATGCCCCTCCAATACCTTCGCGAGTGCGCTCCCTCGTTGAATCAGCCCCCAATCCACACCATATCGATCCAGCACGGCCAAGTTCGGCGCATCGTGACGGTTTAATTCAACATAATCCTGAAAAATCCGCCGATCATCGATGCGCCAGGCCGGCATTCGGCCGTCGATGAAGATGCGCTCCGCGGGAAGGTGCCACAGGAGAAAGCCGCCCAACCCATAGTCGTTGTACAACCTCGTACCGAGCTCGTGCCGATGGCTCCGGATCCACCGCACCGCTTCGATCGGATACTCGGTCTGCTCAAAATAGCGCTCCGGCGCGCGGCCGGACTGCCAGACATGGTCAAGATGGTCAAGTCCCTGTCCGTACAAAGCCGTTGCGGTCGCACCGGCCAGAACGAGCAACACCGGGGTCGTGTGTTCCTTCAGCAAGGGAACCAAGCGACGGCAGGAGGCGACAACCGCCGCGAGAAGCTCTGCCACCAGCGGGAGACTGACCACGAGAAACAGCGTCACATTGCGCCAATGCCGCAACGATAACCCGAGTACAAGCAGCAGCATCACCCACCGAACCGGCTCCACCCGTCTGTACCATCCGGCCACCAGACAGAGAAGGACGCCAAGATAGAGGCCATACGCCCGACCGGCCCACCCCTCAAATGACACCGGCTGCCATTCCCGCAACGTCTCGATCATGAACCGATCGGTCAGGGAATCGTAGATTTCGACATAGAGCCCCCATCCATAGGGATTCACCCCGGTTGCCGCCGCCGCCAACAGCAGCGCGATCGCGCAATAACGAAGATCACCCCAACTGAGTACTGGCTCATCCAGTGCAGCGCTGCAGAACCGCCACTCCACACACACTTTGAGCACCAAGGAGAGGGACAACAACACCGTCATCAGGAACAGACCGGCCGTGAACCCGCCATGTAGATTCGCCCAACAAAGAAACAGCGGAGGAAGCATCCAGCCCCACTGCCGGTGACCTTGTTGAATGCGCGCCCACACTTGCAGCAACAGCGCCACCCCGAGGAGACTGAGCAGTTGCGTGCGGGCGCCGAGAAAGGGAAGGGCCACCCAGAGGCTAGCGACCATGGCCGCCAGTCGGTACGTCCCCGGAACACGCGCAAGGCCTGATGCCGTCCACCAGGCAAGGGACGCCACCCCACCGAAGAAGACAACCAGCCCGACTCCGCCGAACGCACCCATCCCCTGATACATCGTGGCCAACACCCCATCGGTCAACCAGGCATGCTCAACCCAATGCCAATCCGGCATGGTATGGGAATAGGGATCGGTGTCGGGCAACCGCCAACCCTGGGCGACCACATCCAATCCAGCCCGTAGATGCCAGCCCAGATCCGGTTCGAGCAACGGCTGCAGGACGAGATTGATGATGAAGGCGGCGAAGAGCAGGTCGAGCAGAATCACAAGTCCACGAGACGAAGACAGGCCCATGGACACACCCGCCTCAGCATTCATAAGTCTGGGGTGAATCTTCCGACGGCCGCCCCACCAGCAGATTGCCAAGTACGAGCCACTCCACCCCAGTGCGCAGAAAACACCGCACCGCTTCATCGGGACTAGAGACGATCGGCTCCTGCACATTAAAGGACGTGTTCAGCAAAACCGGCACTCCGGTACGCCGCCCGAAGGCGGCCAGCAGTTCGTAGAATTTTGGATTGGCCTCACGAGTCACCGTTTGCACGCGGGCCGTGCCATCGACGTGCGTCACAGCAGGAAGGAGGCCCTTGGCAGACGCCTTGACCCGCACGGTAAACTGCATAAACGGCGAGTGGGCCGGCAGGTCGAACCACTCCTGTGCCCGTTCGGCCAGGACGGATGGCGCAAACGGACGAAAGGCTTCCCGACATTTCACTTTGCTGTTGATCAACTCCCGCATGTCTTCTCGTCGCGGATCGGCAAGCAGACTACGGTTGCCCAAGGCGCGTGGTCCCCATTCCATCCGCCCCTGATACCAGAACACGAGCCTGCCGTGGGCCAGTTCTTCGGCGACCCGCTCGCACAGTCGCCCCTCCGTCAGCGTCTGGGCCGTGAGGCCAGCGTTCGCCAAAGCCGCTCGACAGGCCGTCTCGTCGAACTGCGGTCCCAGATAGGCATCGGACAGGACCGGCTTTGTCGCCGATCGGGCGCGCCTGACCGACCACCACAGGGCCGCACCGAGCGCCGCACCGGAATCCCCCGCAGCCGGCGGAACATATACGTCACGAAACCCCAATTCGGCTCGCAGACGGCCGTTCGCCACGCAGTTATACGCGACCCCGCCCGCAAGGCAGAGCGAATCAGCTCTGGTCAGGGAACGCAGATGCCGCCCGAGATGCAGCA
>Ga0268299_1003488_pt1 | contig 14336 bp, 17 predicted proteins | sample NOBtaG_FD_193484 | JGI IMG/M metagenome (GOLD analysis project Ga0268299, IMG submission 193484) | Activated sludge microbial communities from bioreactor in Nijmegen, Gelderland, Netherland - NOB reactor | ecosystem: Engineered > Bioreactor > Aerobic > Activated sludge | place: Netherlands...
CGGCTACTATGGGAACAGCAGGAGCAACATTAGGTGGAGTAGTGTTCCCAACGCTTCCTGATGGTTCAGCAATGATTGGTTTTGTAATTGTGAACCCAACTGGCACTGGCGATTTTGTCGGCGGTACTACTGAGCTTGATGATGCAACCGTTGTCCCAAATGCTGTGTACATCGACACTCCTTATCCATTCTTACCAGGATTAGCAACTCTCTAGTTTGCTACCTTTCAAGCTCTGTTATAGGGCTTGAGGGATTAGAAAATTAATCAAATTATTATGTCAAAAAGAGCAGAAATAGAGGCCAAACGCGGCATTATACGCGATGAGGCAGGACGGATTATCCGTTCAAAAGAATGGCTTAAAGCTCGTATCAAACAGCTTGAAGCCAAAAAAGAAGAATATAAGAACCGTACCAAGAACATTGATGCTGAAATAAAACAGCGCACCAATGAATTGAACGGCAAGGAGAAAAAGTAATATGGCCGATGTAATTTTCAATTCCTTCAAGAAAAAGATAATGGATGGCAGTATTGATCTTGATACTGACACCATTAAAGTTGCTTTGGTTACTTCATCGTATAGCCCTGACCAAGATGCACACGATTTCTTTGATGATGTTACTAATGAGGTTTCCGGCACTGGGTATAGTGCTGGAGGCGCGTCTTTAGCTAACAAAGCAGTTACCGCAGATAACACAGATAATGAAGGTGTTTTCGATGCTGATGATACAACATGGAGTAGCTCCACTATCACGGCGCGAGGAGCAGTTATTTATAAGTCAACAGGAACAGCTTCTACTTCCCCACTTATTGCCTATATTGACTTTGGTTCTGACAAGTCATCTTCTAACGGTAATTTTACTTTGCAATGGAACGCTGAAGGTATTCTAAATTTAAATTAATTTTGCAATTTCTCTTTTATGGCTTCACAAGGCCCTCTTTCACCTACAACTACAACAGATGATTCTGGAGTCGGTACTTTAGCGTGGAGTAATGTAAATAATGTCCAATCCAGTAATAATGTTTACGCTACCAGAAATATGGGTAGCACAGGCAATATTACACACTACATTAAGTGTGTAGGTTATGGCTTTAGTATTCCCGGCACGGCCACTATTGTTGGCATTAAAGTTATTATTGAGGGTAAAGTAGCTGATGCTGCTTCTAACAGCACTGTAGACCATAGAGTACGGCTTGTTAAAGCTGGAACTATACAGAGTACAGATAAGTCCTTTGTTGAGTTTAATAACGGTGATAATGAATACGTACACGGTAGTCCTACAGATTTATGGGGTGATACATGGACACCTTCTGATATAAATGACGCTAATTTTGGTGCTGCATTTGCAGCAAAATCTAATTTTGGCGCAGATGATCTCAGCATTGACCATATTTCTATAACTGTTTACTACAGCGATAACGTAGATGTAACCGTTAGTCCAGGAGTTAAGTCAGTAGTATTTTCGTTGATTGCTGCAACGGTATTGTTAGGGGCTACCATTTCCCCTGTTATCCAAAGTGCGGTGTTTTCAGTCCCAAGTGTTACCCCAAAAACAGATCAGGTACTAGCCCAAAATGCTCTAAGTGCAACTTTTAGTATCCCGGCAGTTACCTTTACTAACAATACTTCTGTTACTGTCACTCCTAATGCCCAAGTTGCTAGTTTTACGACACCAACACCTAATGCAAATACTGAGCAGATTCTTTCCATAGGAGTTAAAAGCGTTGTTGTAAGCATCCCAAGTGTTACCCCTGCAACCGATCAAGTAATAAGCTCAAATATTCAGGTTGCAATATTCTCAACTCAAGGGGTTGTAATCTCAAATGGTGCTGTTATTTCTCCTGCTGCACAGGCTCTTACCTCATCACTGCCAGCAGCAACAGTTATAGGTAATGGGTTAATTTTGCCAAGTACACAATCTTTGACCTTCAGTATTCAAACACTTTCTGTTATCTCTAACACTATTGTTTCGGTTGTTACCCAAATTCTCTCATTCTCTGTTCAAATCCCTGCAAGATTTGGCTCATTCTATAACGATAAATACCAAAGGCAGGATACAAGCTACACCAATAAATATAGTTCGCAAGGCACTAGCTATAGCGATTTATATACCCCGCGTAATTTCTAATTATAAATAAGATGCTCCAATCAGTACCAATTAACAATTTTGAAGGGTTTGGCAACGGCAGTAAACTGACGGTGGGTGAGTATATCCATTCCCAAGGTATGAAGAAAACCCAGAATGGTATTAGTCCGGGATGGATTGTTACTTCAACTATTGATGACTCCAGCTTAACCGGCTTAGGGTTGATAAACTGGTTTGGTCAAGCTACCCCTGATGGAACTACTATGTCTATTTATGCTGTTGATGCTAATGGCGTAATATACGACAACCAGAACGCATTGGGAGTTTGGGCTTTAGCGTATAAGCCAGGAGTAACAACCTTTGGCAATGGCTTAATTGGAGATCAGCTTGATAAACTGCTTTACCTCACTACTCAATACCTCGGTAAATACGATGGAACAGCAAATTATACAACTGGAACTATTGCAGTAACTAACGGCTCTGCCAACGTAGTAGGAACAGGAACAACCTTTACCTCTGGTATGGTCAATAAGCGTATTGTCATCAATGGGGTTTGGTACACTATTTCTGCCTTTACTGATGCTACTCATATCACCTTAAGCTCTAATTATGCAGGCTCAACCGCGTCAGGTCTTTCCTATGCAATTTATGTTGGTTGGGATGACAGATTCAAAGATTTTGGTTCAAGTAGCCTCGCTGCTACTGATGATTTCCGCGACTCAGATAGATATGAAGATTTCGTTGTTATCACGAATGGAAATAATTTAGCTCTCTTTAATGTTACTGATAATAGTTTTAATGCTTCTGCTTTTACCTTACCTAGCGGTTATAAAGCCCGTTGTGTAAAAGTTGGCAGGACAGGCATTTTGACTGGTGCTAATGTGGGCAATCGTTCTATCTTGTTTTTGTGGGATGCTTACTCTGATAGGTCAATTGCCCCCTGGATTCCAATTAATGCCAATCTCCAATCAATTGTGTGGGACGATATTAGCGGTTATTGGATTGTTGTTACTAATAGGAAGGTTTATAAAACCGATGGCTACAGCATTCAAGAACTTGCTCCACTTCCTGACACGCAAGTTGACGGAACATATTTAAGTGTATTACCACAAGGAACAGCAATTATAGGCGAGTATTTAGTAATGCTTAATACTTCAAATAATACTAATCGCTTGCGTGGTGGAGTATGGCTTTTGAACCTTAGAACACTGTTATGGGAATATTCCCCAGTATCTAATGGTGGAACATATAATAATTCTATGCGTGCTATCTTTTTTGATAGCGTCTTTACGGTAAATGTTGGTTGGACAACTTCAAAACCTGCTCGAAATAATATTGGTTCATTACGCAATATATCTCCTAGTAACTCTTACTACATCTTTGGGCCACTTGGCGAAGGAAATAATGAAAAAGTAGCTCAAGGAGTAAAAGTAAACTTAGGACTTTCTCCATTACTGACCTCAACCTTTCCTATAAGTTTTGATATATCAGTAAAGATTTATGCCTATAAACGCCAGCTATGGGGCTATGCCCAGCAGAAAACTACCGCCGGGGCTACTAATGAGATTACTGTCAATGGAACACTAAGCGGATTTAACAACGCCCAAGTAGGTGATGAAATTATGGTTATGGAAGGCGTAAACGCAGGTAAAACCGCCCATATAACAGTAATTTCCGGCCAAGATACCTCAACCGAAGTTTGGACACTTGATACCAACTTACCCGGCCTGACTGAAACAAACGTCTTTATCCAAGTGATGCCATTTAAGCTGGTACGCAAATACTCTTTTTCAAACATTACAAAGCTTAAAGACCTGTATTTCAATGTTAAAAACCGTTATCGAGGTAAAAAGTTTGCAGTAAAGATATTGATTGAAAATGTAGTTAATACCCCACCAGAGATTATAGGAGCAGATTTTATTTATGATGATCTTGGAGCATTAACCAGCAACTAATATGGATGAATCAAATAATCAAAACCAACAACCACCAAGCTTAGAAGAATTCATTATTGTACTCATAGCACTACGAAAGATTAAACGACATATTACAGCCGCGCCAACGATAAAGCCGAAAAACCTTGTTGAGCAGATTCAGTTTTATGATGATAGTTCTGAGCAAAGAATTTATTTTTACATTAATAATACTTGGCGATACGCAGTATTAACATAAATTTATGACCTACCAAGAATCAAAACAACATCTCGCTCGCAAACTTAATATAGATTATGCTGACATTGCGAACAACGATTTGTTCAATGATACGGATTTAGGCGTTCTAATTCAGTTAGGAGTGCAAAAAGCTTGGGATTATAAGCCTTGGGATTTTACTGAAGGGGCAAAAGAAGCTACAACACTTGATACCGCTTATTATGATTACCCGCAGGATTATCAAAGTGGTAGTGGCTACCTTGTAACTGTTGCTGGTAAAGAATATAAGAAGTTACTTTTTCAGGATTACCTCAAATTCAAAGAAGATTTTCCAGACGGAGCAAATAGATTTTGGAGTGAACACAAACGCTTTGTCTTTATCAATCAAAATGCCTATAGCGTAGGTGATACCTACTGTATATTTGGTAAATTGATGCCGCCTGTCTTAAGTTCTTCATCTGATATTCTCCCCTTTAGTCCTGATACTGACAACTATGAGCATTCCGGCAATGAAGCCATTGTACAGCTTGCTTATGCCGAAGCTTTAGACAGCGAGAAGCTGAAAAACCCAACCCAAGCCGAAACTGAACGCAAGAAAGCCTATCAAACCTTAGATATTCTATGGAAACCATTTGCAGAACAAAGAGCATTATCACAAAGCAATAACCGTCCATTCTTTAACGTGCCAGATTTCTTCGGTGGACGTGCAAATAATAAAAGCAGCGAATTTAACGGCAATTTTAATTATTTAAATTAATATGGCAATTCAACTTTTTGGCGACCCCTTCAATTTACAAGGGAACAATCAACCAATACAGGGTGGTAATAGTGGTAATATTCTGCAACCTGCAACTGCCCCAGTTCAGGTAGCTACGCCAGCTACTCCTGCTATTGCACCTGTAAAAACTGCTAGCCCAACTCCTGTAAAAAAGGTTGCTCCAGTAGCAAAACCAGTAGTTCCAAAACCATCTGTTTATTTTTATAAGCCTGATGCTAATAGCCAGCAGGTTTATGATGCCAATGGTACGCCTTTAAGTTATGACCAATATATTGCAGCCGGTGGACTAGCTGATTTTAGCAACGTCTTAAATCAAGTTTACCCAAATCAAAGACCAGCAAGCCCCGTTATAACACAAATACCAGCAACTCCAGTAGCTCCAGCACCAAACATTGATCCCAGTCAAGCTCTCGCAGAAGCAGCAGGGAAAGCAGGCGTAGGACTCGATGACTTGATGAAACTTCTAAATTCCTCAAGCGGTATTAGTGCTGATGAAGAAAATCAGATCAGAAAGAACCTTGGAATTGATACCTTAGAGCAGCAAGTTTTTACTGCTCCCTCTAAAACAACTGAGCAATTATACACTGAGGCATATAGCTCAGCAGGTTTAGCAGATTTGAAAGCAAAAATTGCTGACTTAGATAATCAAATTGCAAAAAAGAAACAACAGTTTACTGATGCCGAAGGGGTAATTAATGAGAATCCATTTTTATCTGAAGCATCAAGGGTAGGAAGAGTTAAGAGGCTGAATGCCCAAGCAGAGGCAACCATTACTAATCTTATTGACCAGCAAAACCAGTATGCCAACCTGTATAACACTGGCTTAGGTGAGGTTCAGAACCTTGTAACAAGATACACAACAGATTTCAATACTGGCCAAGACTTTAATCAGAAAAAGCTTAATTATTTAGAGCAAAAAGCCAGAGAACAGATTGAGCAAAAGCAATCTGAAAACTCATCCACTAATCTTTCTAGCCTAACTGCTTACCTAGAAGCAAAAGCAAGAGCCGCAAAGCCTGATACCATTGGAAGCCCGGAAACAGGTTATTTCAAATATGACCCCGATACTGGCAAATTCGTTCAAATCACCGAAGCCACTGGGCCAAAAGCTACTGGTATTGTTGCTGAATATCAGTTCTATGCTGATCAGGAACGTGCCGCCGGAAGAACACCTGTTGACTTTAACACGTACCAGAATCAAGATGCCAATCGCAAACGTTCCGTAACTAATGTTTATGCTGGAAGTGGCGATTATAATTCTAAACAACTTGCCGACTTAACTACATTCAATGAAAACATCTCTAAGAACGCCACTTACGCCAAAACTAGCTCAATGAGAAACTATGCAGATAATGTTATTGCTGCTTTAAGTGCTGAAAATGGGCTAAGTGATATTGCCGCTATCAACCAGTTCCAGAAAGTCATTGATGAAGGTGCTGTTACTCGTGATCAGGATGTTAAGCTTATTCAAGACGCTAACTCTCTAGTGGGTAAACTAAAACAACAGATTAAAAAACTAGAGAAAGGCGACCAGCTTTCAACTGAACAAAGAAGCCAGATGAGGTCACTTATTGAGAGTTTATACGCTGCTCAAGTTAAAGCTCTCAACAATGATCCATATATTAAAGCTAAGAGAAACGAAGCTGGATTAAAGGGCTTTAAAATTGAAGATACAATATTAGGTGAATTAGGAGGATTCCAAGCCCCATCTAATACTAGCCAAGCTACTAACGCAAACTTAGACGATTTATTCTAAATCTATGCTACAAGTCAAAGATAGACCAGACAATTTACCTACTATTGGCATTGCTCCAGTACCAAAGCAGGCAGGTATTAAGGTTGCACCATTACCAGCACAGCCTAAGATTACTATTGCCAAACCTAAACCGCAGCCTAAATTATCTGTCCAGCCTTTACCACAACAACCAACTATAGCTGTACCACCAAAGCCAACACAGTCTAAGAATATGGCTAAGGTTGCTAATGATATTAATGTTGCTCGCACTAGAACAACGGATGATGATTTGATTCTTAGTACTCTTGCTCAGAAAAACCCTGATTTAGTTGCCAACATTGAAGAAGCAAAAAAAAGAGGAGCAAATGCCACTCAGATTCTTGACCATATTCAGCAGAAATACACTGTAACTCCAGAACCAGAGCCGGAGAAAAAAAGTGTTTCTGGCTTTGTAAAAAATCTTGTTAGTGATGCTTATAACGTAGGTAAAGGAGTGGTTAATGTTTTTAGACACCCAATTGATACGACTACTGGAATTGCAAAGCTTGGCTATGGTGAATTAAATAAAATAAGTGAAGGTTTGAAGAGTGGCAATGTTGAAAGTAACCGTAATTTAAGCGGAGCAGTAGCCGCCTTTGACTTAATAAACAAGATAGTTCCTGATTCATTTAAGCAATCATCAGATCAGGTTGCTACAGGACTTAATGATATCTACTTAGAAAAAGTAAAACACCCAATTAATACTTTGTATAATGAGCCAGTCAGTACCGCCCTTGATGTTGCAACTATCTTAGGAGGTGGAGGAGGTTTACTTACAAAGGTAGCTTCTGAAGGAAGTACCTTAGCAAAGGTTGGGGAACTTGCAACAAAAACAGGAGAAGCTCTTAACCCTATTAATACAGGAATTAAAGCTACTCAAAAAGTTCTTAGTGTTGTTAGTAAAGTTGTTAAGCCCACATCTGAGTTTGCTGTTTCACAAGCTACCGGACTTGCACCAAAAACCATTTCAACTATTACTGAAAACCCAGAAGCTTTTTCATCTGCTGCTGTGGCTCAAACTGATCGTGCTGGATTAGGCGAGAAAGTATTTAGTGCTATTGAGAAAAGGCTTGAAAACCTTAGCGAGACAGGAAAAGGTTATGAGGCTCTTCGTAAATCTCCTGAAGTCGTTACTGTCCCTAAAGGCGGAGTTGAAGAGATATTAGGTAAATATGGTATTTCTTTGAAAGACGGCAAAATTATAACTACTAAAGAAAGTATTCCTTTAAGTGCTGGTGATGAAGCCGCATTACAACGGTTTGTAGATAAATTTGGTAAAGAGGGTGAATTAAGCGGTAACGCCTTCTTAAACGCACGTACTGAATTAAGCAATATGGCTAAGTATGATGCCGCTAAAACAGGTGCTTCGACTACCCTATCAAGAGAACTACGAAGCTATTTTGATAGCCTTGGGAAAAAGCAGTTAACAGGATTAGCTGAATTAGATGCTAAGTATGCTCCAGAAGTTAAACTGCTTAATAAGATAAAGCGTGATTATCTAACACCAGAAGGAGTACTCAAAGATGGCGCATTGAGCAAGTTAGCTAATCTCACTGGTAAAGGCAAAGACCAAGTATTAGCTCGATTAGAAAAGATTGTTCCAGGAGTAACCAAAGACATTAATATCCTGAAAGCTATTGAAGATATTGAAGTAGTACAGGGTCAGAAAGTTGGTGCTTATTTGCGTGGTGCCACGAGTGGATTTGTATTAAGCGGTGGAAATCCAGCAGTAGCAGCAATTACAGGTATTCTCACCCAACCAGCAGTAGCCGTTCAGATACTCAGAGCATATGGAAAAACCGCCCAAATAGGCGGCAAAGTTATTGAGTCTATGGTCAACAAAATGCAGTCAGGCATTAAACTAACTGGACAGGAAAAACTGATTATGCAAAAAGCCTTACAAGCTGGAACGCTGTATAATACTAATAATTAATTGTTTCTGGGGCTTTTTTCTTCTAAAACTGCGAAGATAAGTAGTGCAATTAGCAAAATTGGTACGTGCATAAAGGCTTATTAATTATTACCCCAACACCATACAACATTTACCCTTAACCGTCAAATCAATGGACAGAAGAAAAACAGACCGTGACTCAAGAGACTTACTGATTGAATTAAAAGTACAAGTCTCAAATCTCACACAAGAATTTAAGGACTTCAAGGACAACCTTGGTAGTCGTATTGATAATTTAGAAAAAGGCAAGGTAGGGTTCAATGATATTGAAGCTTTAAGGAGTGCTTTCGTTACTTCATCTAGCAGTATAGAAGAGAAAATTGATAACTTAAAAACAAGCTTAGACGATAAACTCGAAGACCATGAGGGGCGATTAAGGAAAATTGAAAATAAGCAAACCTATTGGGCTGGAGGATTAGCCGTAGGACAAGCTGTAATAGCCTATATTCTTTATCATTTACTTAAATAACTATGACCCCACAAAACCCATTCCGTTGTAAGTTCGAGATAACCCAGAAGTTTGGTAATAAAAGTTCTAAATACTCTAGTGGTTATCACGAGGGTACTGATTTTTTACCATTAAATGACCAAGGAAAGCCTTTCCCAGCCGAGATTTACCCAATTTTTGACGGATCACACATATTCTATAACGACGAAAGTAAAATCTTTGGCAAAGGTGTTAAAGAGTTAGTTGAACTAGACCAAGAGTTAATTGACTACTTAAAGAAATATGATGTTGTCCCAGAAAACCACCAAGGCAGAGTACAGTTAGAAATCCTTTACTGGCATATGCTCAAAGTCTTAGATAAAGACGGTGTAATCAGTAAAGACACACCCATTGGCTTGGCTGGTAATACTGGTTATGTGTTCAGTGGTGGTGTAGAAGTCCCTAATGAGCAGAAAGGAGTACCACCCTACCCAGGACTTCACACGCACATTGAAGCCCTTGCCAGAAGCGGTAACACCATCTTTGGCAAGTTCGATGTAGAAATATTATTAAATTATAAGAAAGGAATAACTATGCACCTAGCAAAAGACAACGGTACTGTGTATCTAGTTGCCGGAGTAGACCAAAAAGTAAAAATTGGTATTGCTGATCAGGAATCCTTAGCCTTGTTTGGCGATGAACCAATATTAAATGAAGATACTTCTGCTATCCCTGAAACACAGACCCTTACTACTGGTTTTAGCATACATAAGAAGTAGCTCTTAAAAAAGAAAAAGCGCCGTGGATTTACACGCCGCTATGGGACTGATTGTACAATAAACTAACATTCTAACTGTTTAATTAAACATTTGGCCGCTTTCATTTTACAACAAAAACCCCCTTAACAATACTTACATTTTCCTTTATTATTAATACATAGGAACAATGACCTATCGGGGTGAATTGTAGTTATTCGCCCCCCTCTAAATCTATGAACGACAAAACAAAAGCAGTAATAATCCGCTTTCTTAAGGGATTTATTGCTGGTGGTATTGCCTCTATCATACCAATGCTAGCTGTTATCAACCCCAAAGAGTTTATGGAGAACTCAAGTATTATCGTCTATAACCTCTTTGTAGCTTTTCTTAGTGGTGGATTGCTGGCTATTGAAAAATCTCTACGCTGGCAAAACCCTCAAACACCTATTGTTTATTCTCTACCAGATGTACCAAAGCAAAGCCCTCCGCCGAGCGACTTAAAAAGCTAATTTAGAAATTAACTAATTTACATGAAGTACAAAATCATAAAAAATTTGTTCCCTTTAGGGACTGTTTTACAAGATGGTTTAATGAAGCACGAATCATCTGGGCCGTTATACGAGGTAACTGTAGGTATTCACAAAGATCATACAGTTTCTCTCTATGTCCATAAAGACACGGTTGAGGAAAATCCAAAGTATTTTGAAAAGGTTGAAGAATAATTAATTATCATCAACTCTACCCGATGACAGAATCCCGCCCGTTCAAATGTAAGCTTTGTGGAGCTAAGAAGCGTACACGTTCAGCTATTCAAATGCATTACCAAGATGAACATTCAGGAAGTTCAACAAAACATTGTAATAACTGTGGTTCTAATTCTCCCTCTAGTGGCTACCACAAATGCTGACAAGGCTCTCTTTACGGAGAGCTTTGCTAGCTTTTATGGCTAGTAAATCAAAGACGGAGGACTAATTAACGTGAATAAATTACCTATTTGTTGTTTTTGCAATGGTCAGATTTACGAGACTCAAAACAAGCATACAGGCAAAGACGGCAAAGAAAGCCATTCATCCTGTTACGCAGCTTGGGTCGAGAAAAAGGTAGCCGAAGGTATCGCCCACTACGAGAGTAAAAGGAGAAAACCCAATGTACAAGTACTATAAGAATATCCGTACCTTTAGAATGAGGAGGATAACAAGATGTACGAAGACATAACTTATCCCCAAACTTCTGAGGAGTATTACTTAAAGCCCCAAGATGTAGGAATTAATGAGTTTTTAGACTCTTGCTTAAATGCTGAACCGGATGATGAATTATGGGAAAGGTTTTACGAGAAGTTTAACAAGCACATTATAAGCTATGTTCGTAAGGCTTTAGTTGTTAGAAATCAAACCCCAACCAAAGAAACCGTTGAAGATATTGTTCAAGATGTTTATACAGCAATCTTTAAGCTCAATCTAATAGAACGGTTTAAAGGCACTCACGAAAATATCTTTTTTGGCTATCTCTCAATCATTTCAATTAATGCTGTAAGGCTCAAACTTCAAAGCAGACGAGCGATTAAGCGCAAAGCCTACATAGTACCCCTAGACACCGTTAAAACAGACCCTACACGCTGTTTTGATCCAGAGCTACAAAGAATAGAAGAAGTACACATTCTTGAACTATTGACAGTGATGGAATACCTATGTGGTAGGCGTGATACTGAAATATTCAAACTGTACTATCTACAAGGATTTACAGCCAAAGAGTTAACACAGTTTGGGCTTAAACCATCGTCAATCTACGGCGTGATAAAAAACGTCAAGAAACGGATGAAAGGAGCATAAATATGAAAGACTTGTTAGAGTGTAAATGCCACGAATGTCAATCGTACTACGACACAGAACACCACAAAGAATGCTCGTACAGAAAATCATCACTACTCGTAAAAACCAACCATGTTGACCTAGAGGAAGAAGAGGATCAGCTTGAAGAGTATAATTTACAAACAATCAGCATATAATAAAAAAGCCAAGGAATAACCCTTGACTCATAAATAATTTTATTCACTTAAACAATAGCACCACTTTGAAAATGGTGCTATGTTTTTTTACTTATTTTTTATTTTTAGAAATCACCATAATTTACCTGTAAACAGGTTAGCCCTAAGTCTTTTCGCCACATATCTACGACTTGATTTCTGTCATCAAGTACGAATGAAATCTCATATTTACCATTAATTTCATTGTAAAAGATTTCCCTTTTAATAACATTATCTTTGCGGAAATCTGATTCTTTACGCATAAAAATCATATGATAAGGAACATTATTTTTCTGTAACCATTTCAGTGTGGTCTTTAAGTTTGTCTCTTCTCTACCAGTAACTAAAATTATTGTATGTGTTCTAGCAAACTTACCTAGTATTTCAGCAACGGGCTTGTTTAGAGTGTCATTTATAGACTTTTCGTAGTCGTAGGGACTTCTATCAGACATAATGGCTAAAGTCCCGTCAATATCACAAATTATCGCTTTTTGCATTGGAGTAGGTTTTTAATAAGAATTGTTCAATCCAATCAATATCTGGTTCAAACTTGTCGTGGTTTTTATAATAAGCCTCGCTTAATTCCATTTGCAAGGTAGTAAACATACGAGATAGTTCTTCTACTGGTACAGTACTGAACTCATATTTTACTTTCATAAGGAAATCGCGCATAGGTTCTGGAATCTGGTTGACTATTTCCCCGTTAGTAAGCAATCCAACACCTTGCCAGAGTGAGCGTATGTAAGCTACAGCAAATTTGGGTGTACGAGCATCAGGTTCAAACAGGTTCATTTTATTGTACTGATTATGGGCGTAGCCTTTATAGGCATCAAAAATGCGCTGACTATTAAGGAATTTATGGCGATTATCACGAAGTTCTTTCCCAATATCGTCACACTCTATAAGCTGGTTTGAGTAAAGTATTTCAAGCACCGATGGATTGCCTTGTGTAGCCATTTTACAAAACTCACGCAGTTCATAAGCTGTATCATCAACTTGACCTTCTATCCAACTTGTAGTTTTTTGCTTTCTAAATGGGGAAACAATATCTATTAGTGGGTGTACAAATATGCCGCGATAATCCCAATCAGATTTTTCATTGTGGAGATTATGCAAACGGCTACCAGTAACCACTTTAAGAATTATTTTCATTTTATATTGCTTTAATTATTAGTTTGTTTAGAATTCCATACTTGGAGGAAGCTATGGGACTTAATGAACTAAAGAAGGAAGCCTACGAGAAGGCCACCGCAGAATTAGCAAAACTACAGAAAGATGTTGATATTAAACAGAATGAGCTAAATGCTTTACTAGCTGAAAAGCAGGAGATGGAAAGTTACATTGCTAGCCTCAACTACCAGCCTGCTACCGCACCGAAGGGTAAGGCTAGACCAGCCGGTTCTCCAAAGAAGAAGGAAGAAACTAAGGTAGAGGAACAACCGGCTGATATTAGCGTAGAGGTTTCTAGTTAATCTTTCGTATAGAATGATTACAAACCCGGCACACATCAGTTGCCTGTAATATCCTTTCTCGTGTCGCCCGTGAGTAACTATGACACGCACACCGGCGAATGCACGTGTCTATGGAAAAGGGATTTCATCATCCTCTTCAATAAACGGATTAGGTTTGCTTTCCTCTACTTTGGTTTCAGCAACATTAGAGCTTGGCTTTTGAGGAGCATTTCCCTGTTCAGCATCTCTTTCTTTTAACTTCTGAATGAACTCACCAATAGTCATTTTTGCAGCATAAGCGTTAGTTTCTTCTGTAGTTAAATCAGTATCAGTTCTATCAGGCAATACGTTATAAATAACTTCTTTTGACCCTGCGCCTTTAGCATTAACATTAATATCATAAGGCATAGGCATATCTTCAAACTTATACTTAGGGCTTTCTTGTAGAGCAGCAATAGCATTAACCACTGTCATAGGCATAAAGTAAGGCTTAATCTTTGAATCTTTACGGTCAATAATCCAGGCTACAAACTTAAATGTTGGCTTACCCTGATAAAGAGACTGGTAGCCTTCAAATGGTGAAAGAACTCTAATCCAGTTATCCCCATCTTGAGCTTTGAAATACTCACCTTTACCAAACCCATATTCTTTTTCTGCTTTCTTAATAGCTTCATTGATATTAAATGACATAAAATCGTTATAGTTAATTATTTAATAATTGCAGTGTATGTTTTACCTTCTAACGTAACACTAACTTCTTTACCAGATAAATTAATTTCTTTTTCCTCTGTCTTAGGCAAGAGTTTTTTGTTACCGTAAATAACATTACCCTCAATTTCTTGCGCTTCAATTTCTTTTGCACCACTAAGAGAGAAAATACCGGCTGAAATTGTGCAATTGGCGTTGATCACGATTTTAATTTTAGCTTTGATCAAAGA
>Ga0268299_1003490_pt1 | contig 14335 bp, 11 predicted proteins | sample NOBtaG_FD_193484 | JGI IMG/M metagenome (GOLD analysis project Ga0268299, IMG submission 193484) | Activated sludge microbial communities from bioreactor in Nijmegen, Gelderland, Netherland - NOB reactor | ecosystem: Engineered > Bioreactor > Aerobic > Activated sludge | place: Netherlands...
GCCTTCGCGAAGCGCTGCACGAACATGTCGATGAAGGCCTTCGCCTTGTACTTCTCGTCGGTCGTCGTCGGCGTATAGAGCGCCTCGCGCGCCGACTGGTTGATCGAGTAGCTGAAGGCGTTGTCGATCGTGTTGAGCGCGCTGCCGATCCAGAGCGTCGGCAGCGCCGCGAACCCGAGCGAGCCGCCCGCGGCGAGCAACGGCAGGACGAGGAGCGCCGTACCGACGCCGAAGCGCGTCATGACGAAGCTCGTCAGGAAGAGCTGGACGAACATGGCGATCGCGTTGGTGATCGCGAAGACCGTCGCGAACTGCGCTCCGATGGCCGGGCCTTCGAGGTAGTGCGACACGGTCGACGTGAACTGGAAGTCCATGACCGTCGAGACGATCTCGTAGAAGCCGACGATCCCGGCGATCGCCAGCAGGTACGGCGACGCGAACACGAGCCGCGCGCCTTCGAGCGCGGGATTGCCACCGGTCTTCGCCGGCGTGGCGGGCTCCGTCCGCGGGGCCGCGGGCACCGTGACGAAGCGCGCCGCGCCCCAGGCGACCCCGATCATGAGGACGATGAGGCCGATGCACACCCAGAGCCACTCCGCCGTGCCGAGGGATTTGATGAACGCCCGCACGGTCGTCGAGCCGAAGACGCCGCCGGCGACGCCGCCGAACACGACCAGCCCGTAGAGCCGGCGCGCGGATTCCGGCGTCACGCTGTCGTTCAGGAAGGCGAAGAAGGTCGCGACCATGAGCGTGCTGAAGAGGTCGCCGAAGAGATAGAACGACCAGACCGTCGCGCCGCTCGGGCGCTCGACGATCAGCGAGTAGGCGAGGCAGCAGACCAGGAAGAACGCACCGAAGACGTAGGAGAGCTGCTGGCGCCGGTAGTGCCGCGCGAGCCACGTGAAGACCGCGACCGCGACGGCGGCGACGACCATGTTCAGCACCTTCGCGAGCAGCTCGGCCTGCGAGGCCGACATGGTCCACGAGAGCAGCGTGAAGCCGCCCTCGTCGTAGTGCTGGATGAACAGCCCCTTCTTGATCGGCTTCAGGATCCAGAAGACGGTGATGACCAGGAAGAAGTGGGCGGCCATCAAGAGCGCGAGCGGGAGCTCCTCGCGGCGGACGTCGATGACGGCGCGGAGGGCCGATGGCTTTGCGTGAGTCGTGGTCACTGGCCGCGCAAGATGGCATGGCTCGCGGCGTTGCGACAGGTGTAGTGGCAGGTCCGTGGCAGGTAGCGGGCCAGGTCGATGCGGGGCGACGAGCGGCGAAGCCGATCCGTCTTCGTCGCCGACCCGGCTCGCCCGAACTCGCTCGCACCCGCCGCCCGCCCCGCTCCGCTCGCTCGGACAGGGGGCTCGCTTATCGGGTCGGCTCCTCGTCGGATGCCTCGGCTCTCGCCGCTACGTCGCCCCGCATCGACCTGGCCCGCTACCTGGCGACCGACCGGTGGGGGACCACTCGAGGATGGGGGGGCGCGTTACCGAAACTTTACCGTCCCCTTAGGACTGGCGGGTCGTCTGGACGCTACGAACGGCGGCATGCGAACTCCCGCCACCGTCGCTCTCGTCGCCGCCCTGCTCACGTCGGGCATGCTGGTTTCCCCTGCTGCCGCTGATCCGGTGAAGTGCCGGCTCGGCGTCCTCAAGGCTTCTGCCGAATATGCGCGGGTCACGCTCGCGGCTCGGCAGCGCTGCGAGGACGCGATCGTCAAAGCGAAGTCGGCCGTTTGTCCCGACGCGGCCGCGACCGCGGCGGTCGTCAAGGCCGCGACCAAGCTCGACCAGCTGGTCGCGAAGGCGTGCGGCGGCAAGAACAAGGTCTGCAACGCCGCCGACGGCGGCGCGGACGCCGACGACACGCCCGCCGCGCTCGGCTTCCCGCCCGTCTGTCCCGACTACGCCGGCGCGTCCTGCGGCCAGCCGCTGGTCGGCTGCGGCGACTTCGGCCCGTGCCTCCGCTGCCTCGCGGACGGCGCGGTCACCGACGACGCCGACCTCGCGTGGGACGGGTTGGTCGTACCGAGCGGCGAGAAGACCGTCGTGAAATGCCAGCGCGCGATCGGACGGAGCGGCGGCGCGCTCTTCGCCGCGATGTCCAAGGCGCTCCAGAAGTGCTGGTCCGCCGTCGCCAAGGGCAAGGTGGCCGGCCCGTGCCCGGTGCCCGGCGACGGCAAGGCCGCCGCGGCCATCGCGAAAGCGACGGCCAAGCACTCGGACGCCGTCTGCAAGGCGTGTGGGGGTCTCGGCGACCGTGCGCCGGCGGACGGCCGGTGCGACGGCGGATCGCCGTTCGATCTCGCGGTCGTCGGCCGGCCGGCGACGTGCGGTCCCGAAGGCGCGAGCTGCGGCAGCGACCTGATCCCCGACCTCGACGCGCTCGTCGGGTGTCAGCGCTGCGCGACGACGTTCACCGCGACCTGCACCGATCGCGCCGCGGCGCAGGGTCTCGCCGTCTTCCCGCCGTCGTGTACCGGCACACCGATCGCGTTCGTCGAGGACGAGCTCGACGGCCAGGAAGGCGTCGACGGCCTCGACTTCACGAGCGGCAGCGCGGTGAGCCCGGACGGGAAGCACGTCTACGTCGCGGGCGAGTTCGACGACGCGATCGCCATCTTCACGCGCGACGCCACGACCGGCGCGCTCGACTTCGTCGGCCGCGTCGTGGACGGCGTCGGCGGCGTCAGCGGGCTCAGTCTCGTCTTCACGGTGGCCGTGAGCCCCGACGGCAAGCACGTCTACTCCATCTCGATCGACGGCGCCGTCGCGGTGTTCGCCCGCAACCCGACGAGCGGCGGCCTCACGTTCGTCGAAGCCGAGAGCGACGGCCAGAACGGCGTCGACGGCCTCGCCTTCGGCCGCGACATCGTCGTGTCGCCGGACGGCGCGCACGTCTATGCCGCGGGGCTCGGCGACGACGCCGTCGCGATCTTCTCCCGCAACGCGACGACCGGCGCCCTCACCTTTCTCGGGATCGTGCAGGACGGCGTCGGCGGCGTGGACGGCATCGACGGCGCGATCGCGCTCGCCTTCGCGCCGGGCGGCACGCAGCTCTACGTCGGCGCCAACGTCGAGCACGCCATCGCCACCTTCACCCGCAATCCGACGACTGGCGCGCTCACCTTCGTCGAAGCGGACAAGGACGGCGTCAACGGCGTCGAGGGCCTGTTCGGCCTGATCGACGTCGCGGTCAGCCCCGACGGCGCCCACATCTACGCCGCGGCGGGCTCCGCCTCGTCGCTGACGCGCTTCGGTCGCGACGCCGCAACCGGCGCGATCACGTTCCAGCAACGCCTGACGGACGGTCAGGGCGGCATCACGAGCCTCGGCGGCGCCGGCGGCGTCGCCATCTCCCCCGACGGCGGCCGCGTCTTCGTGACGGCCGAACAGGACTCGGCGGTCACGGTCTTCGGCCGCGACCCCGCGACCGGCGTGCTCCAGCTCCGCGACGCGCTCTTCGACGGCGTCGACGTCGCGTCCTTGGACTCCGCGTCGAGCCCCACGCTGAGCCCGGACGGCGCCCACCTCTACGTCGTCGCCGGCGACGACGACGCGATCAACGTCTTCGCCGTGCAGTGAGCGGGGAACGTCGCGGTCGCACGCCGGGCGCCGCTCACCCCGACTTCGCGACCGTCGTGAACGGCACGACCTCCGCGCGCGGCGTCTCGACCTCGCCTTCGGCGAGGAAGAAGCGCCAGAACACGAGACCGAACGCGCGGCCTTCGGTGTCGAGCCAGTTCGGGTGGCCGGGATCGCGGTGCGCGAGCACGATCTCGAAGCTGCCGTCGGGACGGAGCGTCGTCTGGGCGCGGTTCCGCGAGACGGGCCGGTTCACGTAGTCGAGGGTTTGCAGGAAGCGATTCCACAACGACACGTTGGCGCAGCGGCAGACCGGCCAGCGTCCGGTCATGACGAGCGCGTCGTCGGGTCCGATGAAGAAGGGCGCCATCGAGTAGGTCGCGTCGACCGCGGCGAGCCCGAAGTCCTTCGGCGTAACCGGCGGCGGAAACTGATTGGGCACGATCGACACGAAGGCGGGCTGCTCGCGCTTCACCATCGGCAGCTGCTCCAGCGTGCGGCTCCGCAGGAAGCGGCCGACGCGCCGGATCGCGCGCGCGATCGACTGGTCGGACGGTGTCGGCGGCGGCGGCGTCCCCGGCGTCGTCACGTCGATCCGGAGCGCGGCGTTCCGCTCCGGATCCCCGGCCGCGGGCGTCGGGTTCTCGTAGTAGTGCCGCGTCGTGATGCGCGTCGCGGCGGGCTCGAGGCCGAGCCAGTTCCGCTTACGCGGCGTGCCGCCGAGGTGGATCGCGAAGCGGCCCTCGGCATCGACGTCGAACTGGGTGTCGTTGATGACGCCGGCGGTGCGGGTCGCCATGCCGCCGTCGCGCGTGTCGCACTCGACGGTGAGCGAGACGTAGACGGCGCCGTCCATCCGCCCGTGCACCACGTATTCGAGATCGGGGCTCACGTCGGCGTCGTGGTAGATCGCGTCGGGGTTGTCGCCGGTGAGCTTGCGGGTCGGCGTCACGATGCGCTCGAAGCGCGGCCGCGTCGGGTCCGCCTCGAAGAAGGTGCCGATGCCCCCCGCGACGAGGTGCATGAGGGCGCGGTGCGCGTCGGCGACGTCGCCCGGCCCCATCAGGTTCCATTCCTCGCTCGCCCAGCGCCGGTCGATCTCGCCGAGGGTGTCGAGGAGCTCGCGGAACGCCGTCCGGCTCTCGGTCTGGATCTCGCTCATGCGATCCCCTTCTCTTTCAGGATTCGAGCGCGACGCCGAAGTGCGCCACGTAGGGCGCGAGGTCGGCGCGCAGCGACTCGGCCGTGAAGCCCCAGTCCTCCGGCGCGTACTGGTGCACGCCGAACTTTCCCTTCGGCTTCTCGCGGAGGTAGGCGCGGATCGCGTCGGCGTGCGCCGCCGTGAGGCGGCGCCCCATGCGCTCGTACGCCTCGCCGACCGCCGCGACCGGGTCGCGCAGCAGATGGTCGAAGTGCACGTCGACGAAGCGGTCGGTCCACGGCCCGCTCGTCCGGAGGTCGACGCTGTGGTTCAGGCCGTACGTGAACGTCGAGCGGATGACCTCCGCCAGCACGTCGACGTCGACGGCGTCCGTCCGCATCCACTGCACGAGCGCCGTGATGCTGACGGTCGACGGCATCGTCTTCGCCGGGTCGCGGTGCGTCTGCACGACCCAGGCGTCCGGATACGTCGCGAAGAGCTGCTCGAGGGACATCAGATGCCCCGGCGTCTTGAGAAGCCAGGTCCGCGGCGCGTCGCCGTGCTGCATCACCTGGAGGACGCGGCGATGGAAGGCGTACATGAGGTCCGTGTCCGGCATCCAATCGCCGACCGGCTGCGCGACCATCATCCAGTGCGGTCCGGCGAAGCTCGGAATGGTGAGGGTCACGCACTCGACCGGGAGATCGGAGCGGAGCTCGTGCATCGCGGCGAACTCGGGTTGCACGTCGGCCCAGAGCTCTTGCTCGCACTCGCTCCACGCGAGGCGTTCCGCGGCGGCAGCGTCGGTCGGGTGCGGCAACGGGTGGAGCGCCTTCCACGCGGTCGGCGCGCGCAGCTCCGGGTCGAGCGCCAGCAGCTCGAAGAGGATCGTCGTCCCGGAACGCGCGGGGCCCGTGACGACCATCGGCGCGACGACGGGGTCGCGCGCGATCTCGGGGCGCGTGTCGAGCTCCCGATTCAGTCGGAAACGCGTGCGCACGGCGCGCAGCAGCTCCTGGCGGGTCAGGAGACGCCCGACGACGTGCATCGGGGCGGCATCGAGCGCGTGTACGAGCTTCGTGAGCCGCTCGCGCCAGGCCGGGTCGCCGAAATCACCGCGCGATGGCTCGCCGTCGAGCGCGCGCTCGGCCTCGGCGAGCAGCGACGCGCCGTCCAGCGGCACGATGCTGCGCGCATCGCCGCCGACCGAGTCGGCCATCACGTTCACCCGCCGGACCCAGTCCGGGCGCCGGTAGCGCTCCGCCATCGGTCGCAGTCGGCCGCTCATCTCGCCTCCGTCCGTGCGCCGAGGAGCCCGACGGCGCGCGACGGTCGAGCTACGTCAGTCGGCGCTTGGCCGTCAATCGTCGAGCGAGCTCGCGGGGTCCGGTTTCAGGCGAGGGCGAACCGTGTGGAGAAACCCGTCGCGCGGCGCAGCGGAATCGCGGGCACGCGTCGGAGCTCTTTGCGAACCGGGTCGACGATCATCCCGACCGACTCGAGCGCGGTGACGCCGAGGATCGGCTCGATGTCCTCGGCACCGAACACCACGCGACCCGCCGTGATCGACCCCATGAACTCGATCCGCACGAGGCCGACGTCGTAGTCGTGGAGGGTGCCGTCGGCGAGCTCATAGGTCATCGTCTCGACCGGCTGAACCCCCGCGCGCCGGAGAAGTGACGCAGGAACGACACAGTCCGTGGCGCCCGTATCGACGACGAAGTCCGCACGATACACCACGGCACGAGTCTCCAGGTGCGACAGCATCACCGGCACGCGCGTCGTTCCCATGGCGGCCATAGTCCACACCTCGGGTCCCGGGCGCAATCGCTGCTCGTAGCCGTAGACAGTGGTCGCCGCTCCGGTGCCATGGCGGACCGCAAATGGCGCTCGCGTCCGCGATCGCGAACCGCGCCACTCGCGTTGACGGTGTCTCGGTCTTCGCGATACTCACCCTCGCCCGTCTCTCCCTTCCCATCCCATGCCACCGGTCCGGTCCCCAGGAGGACACATGCTCAGAGCCGTCGTCGCACTCGCGTGCGCCTTTGCCGTCGTCACGCCCTCGTCGAGTTTCGCCGGGGCCCCGAAATGCCGCGCGAACGATCCCGGCGCGGCGGCCGATGCGGGCGCCGTGCAAACCGTGCGGGAACAGATCGACGCCGCGTGCGACTGCGCGAGCTTCCCCGCCGACGGCAAGAAGAGCAAGCACGGCGACTACGTGAAGTGCGCGAAGGGCGTCGTGAAGGCCGCCGTCGACGCCGACCAGCTGCGGGCGCAGTGCAAGAACCTGGCACTCTACCCGTTCGCGCTCTCGACGTGCGGCTATCCCGCCGAGCCCGCGCGCGTGCCCTGCCTCAAGGCGACCAAGAAGGGACCCGCCTGCAAGATCTCGAAGTGCACGGGCGCGAAGGATCTCCCGTGCCCCAACCGCGACGACTGCCTCGCGGCCACCGATACGAATCACGACGGCCAGGTGTCCGCGCTCGACAGCGGTCAGTGCAACACGCTCGATTGCGCCGCGATCACCACGATCTCGCAGACGTACATCGACAACGCGGTGATCGCGTGCTTCGACGGCTGCAACGACCCGAACTCGTTCCAGGAGTGCTACATCGGATGCGCCACCGGAGCGTCCGCGATCGCCGAGCCGGCCGACGCGATCCGGGACCTCTGCGAAACGGATCCGACGGTGAGCTGCGCGGCGCTGCACACGGCCGCCCTCGAGTACTGCGCAACCGCTCCGCTTCCACAGATCTGCGCCGATCAATGCATCAATGATCCCATCTGCGCAGTGCGGTGCGCGCAGTCGGCGGACTGCACGGCCGTCGCCGCCGAGATCGACGCCACCTGCGCGGCGACGAATTACTGAGCGGGAGACGACACGAGCGCTCCGTCGGGCGGCACAGCGCCGCCCGCGGGGCGCTCAGTGCATCCCGGAGCCGCCGGTGAGCTGCTTCGCGAGCTCGCCCACGACCGCCTTCGCGTCGCCGAAGAGCATCCACGTCTGGTCGCCGAAGTAGAGCTCGTTGTCGATGCCGGCGAAGCCGGGGTTCTTCGAGCGCTTGATGGCGAAGACCGTCCGGGCCTTGTCGGCCTGGATGATCGGCATGCCGTAGATGGGGCTGTTCTTGTCGGTCGCGGCGGCGGGGTTCACGACGTCGTTGGCGCCGATGACGAGCGCGACGTCGCACTGGGGCATGTCGGGGTTGATCTCGTCCATCTCGACGAGGTCGGTGTACGGGATCTCGGCCTCGGCGAGGAGCACGTTCATGTGGCCGGGCATGCGACCGGCGACGGGGTGGATCGCGAACTTGACCGTGATGCCCTTCTGGCGGAGCGCGTCGTAGACCTCGCGCACCTTGTGCTGCGCCTGCGCCACGGCCATGCCGTAGCCGGGGATGATGACGACGAGGTTCGCCTGCTCGAGGATCTGCGCGGCGCCTTCGACGGTCTCGGCCTTGTACTCCTTCTGCTCGCCCTGCGCCGTCTGCGCCTGCACCTGACCGAAGGCGCCGAAGAGGACGTTCGTGAACGAGCGGTTCATGGCGCGGCACATGATGATGGAGAGGATGAGACCGCTCGATCCGTCGAGCGCGCCGGCCGTGATGAGCAGCTTGTTGTCGAGCACGAAGCCCATCGCGACGGCCGAGAGGCCGGCGTACGAGTTCAGGATCGAGATGACGGTCGGCATGTCGGCGCCGCCGATCGGCAGGATGAGCAGGACGCCGAACAGCAGCGACAGGAAGCTCACGATGGGGAACAGCGCCGGCGACAGCGACGACGACGGCCACAGCACGATGTAGGTCGCGAGACCGATCGCCACCGCGAGGAGGCCGAGATTCACGACGTTCTGGCCCGGATACGTGACCGGACGCTGCGGGATCCACTTCAGCTCCTGGAGCTTCCCGGCGGCGAGCAAGCTGCCGGTGAACGTCAGGTAGCCGAGCACGATCTCGAGCATGATCGCGATCATCCGGAAGGTCGTGAGGTTCTCCGGTCCCTCGGAGAGCCAGAGGTAGTACTTCGCGGTGCCGACGAGCCCCGCCGCCGCGCCGCCGAACGCGTGCGACAGCGCGGTCCGCTGCGGGACGGCCGTCAGCGACACCTGCGAGAGCGGCACGCCGACGACGAAGCCGAGCACGATCGCGATGACGATCCACGCGTGGTGGATGATCTCGGGCTGCGCCCAGGTCGCGAGCACGGCGATCACCATGCCGGCGACGCCGGCGTTGACGCCGTTCCGCGCCGTCTTCGGATCGCTCATCCAATGGAGCGAGAAAATGAAGAGCGCGGTCGCGACGAGGTACGCGAGCTGGACGGCCGTATGCAGCACTAGTGGCCCGCCTTGTCGCCGCCGCCGTCGCGGGTCTTGAACATCTTGAGCATGCGGTTGGTGATGAGGAAGCCGCTCACGATGTTGGTCATCGAGGCGAAGAGCGCGACGGCGCCCATGAAGCGGATGTGCAGCGGGTAGTCGGCGCCGGTGACCAGGATCGCGCCGACGACGGCGATCGCCGAGATCGCGTTGGTCAGCGACATGAGCGGCGTGTGCAGGAGCCGCGACACGCGGCGGATCACGCCGACGCCGATGAACGTGGACAGCATGAACACGAAGAGCATCGACGGGAGGTCGAGCGCGGGCGCTGCGTGGCTACCGTCGGCCGCGAACGCGGGAACGGCCGTCGCGAGCGCGGCCACCGTCGCGGCGGCGCGAACGAGGAGCTTCGAGGTCATCACGAGGCCTTTCCTTTGTTCTGGATCGCTTCGCGGACGCGCAGGTTCACGACCGCGCCGTCGTGGGTGATCAGCGAGCCCTGCTGGATGTCGTCGGTCTGGTCGAGCACGAACGCCTTGTCCTTGGTGAAGGTCGTGAGGAACGCCGTGAGGTTGCGCGAGAAGAGGAGGCTCGCGTGCGTCGGCATGGTCGCCGGCAAGTTCAACGGCGCGAGGATCGTGACCCCGCTGTCGACGACGGTCTCGCCGGGCTTCGAGAGCTCGCAGTTGCCGCCGCCCTCGGCCGCGAGATCGACGATGACCGACCCCGGCTGCATGCGGCGCACCATCTCCGCGGTGACGAGCCGCGGCGCGAAGACGCCGCCGATGAGCGCGGTCGTGATGACGACGTCGACGATCGCGCACTGCTCGACCAGGAGCTCGCGCTGCCGGAGCTTGTCCTCTTCGCTGAGCTCCTTCGCGTACCCGCCACCGGCGGCCGCGTCCTGCTTGAGCTCGATGCCGACGTACTTCGCGCCGACGCTCTCGATCTGCTCCTTCACCTCGGGACGGACGTCGGTCGCGAAGACGTTGGACCCGAGCCGGCGGGCGGTCGCGATGGCCTGGAGCCCCGCCACTGCCGCGCCGATCACGAAGACCTTCGCCGGGAACACCATCCCGGCTGCCGTCGTGAGCATCGGGAAGTATTTGTTGAGGGCGTCGGCGGCGAGCAGCACGCCTTTGTAGCCGGAGATGCTCGCCATGGACGACAGCGTGTCCATCGCCTGCGCGCGCGTCGTCCGCGGGATCGCATCGGTCGAGAAAGCGCTGATCTTGCGCTCCGCCAGGGCCTCCGCGACATCGAGGTTGCGGAGCGGCATGAGCGCGCCGAGGAGGAACGTGCCGGGCTTCATCCACCCGATCTCGCTCCGCCCCTGCGCGGCGTTCGTCGCCGGGGCGTTCACCTTGCAGACGAAGTCGGCCGAGCCGAGGAGCGCCTGCGCGTCGGTCTCCACGGTGGCGCCCGCTTGCCGGTAGGCGTCGTCGGAAAAGAACGCCGACGCTCCCGCGCCGGCTTCGATCGCGACCGCATACCCCGCCTGCACGAGCTTCTTGCAGGACTCGGGGACCAGGGCGACGCGGCGCTCTCCCGGCCGGGTCTCCTTGGGAACCGCGATCTTCATTCCGCCCTCCGTGAACCGCCGGCTCGTGTCATGGTGTGAGAAGAATCGCCCGACACCGCGTCCGCCGGCGAGGCGGCCGCGAAACGGAGGGCGCGGGAAGCAATGGCGCGCGAAAATATGCGACCCGCGCGAGCCCAGTCAAACCCGGGTACGAGCCCGGAACGGAGCCCGGCCGGGATCAGCAGGGCGGCGGCAGCGTGCCCGTGGCGAAGATCGTGCTGCGCCAGCAGTTGTTCGTGCCATTGTCGAGCACGTCGGGGGCGTTGCCGACTAGCCGGTTGCCGATCAGCACGTTGCCGCTCGAGTTCACCGTGATCTCGACTCCCGCGCCGGTGCCGCTGATCACGCGGTTGCTCAGGATCTCGACCCCGCTCGCCCCGAACACGAAGATGCCGACACCGGCATTCAGGATGTCGTTCTTCCGGACCCGGACGCCGATCGGCCGGCCGGGGTTGTCGACCGAGTCCTCGACGATGATGCCGCGGGCGTTGGGCCCGTGCAGGACGTTGCGCTCGACCCGGAGATCGGCGTCGGCGGGCGTGCCGCCGATGTAGATCGCGGCGTCGCCGAAGCCGTTCGCGTTCTGAACGACGTTGTTCCGGATTCGCATGTTCGTGCCCTGGAACACGTTGATGCCGTACTCGACGCCGACGCACGTCGGCGTCACGATCAAGCGATCGAGGACCGTCCGATCACGGACGGCCGTGTCGATGCCGTAGAAGTTGCCGCCGCGCACTTCGATTCCACGAAACGTGACCGCGTCGGCGGCGATGGTCACCGCGGTCGACACGGCGCACCCGGCGTCGAGGACCGCGTTCCGTCCGTACACCTTGACCGGCTTGTCGATGACGATCGACTCGAAATAGGTGCCGGCCGCGACCCGCACCGTGTCCCCCGGGAGCGCGGCGTCGATCCCGTCCTGGAACGGCGTTCCCGGACCCGGCGCAACGAGGATGCGGCGCGCCGACGCCGGCACGACGGACAGCAGGATCATGGCGGCGGCGATGACGGCGGTGCGCTTCGCGGTGCGTTTCATTAGACGGACTCCTCGCGGGACGGTGGGACGGCACGAACGGAACGACACGGCAACTTCCGTGCAAACGACCAGGCGAGCATACGCGCCTGGTCGCGCGTCTCGCAATCGTAGTTTCGTGCTTTTCACCCTTCTGCTACGCCAGCCGCCATGCGGAACAATATCGGGCTCCTCCTCACCAAACGCGCCATGCTGAGCCCCGCGATGGACGGTCTCGTCGAGGTCGAGCGCGGGCGCCGCTTCACCTTTCCCGGCGTGAACGCCCGCGCCAACCGCACCGCAAACGCCCTCCGGGCCCTCGGCGTCGGCCCCGGGGATCGCGTCGCGCTGCTCCTCATGAACGGCGTCGAGTTCACCGAGTCGTTTTTCGCGATCGCGAAGATCGGGGCGGTCGTCGTGCCGCTCAATTGGCGACTCGTCCCGGACGAGCTGGCCTTCATCCTCGGGGACAGCGGCGCCACGGCGCTCGTCTTCGACGAGGAGTTCCGCACGACCGTCTCGAACCTCCACGGGCGCGGCGCCGGCGCGACGGCGGTCCGCCACTGGATCGAGGTCGGCACGAGCGCCGGCCGTGCCGAGTTCGCGCGCGCCTACGACGAGATCCAGGCCGACGCGAGCGACGCCGAGCCGCCGATCGGCGCGGGCGACGACGACGACGCGTACATCATGTACACCTCGGGCACGACCGGCCTCCCGAAGGGCGTGGTACACACGCACGAGTCGGTGCTCTGGGCGTGCTTCACCATCGCGCTCACCGCCGACACGCGCTACCGCGACCGCTACGCGATCGTGCTGCCGCTCTTCCACGTCGGCGCGCTGACCCCGCTCCTCGGCAACGTGCAGCGCGGGATCACGTCCGTCCTGATGCGCGCGTTCGATCCGGTCCGTCTCTACGAGACGATCGCGGCCGAGCGGGTCACCGTGCTGCTCGCGGTCCCGGCGATGCTGAACTTCATGCTCCAGGTGCCGGACCACGGACAGTACGACGTGTCGAGCCTCCGCTGGGTCATGAGCGGCGCGGCGCCGGTGCCGGTCACGCTCATCGAGAGCTACGCGAAGCGCGGCATCGAGATCGTGCAGGTGTACGGGCTCACCGAGAGCTGCGGTCCCGCGTGCCTCATCAATCCCGAGGACGCGATCACCCACGCCGGCTCGACCGGCAAGCCCTTCTTCCACACCGACGTTCGCGTCGTGGACGAGGCCGGCACCGACGTCGCGCCCGGGACGCCCGGCGAGGTGCTGGTGCGCGGCAAGCACGTGATGAAGGGCTACTGGAACCGGCCCGATGCGACCGCCGAAACGATCCGCGACGGCTGGCTGCACACCGGCGACGTCGCGACCGTCGACGCGGAGGGCTTCGTCTACATCAACGACCGCAAGAAGGACATGATCATCTCGGGCGGCGAGAACATCTACCCGGCGGAGATCGAGAACGTGATCCTGTCGCACCCGAAGGTGCGCGAGGTCGCCGTGATCGGACAGCCGAGCGCCAAGTGGGGCGAGTCGCCGCTCGCCGTCGTCGTGAAGCAGGACGACTCGCTCACCGAGGCCGACGTCGTCGAATGGAGCCGCGGCAAGCTTGCCGGCTACAAGCGGCCGCGCACGGTGCGCTTCGTCGACGAGATCCCGCGGAACCCGGCCGGGAAGATCCTGAAGCGCGTGCTCCGCGACCGGTTCCCCGAGCCCGCCACGGAATAGCTCCGCCGCCGCACGAATTGCGAGCGTTTTGAAGAATCGCGCAGCGCGATGATCGGAAAAGGGCTGCACCCGCGCACGCGCGTGCGCGGCATGCCCTTTGCGATACCGCGCTCTCCATGAAGACCATCGAACGAACCACCCCTCGCAGTGCCCTCGCCCTGCTGCTCGGTGCGGCGGCCGTGGTTTCCCTGACGTCCGCGTGCGGACCGAAGCGCGAAACCGTCGTGCGCCACGAGTCGGTCGCGATCCATCAGCCCGCGGTCCCGCAGCCGCCGCGCACGATCGACATCTCGATCGTCGACCTGCACGACGAGCCCGCGCCCGATCCGTCGCAGGAGAAGGTCGTCGGGACGATCGTGAACGACGGCGACAAGGCGGTCACGGGTCTCTCGATCAAGGTGAACGCACTCAACAGCGCGGGGCAGATCGTCCGCAGCATCACGACGCCGCCGCTCCGCGAGACGATCGCCCCGGGCGGCGGCCGGACGCGCTTCGAAGCGTTCATGCCGGCCGACGCGGCGGTCGCCGGGTATCACGCGGTCGCGATCGCGAAGTAGCCCGCACGGCGACGAAACGTTGACCGCACGCGCGCAGTCGGACAGACCGTGTGCGTGCGGATCACTGAAACGCTGGATGTCGCGGCACCGGCAGCGACCGTGTGGACGGTCATCACCGACCTCGCTCGCTATCCCGAGTGGAATCCGTTCGTGGTCGCGTGCCGCTCGACGCTCGAGCCCGGGTCACCGATCGACATGCGCGTGCGCGTGCTGCCGTTCGTCGCGCAGCCGCAGCGCGAGACGATCTTCGAGCACGAGCCCGGGCGCCTTCTCAGCTACGGCCTGGCGCCGATGCCGCTCGGCGCGCTCGCAAGCCGTCGCTCGCACGCGGTCGAGTCGGTCGCGCCCGAACGCGCGCGTTACGTCTCGGACTTCCGGCTCGACGGCTGGCTCGCGCCGGTCGTCCAGGGATTGTTCGGGCGGCGGCTCGC
>Ga0268299_1003491_pt1 | contig 14328 bp, 11 predicted proteins | sample NOBtaG_FD_193484 | JGI IMG/M metagenome (GOLD analysis project Ga0268299, IMG submission 193484) | Activated sludge microbial communities from bioreactor in Nijmegen, Gelderland, Netherland - NOB reactor | ecosystem: Engineered > Bioreactor > Aerobic > Activated sludge | place: Netherlands...
GATCGGCGCCGCCGAGGCCGCCGACGAAATCGAACGAGCGGTGGTGGCGGTGCTGGACCAGGGCTACCGCACTCCCGACATCGCGCAGGAGCGCATGCGCGTGATCGGCTGCCGCCAGATGGGGGAGCGCGTGCGGGAAGCGCTCCGCGCATGACCGAAGCCACGTTCGCGGTCGGCATCGTCGGCGACGGCCTGGTCGGGCAGCAGATCGCGGCGGCGCTGCTCGAGCGCGCCTTCCCGCTGTCGTCGCTGCGCTTCCTGCGCGCCAGCGAGACGCTCGGCGACGCCGTCGAGGTCGAGGAGCGGACCTTCCCGGTCGAGCCTCTGGGGGAGGCCTCCCGCGAGCTCGATCTCGTCTTCCTCACCGACGAGACGGATTGGCAGGAGCGCGACGTCGAGAGCCTGATCGCCGCCGGCGCGCGGGTCATCGACTGCAGTGGCCGATATGCGCGCGAGCTCGACGTGCCCCTCGTCGTCCCCGAGATCAACGCCGACGAAGCGAGGTCTCCCGAGGCCCAGATCGTCGCCTCGCCGGATCCCGTCGTCGTGGCGCTGTGCGCCGTGCTGGCACCCCTGCGTCAGCACGCCGGGCTGCGACGCGTCGTGGCGACCAGCCTCGAGCCGGTCTCGGAGGCAGGCATCGCGGGGATCGAGGAGCTCAGCCGGCAGGCGGTCGAACTGCTGCAGGGGCGGAGTGCGGAGGCGGAAGTGTTCCCCGCCCGGGTCTGTTTCAACGTGCTGCCCTCGATCGGCGAGATGGCGCCCTCGGGCGACACGCTCTCGGAGGAGCAGGCCTGCTGGCAGTTGCGCCGGTTGCTCGAGGACCCCGACCTGGCCATCACCCTGACGAGGATGCGGGCAGCCGTCTTCTACGGAACCTGCGTCACCCTCAACGTCGAGCTCGAGACGCCGATGGATGCGGCGGAGATCGCCGAGGCGCTGCGTGTGGCGCCGGGGCTGCTGACCACGGCCGCGGCCGAGGAGGGCGATCTGAGCCTGGCCGATGCCGTCGGCCAGGACGCCACACTGGTGGCGCGGGTGCGAGCCGACCGCTCGGCCGACAACTCCCTCAATCTCTGGGTGGCGCTCGACAACGCCCGCAAGGGCAGCGCGGTCAACGCAGTCGAGATCGCCGAGCTCCTGCTGCGCTGAGGCTGCGCCCGCCGCGCCATGCAGGTCCGGCTGACCGTCGAGTACGAGGGCACCGACTACTGCGGCTGGCAGATCCAGCCCAACGGGCCGACGATCCAGGGCGAGTTGGAGAAGGCCGCGCAGCGCATGTTCGGCGCGCCGGTGCGCATGGCTGCCGCCGGTCGCACCGACGCCGGCGTGCACGCCCTCGGACAGGTCGTCTGCTTCCGGCCGCCGCGCGAGGGCTTCGACATCGAGCGCGTCCGGCGCGGCCTCGACGCCCTCACCCCGCGCGACATCGTCGTGCGCGAGGCCGCCTGGGTGGCGGACGACTTCGATCCCCGCCGCTCGGCGCGGCGCCGCACCTACGTCTACCAGATCTGGAACCGGCACAGCGAGCAGATCGTGCTGCGCCGCTTCGCCTGGCGGGTGGGGCGTCGCCTCGACGCGCAGGCGATGGCGGCGGCGGCGGCGATGCTGCTTGGCGAGCACGATTTCTCCTCGTTCCGCGCTTCCGACTGCGACGCCGAGAGCCCGGTTCGCCGCGTGCTGGCGAGCGAGGTGCGGCGCGAGGGCGACCTGCTGACCTATACCGTGACGGCGACCGCCTTCCTGCGTCACATGGTCCGCAACATCGTCGGCACGTTGGTCGAGGTCGGCCTCGCGGAGCGCCCGGCCACCGAAGTCGCCGCGCTGCTGGCGGCGCGAGACCGCGGTCGCGCCGGCGCTACGGCGCCGGCAAGAGGGCTCTTTCTCACGCGCGTCGACTACGACGACGTCGCGCTCGAAAGGGACGACGGCGGCTGACCGGCGCCAGCCGCCGTCGCTGAAGAGGAAGAGATCTCAGAAGGTGTAGGCCAGGCCCAGACCCAGGCCCCAACCCATCGCCGGATCGGTGAGACCGACCTGGCCCTGCGGACGGATGATGAGCTGCTCGGAGAAGTAGTAGTCGATACCCGGCGAGCAGTAGGTGTTGTTGATGCTGTCGCCGCCGTAGTCGTACACCCAGCCGGTGAACTCGGCGCGCGCCCCCCAGCGCTGGCTGGCGCGCACCTGGCCGTCGACCGCCCAGTTGAACATGCCGTCGAGGTTGCCGGTGTTGAACTGGTAGCCGATGTTCGTACCGATCGCCCAGCGGTCGCGGTTGTAGCGCGCCGAGACGAACGGGTTGGTGCCGACCTCACCCGTGCCGGTGTAGTCGTCCTTGTCGCCCGTCGGGAGGCGCAACTCGACGCCCGCCGCGATGCCGAGCTCCTCCATGACCTTGTAGCGGTACTTGCCGTACAGCCACATGTCGCCGAAGGTGTTGGCGTTGTTCTTCGGTCCGTCGGTGGTGGAACCGGTGGCCGGATTGGCGAAGCGCAACCCCTGGAAGACGCCGTAGATCTGCGCGCCGACTTCCGTGTTCTCGAAGAGACCGTAGCTCGCCAGCAGGCTCACGAAGCCGCCGCTGCTCTCCCGCACGTCGTTGCGAACCTCGTCGCGGTTGATCTCGCCGACCGGCGTGCCGCGGATGATGACCTGAGGACCGTCGGAGTTGCGGCGCGCCTGCAGGGTCATGCCCTGAAGCTCGAACCGGAACTGCCCGGCGTTGACCACCGCCGCCTCGCGGCGGAAGTTCTCCCAGAGGCGGTCGCTGTCCGTCACCTGGACGCTGGGCGTCTCTGTCTGTGTCGTCACCTGCGCCTCGACGAGCGCGACGCAACCCAGGACCATCAGGCCCAGGCCCGCCCCCATTGCGACTCGTGCACCTCGCATCGCTTCCTCCTCTCCCGATAAGCCCGGCTTGGACTGACCCCTTGATTTGCCGGGAAATTCGGCGGCGAACCTACGACGTAGCGGCTGAAGATGTCAAGACAAACGGAGGCCGTGGCCGGGGGAAGAAGTCCCGTGCAGATCGGGGCTTACGGTCGGCCGTGCGCGACTCAGGCGGGACGGCGGGTGCTCACCAGACGACGTGCGTAGCGGGCGGCCTCGGCGTCGTCGGCGCCGCCCAGCATGCGCGACAACTCCGCGATCCGCTCCTCGCGTCCGAGTTGTCGAGCCGCCGACACCGTGCGTCCCTGACGGGCCCGCTTCTCGACGACGAAGTGGTGCTCCGCGGCCGCGGCGATCTGCGGCAGATGGGTGATGCAGAGAACCTGACGGTCCTCCCCCAGGCGGCCGAGCCGCTTGCCGACGGCGTCGGCGATCGTGCCGCCGATGCCGGTGTCCACCTCGTCGAAGACCAGCGTCGCCACCTCGCCGCGGCCGGCGGTCAGCACCTTGAGCGCCAGCATGATGCGCGACAGCTCGCCTCCCGAGGCGATCCGCACCAGCGCGCGCGCCGGCTCGCCGGGATTGGCGGAGAAGTGGAACTCCAACCGATCGGCACCGCTGGCGCCGAGACGTGGACCCTCGGTGGCGGGGCTCAACGGATCCGCCTCCGCCCAGCGGCCATCGGGCTGGGGTCCCTCGAAGACGACGCTGAAGACGCCTCCCTGCATGCCGAGCGACGCGAGCTCCTTCGCGATCCCCTTCTCGAGCTGGCGGGCCTTGCTCCGCCGCGTCGCGGACAGGCCGGCGGCGCACTTCCAGGCCGCCTCGGCCGCTGCCGTCACCTCTCGCTCGAGCGTTCCGAGGTCGAGGCCGCCGCCGTCGAGGTTGCGCAGCTCCTCGGCGAGATCGCTGCGTGCCTGTCGCAGCGAAGCGAGGGAGCCGCCGTGCTTGCGCACCAGGCGCTGGAGCAGCGCCCAGCGCTCCTCGACGGCTTCGCGCCGCTCGGCGTCGAAGGTGACGTCGTCGGCGCAGGCGCGCAGTCGCGCCGCCGCCTCCTGGACCTGCGCCAGGGCGCCGTCGAGGAGATCGAGCGTCTCGGTGACGGCCGGATCGATGCGCGCCGCCTCGCGCACCTGGGCGACCACCCGCCCCAGACCCGTTGCGAGAGCGGCATCGCCCGATTCCAGCGCCTCTTCGCCCTGCCGATAGATCTGCAGCAGCTTCTCCGCGTGGGCGAGGACGTCCTTCTCGCGCCGCAGCGACTCGTCCTCGCCCTCGCCGAAATCCGCCGCCTCGAGCTCCTGCAGTTGGAATCGCAGCAACTCGGCGCGCTGCTGCGCGTCCTCGCGGCCAGCGCGCAACCGCTCGAGGCGCTGCAGGCGCTCGTGCAGCGTGGCGAAGCGCTCGGCCATCTCGACCACGCGCTCGGCATGGCCGGCGTAGGTGTCGAGCAACTCGAGGTGGCTCTCCGGCCGCAACAGCAGCGCCTGCTCGTGCTGCCCGTAGACGTGGATCAACTGCGCTCCGAGCTGGCCGAGCAGCGCGACGCTCGCGGGAGCGCCGTTGACGTGCACGCGCCCCTTGCCGCCGCGGTGCAGGACGCGCCGGATCTGCAGGTCCTCGCCCGCCGAGATGCCGAGGTCGGCGAGCGTACGCGCCTCCTCCGGCGTCAGATCGAAAACCGCCTCGATGACCGCTTCGTCCGCGCCGGCGCGGATGGCGTCGGGCGAAGCCCGCCCTCCACACACCAGGTCGAGGGCCTGCATGATGATCGACTTGCCCGCCCCGGTCTCGCCGGTGAGGACGTTGAATCCCGCCGCGAACTCGAGCTCCAACTCGTCGATGATGGCGTAGTCGCGGATCTGGAGCGCGCGCAGCACCCTTTACCTCTCCCCCCAACGCAGCTTCTTGCGCAGGACGGCGAAGTAGCGCACGTCGTGGGGGCGCACCAGGGTCACGCGCGTACGCGCCTGGCGCACCTCGAGCACGTCGCCGTTGCGCAGCGGCACGCTCTCCTGGCCGTCGAGCGTCATCACCACCTCGTGGTCGTCGGCCGTGCGCACCGCCACTCGTACCACGGACGACTCGGAGATGATCATCGGGCGGTTGGTGAGGGTGTGGGGGCAGATCGGCGACAGCACGATGACGCCGACGGACGGGTGCACGATCGGCCCGCCGGCGGAGAGCGAATAGGCGGTCGAGCCGGTGGGCGTGGCGACGATCAGGCCGTCGGCCTTGTAGGTGCACACCTCCTCGCCATCGATGCTGGTCTCGAGGTCGATCATCCGCCCGAGCGTCGCCTTGGTGATGACGACGTCGTTCAGGGCCGAGCGCGTGGCAGCGCCTTCGTGCTGCAGCGAGGCGCTGAGCATCAGCCGGCGGTCGAGCTCGACCCGGCCGTCGAGTGCCAGCGGCAGGACGTCGTAGAGGTGCTCGAGCGCGACCGAGGTGAGGAAACCCAGGCCGCCCAGATTGACGCCGAGGATCGGCACGCTGCGGTCCTGGAGGTGGCGGGCGATGCTGAGCAGGGTCCCGTCGCCGCCGAGGACGACGATCAGGTCGGCACGCCCGACCAACTCCGGCTTGTCGAGGCCGCCGGCGATCCCCATCGCCGCGGCGGCTTCGGGCTCCGCCAGCGGGGCGTGCCCACGCGCCCGCAGCCATTCGGCCAACGCGCGCCCCTGCTCCAGGGCCCCCGGTCGCCCCCGCTTCACCACGATCGCGACGTGCTTCACCACGGACGACCTCCTACTCCGCGCCGCCGTCTGCCGCCAGAGGGCGCGCCGTTGCCCCGCTGTCTGGGCGTGCTAAGCACGGGGCATGTCGAAGCGACCGCGCTCGGCGCGCTCGGGCGCCGATCTGTTCTCCGCCCAGGAGGAACGCGCGCGCGACCGCCTCGCTCCCCTCGCCGAGCGCATGCGGCCGACCTCGCTCGAGGAGTTCGTCGGCCAGGCGCACCTGGTCGGCAGCGGCCGGCTGCTGCGCGACCTGCTCGAGGGCGGCAAGCTGCACTCGATCATCCTCTGGGGGCCGCCGGGCAGCGGCAAGACGACCCTGGCGTCGCTGGTGGCGGGCTCGACCCAGGCCAACTTCGTCCATTTCTCCGCCGTGCTCTCGGGCGTGAAGGAGCTACGCGAGATCGTCGAGGAGGCCCGCCAGCAACTCGCCTTTCACGGCCGCCGCACGGTGCTCTTCGTCGACGAGATCCACCGCTTCAACAAGGCCCAGCAGGATGCCTTCCTGCCGCACGTCGAGGACGGCACCGTCGTGCTGATCGGCGCGACCACCGAGAATCCCTCGTTCGAGGTGATCTCACCGCTGCTGTCGCGCTCCTCCGTGCTGGTCCTGAAGCCGCTCGGGGACGACGACGTCAAGGCGATCGTCGAGCGCGCCCTGCGCGACGAGCCGCGTGGCCTCGGCAAGCTCGCTCTGGCGATCGAGCCCGCGGCGCTCGATTTCCTCGCCCAGCACGCGCGCGGCGACGCGCGCGTCGCCCTCAACGTGCTCGAGGTGGGGGCCGAGGTGGCGCTGCGCCACGGCGTGCAGAGCATCGGCCTGACGGAGCTCGAGGAGGCGGCCCAGCACCGCGCCCTGCTCTACGACAAGTCGGGCGAGGAGCACTACAACGTCATCTCCGCCTTCATCAAGAGCATGCGCGGCAGCGATCCCGATGCCGCGGTGTACTGGCTGATGCGCATGCTCGAGGCCGGCGAGGATCCGCTCTTCATCGCGCGGCGCATGGTGATCTTCGCCGCCGAGGACGTCGGCAACGCCGACCCACGGGCGCTGCAGGTGGCGGTCGCCGCCAAGGACGCCTTCCATTTCATCGGCCTACCGGAGGGTCGCATCCCCCTGAGCCAGGCGGCGATCTATCTCGCCAGCGCGCCCAAATCGAACGCCAGCTACAAGGCGATGCTGGCGGCGGCCGAGGACGTGCGCGAGCACGGCCCGCTGCCCGTGCCGATGCACCTGCGCAACGCCCCCACCGGGCTCATGAAGGGACTGGGCTACGGGCGCGACTACAAGTACGCGCACGACTACGCCGGGCACGTGGTCGAGCAGCAGCACCTGCCCGACCGCCTGCGCGACCGCCGCTACTACCAGCCGAGCGAGAACGGCGAGGAGCCGGTCGTCGCCGAGCGCCTGCGGCGCAAGCCCTAGAGCCGGCGCGCGCTCACTCCTTCTCGGAGGCAGTGGCCGCCAGGCCGACGTCGACCTCGGCGGTGCCGCCGGCCTCGACCTGGACCGTGCGATCGACCGAGCCGAGCAGCTCGTGCCACACCCGCAGGTTGTAGGTTCCCGGCGGCACTCCCGCGAGCGAGAACGTTCCGTCCTCACCGGTGACGGCGTGGTAGGGATTCTCGCTGACGTAGATGTACGCCCGCATCCAGGTGTGACGCACGTTGCAGTTGATGTGGATGAGGCCGACGTCGGTCAGGCTGCGCGTCACCGTCCTCCCCTTCGGGACGGCGACGTTGAATACCGTGCGGTTGCCGAGCCAGGCGTGCGCGTCGTGCAGGAACGGGTCGCTGTTGTGGATCACCAGCTTCTGGCCGGCGGTGGCGGTCGCGACGTGGGGTACGAAGGCGCACTTGGCGTTGTCGAGATTGATGGGCGTGTCGAAGGGGATGTCCTTGCCCCTCTCGATGTCCGTGAGCGCGACGACGGCGTTGCGCAGTGCGCCGTTGGCGCCGACCACCAGGCGCTCGTCGCGCACCTCGGCGCCGCACACGTCGGCGTGCTTGTAGACCGGCAGGGCTGCCAACGCGGGAGCCTCGCCGACCAACCTCACCTGTCCTCGGATCGTTCCGACCGGGCCGCCGGCCTTGGGTTCGTAGCCGAGGCTGGCACGGGGGCTCAGCGCCAGGGCCGCAAGCAGAGTCAGGGGGAGTAACCGCTTCATCTTCGTGCCCTCCTCGATCGGTTGGAGTAGAACGGCCTCCGCGCCCGGCCCGCCATCGCGCCGGTCGGGCGAATGCTCGATTCGAGTGCAGAGCAAGGCTCGGACCAGGCCCGACCGGACCGTCGACCGCCAGCCGTGGCGCCGCCGGTTCCCAGGCCGGCGAACGATTCCGCCGAATGAGACGGGGCTCCTGAAAATTCCACGCTCGCTCCCACGGTGTCTCACACGGCCAGGGTGTTCTAAGAGGAGCATCGGAACGCCGGGCATCGGGCCCGGCGGACGACGCAGAGGCAACGGAGGAGCAGATGGCCCGCTTCGAGAACATCCTGGAGACGATCGGAAGGACCCCCGTGGTGCGCGTCGGGCGTCTGGCGCCCGCCGGCGTCAACCTGTGGGTCAAGGTCGAGTCCTTCAACCCGATGGGATCGGTCAAGGACCGCATGGCGCGGGCGATGATCGAGCGCGCCGAGCGCGAGGGCGCCCTGCGCCCCGGGCAGACCGTGGTCGAGGCCACCAGCGGCAACACCGGCATCGCCCTGGCGATGGTCTGCGCCCAGAAGGGCTACCCGCTGGTGGTCACCATGGCCGAGAACTTCAGCGTCGAGCGCCGCCGCCTGATGCGCTTCCTGGGTGCCAAAGTGGTCCTGACACCGGCCTCGGAGAAGGGCAGCGGGATGCTGGCCAAGGCGGTCGAGCTGGCCGACACCCACGGCTGGTTCCTCTGCCGTCAGTTCGAGAACGAAGCCAACGCGGACGTGCACTCGGCGACCACCGCCGAGGAGATCCTCGCCGACTTCGCCGCCGACGGCCTCGACTTCTGGGTCAGCGGCTTCGGCACCGGCGGCACGCTCAAGGGCGTCGCCCGTCGGCTGCGGGAGCGCAGCCCGCGCACGCGCATCGTCGCCTGCGAACCCGACAACGCGCCGGTACTCGGCAGCGGCATCGCCCAGCCGCATCGCGCCGACGGCGCGCCGCTCAGCCATCCGGCCTTTCGGCCGCATCTGATGCAGGGGTGGAGCCCGGACTTCATCGCCAAGCTCACCGAGGACGCGGTGCGCGACGGGCTCATCGACGAGGTTCTGCCGGTGGCGGGAGCGGAGGCCCTGCGTTGGGCGCGCGAGCTGGCGCGGCAGGAGGGGATCTTCTGCGGCATCTCCAGCGGCGCGAGCTTCGCCGCTGCGCTCGAGGTCGCCCGGCGGGCTCCCGCGGGCAGCAACGTTCTCTGCATGTTGACCGACACCGGCGAGCGCTACCTGAGCACACCGCTGTTCGCCGACATCGCGGCCGAGATGGACGACGACGAGTTGGAGCTGTCGCGCTCGACGCCCCACTACCGCTTCGACGCGCCCGCTCCCGCCCCGAGCGCTCCGCCGCCGGCCGCGAGCGCGGCGACCGATGCCGAGGCCGAGGCCCACTTCGCCGAGCTGGTCGGCGACCGAGCCCAACCGGTGGTGATGTTCGCCCTGGAGTGGTGCGAGTTCTGTTGGTCGGTCCGCCGGCTCTTCGCGCGCCTGGGGATCGCCTACCGCACCGTCGCGCTCGACTCGGTCCAGTACCAGCGCCAGGACCTGGGCGGTCGCCTGCGCGCGGTGTTGCTGCGCCGCACCGGTGCGCCGACGATCCCACAGATCTTCGTCGGCGGCCATCACCTCGGCGGCTGCACGGACGTCTTCGACGCTTACCGCGAGGGCAGGCTGCAGGGCGCTCTGGCGCAGGCCGGCGTGGCCTACGACACGGCCGCCGACGTCGACCCTTACACGCTGCTGCCGACGTGGCTGCACCCGCGGGGCCGGGCGACGGCCGCGGCGGCGCGCGTCGGCGCCGACCGCGCGGCCGCGAACGGGTGACGCGATGAACGATCTCGGCGTCCCCGTCATCGACATCCGCCGGCTCGACGATCCGGCCACGCGCCGCGACCTCGATCGCGCCTGTCGCGAGTGGGGCTTCTTCCAGGTCACGAGTCACGGGCTGCCGCAGTCCCTGCTCGATGCCGTCCACGCCCGCATGCGCGAGTTCTTCGCGCTGCCGATTGCGGACAAGCGCGCCATCGAGCGCAGCGGCCGCAACGCCTGGGGCTTCTTCGACCGAGAGCTGACCAAGAACGTGCGCGACTGGAAGCAGATCTTCGACGTCGGCCCGGCGCAGTACGAGGGACCCCTGGCGGGCTGCGTGCCGCAGTGGCCGGCGTCCCTGCCCGCCTTCCGGCCGACCGTACTGGCCTTCTACGAAGCCTGCGAGCGCCTGGCGCGGGCGCTGCTCGGAGCGATCGCCGAGAACCTCGGGGCGTCGGCCGCCGAGGTGCTCGACGCCTTCGGCCCGCGCCACACCAGCTTCCTGCGCCTCAACTACTACCCGCGGTGCGACGACCCGGCGGAAGCCGACGCGCCGACGATGCCGCGCACCGGGCATCTCGGCATCCACCACCACACCGACGCCGGCGCGCTCACCCTGCTGCTGCAGGACGAGCAACCCGGGCTGCAGGTGTGCCGCGGGGGCCGCTGGTTCCTGGTGGAACCGCGGGCGGACGCGCTGGTGGTCAACATCGGCGACATCGTGCAGGTGTGGTCGAACGACCGCTATCACGCCGCGCTGCACCGGGTGCTCGCCAGCCGCGACGCCGAGCGCTACAGCGCGCCGTTCTTCTTCAACCCCGAATGCGCGGCGTCCTACGCCCCCCTGCCGGCCGCCTGCGGCGCCGAGCCGCCGCGCTACCGGCCGATTCGTTGGGGCGACTTCCGCGCCGCCCGCGCGGCCGGCGACTACGCCGACCGGGGCGAGGAGATCCAGATCGCGCACTTCCGCCGCGACACGCAGGTCCGCAGCGAGACCGCCAGAGGAGCGGCAGTCGCGCCCGCGCGCGAGTGCGGACTGCCCCCCCGACCTCCCCGCGCGGGATGACAACCCGCCGGTCCGCTGCTATCCCAATCGGCGCCTATGGAAGCAAGCTCAGCCCCCGAGAGCCGCGCCGCCGCCGAGCTGCGCGGCCTGCTGCAGTCCGGCCGCCCGCTGCTCTACATCCGCTCCTCCGAGGAGCGGCGCGTCAACGACCTGCTGGAGAAGGCCGCCCGCAAGGCCTTTCCGGAGCCGGTTCCGGTCTGGACCTGGACCGTCACCCAGGGCCTGCGTCGCAACGATGGCTCGGCGCCGGCCGAGATGCTCGATGCCCGGCAGGTGCTCGATCGGATCGCGGCGCACGGCGAGAAGGGCATCTTCCAGTTGCGCGACTACCACGTCTTCCTCGGCGGCGACGCGGACGTGCGCCGCCGCATGCGCGACCTCTACCTGGAGCTGCTCGACCGCGGCAAGTTCGTCGTCATCGCTTCGGCCGTGGCCGAGATCCCCGCCGAGCTCAGCCGCTCGATCGCGGTGATCGAGCTGACCATGCCCGACCTCGCCGAGATCCTCGACTTCCTCGCCGACGAGACCGCCATCCTGGTCGCCAACGGCGCCAAGGTCGACACCGCCGACGAGCGCATGTACGAGTACGCTCGCACTCTGCAGGGGCTGACGCTCGACGAGGCGCGCTTCGCGCTGCGCCGCGCGATCGCCGAGCTCGGCGGCCTCGACCAGCGCGCGCTGCCGTTCCTGGCCGAGGAGAAGAAGCTGCTGGTCAAGAAGCTCGGCACGATCGAGTTCGTCTCCGAGCCGGGTGACATCCAGGGCGTGGGCGGGCTCGAGTACCTGAAGCGCTGGCTGCTCGAGCGCCAGAAGCTCTTCCTCATGCGCGACAGCGTCAGCGCCGAGATCGTTCCCAAGGGTCTGCTGATCATGGGCATCTCCGGCTGCGGCAAGAGCCTCACGGTAAAGGCGATCTCGTCGTACTTCCACCTGCCGCTCTACCGCATCGACATGGTCGAGGTGTTCTCTGGCCGCCACGGGCCGCCCGACGGCGCCTTCGTCGAGGCCTGCCGGCTGGTGGAAGCGCTGGCGCCGGCGGTGGTGTGGTTCGACGAGATCGAGATGGGGCTCAGCTACCAGGCCGGCGACTCGATGGTGAACCGCATCTTCGCCTTCTTCCTCACCTGGATGCAGGAGAAGGCGACCGGCCTCTTCGTCGCCGCCACCGCCAACCGCGTCGACCTGCTGCCCGCCGAGATGATCCGCAAGGGGCGCTTCGACGAGGTGTTCTTCGTCGACCTGCCGTCGGAGGACGAGCGTCTGGAGATCCTCAAGATCCACCTGAAGCGGCGCGGCTTCGATCCCGAGAAGTTCGACCTCGAGCGCATGCGGCGCTTCACCCGCGGCTGGAGCGGGGCGGAGTGCGAGCAGTGCGTGGTGGCGGCGGTGACCGCCGCCAAGCTCGAGGACCGCGAGGTGGCCACCGCCGACCTGATCGCGGTGGCGTCGCAGATCGTGCCGCTGTCGCGCACGATGAAGGAGCAGGTCGACCACATCCGGAGCTGGGCGCACGAACGCGCCGTGCGCGCCTCGCCGCGCGAGGTGCAGCGATAGACGTCCTCTCCCGCATCGCGACGTTCGTCGAGGACCTGCGCGAGATCCCGCACTTCAAGCGCATCGGAGATGCGCTGAAGGAGGCGGGTCGCAACGGCATGCCGACGGCGGGATACGTGATGCGGGAGCAGGCCGAGCGCATCCCCGACCGGCCGTTCCTCCGCTTCGAGGACGAGACCGTCTCCTTCGGCGCCTACAATGCCGGCGTCAACCGCTATGCCGCCGCCCTGCGGCGCCTCGGCGTCGAGCGCGGCGACCCGGTCGCGGTGATGATGGACAACTCCTCCGCCTTCCTCATGGCGGAGGGCGCAATGGCCAAGCTCGGTGCCATCGGCGCGCTCGTGAACACCCATCTACGCGGCGCCGCGCTGGCGCAGGTGCTGGCGGCCGCCGGTGCGCGCGTCGTTCTGGCCGACGGCGCCGCCATGCCGGCGCTGGCGGAGATCGACACCGCCGCCGCGACCGTCCTCTCGCTCGACCCGGGAGCGACGGGCTTTCGCTCGCTGCCGGAGGCGCTCGCGGCGGCCGGCGAAGCCGAGCCCGACATTCCCGACGTGAAGGTGTCGGACGTGTTCCTCTACATCTACACCTCGGGCACCACCGGCTATCCCAAGCCGACCGTCGTCCGCCACGCGCGCTTCAGCATGGGCGGTCACTCGCTCCGGACGCTGCTCGGACTCGGCCCGAGCGACTGCTCGTATGCGCCCACGCCTCTCTACCACGGCTACTCGAACTTCGTCGGCTTCTCGCCCGCGCTGCACGCCGGCTCGGCGTTTGCGTCGCGCCGCCGCTTCTCCGCCCGCCACTTCCTCGACGACGCGCGCCGGCACGGCGCGACCTGCTTCATGTACGTCGGCGAGCTGTGCCGCTATCTGCTGCGCCAGCCGCCGACGCCGCGCGACCGCGACCACTCGATCCGCCTCGCCACCGGTCCCGGCCTGCGGCCCGATGTCTGGCAGGCGTTCGTCGAGCGCTTCGGCATCCCGCGCATCATCGAGACCTACGGCCAGACCGAGGCCAATCTGAGCCTGATGAACCGCCGCGGCCGCGCCGGCTCGGTCGGGCGCTCCGCGCCCTTCACCCACGGCCAGCTCAAGCTCGTGCGCTGGGACGCCGCGACCGGCGCGCCCTGGCGGGGGGCCGACGGCTTCCTGCGCGAGTGCGGTCCGGGCGAGGTGGGCGAGCTGCTGAGCGTGGTGGCGTCGAACACCACGATGGCCTTCGACGGCTACGTCGACCCGCGCCACAACGAGGAGAAGCTCCTGCGCGACTGTTTCGCCGCGGGCGACTGCTATCTGCGCACCGGCGATCTGCTGCGGCGCGATCGCGCCTCGTACTACTACTTCGTCGACCGCATCGGCGACACCTTCCGCTGGAAGGGCGAGAACGTCGCCACCCAGCAGGTCGCGGAGCTGCTCAACGGCGCTCCCGGCGTCAGCGAGACCGCGGTCTACGGCGTACGCCTGCCCGGCGCCGAGGGCCGCGCCGGCATGGCGTTCGTGGTGCTGCAGGCCGGCGCCTCGTTCGATCCGGTGTCGTACTTCGACTTCGGCGAGCGCGTGCTGCCGCCCTACGCGCGGCCGCTGTTCGTGCGCGTCGGCGAGGCGATGGACGTCACCGGCACCCTCAAGCACACCAAGCTGCGCCTGCAGGAGGAAGGGTACGACCCGGCGCGCGTCGGCGATCCGCTCTGGTTCCGCGACGACGCCGCGCGCCGCTACGTCCCGCTCGACGCCGAACGCTTCGCCCAGCTCGACTTCGGCGCGCTGTGAGCCGCACTCCAGATCAGGTGAACCGCAGGCGGGGAGGGGAGAGGGCGTCGTGTTCCCCGGCGGCGATGCGGGCCACGTCGGCGGCGACGCGCGCGCGTAGGTCGTCGAGCTGCAGCGTCGCGCTGCCGTCGGGGTAGGGGGCGAGCTTCTCGAGGCCCTTCTCGAGCATCAGCAGTGCGCCGCTCCAGCGGCGCTGCGAGGCCTTGTGATAGCCGACGGCGATCTGGACGAGGCCGAGGACGAGGTCCCAGTCTCCGTCGCCGATCTCGTCCAGCCCGTCCTCGAGGACCTCGTGCGCTTCGAAGTAGCGCC